>Ga0154020_10000413_pt1 | contig 51384 bp, 41 predicted proteins | sample Klosneuvirus_201_FD_109709 | JGI IMG/M metagenome (GOLD analysis project Ga0154020, IMG submission 109709) | Active sludge microbial communities from wastewater, Klosterneuburg, Austria - Klosneuvirus_20160825_MG | ecosystem: Engineered > WWTP > Aerobic digester > Activated sludge | place... | reverse complement strand
GTTTGAGCCAAATACCGAGAAAATTGGGTAACAGGCACCAATGATGGGGTCCACAAATCCGGTTGGGGCGTCGATCAGCTGGGATTCAACAGGATTCAAAGGGCAGCAACCGGTGAGGTTACAGGCATCGTTGTTGCCCTGCACATCACCTCTTGTGACTGTCCAGCCGGCAATTTGGTTTTGTGCAGTGACTGAACCTGCGGTTGAAGCTTCAAAATCCTCGTTGGTACAACCGGGAACCACCGTTAATTTAGAGCCTGCATTGAGATCAAATGTTGCCGGTTTCACCGGTTTGGCCCAAATGTTGTACTTGTTGTTAATGTAAGAGCGTTTTGCCCAATACATTTTCACTTTGTACTCCTGACCAAAATACTGCTCGGAAAGAAGAGCGGCACGAGCGGCCTCCTCATCGAAACCATTAAGGGAATCGGTGTCAAAAATGTGTGAGTACATTGGACTCAGCTTGTAGTTTTCCTGAGAGAAAATGGAAGACTTGCTCACAAAAAGAAGCAAGAACATGATAATCAGGCTTTTGTTAATTGTTTTCATGTTGTTTATGGCTAGAAGTGAATAAAAACTCGTGAACATTATGCATTTGCATTCTTAATACAAACACTGTGCCAAAAACGAAAATTTGTTAAAAGCCCCGCAAAAACAATCCAAACTTTTTAAGGTATATTTGGGCCAATAACATCAATTTATGCAGCTATTGTCAAAAAAAGTGGCCCTTATAACTGGTGCCACGCGTGGAATTGGTAAAGGCATTGCCCTCACCTTCGCAAAAAACGGCGCCAACATCGCTTTTACTTATGTAAGCTCCGACGAGAAAGCCCGTGCACTTGAACAGGAATTACAGGCTTTGGGGGTTAAGGCCAAAGGGTATAAAAGCGATGCAGGTGATTTTAAGGCCGCTGATGAACTGGTGAATCAAGTGGTAACCGAATTTGGAACCATAGATGTTCTGGTGAACAACGCCGGTATTACCCGCGATACTTTGTTGATGCGCATGAGCGAACAACAATGGGACGAGGTGATGGCTGCAAATTTAAAATCTGTATTTAACATGGTGAAGGCGGCGCAACGCCCCATGCTAAAAGCCAAAAGCGGTTCCATCATTAACATGAGTTCAGTTGTTGGTGTAAAAGGCAATGCCGGCCAAAGCAACTACTCAGCCTCAAAAGCAGGCATCATCGGCTTTACAAAATCCATAGCCCTTGAACTGGGCTCGCGAAACATCCGCAGCAACGCCATCGCACCAGGTTTCATTGAAACCGAAATGACCGGAGCCCTGGATGAAAAAGTGGTACAAGGTTGGCGCGACGGCATACCGCTAAAACGCGGAGGCAGTGCAGAAGATGTGGCCAACCTGGCGCTTTTTTTAGCCAGCGACATGAGCGCCTACATCACCGGACAATGCATTAACGTATGTGGTGGCATGCTAACCTGACCCTGTTTCCAGACACCTGAGCTTTTTTTTAAATCCTTAATGACCCAGTTTATTTCGCATAGTCCCTGGTACGTTTATTTATTGTGCGTTGCAGTGGCTTTGGGTTTTACCGCATTTTTATACTTTAGAAATCCACGCAATAATGAGGTGCCCCGGGTATTATTAGTAGCCCTACAATTCTCCAGGTTTATTACTGCCCTGCTTGTGCTTTTGTTGCTTTGCGATTTTTTCTTTAAAACCATCAAACGCCAGAACGAAAGGCCTCTGCTGGTTCTGGCAATTGATAATTCTTCGTCCATGCGCTCAGGCAAAGACAGCAGTGCTGTTTTAGCTTTTGCCAAGAAGGAGCTTCAGGAGATCAAAGCATCCCTCGGCGAAACCTTTGATGTAAGCACGGTGTTGTTTGGTGAAGAATTTCAAACCAAAGCTTCCCCGGGCTTTGCCGACAAGGAAAGTGACTTTGAATTGTTATTTCAAGAGTTGGAAGAACGTTATGCCAACCGTAACGTTGGTGCCGCCGTCATTTTCAGCGACGGCATCCAAAATCGAGGCGCCATTCCGCTGGCGCTTGCTGAACGCCTGGGTTATCCGGTATACGGCATTGCAACGGGCGACACAACAGAGTTTCGCGACCTTAAAATCATCAAGGTCAGTCACAATCAAATTGCCTATCTCGGAAATGCTTTTCCAGTAGATGTTTTTGTACAGGCAGCAAAACTCAATGGGAAAACTGCGCTTCTCAAACTTATGCAAAACGGCAAGGAAAAAGCCAGAAGCAGTTTCACCATCAGCAATGATCAATTTTCAAGTACTATTGGATTTACTTTAAATGCTGAAACTACAGGAATTAACGTGTATTCTGCTCAACTTGATATCCTTAAAGAAGAAAGCAACACCTTAAACAATGTTCAGGAGTTCATAGTGGAGGTGCAGGACAAACGGCAAAAAATCCTGTTGCTTTGCCAGGCGCCACACCCTGATGTAAATGCATTAAAGGAAAGTTTGCTCAGCAATTCCGCCTATGAGTTAGAAACCAGTTTTGCTGATGGTTTTTCAGGTAATCTGAAACCCTATAGTTTACTTATTCTGCACGGACCCGGCAGCGCCCAAAAGCCACTGGTGGAGCAATGCCAGGAACAGGGCCTTCCTTTCTGGATCGTTCGTCCGGGCAGTAACGATGTGTTTCCCGGCCTTAGGCTGAATGGAAACAGCAACCGTTTTAACGACTCAGAACCTATAGTGAATAAGGGTTTTTCCTTGTTTACGCTTAAAACAGACCTTCAGAATTTCCTGGAAACCTGCCCCGCCATAAAATGCGTATTTGGAAGGCATTTGCTTAGCAACACCTCCTCTTCCTTACTCTACCAAAAAATTGGGAGTGTGGAAACCACCGAACCCTTATTCCTTTTCAATGAAAGCTCCAGTATAAAAAGTGCCTGTTTTAATGGTGATGGTTTGTGGATGTGGAAAATGAGGGACTTTGCCGAGCACAACAACCACCTCTTGTTCAATGAATTGGTTTTTGCTACCGTGCATTACCTCTCCGTAAAAAACGACAAAAGTCAGTTCAGGCTGCGTTATCCCAAAATCATCAATGAAAATGAAGACATTGAACTTGAAGCCGATGTCTACAATAAAAGTTATGAGGCCATACATTCGGCCGAGGTGAATATGGTGCTGAGAAACTCAAAAAAGGAAAGTTTTAACTTTAGCTTTTCCTCCAATGGGAAGTATTATCAGGTCAATTTAGGGCAATTGCCTGCCGACTCCTATGAGTTTACCGCCACATCAAAAGCAGGTGAACAAGTTCAGCAAAAAAGTGGTAAACTCCAGGTCAGGGAAATGAATGCTGAGAAATTTGACCTGGTTGCCAACCACCGCCTCCTCTACCAATTAAGCACACGCAGCGGGGGAAAACTTTATACCATGGCTGATCACAAGGCTTTGGTGCGCGAATTACTCAATAAAAAAGAGATCAAAACCATCACCTACTCCATCAGCAACCTCAACCGGTTAATCGATTGGCCCCTTTTATTTTTCATTTTCTTACTTACACTCGGACTGGAGTGGGGTATTCGCAAAAGGTATTTGAGCATATGAGCCGTCTTAAGTTTAAGATCCTCTTTTTATTCGGCATTGGTTCCGTTTTTGCTTCCTGCCGATTTTCCGAGCTCAAAAAAGAGGCCCCGGAGATCAATTTCCTCAAAACCGGTGTGAAATTCAGAATTACTTTACCTGAAGACCATCTTAAAGGAGAAACCTGGCACGTGCAACGAGATGAGAATTATCAGGCTTTTGAAAATTTGGGTTCGGTATGGCATGGTCCCGAAAAGGGTCTGGACATTAATTTAAAGACCTTATCTTCAGGGCAATACACCTTGAGTTTCATCAAAAGGACCTATAAAGACACTCTGGAATTTAAGCAGTTTATTGTTAATATCGCGGACTGAGGGCTGGCTTTGCTGAACATTTTTGAGTAGCTTTACAGGATAACACAACTAACACATTTGAATGGAAAACACAAACATCGTAAGGTTTAATAATTCGAACCGAACCTTTTACAACGAGCTCAAAAAAAGAGTCGACAATTACTTCAAAGAAAATAAAATTGAAAAAAATGGGAACCTCAACATGTACATTAAAACTGTGTTTATGTTCACCATGTACCTTACTCCTTATTTCCTCATTACTTTAGGCGTATTTGAAAGCAAAACCATTTGGCTTCTTTTGGCCATTCTTATGGGACTGGGCATGGCCGGTATAGGTCTATCCGTTATGCACGACGCCAATCACGGGAGTTACAGTAAAAACGTGAAGTTCAATAAATTTCTGGGCTATCTCTCCATGAACATTGTTGGGGGATATTCATTGAACTGGAGAATTCAGCACAATGTTATTCACCACACCTACACCAACATCCACGACAAAGATGAGGACATTGCCCCTCCAGGATTCATGCGATTTGAGCCCCATGCCGAAAAGAAAAAGATCCACAAGTTCCAATTTCTTTACGCTTGGTTCTTTTATTGTTTAATGACATTGATGTGGAGCACAACTAAGGATTTTAAACAATTGGTGCGCTTTAACAAATCTGGCTACCTAAAAACAGCAAATACAACTTTTGGAAGAGAATTGTTCATTCTTATTCTCTCTAAACTGGGGTACTATACCTTTATGCTCATGCCGTATTTTCTTGTTAAAGAAATGACCTTCCTGAACTGGCTCACTGGAGTATTAGTGATCAATGCGCTTGCGAGTCTTTGTTTGGCCATGATATTCCAGCCAGCTCACGTTGTTGAGGAAACTGAATTCCCTATGCCTGATGAAAAAGGAAATATTGAAAATCACTGGGCTGAACACCAATTAAGAACAACCATGAATTTTGCCACTAGAAATCCAGTGTTGACCTGGTTAGTTGGTGGATTGAATCATCAGGTAGAACATCATCTGTTCCCAAGCATCTGCCACATCCACTATCCTAAGCTGTCTAAAATTGTTAGGGAAACCGCAAATGAATTCAACATCCCTTATAATAGCTCCAAAACTTTCGTTGGTGCCCTTTGGTCCCACGAAAAAATGCTTTGGAAACTGGGTAGAGAATAAACCCCATCACACTGAACCAAAACCCCTGTTTTTACCAACAGGGGTTTTTTTATCCCCCTCGGTCTTGTTTCTAGAATAAATACGATTACCTTCATATTGGGTTTAATCTTTCTTCTCTCGGGGATTTCCTGTTGTCCCTTGTTCCCATTCAAGGATTAAATTAATTCAGTTCTGTGTATTAACTATTAATTTAAAAAAACATGAAAACAAAACAGGTTTTGGTGTTGTTTGTGCTTTGCATGGCAACACAGGGTTCACGCGCTCAATCCTTTTACTTTGGACTCGGAGGCGGTTACGGATTTCCAGCCGCGAAACAAAGTCTAATGAATGATGAAAAATCATCGTATAACAACACTAGCGGCGGGTCTGGTGAAGTGACAGCCCGACCCATTTCTATGGGCAGTGGCATCAATTCCGGTTTATTTTTTGGTTATATGCTGAATCCCAATGTGGGTTTTGAGCTTGGTGTCTCTTACCTCCTTGGAAATAAAAACAAGTTTGTTACTGAATATTCAGAAACATATAATACCTTCTATGAAAACGAAACATATAACCATCAACTTCAGGGGAACATGATACGTCTAGTACCCACCATGCGTTTTGTAATGGGCGATAAAAAAATTCGGCCTTACATGAAGGCGGGCATGCTGATTGGCCTTGGCGCCAATTTTTCCATGGAGATGACTTACAATTACACCTCTACTTATGGAAATACTACAGATGAAATGATAACTGAGTATTCCGGGGGCCTCAGCTTCGGTTTTCACGGAGGACTGGGTATAAATTACCTGTTAAATGATAAATTCAAACTATTTGCTGAATGTGCTGCCAACTACCAAAACTGGGCACCCTTAAAAAGCGAGCTTACAAAATACACTGAGGACGGTGTTGACCAACTCCCCTTAATGGATAAAAATGACAAAGAGGTGGAATATGTAAATAGTTACACGTATAATTCCAGTACAAACCCTGACCCTAATGTGCCCGATAAAGAACTTAAATTCTACATGCCTTTTAGTTCCATTGGTTTGAACGTAGGTGTTGTGATCAGCTTCGGGAAAAAAAGCGAATAAGCCTTTTTAAACATAAAAAAGCCCGGAATCACCCGGGCCTTTTCTATGCTTCGCTTCGAGTTGTTTTTATTTCATGTATTCTGACTTCACGTGGGAATACACCGGAAAATTGTTGTGGTGCCAGTTCATAATCACCTTCCCATCCCTCACTAACATCAATCCCGGATTGCTTCTGATCATGGTTTTGAGAACAATGCCATCTACAGTTGCAAAATCATAAAGGGCATTGTGTTTGTGTTTAAAGGCATCCACGTCGTTGGCTGAACTAGCGGTAAATGCAATAAATTTAAGCTTGTCGTTGGTGGCCAGTTTGTAAAAGTCGTTAATCTGTGCCATCAATTGAGCATTGTCTTCTGTAGCACTCAGGTCATAGACCACCAACCAAAAGGAATAGTTTTTATCATTCAGCACCTCTTCGGTAAGTGCCTCACCATTTGCACCCGTTACATTAAAATCACTGATCTTGGGCGGATTCACGGCTTCTTTTACCACCACATTTTCCGTGGCAAACCACTTCCAGTTCAATGTATCCTGCCATGGGTAATTTTTTGAAGTGAAGTGTTCTTTTGCACCGGTTTTTAAATTTTCATAAACAAAGCCGGTTTCATACACCGCTGGCGCGTAATTATCAGGAAACTTCATGTTTTCTTTAATGCTCATGCCGGGTGCATAGGCCCTGAAATCGAGTGGCGGCAAATTCCGGTAAGCATAAACCGGAAAACCAATTGAAAAAACAAGGCCTATGATTAACAAAGCCTGAGTCACCAAGGTATGAAACACCGGATTGATGTTGGTTTTTCCCGCGAACAAAAGTGTTATTAATATCATCAATGCCACGTCTTTCCAGAAACTCTCCCAGGGTTTAAGCGGAAGAAAATCGCCAAAACAACCGCAGTGGGTTACTTTATTATAACAGGCCGAATAAAATGTAAGAAAGGTAAAAAATGCAATTTGCGCGAACAAAAGCCATAGGGTGAGTTCGCGTTTAATACCCAATAACAACATTACACCCAAAATGATCTCACTTGCACAAATGATCACCGCCAAAGGCAGGGCGATGTGGGCAAACCAGCCAAAAAAGGCCATGCCACTGTCGTTTTGAAACACTTCAAAATATTCCTGAAGTTTGTAACTGAAACCCAGGGGGTCATTGGCTTTGATAAACCCCGAGAAAATAAACAATCCCCCCACAAGAATTCTGGCCACGTGCGTAATGACTGGCCATTTCGAAATGTACACAGAGGTGTTCACCAGAAGCAAAAGTAGAGCCAAAATAATGGCAAGGGTGGTTTTGCTAAAACAAGGCGGACAAACAAAATAAAACATCAGGGCCAAAGCAGACGACCAGATAAAACGAAAAGCGGATGAGGAGAAGAATTTTTTCATAGGTAAGGGCTTAAGTGAAAATTTAAAGTTAGAACGGTAAACCTGTAACTGAAACCCGCTTAATTATTTTTAACGTTTACTTCGGACAGGCGAATCAAAGCAAAAACGGAATAGTTGATCATGTCCATGTAATTGGCATCAACCCCCTCTGAAATAAAGGTTTTACCTTCATTGTCTTCAATTTGTTTCACCCTGAAAATTTTCATAAGAATCAAATCCGTAAGCGAAGACACGCGCATGTCCCTCCAGGCTTCGCCGTAATCGTGGTTTTTGTCTTCCATCAATTGTTTTGTGGCATTCAGGTATTTGTTGTAAAGAAATTCTACTTCCGCCGGAGGCAGGTCCATGCGTTTATCATTGATGAGCTCCAATTGAATCAGCGCAATCAAACAATAATTAATAATGCCAATGTATTCTCCCCGAATGTCGTCGCTCACCTTTTGACTGCCCTTTTCTTCAATGCTTTTGATCCTTTGGGCTTTAATAAAAATCTGGTCGGTGAGGGAGGCCAAACGGAGGTTTCTCCAGGCGGTGCCATAGTCGTGCATTTTCTTTAAAAAGATATCTTTGCATGCGGCAGTGGCCTTATCGTATTGGCTTGAGGTGGTAGACATAAACTATGACAAATAAAAGTAACGAAAATACAGCATTTGCTTCAGAGGCCGGAGATAAATTACTAACTTTTGATAAGCCCCTGCTGATGGGCATTATCAACCTTACACCGGATAGTTTTTACGACGGAGGGCGCTATGGAAGTCTAAAAGCTGTCATTCAGGATGTGGAGGAGAAAATCAGGCAAGGTGCGGATGTTCTTGACCTTGGAGCGGTTTCCTCGCGACCGGGAGCAGCAGAACTTTCAGCAGAAGAAGAGTGGAAACGTCTGGAGCCTGTATTATTGGAAATTCGTAAACAATTTCCTGGGTGCCTCATCAGCGTGGATACCTTCAGGGCAAAAATTGCTGAAAAAAGCGCTGCTGCCGGTGCCAATATGATTAACGACATTAGCGGAGGGAATGCGGATGCCGAGATGTTTAAAACCGTGGCCAGACTGCAATTGCCCTATGTTTTGATGCACATGCAGGGCACACCAAAAACCATGCAGGTTAATCCCTCGTACGCGGATGTTGTAAGTGAGGTGCGTTTGTTTTTTGAAGAAAAAAGCGAAACATTGAAAGGCCTGGGTTTTAAAAAAATAATCCTTGATCCCGGATTTGGATTCGGAAAAACGCTGGAGCATAATTTTCTGCTTTTAAAACAACTCAAGGTGTTCTCAGACCTAGGATATCCTGTGCTTGCCGGACTTTCAAGAAAAAGCATGATCAACGCCGTACTCGGCACCAATCCGGTAACTGCCCTTAACGGAACAAGCGTTTTGAATAGCATCGCCTTAATGAATGGGGCTTCCTTACTCCGGGTACACGATGTTCAGGAAGCCAGGCAGGCCATTGAACTCGTTTCGTATTATCAAAAGTTGTAAATTTAATGGTGCGAATGCTTTCCCTTTTACCAAAAAAACTCTTGTGGTTTTGCCTTCTGGTTCTTGTTGCCTTCAAGCAGGGTCCTCAGGCTTACAAAATCGCCGTTTTAAAATACAATGGCGGCGGCGATTGGTACGCCAATCTGGATACCTCCTTGCCCAACCTCATTCAATTTTGTAACGAAACTTTAAAAACAGGCATTCATCCTGAGCAAGGGGTTGTTGAAGCCAGCAGTCCGGAGTTGTTTAATTACCCTTTCATTCACATGACCGGCCACGGCAATGTGATTTTTTCAAGCCAGGAAGCCGAAAACTTAAGAAACTACCTTATGGCCGGGGGCTTTTTACACATCAGCGACAATTACGGTATGAACGATTTTATTCGGCCCCAACTCAAAAAAATATTTCCTGAACTTGATCTGGTTGAACTTCCCTTCAGTCATCCGGTGTACCACCAGAAATTTGATTTTCCAAATGGGTTGCCAAAGGTGCATGAACACGATAATAAACCTCCTCAGGGTTTTGGTTTAATCTACAAAGGTCGGCTGGTGTGTTTTTACGATTTTGAGTGTGATCTTGGCGACGGCTGGGAAAGCCCGGAAGTTCACAACGATAGTCCTGAAGCCAGGCAAAAGGCTTTAAGAATGGGGGCAAATTTGATTTCTTACGCGTTTACGGGGTATGAAAAAAAGTAGAATACAGCTTTTGTTCGGGCTGCTTTTGATTTTGCCTTGCATTCTAAAAGCACAGGACAGTTCCTTTGTCACTATCAAAAAAGCCTTAGGATTTGAATACACCCTGGTATTTACGCCAGCTTTGTTCGTTTCCAATCTGGCTGGAATGAGTTTCGAATACCACAACTTCCTGTTAGGCGCCGGATATTGTTTTGCTGTAAACACCAATCCATCAGAACAAGATGTAGAAAATTATACATCTTATAGCAACTATCAGGGCGTTTATCTGAATATTGGTTATTTGTTCCGAAGAAAACACCGCATCCGTTTTGCTCCATACTTATTGAACCAATACACGGTGGGGAACGGTGTGGTCTCCTCTCAATCGTATACCAAATGGGGAAGCTCTGCAAGTTTTACTCAAATTGATAATAAGCGTTTTGATTTGTATGCCGGCATGAAATTTGACTTTAGGGCAAACAAACGAATGAGTTTTAATGTGGGCTTATTGTTTAAGTATTGCTCAATTGTTAATACAAAAACAGATTATACCTGGCACGCTCCCTCTGTTTTAAGCGATCCGGATTCCGGAGCGGGTTCAACAGAAACAAACGAAACCAAATGGCTTGATTTTGATAACTTCTATGAAGCGATTAGTCCGAATTTTGGATTGAGGTACTACTTTTTTGTGAAATGATATTGACACCTTTACCTCGACTTAACGCAATGAATGAATTGCTTCGATTTTCAAACGTATGAGGTGTGGTGTTTTTTTTCTGATTCTTTTCGCCTTCAGTCTCCGTTCGCAAAACTTTCTCATCAGTGGTAAAGTAAGTGGCAAAAACGAAAACCTGCCTTTTGCTTCCATCACCATCAAAGGAAAAAACACCGGCACCAGCAGCAATCAGGAAGGGCTGTACACCTTAAAACTAAGCAGAGGCTCTTATACCCTGGTGTTTCAATATATTGGTTACCGTAGCAAAGAAATACAGGTGGAGCTTGAAAAAAACACCACTTTGGATGTTGTGCTGCAATTAGACGGTATTTCGCTTAATGAAATTACGGTAGTGGCCGGCGAAGACCCCGCCTATCCCATCATGCGTGAAGCCATAAAAAAAAGGGAGTATTATTTAAGGCAGGTAAAAACGTACAGTTGCCAAACCTATGTGAAAGGCATTCAAAGATTAAAAAGTGTTCCGGAGCAACTCAAAAAACTGATTCAATTGCAGAGTGGTGAAAAGATCGACTCCAGTATGCTTGGCATACTCTACCTGAGTGAAAGTGAAAGCCGGTATTATTTCTCTTATCCTAATAAACAAAAAGAGATTCTGTTCAGCAGCAAAATGAGTGGGGCCAGCCAGGGCTTTAGTTTTAATCAGTTTAATCAGATGCGTTTTGAATTCAATGAAAATCTGGTAAACATCAAAGGGCTTTCTGAGCGCCCCATCGTTTCTCCCCTACACCACAATGCCACCTGGTATTATAAATTCCGTTTGCTTGGCAGTTTTGAAGAGGACGGCAGGCTCACGCACAAAATCTACATCAAACCCAAACAATCCACCAATCCCTGCTTTGAAGGCGTCATCTATATTCAGGACCAAAGTTGGCGGCTCAGCGGCCTTGACCTGATGCTGACCAAAACCCAGAAAATTAAGTTTTTAGACACCCTGCACATGCGTCAGATCTTCGCGCCGGTTTCAGGCGACAGCATTTGGTTACCGGTGAGCCACAACATTGAATTTAATTTTAGGTTCATGGGTATTGTTGGCGACGGGTACGGACATGCCAGTGTGAAAGCCTTTGAGTTGAATCCCGAATTGGGTCCAGACTTTTTCGGAAACGAATTATTAAAAATTGAAGATGAAGCCAATAAAAAAGATTCCGCGTATTGGACCAAACACAGGAGCATCCCCTTAACCGAAGAAGAAACAAAAGACTACAGAAAAAAAGACAGCATCGAGGTCATTAGTTCAAGAGCAGAATACAAAGATTCAGTGGACAGAGTTAGAAACCGGTTTCGCTTTGCCAATGTGTTTTTCGGTTACACCTACCAATCCTCTAAAAACAAGCTGAACATTAACAGCCCCGGCATCATCAGCAGCGGCATTCAATACAACACAGTTGAAGGCGTAAATTTGAACTACGATTTTAGCATTAACAAACAGTACGAGGATGAACGCAGTATACGTTTGAACGGACAAGTGCGTTATGGTTTTAATAATGCCTTATGGGGAGGTGAACTGGGATATAACTACTTTTACAATCCGAAAAAATTCTCGCGTTACGGTTTTAAGGCGAAGTCCATTGTGGAACAGTTTAATATGGCAGAGCCCATCACGCCAATTGTCAACTCCCTTTATACGCTGTTAATGAATGAAAACTACATGAAACTCTTCAAGGAAAGCGCTTTGGAGGGAAGCTATTTTTCTGAAGTAAGCAATGGCGTTTTTTTTAACGCGGTTGTAAAATACGCGCAAAGAGATCCATTAAAGAATACTGCAGATTATTTGTGGATAGATGATAAAAATAAACTGTTTACCAGCAACGACCCGCAACGACCTGCCTCTGACGATTCGGCATTTGTTAGCAACAGGGCCTTCACCACTGAATTCTCTTTTTCATTCCGCTTCAAACAAAAATACATTTCCCGTCCAAATCAAAAAGTGATTATGGGCAGTAAATACCCGCGCCTAAATTTAAGTTACAAAAAAGCCATTCCAACGTTTCAAACGCAAACCAATTACGATTTATTAAGCCTGATGGTTTATGATGATGTGAGTTTGGGTTTATTTGGTAAACTGGGCTATCGTTTCAGGGGCGGTGGGTTTTTAAATGCCAAAACCATGTCCTTCATGGACCACAAACATTTTTTAGGCAATCAAACCATATTCAATACCAATGATTATTTAAACAGTTACCGGCTTCTCCCATACTATGAATTCAGCGCTGATCAATGGTACGCAGAAGCGCACGCAGAGCACCATTTTAACGGATTCCTCTTTAATGCCATTCCCCTCATCAAAAAACTAAAAGCCCAGGAAGTGGTGGGTGCCCATTTTCTCTTCAACAACAAACTCAATCAGTATTACGAGATCAACTTTGCACTGGAAAACATTTTTGGTTTTATGCGAATTGACTATGTATTAGCATATGGAATAAACAACAAGGTAGGCTCAGGTTTTACCATTGGCATTAATTCAAGATTGTAACCCGGTTGTTTTTCCATAAGGGAAAGTAAAAAAATCCGGAGTTTTCAGTCCGGACTTTTAATGATGACCAGTTCTTATTTGGAAATAATGAGCTTTTTAGTAAATTTAATCTGTTCTGCAATTACCTGTACGAAGTAAACACCGTTTTGTAGTTGGCTCACGTTTTCACTCAAGTTATTTTCTCCAGCTATTACTTCTACATTGTGGTTTAAAACTTCCCTTCCGCTGATGTCAAAAATTTGAAGGGTTCCTTTTGAGTTTTCAATGCTATTAAACAACACATTGAAACGATTCGTGGCAGGATTCGGGAACAATAGCTGATGACTGAGGTCTCTCTTATCCACTTCTGATACAAAAACAGGTTCAGCAATGGTGTTCCAGGTGGTGTTGGTAATAATGGGCTCGTTGTAATCGAAATAGATAGCCGCCGTATTTTTTATTTGTGTTCCAAGAGGCAAGTTGCTTTTAAGTTTAATGGAATAGGAGAAAAGTCCGGAACTTAACACGTTCCCAAATGATGATTTCCATGGCAATTGTATGTTCTTGAACGTGTATTTCATCACGCGGTTCTGGCCTATGGTCACTTCAAAATTATGGTCGGAATACCCTGGACGAAGTGAAGCAATGTTAAGGTCAGCATCCAAAGTATCCACTACCACAATATTCTGCGCATAGTAGGTGCCCTCGTTTTGGAAATGTACAACAAAAGTCAGAATGGAATCATTCACTGTAATGTTACCTTGCGCTCCTGAGCCTTTAGGAGACACTTCCTTAAAGTTGGGGTCGTAGGATGAAACGACTATGGCTGCGTGATCATTCTTGTTATTCCAGGGGCTACTGTCAAGCAGCCAATTGGTGGTAATGGGAGCTGCATTTGCAGTTGTATCCTTAAAATTCACCTGTGTGCTCATGGGAATGTTAGGTGGAACAGCATAGTTAAGAAATGTACTTGAATTTGCCCCGGGAATTAAGTTTGGAAATCCGGAAGTGACACTGTACCAATTTGGATACGAGACGGGATTTTGTTGTGTAAGATTCCAGTTAGTACTGTTGCTGTATGTGAGTTGGCCGTCGTGTTTATATCCAATTTTGATATTGTTTTCGGTTAGTGTACCATCATTATGTACAATTATTCTTTGCTGATACACATTACCCGGTACCGGAAAATTATGATTGAGGGTAACTATTCGCAAATCGTGTACTGGCACAACTGAATTGGCAAAATTCACAATACTGCTGCAATTAACGCCAGCAGTAACCACGATCACCTGATTATTGGTTTGACAAGGAACAATCGGATAAAACGGTTGTACCGCTTCGGTAATGGTATAGGTGCCAGATGGTACATTAAAACTGTAAACACCATTGCTGTTTGTGTAAGCAAAACCAAAAGGATTGCAATGTATCTGAATGTTCGCTATGCCATTTTCTCCTGCATTTTGCACACAATTGAGGTTCCCATCTGCAAACACGGTGCCGGTAATGGTGCAATAACAGGAGGTATTGGTTGCGTTGTACCCCACCAACACCATACTTGAATTGTAATTGTTATGACAGCCATTGGCATCGGTTACGTTAACGGAATACCATCCGGTAGATAAACCGCTTGCAGTCGGGCCGGCTTGAGGCACATTCCAGGTATAGGTGTAGGGGGCCGTTCCTCCAAATGCAGTTGCCGTTACCGCTCCATCATTAGTAAATACACAAGAAGCTGCAGTTGGACTAAAGGCAACACTGAGTGGGCTTGATTGTGTAATGGAAGCGTATTTTGTAACTGAACAGCTTAAGGCATCTGTGACAACACATTGGTAACTTCCCAAAGGAACACCGATGATGTTACTTGTTGTGGCCAGGTTGCTCCAGCTATACGTAAAAGGAGGATTGCTGCCTGAAACAGATACCTGTAGGTTGCCTATTGTGCTTGGACAAGTAGCCACGGCGTTGTTAAGAATTGCTGTAAGTGTGGAGGCAGGTGGGATAAATGCCGAACCGGTTTTTACACAGCCATTTGCATCGGTTACAGTAAAAAAGTAGTTCCCGGCCGGTCTGTTTGAAATACTTAAACCGGTGGCATTGTTGGGAAATGTGTTCCACACTACAGAATAGGGTGCCAAACCACCTGTTGGAGTAAGCGTGGCCGAACCTGAAGGGGCAGTGCAAGAGCTTGGGCTGGAGGTGTACGTGACAGAAATTGGCGTGCTGCTACCCACAAAAGCATAGCCTGTGCGCGTACAACCATTTGCATCAGTAATCAGCACAATGTACTGCCCGGTTGCTAAATTGCTAATGTTTTGGGTAGTGGCTGCGTTGTTCCAGGAAAAACTATAGGGCAATGTGCCTCCGCTCACAAAACTGAGTATGCTGCCGTTAGCCTGCAAACAATTGGCATTTGTAATGCTGGAGTTGTAATTTATAGTAACGGCTTGTTGAACATTGAACCAACCTGTGCTTTGGCAACCCAATGCGTCGGTCACCACGCAATTGTATTGCCCTTGTGTTAGTCCACTTATGTTTTGAGTCACGGCATTGTTGCTCCATAAATACGTATACGGAGCTGTTCCTCCGCTTGCAGTAATGGAGGCTGTTCCATTCGTACAGTTGGCCATGGTGCCGTTTGTGTTTACCAGAATATTGGATTGGCTATTAGCGTAAATCACTCCGCCAGAAAAACTAGGCGCTGAACTTACCATACAACCACCGGCATCGGTAATTACCACCGTATAAATCCCATTTGGTACCGGTGCAGGGTTGCCTGTGTAACTTTGGCTGGTGCTTGTGTTGGTCCAAACGCAAGTAAAGGGTGCCGTGCCTCCAACAAACTGCATGGCTGTTAATGAACATTGTGCAGGACATACTGCATTCAGTACATGAATAGAATCCTGAAATGGAGGCGTCAACCAAACTTGCGTTTGCGTACTAACAGCGCCACTGGAAGCTGTAATAAACCAGCCATTTGGGTTACCTCCCCACTGGACAGCTTGATAGGCAGGAAGTCCGGTGACCACATCGGATAATGAATTTATGTTGGTGTGTACAATCACAATGCCTCCCCAATTTGAATTGGAATACGTGTAATTTATTGGTGGAGTGAGGCCTGTAACGGTTACTCCTATCTGACCATTGTTATTGCAGGGCTGAACCTGTACCGTGGCAGAAATGGACTGGGCTTTTAGTGAATTAGTGGCAAAACTTGCTACTAATAAAATCAGAAATGCGAGTGATCTAACTTTTGCTTTCATAGAAATATGATTTGGTTTATTCATTCCTTTATGCAACCTATACAAACTTAATTCTTAAAAGGTTGGGCTAGAAGACACTTATTAAGCCTTGCCTTAACGGCTGTATTCATCATTCAAGTTACATCCAAATTTTTGTTATACGTCAAAGCCTGTAGTATGCCTTTACGGCTTTACAAGTGGTCGTTTTTTTAATGTGGAAACATTCTCCTTCTGGTTCTGCAATCAATTGCTTAACTTTATTATGTGAATCGCGCTTTAGTCTTTAGCTTATTATATCCATTTTTGATTATATCTGGCTTTTCACAGAAGTCCAGTACAGATCCAGAATTTGAAGCACAGCTGTATGGGGGTAAACCCTATCTGGAGCAGGTGTTGCAAACTCAGTTAAGCCTTCCAAAACAACTGGTAAATGCGGGGTTTAAATCGGAGTTCATTACTTACTTTGATCTCGACTCCGCAGGTCACGCTTTAAATATTAAATTCGATGGCCAGGTTCCACTTGCATTGAGCAAAGAGGTGATAAGAGTATTCAGGTTCTGCAAATTCAAACTTACTTTAAACCTGCCCAATGAATCCAGACCCTACTTCTTAAGGTTTTCCCTGAGTTCAGACAAATACAAAAACTACATCAAACAAAAAAGCAAGTTCAATCTCAAAAACACAGATTCCGCCGACAGCAGTTTTATCGTTTACGGCCGGGCCGACAGATCTCCGGAATTTTACAAGAACGGGGATGAGGGTTTTAATGAGTATGTGCTTTCCGAAATAGAATACCCACGACTGGCTATCGAAAAATCGATAGAAGGCACGGTGCTCATTGAGTTTATTGTTGAAACCAACGGGTTTGTAACAGGAATAGAAATTAAAAAAGGGGTGAACGGAGGCTGTTCAGAGGAGGCCATTCGCCTTATTCAAAACACGCGCTGGAAGCCCGCCCTGCTCAATAAAAAACTGGTGCGTTATAAAATGACTGCGCCCATCACCTTCAGTTTGAGGAACGTAAACAAAAGCTACGAATCCTCCAATTCCACTTTAGGTCAATAGATCCAGGCACTAATTAAAAAGTTGAACATAAAGCTTGAGTGCTTTGTTTTCCTTAGCCCTCATTTTTTTAATGTCCTCAGGCGATTTGTCCTTATAGCCGCAAAGGTGCAGTACACCGTGAACCATCACCCTTTTTAATTCTTCATCCAGGGGAAGACCTAATTTTGAAGCATTTTCTTTCACCCGATCAACACTAATGAGGATGTCGCCGTTCAAGCAGCCCCCTTCGTTATTGTGAAACGTGATGATATCGGTGTAGGTGTTGTGTTTCAGAAAACGTTTGTTCTGATCGAGCACAAACTCGTCTGATGCAAACAAAAAATTAATTGCCCCCACTCTTTTTTTCTCAGCCAAAACCACTTGTTCAAGCCATTGTTTGATGAGCGATTTTTGTTTTAGAACAAATTTGATCTCTAAATTCTGAAAGGTAAATGCCATTAAAAATCGTCGTTTTGTTTAACCAGGGCAGGAAGTTCACCCTTATTGTATTTGCGTATAAATTCTTCTGTTAAAGGCAAAACCTGCTTAAACTCCTGCATGGCGCTGTAATATTTTTTTTGCTGTTCAAGCATGGTTCCGGTGAGTTCAGTGCTTGCTTTGGTTTCCTTTTCCAAAGCTGCATTGATCTCTTGTTCGTTAATTAATGTTTCAGTAATATCATGTCGCAATTTAGTTGCTTGTGTGTGCATGCTGTTTGCCCTGTTCAAAAGCAGGGTTCTGTTTTTTGAATAGGATTCAAGCACCGTCCCGCTTAGAAAAAACCGTTTAATGGTTTCGGCTTCCTCAGGTAATAAGGTATCGTTTACATTTGTTTTTATAAAAAACCGGTAAGTCGTGAACCGTTCAATGGCCTTTTGAAGCTGCACGGTATCAGAACTCAGAATCTCCTTAGAAATAAGGCCCATGGCTCCGTCCAGGCTATCCAGACGCTTCGCTCCATTTTCGTAAATCTCAGAATTTGAACAGGACAAAAAAAGAATTGGACTCAAAAGCAGAAAAAAATATCTGAGCAGTTTTTTCATTAATTGATAACGTCAAATCCGCAATACGGCACCAATGCTTTTGGAATACGGATGCCATTTTCGGTTTGGTTGTTTTCGAGCAAGGCGGCAACAATGCGTGGTAAGGCCAATGCGCTCCCATTTAAACTGTGTGCCAACTGGGTTTTTCCTTTATCATTGCGGTAACGGCATTTTAATCGGTTGGTTTGAAAGGTCTCGAAATTACTCACACTGCTTACCTCCAGCCAGCGTTGCTGAGCCGCGCTGTACACTTCCATGTCGTAAGTGAGTGCGCTAGCAAAACTCATGTCGCCTCCGCAAAGCTTCAATGTTCTGAAAGGCAATTCAAGTTCAGTGAGTAAAGACGCTACATACGTTCTCATGTCTTCCAGCACCTCATAGCTTTTATCAGGATGTGCGATCTGAACGATCTCTACTTTATCAAACTGGTGCAAACGGTTAAGTCCACGTACATCCTTACCGTAGCTCCCTGCCTCACGACGGAAACAAGGGGTATATCCACAATTTTTTATGGGAAGTTCTTCTTCTTTTAAGATCACATCGCGGTAAATGTTGGTGATGGGCACTTCAGCCGTTGGAATGAGGTAAAGGTTGTCAATGCCAACATGGTACATCTGCCCTTCTTTGTCGGGCAGTTGCCCAGTGCCGTAACCACTGTCTTCATTCACCACAATGGGCGGTTGAATTTCGCGGTAACCGGCTGCAGTAGCGCGGTCGAGGAAAAAATTAATTAAGGCGCGTTGCAGTCTTGCTCCTTTGCCTTTGTAAACCGGAAAACCCGCTCCGCTTAATTTTACACCAAGTTCAAAATCGATGATGTCGTATTTTGTGGTGAGCTCCCAGTGTGGAAGGGCTTTGTCGTGAAGTCTTGGTATGCTGCCGTGTTCAAACACCACCGCATTGTCAGCGGGAGAGGTTCCTGCAGGAACAGAAAGATGAGGTGTATTAGGAAGTGTTACAAGAAGATCGAAGATTTCTTTTTCGGTGTTTTGCAATTGTTCATCCAGTTCCTTCTCCCGGTTTTTTAATTCGGTAGTTTTTACCTTCAGGGTTTCTGCTTCTGCCTTTAGGCCACTTTTCATCAGGTCGCCGATTTGGCGGGCCGTTGCGTTGGCTTCCGCTTTTGTATCATCGCCTTGTTTTTGTATGGCTTTTCGGCGGTTGTCAATCTCCAATACCTGGTCGATCAATGCGGCTGCATTTTTTACATTTTTAAGTTCCAGACGTTTTACAACATCTTCTTTGTTTTCTCTGATGGTGGTGATTTGCAACATAAAACTGGTGTTGTGTTTGAGGGCTTAAAGTTAGCTTTACTGACTGGCTTTACAAGTTTTAGAGGCCTTTAAAAACAGGAAAAGCCCGCCGTTTTCACGGAGGGCTCTTTATCCTTTGAAAACTCTATTACGCTTCAACCGGAATAACCGAAACATATGAACGGTCGTTCCTTTTTTTCTTGAACTCCACTTTACCGGCTACAAGAGCAAATAGGGTATGGTCTTTGCCCATGCCTACGTTCTCACCGGGATTGTGTTTGGTTCCGCGTTGACGTACAATGATGTTTCCGGCGATACAAGCTTGACCGCCAAAAATTTTGATGCCTAAACGTTTACTGTGCGAGTCGCGACCGTTGTCGGATGAACCCGCGCCTTTTTTGTGTGCCATTGTTGTTTATTTTATGAGCCTTTTTGGGTTCGATATTAATCTTCTTTTTTCTTGGTGGTTTTTTTAGCAGCAGCTTTTTTAGGAGCAGCAGCTTTTTTGGCAGCAGCTTTCTTAGGAGCAGCTTTTTTCACCGGGGCTTCTGCTACTTCAGCTAAAGCAGTTTCAAGGGCAGGTTTGCCAGCTTTCACACGTTCTTTTTTCACGTAAACCAACTCGTCTTTTAAGGTTTCGCCTTTTGGCAATACCCCTTGGATAAGGATTTGAGTGAAACTTTGACGGTGGTTGTTCCATTTCTGGTAGCCTTTGCGTCTTTTTTTCTTAAATACAATCACCTTATCTCCTTTAAGGTGGTTGATTACTGTGGCGGCCACACGGGCTCCTTCCACTGTAGGGTTTCCAACTGAAACTTTTTCGCCGTTCCCGATCAGGAGAACTTTGTCAAATTCCAATTTTGCACCCTCATTAGCCTCCAGGCGGTGAACGTAAACTTTGTTTCCACGTTCCACTTTGAATTGTTGCCCGGCTATTTCTACGATTGCGTACATTGAACTTGGGTTTTAGTGTTAATAAATTCCTATAAAAAGGGAGGCAAATATAGGCATAAATTGGTAAAACACAAAAATTAATCCCTGTTCAGAAGATATACGCTGAAAATCAACACCAGCACGCAGGCCATTTGTGAGAAATTAACGCTCTCCCCGTCCAACAGGCCCCAAAACAGGGCCACAATGGGGATGAGATAGGTGCAAGAGGAGGCAAAAACCGTTCCGGCCCTATTAATAAGGTAATTGTAAGCGATTACGGAAAGGGCCGAACCCACCACTCCCAAAATAGAGGTGTACATCAAAGAGGAAGCTGCCTGGGGGTGTTCGGCCAGATGAAGCCTGAAATCAGTAAAAAACAGAAGATAAACCAAAGCCACCGGACCAATGATGGTAAAGGCCCAGGCCGTGGTGCCGAGCGGTTTTAAGCCCGACAAGTATTTTCGGATCACATTCACGCTAACCGCATAACATACCGTAGCGATGATTACCAGAAAACCAAACTGAACATTCTTGAACATGTCCGGGACCTCATCAAACAGTATTAATGCCACGGCCGCCATCAATCCCAGACTCAGGCCAATGACCTGATGGCGGGAGACTGTTATCTTTAGCCAAACAATTGATAAAAGTATGGTGAAGACGGGTGTCAGCGCGTTCAGCATGCCGGCCAGGGCACTGCTGATCCTGGTTTCGGCCATGGTGAACAAAAAGGCAGGGATTAAACTACCAAAAACCCCTGTGAGCATCAAGCCTTTGAAGTGCCTTAAATACTCCTTTGTGATGTTCTTTATAAATACAGGCAAAAGCACAAGAAAAGCCATGGAAATGCGAATGGCCGCAACTTCATCGCTGCTGAACGCTTCCAGTCCCCTTTTCATGAGAATAAAAGAGCTTCCCCAGGTGAGGGATAAGGCCAGCAAAAGTCCCCAGGCCAGGGGTGTTTTTTTCACGCGGTTAAAAATACAGTTTACATGAGTTCAGATTACACGTTAACAAAGCAAGTTTGTATTTTTTTCTGAAAAGAAATCCAGACCAAGTGCAGTTGTATTTCTAACTTTGGCAAAAAAAATGAAAATTGCAGTGGTTGGTGCTACCGGCTTGGTGGGCACAAAAATGTTGGAAGTGCTGGAGGAAAGGAACTTCCCGGTATCGGAGCTGATTCCTGTGGCTTCAGAAAGATCGATTGGAAAAGAGATTCAATTCAAGGGAAAATCCTATAAAGTACATTCCATGAGCGATGCCATTGCTGCCCAACCACAAATTGCATTGTTTTCAGCAGGAGGCGGCACCTCAACCGAATGGGCCCCAAAATTTGCTGAAGCCGGAATCACGGTGATTGATAACTCCTCCGCCTGGAGAATGGACCCGGATAAAAGACTGGTTGTTCCAGAAGTGAATTCTGCAGTGCTTAAGGCCTCTGACAAGATTATCGCCAACCCCAATTGTTCCACCATTCAGATGGTGGTGGTATTACAACCGCTTCACAAAAAATACAAGATCAAACGTGTGGTGGTTTCTACCTACCAAAGCGTTACGGGCACCGGTGTTAAGGCCGTGAACCAGTTGATGAATGAAAGAAAGGACGGGCACAGTGCTGAAATGGCCTATAAGTACAAGATTGATCTCAATGTGATTCCTCAGATCGATGTGTTTATGGACAATGGTTACACCAAAGAAGAAATGAAAATGGTGAACGAGACTAAAAAGATCATGGGTGATAATAGCATTGCCCTTACCGCCACAACGGTTAGAATACCTGTCATGGGCGGACACAGCGAAAGCGTGAATATAGAGTTTGAAATGGATTTTGACCTAACAGAAATAAAAAGCCTGTTAAGCAATTCTCCCGGCATTGTAGTGCAAGACGACATTCAAAACCAGGTGTACCCCATGCCTATGAATGCCCACAACAAGGATGAAGTATTTGTGGGTCGTATCCGCCGCGACGAATCACAAGCCAAGACCCTTAACCTTTGGATCGTTTCTGATAATCTTCGTAAAGGAGCTGCAACCAACGCAATTCAAATTGCGGAATACTTGGTTAAAAACGGGTTGGTTTAAGCCCTTCGGCTACGCTAAGGGCAAGTTGTTGAAAGTTCTAAGTGTGGAGGATAGCCACGAATTTCACTAATTACACTAATTTTTACTGCCTACACATTTCACGAATGAGAAAGGTTTAAAGGTTTTGATGGTTGCCCGCAATCGTAAATTGTCAATTAAGAAATTGTAAATTATTCCAAAAACAGCCTAAGCCTTTTTAGCTTTTAACTTTGGCCTTTTTACTTTCCGACTCAACCTTTACATTTTCGGGTATTTAGTTTACTTTTGATGGTATGGTAACGCGCCCCTTTAATTTTAAAAAATGGATTGACGAAAACCGTCATCTGCTAAAACCCCCTGTGAACAACAAGGTGGTGTATCAGGACACTGAATTTATTGTTATGGTGGTGGGTGGTCCGAACTCCCGCAAAGACTATCACTACAATGAAAGTGAGGAGTTTTTTTACCAGTTGGAAGGGGATGTCATTGTTCAGATTCAGGAAAATGGCAAGGCGGTTGAAGTGCCCATTAAGGAAGGGGATATTTTCCTTCTTCCTCCCAAAGTTCCACACAACCCCAGGCGCTTTTCGAACACCATTGGGCTGGTTATGGAAAGAAAACGTAAGGCAGACGAAAAGGACGGCTTGCTTTGGTTTTGCGAAAAATGCAACACCAAACTCCATGAAGTTTACTTCACTTTAGAGAACATTCAAACCCAATTTCAAACTGAATTCAAGAAGTTTTACGGTGACAAAAATTTGAGAACCTGCAAATCCTGTGCTCATGTTATGGAGCCACCACCTGTTATTTCTTAAGGGATTTGTGTCAGACGGGATGATTAGTGAGTAAAAGGCGGTATTGGGTGATTTAAAATGTCTTGCTTTTTAGTCCTGTTTTTATATATTTGTTAGCTAAGCACTCGTTATGCGCTATACTCATTTTTTAATCGCCTTTTTTCTCATTTTGAGTTCTTCGGTTTACGCTCAGGTGAACAGCCTGGAAATTGATCCCGTGAAGGAAAAAATGTTTTCACCTTATATGCTTTGGAGGCATCAGGGGGCAGAAGGCCTGGCTGAATTCAAAAAAAATAAACCTCACGACTATCTCAAAGAACTTTGGTACTATTCTGAATCCTTTTACGTTAAACGTAATCATTTGAATACCGGGGAGACCTTAGATGTTTCAATAATTGATGTCAGCCGTTTTGAGCACCTGAGGAAACAAGACGTGGAGAGTATTGTTGAGCTTCCTGGATTTAAAGATGTTTTAGTTCTCCTGCCAATAAACAAACTCATTTATAGACCATAAGGTGATTTCTAAATTTTATCATAGGTTCTTTCTTGCTCTGCTCTTTACGCTTAGTGCAAGCTTCTTTTATTCCCAAAACAATCCTAGCCCCGCCCCTTATTGCAACGGGGGCTATACCAGCGGAAACTGCCTTCAGGGCGGCCCTGTCAATTCTCCCGGAAATTCTGTAAATGACTTTATTGATAATTTTATTACCTCAGGCGCTAACACCAACATCAGCAATACCAATTCCGGTTGCAATGGCAATCCAAACAATTATGCCAATTACTGCAATCACTATTTATCCCTTTCTCCAGGCCAGGTAATCACCTGTAGTATTCAATCGGGCATTACTTTTGCGCAGGGATTCGCCATTTTTATCGACTGGAATCAGGACAATTTGTTTAATATGCCTGCTGAACGGGTTGCGGCCACGACGAATGTTCCGGGAGCGGCTACCTGGACAGTGATGACATTCACTGTTCCTCCATTGCAAGCCAATGGTGTGTACAGGATGCGTGTACGCTGTGCCTGGGCAACAGCGGGCACCGGCATAACCCCTTGCGGCACGTTTGGATTCGGAGAAACTGAGGATTATTCCATTTTTATTGGCCCTATTCCACCCAACGTTGGTCCGGCAACGGCAACGCTTTCAGCAAACAGTCCTCTCTGCGCCGGGCAAACCCTGAGTCTTGTTGCCGTCAGCAGCCCTTCAACTGGCCTGACATACACCTGGACAGGCCCGAACAGCTATTCGAGCACAACACAAAATCCGGTCATTTCCAATGCCCCTCCTTCAGCCAGCGGCATTTACACCATGAACACCAGTGGCAACTGCCCCTCTTCCAAAACCATTGCTATTAACGTAGTGCCTTTTCCAACGTTTTCAATTACTCCGTCCAATCCCGTGATCTGTCAGGGCGGAAGCGTGAATGCCTCAGTCAGTTTTTCCCCTGTTAGCAACCCGTCGCTTTACTCCTACACCTGGTCACCAAGTCCCGGCTTTGGTATTTTTAATACCAATCAGCCCAACACCATTATCATGCCTCCGCTGATTGCCAACACGCAGTCCGTCATCATTTATACCCTAAGCGTTTCGCGAACCGTTCATCCTTGTCCGGCCACGAACACCATGGTGTTAACCATTAATAACCCTTCTACACCAACACTTAATATCCCTCCTCCAATGTGTAACACAGCGCCCGCATTTATGTTGAGTGCAACACCCGGCGGAGGCACCTGGAGTGCTAACCCGGCAGTGAGTGGGCCGGGATCCTTCAGTCCTGCTCTGGCAGCCATTGGCACCAGCACCTTGAGTTACGCGGTTTCCGTTGGCACCTGCATGGTATTTAACACCGGCACTATTTCAGTTTCTCAGTTCATTACCCCTGCTTTAAGTTCAAACCCGTCTACGCTTTGTGTTCAGGACCAGCCCTTCAATTTAATGGGCATCGTGCAAAACACCACTAACGGTTTGTGGACGGGGCCCGCAGTTTCCAACGGCAGTTTCATCCCTACCAATCTGCCCACCGGCCAATACCCACTGACGTATAGTACACAGTCCACACCAATAGCCAGCGTGTGTCCTGCCTCAACGCTTTATTTGATGAACGTATTCAATCCTCCGGTTCCTGTCATCAGTCCAATTACACCAAAGTGCAACACCGCACCCAGTGTAAGTCTCAGCGCTTCCCCATCAGGAGGTGTATGGGCTGGTTCCGGCATTCTCGTGAGCGGGGTTCAAAACCCATCCCAAAATCTTATTGGTACCAATACCCTCACCTACACGGCGGGACAAGGCACCTGTGTGGCTTCCTCAACCGCCACCTTCCATGTTTCTCAATTCAACACGGCCTCGCTTACCGCTTCCATCCCTCACCAGTGCGTAAGCAACAGCCCTTTTAATCTTATGAGCATTGTACAAAGCACTGTGAGTGGGGTCTGGAATCCCGCAATTGGAGTTGTAGGCACCTACTCTTTTAATCCGGCCGGTTTGCCAAGCGGCGTTTACACGCTTACTTACAGCACTTTGTCAAGCCCTGATCCCAATCTTTGTGTAGACAGTAAAACAATCAGTGTTTCTGTGCTTAATCCACCCGCACCAATCATAACAACCGTGTCCGCCCTGTGCAACACCAGTCCGGCATTACAAATGAGTGTTACGCCCAATACCGGTCATTGGGTAAGCAATTCCTACCTTAATGCCAATGGGGTGTTCACTCCATCCAATTGTGCTCCTGGCAACAACCTGGTGCAGTATGTGATTGGCACACCCACCTGCAATATTTCTCAGGGCATTCAAGTGAGCATAGAAGCCTTTGTTCCGGCTACCATACTCAGCACACTTCCTGACCAGTGCAATACCAATTCGGCCGTTAACTTATTGCCCTACACGGCTAACAACAGTGGCAACTGGAGCGGACCGGGGGTGACTGGAGCCAGCTTTAACCCAAGCATTGGTGCCGGACAGTATGTGTTAACGTATTCCACGGCCTCCTCTCCAAGCGGTTTGTGCCCTGATCAATCCACCCTTGCCATAAAGGTATTTTCCCTGGCTCCGCCTCTCATTACCGGCATTGGCCCGTTTTGTAACTCTGCTCCTCCTATACAATTGCAGGTGACCCCGGCCGGAGGCATCTTTGGTTCTCCGGTGTTTGGTCTGGTGAGTTTTGAAGGTTTGTTTTACCCTTACAAAGGGGTGTTTGGCGACAATGTCGTGAGTTACAGCATCAGCTCAGGACCCTGCGTTGCCTATGCTCAAACCACGGTAAACATCGAGCGTTTTGTATCGGCTGATTTGAGTGCATACGTGGGGCCTTTCTGCCGCAATTCCCAAGCTGTGAACATGAACAGTTTTGCCAAAAACCCCGGTGGGGTATGGTCTGGTCCGGGTATTTCGGGCAGCTTGTTCGATCCTTCACAGGCCAACATTGGCGATAACAATGTGATTACTTACACCACCTTTTCCATTCCAACAGCCACCCTTTGTATGGATACGGCCATGGTAAGGATACAGGTGAACCAAGTGCCTCCCATTGCCGTACTGAGCAATACCTATGAGGGCTGTGCCCCATTGCAGGTGCTGCTCAACACCCCAAGTGCAAATACCGGACAGGGTTTGTGGAACCTGGGCAATGGCACAGAGCCACAAGCCGGATTGAGCACCAGCTATGTGTATCAGTATCCTGGAACCTATACCGTTAGTTTTGTGTATACCGACGAGATTGGCTGTAGGGCCGATGCGGAATTGACCAGAGAAATAAAAGTGTATGAACCTCCTGTGGCCGACTTTAGCGCCCCTGAGCAGGTGATGATCTCTGATCCTGTGGTGCAATTCACCAACCAAAGCAAAGTGCTGACCAAAAACACCTATTCCTGGAAAGTGGGGACCTTTTTCCAGAGCACAGAGCTGCACCCCAAAGTAAGGTTCGAAAAAGCCGGCCTCTATCAGGTGATTCTGGCAGCCACTACCCCTAAGGGCTGCAAACACGAGGTGGCAAAAACCATTGAGGTGAAGAACGATTTTAACGCCTACATCCCTGATTCCTTCACGCCAAATTACGATGGACTGAATGATGAGTTTAAGCCCGTGTTTACCCCATACGGACTGGATGCCAAAACATACGAAATGGAAATTTTTGACCGCTGGGGGCACAGTTTGTTTTACACCAAAGACGTAAACACGGGCTGGAATGGTACTGTGAGCAACCAAGGCAGCGAAGAACTCAAGGAAGACGTTTACGTGTACAAAATCAAATACAAAGACCTGGATGGAAACATCTACAACAAAATGGGGCACGTGAGTCTGTTAAAATAGTTTTGTATCCTCTTTTAGAAAAGCCTTAATTTGTTAAGGCTTTTTTATTTATGTCAGATCCTTCTTCTTTTGTTAATTCCATTGTTTCGGGTTATTCTCCTCAGGGCAGATGCATCACTTTGGGTGCTGCCATTCTTAACGATCAAGTCATAAAAGAGGCGCAGGTAAAGATCCCCCTGAAAACCCTTAACCGTCACGGCCTAATCTCAGGTGCCACAGGAACAGGAAAAACGGTTACTCTGCAGGTTATTGCCGAGAGCCTTTGTGCAGAAGGAGTTCCGGTTTTGCTGATGGACTTAAAAGGCGACCTGAGTGGACTTGCTGCAGCGGGAACTTTAAACGCCAGGATAGAAGAACGTCATGCTGCCATTGGAATAACTTACAAAGCAGAGGCCTGTGGTGCTGAGTTTTTTTCGATTTCGAAGGAACCGGGGGTACGTTTAAAAGCCACTGTTTCCGAATTTGGTCCCGTGTTGTTTTCGAAGATCCTTGAACTTAATGATACACAGGCCGGCATTGTGGCCATGCTTTTAAAATACGCTGATGAACACGCGCTGCCTTTGCTGGATTTAAAAGACATCAAACAGCTGTTGCAATTTGCAGGCAGTGAAGGCAAAACTGAAATACAAAAAGAATACGGGGGCATAAGTCCCGCTTCTATTTCCACCATCCTGAGAAAAATAATTGAACTTGAAAGCCAGGGCGCCGATCTGTTTTTTGGAGAACCCAGTTTTGAAGTCAAGGACCTCCTGCGTTTGGATGAAAAAGGAAAAGGCGTTGCCTCGATCATTCGTTTAAGCGACATTCAGGACCGACCCAAACTCTTTTCAAGTTTTATGCTTTGCCTTTTGGCCGAGGTGTATGCAAGTTTTCCGGAAGAGGGTGATCTTGAAAAACCCAAACTCTGCATTTTTATTGAAGAGGCGCATTTGATCTTTAAAGAAGCATCAAAAACATTGCTTAGTCAGATTGAGAGCATCATCAAACTCATTCGTTCCAAAGGCGTGGGTGTGTTTTTTATTACCCAAAACCCGTATGATATTCCTGAAGGGGTTTTATCTCAATTGGGATTAAAAGTTCAACACGCGTTGAGGGCATTTACTGAAAAAGATCGCAAAGCCATTCGCAAAACAGCGGAGAACTACCCGATTTCAGCGTTTTACAAAACGGATGAACTGCTAACCAGTCTGGGCATTGGTCAGGCTCTGGTAACGGCCCTGAATGAAAAGGGCATACCAACCCCATTGGCTGTAGTCCATTTAAAAGCCCCGGCCAGCCGCATTGGCATCTTGAGTGCAGGTGAGCTACAGGCAAAAACACAAAGCAGTGTGTTGTACGACAAATACAACAGAACCATTGACAGAGAAAGTGCCTACGAAATTCTGAGAGACAAGATAGAAGATACCAACGAATCAATACGCCCGGCAGAATCAAAAACAAAAACAGAAAAGTCTTTAATGGAACAAGCCAGTGGTAATCCATTGGTAAAACAAATTGGAAGAACCGTTGCTCGGGAAGTGACCAGGGGTTTGCTGGGCGTATTAGGAATTGGGAGCAAAAGAAAAAAAAGCTGGTTTTAGCTACCTTAGAACTTAGCATATGCTTAGGCTCTGAAAACAAAACCTACTCCCTCGTGTTCCGCTTCCAAGAAAATAAAACCTATTTTAGCGAATAAATTCCCGTTCCTATGCTTTCAAAAAGCGGACTTCTGAAACTCCTGAGAAATCAATACCTGCTTCTTTTTTTAATTGGACTCATCTATTACAGCCTCTACTTTCACCATGTTTTTTTGAATCTCAACACCTTACTCTCCAGCTCCATCGATGATTCGCTAAAAAATTATTACACTTTTGTTTATCAGATCAAAAATTCAGATTCCCTGCTCCACTTTAATGGATTCAATTACCCTTTTGGTGAACACGTGGTTTACACGGATTGTCAGCCTTTACTTACATTTCTTTTAAAGCCTTTTGGTTTTGCTCATGATTATTCCGTTGGCATTCTACACTTTATCATGTTCTTTTCCATTTTGCTTTGTCCCCTTGCTTACCTCAGTATCTTCCGTAAACTGGGCTTGCCCGCAGCGGCTTCCTTTTGTGTTGCATTGGCAATAACCATTTTATCGCCTCAATACTTCCGCATCTATTGTGGTCACTATGCCCTTGCATACGCCTGCATCATTCCTTTTTCGAGTGTTCTATTGCTTCGCTATCAGGAGGCCCCTTCCGGAAAAAAAATCATCACCCTTTTGATCATCAATAGTCTCCTGTTTTTGATCCATCCTTATTATGGTCTGGGTATTTCCCTTTTTAGTTTCTTCGCCCTCTTTTTTTTAATGCTTGTGCAAAAAGGAAAACGTCTTCGCCTTTTAGTGCATGCCTTGCTTGCCGGTGTATTGCCAATACTTGCTTTCAGGGGGTTTATGTTTTTAAGTGATCAACATCCCGGTAGAAGTTCAGAACCTTACGGAAATGCGGCCTTTATCAGTGACCTTTCCAGTTTTATGGTTCCCGACTTTGGCCCATTTAAAGATTTTCTGAAACAAGTGATTGGCTCCAGCCCTCAACATTTTGAAGGCAGTGCTTATCTGGGCTTAGGATTAATTTTTCTATTGGTGATAAGCCTCCCTTTCTTGCTCCTCTTCGCAAATAAACTCAAGCTAAACAAAGGCCTGCTGAGTTTGTTTTTTGCCTCACTCTGTTTTCTACTTTTTTCATTTGGAATACAATATAAAATACAGGAAACATTTGGCATAAAAATTCAGGCACTCAATCAATTCAGGGCCATGGGGCGTTTCAGCTGGTTTATGTATTACATTTTACCTCTCCTCCTTTTTCATGGCCTGCATGAGCTTTTTAAACTCAAATTCAAAAAACGGGCAAGCACAATACTTATTGTTCTGTTCGCCGGAACCTATCTGTCTTTTAACCTCTACGAAGGCCATGCCTATTTTAAAATATACGATGGTTTGATGTGGGAAGAACGAAATGTGTTTAATTCCAATTTACTAACCGCAGAGGAGAAGGCCTTGCTGAACGTCATGAAAGAAAAGGATGTGCAGGCCATCCTTCCATTGCCCTTATTTTATCTTGGCTCGGAAGTGTATGACAGAAGCACCTGTACCATTCCGATGTATCTTTCCTCCATCTATTCCTATCACAGCGGTATACCAATTCACAGCGCTTATATGTCGCGAACCTCCGTTCCTGAAACAGAAATGGGAATAGAAATTTTAAATTCCTACAAACAAAAACGTGCCGTGGATTCCCTTTTGAATGAAAACCCATTTTTTGTGATCAAAACCCAGGAACCCTTAATGGAAGATGAAAAACGGCTTTGGAGGATAACAACAAAATATACTAAAAACGACAGCACCGAGTTTGGTTTTATATCCCTAAAACTAATGCATCATCCAATACTTGAGCCAAGCATTTTGGAGATTAAAGGGAAAACAATGTACTACAACGATTCTGCTTCAGTTGTATACATTAAAGAAGAAGCCCGAAAACCATACCAGGAGTCGAATCAGCTGAATTACGATGGGATGTATGTGGCCGATACCAATGCCTTAAGAGCAGGTTCTTATATTCTCAGCCTTCATTATCATACCAAAGCGAAAACCTTTCGTGAAATGGCAAACTCACTTATTGTAACCAAAGCCAAGGGCGAAGAATACAATTGGAAATATGCCTTACCGCTTAAAGTGGTCTCGGGATTTGGAACCGACAACAGCATCGTTGAATACCTTATAGAATTAGAAAAGGACTGTCGACACGAATTTTTTATACATGGCACTTACGATCTGAACTATCGCGTATCCAACTTTTTGCTCCGACCCGAGACCCTGAGTGTGAGGGTGATTTCGGCCCAAAACGACACCCTTTACAATAACTTTCCAAGAAAATAAGTCAGGAAAACAAAATCACCTTAAAAAGGTTAAACGTTTCCTGAAGCAGGATTTTAATTTTCATTTTACTGAACTCTACATTTGGTTTTAATTCCACCGGTACAGGGGTTATCCTCATCAATTTGTTCTTCCCACATCTGTAGATAAATTCAAAATCGAAAAGGTACCTGTTAATCCTGGTTTTTAGAAACTCCTCCTTCCCTTTTGCATTGAAAGCTTTTAAGCCACATTGTGTGTCGGTTACCTTCATCCGTAGCAGATGTTTCAAAATAAACCGGAATGACTTTGAAAGCAGTTTTCTGAAAAAACTCATTTTATTCCGATAATACATGGCATCGCGGTTGCCTGCCACAACATCAGACTCATTTGTTAGAATCCTTTCAATGACATCGATTACACTGTTGTTCGTAAAGGGAAAATCAATATCGGTGTATATCACCCAATTACTTTGACTGGCCAATACGCCTTGCCTCAGCGCAAAGCCCTTTCCTTTGTTCTCTGAATAGGAAATAGTAATAAAATTAAGCTTCTCCGCTTCTAAAGCAGGTAGAGCCTTTTCCAACTCCGAATTTACGGAGCCGTCGTTTACCAAAATATACCGAATGGCATACTTTTCCTTTCCTATTTGGTGAAAGTGCAAAAGTTCGTTGTACCAATTTGTTTGGGGGTTGTAACAGGGTAAAACAATATCGATACTCTTTTTCATGGTCTATTCGTCTTTGAGTCGGTACACGATCAAGCCCCTATGCGTAAGTACGATTTTTTTTGAAAAATCATTCGGAATAAGTTTGTTAAACCTTGCGCTATCGTTTAGCACCAGGTATTTGCTTTTGGGGTGCTCAAGCATGTCTTTAATTTCTGACACGTTCTCCCAGCTTGCAATGGGCCAGCCGACCTGATTCATAAGGTACAGAGTGCTGCAAAAGGTATCATCAAAACCACTTATGGTAAGGTCGCTTCGTTTTATTCCGGCATCGCGTAGTCGCTTTTCCAGATCAAAATACGGCCTGTGATCGTAGGTGCCATAGTAAATTTTATTGCTGTATCGGTATTCATAATTAAGGCGGCAGTTTAATACCGATTCTTTCATGTTAAAAAACAACACCACTAAAAAAACAAATTTTATGGCTACAAGCTGTTTATTGGCCAATTTGTTTACAGCATCCCCCATGGTAAGAAAAAGAAAAAAGATAAGCGGCAAAATGGAGATGATGTAATAATCGTGATGAATGAATTGATTGAGAAATAAAAACACAAAACACACATTGCCTAAAAACAGAAGCAAAGTGATTGAAAACAATAGTCGGCTTACGTATTTATAACAGACCACAAAAATCAGCATGGAACTGATCATCAGTACATACGTTTCATATGCATAGTATTGGTAAACCCAAACTCCTACCAGATACTCCTGCAACTGTTTGAATGTGCCGGGGTCTCCGAGCACTGGGCGCATAGAAAACGTTTGGTTTTGATGAACCCAAGCCAGCCAATCCGCATAAAAATACCAGGAGAAAACGATCAGCACAACAAGACCGAATTTAAGAAACAGAGGGTATAGTTTAGGAAAAATGGGATTTGGTCTCATTTTTTTATAAAACCCTAGTTTGTCCAACACAGCAACACACAAAAGCGTTATCGGAGAAATCAGGGCCACAACTTTAATCAAACTTGCAAGGGCGGAAAAGATAAAAAAGTAGTTTAAGTATTTGGATTTTCGGTCCTCGAGGTAGCGAAAGAAAAAGTACCAGGACATCAACACAAGACCCATGCTGGGCGCATCGGGCATAAAGTTTGGGGAATAAAACAGAAGCACAGGTGAAAATGCAGCTGAACCCACTATTGCAATGGCCATAAACGTATTGTTCAGCAATCGCCTGGTCAGCAAAAAAAAGAAATAGAGACCCAGAGATACGATTGTCAGGCTTATTCCTCTGGCAATGGCCTCGTTAAAACCGAATACTTTGTAGGCGAGGGCATCAAGGTAATAGAGCATTGGAAATTCTACACCGGTAACTCCTCCCCCGTCAGTGAACTTTTGAACTCTCGGTTTAAAAAAATTCATGTCAACCTCGTAATAATTCAGCGCTATGGATGCCCGCTGGCACTGAGCTGAGGAATGGATGGAGGAAGGGCGCACCTCCAAAAAACTATAAATGCCTACATAATAATAAAACCAATTGAGGGCAAGTAGAAAGAGTAATACGGAAATGGTAGTTCGGACAGGATGACGTTTTATGGTAAAACCATCCCCCAGACGGATACACCAGAAATTAAACTGCAGGAGGTATTTTTTTATTTCACTCATCAATACTCCGCCCGTTTTTTAAGGATAATCTGAAACGAATCAATATCCAGTTTTTCCCCGGGAGAATTTCCCAGAAAAGGATACGCTTTAACGCCTGAGTATTTTCTTTTCTCGATCAAAGCCGGAATGTGGATGGAGTCGCTAAACGTGTTCCATTCATTTTGGTACTGCAAATGCGGCCTGAGGGTAATGCCCCACCAACACAATTGCTGGCCCCACTCATCATAGGCTACAAAAGCCAAAGCCCCCTGAGAAAAAGCAAAATTGGACCTTGCTTTGCCTTTATAGATAATGTATAACTCCTTTTCGATATAGGGTTTTGGGATCGTGTAGGTGTATGACATCCCTTCGGCATTCGGTTTTTGTATTCTGGAAAAATAGGTTTTTGTATTGGTGTCAAACAGGACAGTATCCATCTGATGTACACCACTGTCTTTAGCAAGAATTAGTCTTTGGTGGATGCGTACAGCATCTGGTTTGCAAGAACAGAAACACCATAAAACTAAAAATAACGCTAATTTGTGCACAAGCTTCAGCTCTTTAGATTTGCATTTCCGGGATCTCCCCTTCAATAACGAGTTTTCCCTTGGTTGCGTTACGTATGTGATCAACACTTATCCCCGGTGCCCTTTCAAGCAATTTAAAACCGCCCTGTGCCAACACATCGTAAACACCAAGTTCAGTCACAATTTTTTTCACGCAACGGACCCCTGTCAATGGCAGATCGCATTTTGGCAGAAGCTTGGATTGACCCGCCTTGTTCACCTGCTGCATGGCCACAATAATGTTTTTGGCGCTGGCCACAAGGTCCATAGCGCCGCCCATGCCTTTTACCATTTTTCCCGGGATCTTCCAATTCGCAATGTCTCCGGTCTCGCTCACTTCCATTGCACCTAAAATAGTCAGGTCAACCTTTTGGGAGCGAATCATTCCAAAACTCATGGCGCTGTCAAAAATACTGCTGCCTTTGAGAAGCGTTATGGTTTGTTTACCGGCATTGATCAAATCGGCATCTTCTTCGCCCTCATAAGGAAATGGGCCCATTCCCAAAATGCCATTTTCGGATTGCAACACCACGTTAAATCCATCGGGTATATAATTGGCAACCAGTGTTGGAATGCCAATCCCAAGGTTTACAAACATTCCATCTTTTACTTCGCGAGCAATTCGTTTTGCTATTCCGTTTTTATCCAACATAATTTAATAGGCTTTATTGTATTCTTTTTCAAAATGTTTTTTAAGGTGATTCGCCAGGTTGCGTGCAATGGCCATACGCCCTCTGTAGCCATAATGCTCCGTGGTCCAAGTCTGGTCAGTGAATTCAAGCCCAGGAACCAATTCGAGATTATCTACTACCGTGCAATTTTCAGAGTTATAGCGTTTCATCAAAAAATCCCTGTTTTCCTTCATTAAATATACCAATTCCTTACCCACAAGACTATCGGCATATTCCACATTTTCGGCCAAAAGATTATAATACAGTTTGATCTTGTTTTGCTCGCAATACCTTGCAATCTCGTCAAAATCCTTAATCCTTGGGTTTTTGTCATCCAGGTTGAGCGCATAAGCTTTAATGTAATGGCAAGCCAAAACGCATTTTTCAGTGTCGTAGGTTCCATCCGGTTTTAAATGCCCTCCATTCGACATGGTGAAATTCCAATCGTCCGTGGTTCTGTGTTTGAATTTAAAAGGAAATTTTAGCACTTGGCTCCTCCAGTCCTTTTTCATCAGCTTTTCGCGTTGCTGTTCGGTTTTATTATCAATTGGCTGAAGAGAAAGGAGAAAGCGGTTAAATAAATTGGGGAAAGGATAAGTAAACACCAACGACTCCTGTAACTGCATTTCAAGTTTTGAACGAATCCACGCGGCGTTAAATGAACGCAGATTCATTGTGATAATCACAGCTTTAGGCCTTCCATTTTGAGGGTGAATCTCCCGCAGCCAATATTTGAATATTCCGGCGTGTGCGGCCGGTCTATTTATAGATGTGAATCGTAAATGCGGATAGAAATAACTACTGATCTCAGAAATAGAACTCTTAATGGAATCATCTTCCTGGGTATTAAAATTCGAGGATTCGCCAAAGTAGTACACATCCGTTTCTGTTTGTGTTGTTCTGGCCTGGAGAATTTCATTGCTCACCTTTGCCATATCCTTTTCAAAGAAAAACAGATTATAGATGCCATTCAAAACAACCAACATCAGCAGCAGCAGTCCGACCTTTATGGAAATTTGCTTCAGCATCAGAATTGAAAATAAATAAAATTAAACTTCTGGATTCCTGAAAATATAAGCAGACCAAACATCAGCAAAAAATACACGGTCCACCTGTAAACCGGTTTCACAGTGTACAGTTTTGCGTCAAATCTGCTGCCGTACAGAAAAATATCGGCAATAACCAGTATTACTGCATAGGTCAGCATTTGTTTAAGTTCAGGATAATATTGGCTTGGGTTTGTATTTGTAAAAAGAGCTGTGAACACATTCGATGCTTGAGTAAAATTTTCAGCCCTAAAAAACACCCATATAAACGAAGTAATAACAAAGGTTTTAAGACAGAGGAGTATGTTCAAAAACGACCAGCCTTCTTTGATCTCAATCTTAAACCATCTGGAAAAAAACCGTTCAAGTAAAAGCATCAAGCCGTGTAAAGCACCCCACACCACAAAGGTCCAACTGGCCCCATGCCACAAACCACTTACCATGAACACAAACATGATGTTAAACACCCATCGCAGCGCCTTTACCCTATTCCCCCCAATAGAAATATAAAGGTAATCTCTGAACCAGGTACTGAGGGAGATGTGCCAGCGCGTCCAGAACTCTGACACACTTTTAGCCAAATAAGGGGTTTTAAAATTATCCATTATGGATATGCCCAGCAATTTCGCCGAGCCAAGCGCAATGGTAGAATAGCCAAAAAAATCGGCATAGATCTGAAATGAAAACGCAAAAATAGCTGTCAGCACTTCCAAACTGCTGTGTCGGAACGGTTCGTTGTACACCACAGTCACATAGGGTGCAATATTATCCGCGATCATCATTTTAATGAACAAACCGAAGAGGATCAATTTTAACCCATTTGTAAAATTTTGATAGACCGGTTTGTGTACCGTTTTCAATTCATTGCCAAGTGAGGCATAACGCTCAATCGGTCCGGCCACCATTTGAGGGAAAAACAAAACGTAGTTAGCGAAATAGCCTAAATGTGTTTCTGCTTTCTGACGACCCCTGTACACTTCAATGGTGTAGGACATGGATTGGAATGTATGAAACGACAAACCGATGGGCAATAGAAATTCCATGTTTACCCGGTGGTATTCCTTGCCAAATAAACTAAAGACAAACTCCAGATTATCGTTTAGAAAACCGAAGTATTTAAAAAATCCAAGTAATAAAATATTCGACGAAAGACTAGCAATCAGATAAAACAGTTTTAAGCGTCCCTTCACCTGCTCTATCGTTAATGCAGAGAGGTAATCGATAATGATGATGAAAAAAAGCACAAGTATGTACTTGGGCATAAAAGCCATGTAAAAATAACAGCTGGCGACAAAAATCAAGATCCACCGGTATTTTGCCGCCAACAGGTAGTAGAGCAAAACCACTACTGGAAGAAAAAGAATATAATGTATGGAGTTAAATAACACGCTTTGTTTCTTCTAATTCTTACTTATGTTTCGTTTCAGCAATTTTCTAATGCCCATTTCCGGGTTCCTTTATCACTTTGTACAAATGCGAATGCTTGTCCGGAGAGTTATAAATACACCTGGCCTTTTTGTTTAAAAATTCTAGACTTGCCTTGTATTTTTCCTGTTCAAGATTCTTTGTATCACCAAAAACATACACATAATCCGGATCGTGTTTATTATCCGACCTTATTTCCAATGGCAACTGGTAAGGGTATATTTTTTCCTTCTTGAACCGGAGCGGAAACCAATCCAATATGGCTTCATAATTATCATTGAGTACAAGTGTTTTATTCAATCCCAAATAGCCTGAAAGGTGATTAAGGTGCCACACATCTGTCAAAATAAAGATGTACACCAAAGAATTATCCTGAATATAATCCTCCGTTGAAATCACCCCCTTTATGTATTTGTCGAATTGCGAGGTGTAATTGTGCCGCTCAACCGACAACCGAATGTAGATGACAGCTACAAGACCAAGGCACAAAAGATACAGAAGCGAGGAGGTATTCAGATTACAGAGAACCCAAACAACCGCAAAATAAAACGCAATGTAACTCAGTCGATGTACAAACATGCCCCCAAACTGCCCATCTTTACTATTAAATATAAAATAGATCATTGCAAAACTTATAAAAATAAACACATCAGATACTCTGAAATAATCACTGAATCGTTCACCCCTTTTCCTTGTACTTATGCAGATTCCTCCTAAAAAAACAAGAAGCAACGGTACCCACGCTGTGTAGACCAGCTCCTTTTCCTGAAGAAAGGTAACCCCGCTCTGAAAGGTGGTGAGGGCCTCCACTTTTTCATTGCCAGGATTATCATAGTTGTAATCCGGTATTGAAAAATTGCTTACAAACAATACGTACATGATCATCGGAATGCAATACATTAAAAATAAATGGCTCATGTAAGTAAAAACCCGTTTTGGCATTTTTCTGTTTTCGAACACCAACAGAAATAAAAGCGTGAGGCCTGCAAGAGCAAAAACCAAAGCGTGTGAATAGTACAACAAAAGGCCATTTGCAATGGTGAGCACATATAGACTTATGCCGGGTCCTTTTCGCAAAAGCATATAAAATAAAAAAATGGCCACGTTGAAAAACACAAAGGCCACCATAAAATTGTAAAAGCCCACGTGAAGGAGCTTGCTGAAAGGCAATAAAAAGATCAATGCCGTATAGGCAGTTTTTTCAGGCTTTATCGCGTTCACCATAGCCCTGAATGAAATCGGAATAAAGGTGACAATAAAACTGATGAGCATTTTTTCAGATGTGATTGCATCAAAAAACCGCATCAAGCCACTTAAAGCAATGTTCGTAAAATAATTTGGCAGGTAGCTGGAGGAGCGAACGTAATACTCCTGAAGAAATGGACTGTTGTCAATTCGGCCCAAAAGCTTTGCGTTGTACAAATGCGCTGGTCCATCAAGACTGATAAAAAATTCGGATGACCACACATTGATTAGGCCTGCTATTAGAAATAAGCAGAAAAACAACGGTTCCAATACCGAAACAAAATTTGTTCCTGGTTTTTTTTGGAAAGGAAATTTAAACCATGCCGGTCCGATCATTATTACCGTTTTCTGGTAGTTCGTTGTTCAATCCGTTTTTCATAATTTTTACCTTGAAAAATCCGATGAACGTATATACCCGGAGTGTGAATATGATCCGGATCCAATTCACCTGCAGGAACCAGGTGCTCAACCTCAGCGACCGTTATTTTTCCGGCCATTGCCATCATGGGATTAAAATTTCTGGCCGTGCTTCTGAATATAAGGTTACCCGCCTCATCGCCTTTCCATGCTTTTACAATTGCAAAATCGGCCTCAAAGGCTTTTTCCATCAAATATTCCTTTTCCTCCCCATTAAAACTGAATCTTCTTGTTTCCTTTCCCTGTGCCACTTCAGTTCCAACGCCTGCCGGAGTAAAAATGACCGGCATGCCATACCCTGCGGCTAAACAGCGTGTAGCCAGTGTGCCCTGCGGAACCAATTCCACCTCCAACTCACCGCTCAGCATTTGCCGCTCAAACTCATCGTTCTCTCCCACATAACTGGAGATCATTTTACGAATTTGTTTGGTTTGCAATAAAAGTCCCAGCCCAAAATCATCCACCCCGGCATTGTTACTGATGCAGGTGAGATTTTTAACCCCCATTTTCACTAATTGAGAAATAGAATTCTCCGGTATTCCGCACAAACCAAATCCACCAACCATTAAGGTCATTCCGTCCTTCACATCTTTAAGGGCCTCCTCGGCATTTTTAACCACTCTTTTTATCATAGAATTTAGTGTATACTGTCGCGAACAAATATATTGATTTTATCGATTTTATAAGGGAAGTAGCGTTGAAATTGGTATTCCTTCAGGAGTTTAAACTGCCCGGGTTGATTATATTGTATAAGGTAATCGTACCCATTGAGCGTTGTGTAATCCTGCCACCAGGTTATCTTGCCATCGTCCCAGCAATTGATCTCAAAACCTCCATTCACTTCTGCCATTGAAACCTGCTTCTCGTTGCGAAGAAAACGATAGGCCTCCCACCTTTTGGTATTGAAAGCAAAATAATCCTTAGTGCCAAAAACCGAAACATAAAACAACAACGGAGTGGTAACCAGCATCCACTTCGGCCTGGGAATAAACCCTTTCGCATAAAATGAAATGAGAATAAGGCCCAATGAAACCAATGGTAAAATGTACCGGTCAAACAAACTGTCGAAAATGAACAATTCCCCCAGATACATCAGCGTTAAACAAAATACAAATACCACAAAAGGGTTTCTGTGAGATCCGATGACTGAGTTGTGTTTTCTTTTCCTTACAAACAATATAAAACCCAGGATAAATAGTGATGGAAATATAAACTTAATTGCTTCGGTACAATTTTGAAAAAAAGTGGAGTAATTATGTTGTAATCCGGTTTGGCTGTTTTGATAAAAGAGCTCAGGGCCAAGCGACATGTTTAAGAACACATTCCCCAAAAAGAATTTTTCGTATCGAAAGATAACAAAAACACCGCCAGCAATAAGTGCACTCATGATAAGCAGATTGAAACGTTTTGTTCCGAAAATTTGCGATGGAAGAAATAGTATGCTGAACGGGGTGATAAACACCATCGCTTGCAGAAGCACTATTCGGCTTCTCAGGCCCAGTAGATTTAAAAACTTTTCCCAAAAATCGGAACCCGTCAGATCCATCTCCCCTGTAAATTTATAAGCTGCTTTCTCAGGAAGTATGTTTTCAAGATTCCCTTCATACAGCTTCAATAGCAACACAACCAAAAAGCAGATAAAAATAGCGGCCCCTGAAAAAAAGCACTTCTTTTCTTGTAGAAAAAAGCAGGCCATTACAAAAGCCATCGGGACAATCAGTCCAAATTGACGAATCAGCATCAGGAGCGAAGAGACCAAAAATATCCAAATGAGCATTTTTGGTTTTCGATTTTCAAAAAAAGTATAGATCAAAAGGCAATCCAAAAGCAAAAGGGTATTGAAGTTCACATCGGTCATGAAGGTGTTCGAGAGGTTAAAATAGATTGGGTTGAGCATTAGGACCAAGGCCGCTGAGAACCCCAATGACTTGTTACCTGAAATTTTAGTAACCAGTTTGTTCAAAACCAAAACTCCCATGAGGGCCGAGATTAGGGTTGAAAAGCGAAGGACAAAAAACGAAAAGCCAAACAGTTTCGTAAAAACAAAGCCCCAGATGATGTGAGAAAACAGGGTCATTGCCGGCCAATCACCGATTGTAAACATGTTCTCAAACTGGAGAAGCCATACCGATTTAGTATACGCCCAGTCATCGTTCAACGGAAATTCAGCAATCGGGTTTACAATACACTCAGCGAAGACAAAAATGAAGAAAAGTGTCCAAGCGTGAAGGTGTGGACGGAAGTATCTGTTTAAAATGGCAGTTAAGGCATTTTGAATGCGTTTAATCGAACTCATTTTCTTCGATCGGCTCTTCCGTTACCATGTTATCGTATTTGGAACAATCCATGTCTAGTGAAGGGTCAATGCTTGAAGGTCGCGGGAATTCACCCTGACTCACTTTAAGATGTTTATCGGAATACACTTTGCTGAAAAACTTTCCCCAGATGGGCAGAGCCATTGAAGCACCCTGTCCTTCTACCATCGAATTAAAATGTATGCTTCGGTCTTCGCCCCCTACCCAAACACCCGCTACCAATTCAGGCGTAAGGCCCATAAACCAGCCATCGGCATTGCGTTGGGTTGTGCCGGTTTTTCCTGCGATCTGATTGTATAATTTGTACCGGGTTCTTAACCGCGTTCCTGTTCCTCCATCCACAACCCCTCGCATCAATTGTATCATGGCATAGGCTTTTTCTTCGCTGAACACCTCATCTGTCTTAGGAATAAATTCTTCCAGAACCTTTCCGTTCTGATCTTCTATGCGTGTAATGAAAGTTGGTTGAATGTAGGTGCCCTTGTTCACGAAGGTGGCATTTGCGCCTACCATTTCGAATACGCTGATGTCGGACGTTCCTAAACAGATCGATGGCACTTCAGGAATTTCAGAAGTTATGCCCAACCTGTGGCACAAGTCCACAACTGCTCTTGGTCCGTATTGTTTAATCACCCAGGCGGTTATGTAATTGATGGAAAGTGCAAGGGCTCTTTTTAAAGTAATCATCTTGCCGGCGTTTTTATCATTCGGCCCATCCGAATTTTCAGGGCACCAGTCTTTGCCATCCTCCCCGGTGATGCACGTTTTTACATTAGGCACCTGATGGCATGGCGATAATCCTTCCTGTATCGCCAGGGCATAAACAAATGGTTTGAATGTGGAGCCTACCTGACGTTTGCTCACTTTCACGTGATCGTATTTAAAATGTTTGTGGTTAATGCCGCCTACCCAGGCCTTAATGTATCCGGTTTGAGGGTCCATGGCCATAAATCCGGTTTGTAAAAAACTTTTGTAATACTTGATGCTGTCATAAGGGGTCAGCACTGTATCGATCTCCCCCCTTAAACTGTAGACCCTCATTTTAGCAGGTTTTTTAAATGTGCCTAGGATTTGAAATTCGTTCATGCCCGTCTCCTTTAACATGCGGTAACGGTCGCTTCGTTTCATTGAAGCGTACATCATACTTTCAATTTCCTGTTTGCTTACATTCCAGGCAAAAGGCGCATTGCGTTTGTTCAGACATTCTTTGCTAAAGAGCTTTTGAAGGTCGGCCATGTGTTCGCTCACAGCTTCTTCGGCGTACAACTGCATGCGCGAATCTATGGTAGTATAGATTCTTAACCCGTCTTTATAAATGTTGTATGGTTTTCCTGTATTCGGATTGATGTGGTTTTTACACCAGTTGTTTAAAAAGTTATCCCTTAAATACTCTCTGAAATAGGTGGCCAATCCTTCGTTGTGATCTTCCGGATGAAAATTCAGGTCCAAAGGCAGTACTTTTAAACTGTCGTATCTGCTTTTCTCAAGATACCCGTACTTCACCATTTGACTCAGCACCACGTTGCGTCGTTGCAGGGTACGCTCCTCAAAACGGATGGGATTAAAATAAGATGGATTTTTAGCCATACCCACCAGCATGGCCGCCTGCTCAATCTTCAAGCTGTCCTGAGTACGGTTAAAATAAATCTGTGCTGCTGATTTTACACCAACTGCAAGGTTTAGAAAATCAAATTTGTTAAGGTAAAGGGCAAGGATCTCTTCTTTGGTATAGCATTTTTCGAGTCGCGTTGCAATGATCCATTCTTTGAACTTTCTTACAACAAGTGCAGGTTTACTCAGCTTCTCTCGTGGAAACATCATTTTTGCCAACTGTTGGGTAATGGTGCTTCCTCCGCCCTTACCTCCTGTAAACACACCAAATACGGAGCGCCCAAGTGCTTTTACATCCACTCCGCTGTGTTCATAAAACCTGGCGTCTTCAGTGGCAATGAGAGCATCGACAATGTCTTTGTCGAGGTCCTTAAAATCCACATTCACACGATTTTCACTGTAATACTTGCCAATGATCTTCATGTCGCCACTGTAAACAATAGTAGCCAGGCTATTTTTAGGATTTACGAGTTCCTGAACATCAGGCAAGGGCCCGAATGCTTCAAGTCCAACAAGAGAAAGTACAATAAAGATGCACAGCACAGGGCCGAGTAAAATAACCCAGAGCCAGACGAGGTATTTGGAGGTTTTGTTTTGCACAGATTAAAGCCTTAAAAATAGTAAAAAGCCTGAAACCCCTGCCAAAACTTAAGAAAAACTACTGCACAAGATTGCCTCCTATTTAGTATTCTTGCATATGAATCATTTGATTTTGCTTCATGGCGCATTGGGTTCGGGCGAAGAACTGAGCTTGCTGGAAAAACACATTAAAAACCCAGGCATACGGGTGCACCCGTTTACTTTTAATGGTCATGGAAAAAAAGGGCTGAACAACCGGTTTGGAATCGATGGGTTTTGCGATGAATTGCTTGAATTCATCTCCAAAGAAAAAATCGAAGCCCCTTTTGTGTTCGGTTACAGCATGGGTGGTTATGTGGCTTTGAACGCCGCCCTGAAAGCCAGAGGCCTCTTTTCGGGCATCATCACTTTAGGAACTAAATTTAAATGGACCAGGGAATTTACCTCCAAAGAAAGCAACAAATTAAACCCCGACTTTCTGCTCGAAAAAGCACCTGATTTTGTTGCTCTTCTGCTTAAAAAACACGGCCCGGGTTGGACAAATTTACTTTCCCTCACCGCCAACATGATGCTTGGACTTCAGAACTCCTATCCCGGTTTTATTGCCTCTTTAGCCAGGATCGACATCCCTGTTTGTATAGGCCGGGGGGACAAGGACAGAATGGTGGATAAAGAAGAGTGCCTCTTGGTGCAGCAAACAATTGAAGGTGCCAGCTGCTTTGTGCTCCCCGACACGTCGCACGGTTTTGAAGGCATAAACCATTTGGCACTGGCTGAACTAGTAGTTGAATTTATAGAGAAACATTCCTCTACCGAAGCACAAGCAAACGGTTCGCATCGAGTTTTATAAAAATAAAGAGAAGGATGGTAAATGACCAAAGTGATGAGCCTCCGTAGCTAAAAAAAGGAAGCGGTATGCCTATCACCGGCATAAGTCCTATCGTCATGCCAATATTCACGGCCACGTGAAAGAACAAAATAGCTGAAACGCCATAGCCGTATATCCTGCTGAAATCGGAACGCTGACGCTCTGCAAGTACGATTAAACGGAGGATCAAAAGCAATTCCAGAAAAATCACAATGGTGCTTCCTACAAATCCCCACTCTTCTCCAACAGTACAAAAAATAAAATCCGTGTCCTGCTCCGGTACAAAATCGTATTTGGTTTGTGTGCCCTGCAAATACCCTTTTCCGCTAAAACCACCGCTACCAATGGCAATCATGGCCTGATTCACGTTGTAGCCTTCCTTTTTCATGTTTACTTCGCCTCGCCCCAAAAGCACGTCAATTCTCACTTTCTGGTGGGCTTCCAGGTGATTGTAGGCATAATTGGTTCCTAAAACCACAGAAGCAGCCAAAAGATAAACCGCTATTACGGCAATTACGTTTGCCCGTGTTCTTTTCACAAACAAAAGCACGGAGGCAGCCATTGTTGCCAATACAATGAGAAGCCCATAGATCTGGCTAAAGGCCAGAGAAAGAACGAATAGGATGGTAACCATAATACCGAAAATGATAAACCCCACATTCAAGCCTTCGCGGTACAACACAATGATAAACGCCAGAAAAACTATGGCCAGTCCTGTTTCATCTTGAAGCAGTTTAATAATGACCATTGGCACAATGATTATAAACAAAGCCAAAATGGTGTTCCGGTAATACTTTACGATCTGTTTGAATTTAAACCCGATTCTTTGTGTTACACTGATGTTTTGATTGCTCAGGAATTTTGCGAGGGCAAGATTTGTAGCAAACTTCATGAATTCCGCAGGCTGCAAACTAAACTCGCCGAATTTAAACCAGGATTTACTTCCTTTGATTTCCTTGCCCCAAAAAATGACAAGAATATTAGCAGCAATGAACAAAAAATAAAATCCGTAGGCAAAGGCAGTGTAAAAGTTAGCATCAATCAAAAGAATGCAGAATGCGATAATGGCGGCGCTAAAAATCCATACCAGTTGTTTCCCGTATTTTTGAGTAATGTCAAAAATACTCTGGTGTTCTTCATCGTAAACGGCCGCATGTATGTTGAACCAACCCATGATAACGAGCAATACATAAATCAGCACCAGAAGGCGGTCAACCCCATAAAATAAACTGTTCTGATTCCTTCTTTGAACCATTAGTGGTGTTCGGTTGTGAGTAAATTTTTTCCCTGAATCAAATCCACGGCCATCATGCGTTTTTCAAGTTCAGGCCGTGTTACTTTACCAGTCACATACTTCTCAATCATTAGGCTAACAATGGGTGCCGACCACACACCACCAAATCCGGCGTTTTCGATCAGGCAGGCAATCACAATCTTAGGGTTTTCCCTGGGAGCAAACGCCATAAAAACGGCATGGGATTTACCGTGTGGATTTTCAGCTGTTCCTGTTTTACCGCATGCCACTACCCCAGGCACTCTTGAATAATAAGCGGTACCGGCATCAAAACACATTTGCATTCCATCGATAACGTTGGTGTAGGCCTCTTGATTCTGAACGGCCACGTATTTTTTTTCAGTGAACTTTTTATCAATGGTTTTTTCTGTACCCACTCCTTTCACGCAATGTGGAATGTAATAAAACCCTTTGTTGGCAATGGTGGCCACAACGTTTGCCATTTGTAATGGCACAAGCAACAACTCGGCCTGTCCGATACCGAGGGAAACAATGGTATTGCTTCTCCATCCGTTTTTACCGAACACTTTATTATAGTAGGGTACTGAAGGCACGTTTCCAGGTTTATCGTAAGGCAGGTCGGTACCAAGATGAGTGCCAGGACCAAAGGTCATGACCGTATTTCTCCAATGAGTATAGCCTTCCACAAACGTTGGGTATTTTTTTTGGTCCACAATTTCCCTGAAAACATAACTATAATACGAATTGCAGGATTGCGCCACCGAACCAACCAGATCAACCGGAGCGTGTGGGTGGCATTTGGGTTTGCCGCCCATGGGTGGATAGCCTTGCGCACAGGGAAAGCTGGTGGAGCGTTTTATCACCCCATCGTTTTGACCGATCAAAGCATCTATTAACTTGAACGTGGATCCCGGAGGATACATAGCCTGAAGGGCGCGATTAAACAAGGGGGAATTCGTGTCAGCATACAAACGCGAAAAATTTCTTGCACGTGTCTTGCCGCCCACTAAAAGATTTGGATCATAAGTAGGGGCTGAAATGATACAGAGTATTTCTCCGGTGGAAGGTTCAATGGCCACAAGCGCTCCTTTTTTTCCTTGCATCAGCTTTTCTCCATACTCCTGCAAATCCCTGTCAATGGTACAATAGAGGGGTTTTCCCTGAATGGCCATGGTATCGTATTTGCCATCCATGTATTTTCCGATGATTTTGTTGTGCACATCGGTGATGGCGATTTGTACGCCCTTTTTTCCTCTCAAGGCGTCTTCGTAACTCCTCTCAATGCCACTCATGCCAATGTAATCACCCTCCTTATAATAGGGGTCTTTTTCCGTTTTTGCTTTACTGGCCTCACTTACATAACCTAGTAAATGAGCGGCAACGGGTTTAGGGTATTTTCTAACGGCTCGCTTTTGTACGAAAAAGCCTTTGAACCGGTACATTTTTTCCTGAAGTGCCGCAAAGGTTTCGGCTGACATTTGCTTTTCGAATACACTTTGTTTTCGTGGTGAGTTGGGTGCTTGTGAGGCTCTTTTCATCCGCTTCAGGTATTCGGCTTTGGTAATCTCCAGCGTTTCGCATAACGAAAGTGTATCGCAACCCTTGGCTTCCCGCGGAATCACCAAAAGGTCATAGGACGGTTCATTGTACACCAGAATTTTCCCATGGCGATCGTAAATGTACCCACGCATAGGGTATTCCGTTTGATAACGAAACGCATTGTTCTGTGCGTCGAGCTTATACTTGTCATTAATAACCTGAATGTAAAAGAGCCTCAGTATATAAATGAAAGCAACGAGAACAAAAAAGCCCCCGATAAAATATTTTCTTCCACTCAAAGAGGCGCTATTACTCATTTACGTGATGCATTAGAAACAAAAATCAGCTGCAAAGCATAAATCATACCAAAAGTGCCAATGCTGCTCAGAATTACTCTTAACATAGTGCCAAAGAATTCGTTGAACCTGAAGATCTCTAAGTAAAACACAAACAGGTGATGTAAAATAATTAAAGTACCGGCGTAGCGGATGAACCATTCCATGCCCATGTCTTGCACAACCGGGCTTACACCTATGTCATACCCATCACGCGGGGCGATGTATTTTAAAACGTAAGGCCTCACAAAACCAATCAATGTGCAGGCCGAGGTGTGAATGCCCGAGGAATCGTAAAAAAAGTCGATAACAACGCCCAGCAAAAAAGAAAGAAACAACACGAGGTGTTTATTGGTTTCAAACGGTAGCATCAAAACAAATAACACGTAGGGGAACAAAATGATGTATGCGCCCAAATTAATGTTCTGGACGATGATGACCTGAAGCAGGACCAACAACACAAACCTTAGGCTATTTCTAATGATCTCAATTGTCACCTTGCTGCTGGGTTTTTAATTCAAGCGAATCTCTCTCTTGCTTGAATTTGTTTTTAATTACATACACGTGGTTTACCTTTTTCAGGTCGGCATTGAGTTTTACCCTCACGGTATAAAAGGATTCGTTTTTTCTCCGCTCAAAACTCACAACGGTTCCTACCATGATGCCTTCAGGGAAAATTCCTGACAACTCACTGGTCATTACCGTATCACCGGGTCTGATGCGGGCATGGGTTGGAATATCAGTGAGGTTACAGTGACGGTAATCTTCCCCATCCCAAACCAAAGGACCAAAACTTCCATCGCGTTTCAACTGACAATTCACCCTGAGGTCTTTGTGCAGTAAACTCATTACACTGGCAAAATTGCCGGAAACATCCGTTACAATGCCAACAACGCCATTGCTGCTCACTACGCCCATGTCACGTTTAATGCCCATGTCCTCGCCAACATTTAAGGTCAGGTAATTTCTGCGTTTGTTAACGGAGGAGTTCACTACTTTAGAAGCGATGTAGGAATATTGCTGGCGGTAAATGGTGTCGCGAATTTTGTACACTTTTAAAGGAAGTACATACAGATTGGATTTTAAGGAATTCCTCAGCACCACATTCTCATTTGCGAGTCTTTCGTTTTCCTCCCTCAGGTTAAAGTACTCTTTTGCATTGGCCGATACCTGGTAAATGCCGGCAATCACAGTATTGGACGAATTAAGAATGTTAGAGCCCTGGTAGGCCCCTTTTTGAACCATTAGCCAAAACGAAATGAGTTGAAGGAATAAAAAGAAAAAGATAAAATTATGGCGAACAATAAAGGTAAATAAGTTCCTCATGGTTTGAATCTATTGCCTTGGTGCATCCCTTCTTATTCGCTGAAAAAGTTTACATGCTTTGTTCGATTTTTTGCTGCTTTTTTGTTCTTAACTCCCTACTTGATAAGGAATGGGAACTTGTGTACGTTTTTAAGCGCAATACCGGTTCCCCTGGCTACCGCGCGCAATGGGTCTTCGCAAACATGCACCGGCAATTTGGTTTTGGAAGAAATCCGTTTATCAAGACCACGCAACAAGGAACCGCCACCTGCCATGTAAATTCCTTTTCTGTAAATGTCGGCTGCTAATTCAGGAGGTGTCATTTCTAAAGCATTTAAGATCGCTTCTTCAATTTTTGAAATGGATTTATCCAAACAGTGCGCAATTTCAACATAAGAGATGTACACTTCTTTGGGAATGCCACTCATCAAATCGCGCCCTTGAACTGCAAAATCAGGTGGTGGATTATCAATTTCTGTCATGGCCGCGCCCACTTCAATTTTTACTTTCTCCGCGCTTCGCTCTCCAATTAAAATATTGTGTTGCCTGCGCATGTATTCTTCAATGTTCGCGTTAAAATCATCACCGGCTATACGAATGGATTTATCGCATACAATTCCACCCAATGCAATTACAGCGATCTCAGAAGTTCCCCCGCCAATATCAATGATCATGTTGCCCATGGGTTCTTCCACATCAATGCCCATGCCTATTGCAGCAGCCATGGGTTCGTGAATCATGTACACTTCTTTTGCTCCTGCATGTTCAGCACTGTCACGCACCGCACGTTTTTCCACCTCGGTGATTCCGCTCGGGATACAAATTACCATTCGCAATGAAGGTTTGAAAAAACGACTTCCGGAATTGATCATTTTAATCATGCCTTTGATCATTTCTTCAGCCGCCTGAAAATCCGCGATCACACCGTCTTTCAGCGGACGAATGGTTTTTATGTTCTCATGCGTTTTCCCATGCATCATTTGCGCCATACGGCCCACAGCAATTATTTTTCCGTTCGTGCGATCCATAGCAACAATGCTGGGCTCATCAACCACCACCTTATCGTTATGAATAATAATGGTGTTCGCTGTTCCAAGGTCGATTGCTATGTCCTGGGTTAAAAAATCAAATAATGCCATACGCGCTAATAAGGGAATAAGATGGTAAAGTTAGAAAAATAGGCCATTGGAGGGCAGTTGTTACAGGGCTTACAACACAAAGATTTTAAAATATTTCAACAGCTCAATAGCCCAGTATTTTCAACATGCTTTTGTAACTCTGCTCTTTTGCAAACAAACGCGTGGTGAATTCTCCGTCTTCATTTCTGTCGATCAACACGTGTTTTGGTGCCGGTATCAAACAATGTTGTGTGCCGCCATAACCGCTCAGGGCCTCCTGATAGGCCCCGGTATGGAAAAAGCCTATGTACAAGGGTTCCTTCTGGTTTTTTTCCACCTTAGGCAAAAACACCTGATTGGTGTGGGCTTCGGTGTTGTAATAATCCATGCTGTCGCAGGTTAAACCACCCAGGTTCACAGGGATGTAGGGTTTGTCCCACTGGTTAATGGCCAGCAAAATAAAACGTTGGTTGATGCCCCAGGTATCTGGAAGAGTGGTGATAAAGGAACTGTCGATCATGTACCAGGTTTCACGGTCGTTTTGTTGTTTTTGGTCGATTACCGAATACAAGGTGGCCCCACTCTCACCAACGGTAAACGAACCAAATTCAGTAAATATGTTTGGCTCTGCGATCTCATTCTGAATGCAAAACATTTTGATCTGGGCCACAATTTCTTCAATCATGTATTCGTAATCGTAATCAAACCCCAGAGAAGTGCGAATGGGCATGCCTCCGCCGATGTTCAGGGAATCCAGTTCAGGACAAACCGCCTTCAATTCCTTGTAAATGTTGAGGCACTTATTGAGCTCTGTCCAATAATAAATCGTGTCCTTAATGCCGGTATTGATAAAAAAATGAAGCAGTTTAAGTTTAAATTTAGGATTGGGTTTGATCTTTTCGTTATACAGATTCATGATCTCGCTGTTGCGAATGCCCAGGCGAGAGGTGTAAAAGATAAAGGATGGCTCTTCTTCAGTGCTGATGCGGATGCCCAGATTTACCGTTTCCGCCTTGGCGTGTTTTTTATAGTATTCAATTTCTTCAAGATGGTCTAAAACCGGAATAACATTGAAGCCATCGTTAATTAAATCACAGATGTTTTGTTTGTAGAGGTTGCGTTTGTACCCGTTACAAATAATATAAGTATCTTTGCTCAATGCCTTTTTTTGGTACTGCTCTTTGAGAATCTGAATATCAAACGCTGAGGAGGTCTCTATATGTACCTCATTTTTAAGCACTTCGTCCAATACAAAACTAAAGTGCGAGCTTTTGGTACAATAACAATACACATACTTGCCCTGATAATCCACCTTAGCCATGGCCACATTAAACAAACGTTTGGACTTTTGGATTTGGGAGGATATTTTT
>Ga0154020_10000412_pt1 | contig 51461 bp, 42 predicted proteins | sample Klosneuvirus_201_FD_109709 | JGI IMG/M metagenome (GOLD analysis project Ga0154020, IMG submission 109709) | Active sludge microbial communities from wastewater, Klosterneuburg, Austria - Klosneuvirus_20160825_MG | ecosystem: Engineered > WWTP > Aerobic digester > Activated sludge | place... | reverse complement strand
GGATGGCAATACCTGTGAAAACACTTCTGCTTTTACACTTCAGGTCGATGAATGTACCGGAATCGCCAACACTTTAAAATCAGAGGCCGGTATCGTGTTGTATCCTAATCCTAACAATGGTGAGTTTTATATTGAGAGCCCCTCAGATTTTGATATAAAGATTTACAATTCAATTGGACAACTCATTTTACAACAAAATCTAAGTGAAGGAAAAAATCAAATCAATTTAAATGAGCATGCCAATAGCATCTATTTGATAGAAATCAATCAAAATGGTAAAACAAACCGAATGAAGTTGATTAAAGAGTAATAAACTTAAAATGTAAACACCATGAAAACAAATTGCATACTCCTTTCTCTTGCGCTTTTCTTCTGCCTAGGGGTTCAAACTAGTGCCTACAGCGGACCAAAAACCACTTTTGATGTCCCGAAAGCTCAGACCGAAAAAATTAAAGCGAAAGTAAACTCAGGGGAGTTTTCTTTGAGTTCATTCGCTTTTGTAGAGAACAAAGGTCAGGTTTACGGATTCGATGGATTGCCGCATCCGGAAGTGAAGTTTAGTTTTCAGCAAGGCAACACTCAGATTTTCCTTTTGGAGAAGGGCATTGCATATCAGTTCACTCGTATGCATTATCCTGAAGGCTATCAGGAAATGATGCGTGACAAGGACAATGAGCGGGATATGGAAAAATTGACGGAACTACAAAAACAAATCCGCACTGAAACTTATCGTATGGACATGACGCTAAAGGGTGCGAACAAAAATGTAAAAATCACCACAGAAGGAAGAAGCGCTGATTACACCAACTTTTATAACCGCGATGTATTAGATGTGCATTCCTACTTCAAAGTTACCTATCACAATATTTACCCTGGCATTGATTGGGTTATTTATACAAAGGGCACAGAAGTTAAGTACGATTTTATAGTCAAGCCAGGCGCTGACCCTTCTCTCATAAAAATGCAATTCAGTCATCAGGATGACTTAGAATTAAATAAAGATGGAAGTTTTACCCTAAAAAATAGTTTAGGAAGTATATCGGAAAAAGCGCCTCTTAGTTTTCAGGGGCTATTTAACATCGAAACCAAGTTTAAGCTGAAAGGAAATGTAATTTCTTTTGATATTGGAAATTATAACTCCAAGGAAACACTTGTTATTGACCCCACGTTAGTTTGGGCAACGTATTATGGAGGTACAGGTAATGATTATGGAAGGTCCTGCAGCACAGACAATACAGGCAATGTGTTTTTAGCTGGATTTACCGGATTTGGATCAGGATCAACCACCGGAATTGCCTTAGGGGGTCATCAAAACACTTTTGGCGGTAGTGACGATGCCTTTTTGGTAAAGTTTAATACAAATGGGGTAAGGCAATGGGCAACTTATTACGGGAGTACTGGTAATGATCAGGGTTACAGTTGTTGTACAGATGGCTCGGGCAATGTTTATTTAGCGGGAATCACAAATTCAAGTATCGGTATAGCCTCCGGGGGGCATCAAAGTACAATTAGCGGCGGTTTAGATGCCTTTTTAGTCAAGTTTAATACAAGTGGAGTATTAATTTGGGCATCATACTATGGTGGTTCTGGAGGTGAAAATGAAATTTCTTGCAATACTGATGTTGCTGGCAATGTCTATTTGGTTGGATATGCTACTGCAAGTTCAATTACCGGCATAGCTTCCGGAGGGCATCAAAACACACATGGCGGTAATGACGATGCCTTTTTGGTAAAGTTTAATGCTAGTGGAGTAAGGCAATGGGCAACTTATTACGGAAGTACCGGTTATGATTACGGTTATTCTTGTTGTGCGGATGGCTCGGGCAATGTTTATTTAGCAGGAATCTCAAGTTCAAGTATCGGTATAGCCTCCGGGGGGCATCAAAATACTTTTGGCGGTGGTCAAGATGTCTTTTTAGTAAAGTTTAATGCAATTGGAGTAAGGCAATGGTCAACTTATTATGGAGGTGTAGGTAGTGATTTAGGTTATTCTTGTTGTACGGATGGTTCGGGTAATATATACATAGCAGGGCGTACAACCTCTACTATTAACATTGCCTTAGCAGGGCATCAAAATTCTTTTGGAGGTGGTTCACAGGATGCCTTTTTGGCAAAGTTCAATACTATTGGTGTACTCCAATGGGCCACCTACTATGGAGGCACAGGTGTCGACATGGGTCTATCCTGTATAGCAGACGGCGCTGGAAATACCTTGCTTCTTGGACACACTAATTCGACTGGAAGCATTGCCACAGGCGGGTACCAAAATACTTATGGTGGCGGAGTTCAGGATGCTTTTTTAGTAAAATTTAATGCAATTGGCGTAAGACAATGGGGTACATATTATGGGGGTGCCCTTTATGATTTTGGTCAGGCCATCGACATAGATGGATTTGGTAATTATTATTTATCGGGATACACTAATTCAGGTTCAGGCATTGCCTCAGGGGGGCATCAAAATACTTTTAGCGGCGGCGCTTACGACGCTTATTTGGTTAAGCTTTGTGATTCCCCTACACAACCCACTACAATCAGCGGCAACACCTTAGTTTGTTTTAGTTCTATTCAAACCTACTCTGTTACTAATAATCTTTCTGCAACAAGTTACTCTTGGTCTTTGTTTGGTGCCGGTTGGTCTGGTACATCAACCACAAACAGCATTACAACAACAGCAGGAAATAGTGGTACCATTAGCGTTACTGCTTTGAATGCCTGTGGCGCAAGTGCTCCGCAGACCATTACCATAACTACAAACCCTTCTCCAATCATTTCCATTAATAGCGGCTCAATCTGTGAAGGTAAATCGTTTACCCTTGTTCCGGTTGGCGCACTCACCTATACTATTGAAGGTGGTGCTGCCGTGATTTCCCCAAGCATAAGCAGCACTTATAGTGTGATTGGCACTAATAGTCTTGGATGCGTATCTCAAATTCCTGCTACTGCATCAGTGAATGTTTTCTCTCTTCCTAATATCAGCATCACTGGGTCTGTGACAATAATTTGCACAGGAGAAAGCATGAACCTCAGCGCAACAGGCGCCAATTCCTACACCTGGAGCACAGGCGCAAATAGCAGCAGCATTTCTGTTTCTCCGGTTATTACCACAACCTATAGCGTAACCGGTGAGGATGCCAATGCCTGTGAAAACACTTCTGCTTTTACACTTCAGGTCGATGAATGTACCGGAATCGACAACACATCAAAATCAGAGACCGGTATGATGTTGTATCCTAATCCAAACAATGGTATGTTTTACATTGAAACCTCTCAATCATTGGCTGTAAGTATTTACAATTCACTTGGTCAATTGATTATACAACAAAAGTTGAGTGAAGGAAAAAATCAAATCAATTTACATGAGCATGCCAATGGCATCTATTTTATAGAAATCAATCAAAATGGTAAAACAATCCTAATGAAATTGATTAAAGAGTAATAAACAAAAAAAATATACAGATATGAAAACAAATAAACTATTAAAACTCACTATTCTTTTGGTGGTAACTACGTTTACTCTCAGTGCTCAAAATATGGCCTGGAGTTTAGCGAAAGGTCATGGAGGAGCCTCTGATGAGCATGCTTGGGCTGTTGAGGTAGATGGAGGCGGTAATATTTTTGTTACCGGTTCCTTTGCCAGTCCAACTGTTATTTTTGGCAGCAGCACCTTAACAAACAGTGGCTCTAATACTACCGACATTTTTATTGTTAAGTACGATGCTGCTGGAAATGTTTTGTGGGCAAAAAGTTTCGGAACGCCAAACGACGATGAGGGTCGATGTTTAACCCTCGAAGGTAGTGGTAATGTCTACGTTTCCGGCTACTTCAATGGTGCGGCACTTGCTATGGGTAGCACAACTTTGACTAACAGTGGAAATGATGATATTTTTATTGCCAAACTTGATCTTAACGGCAACGTGCTTTGGGCTAACTCAGTGGGCAACGTGAATGATAATAGACCCTCTGGTATTCAAATGGGGGATTTTGGAAGTGTTGCATTAGTTGGTGGTTACATAAATGCCCCTTTAATAATTGACACATATACCTTATCCAATGCCGGTGATTTCGACATTTTCTTCGCGAAATTTAATACCTCAAATGGTAATGTTACCTGGGCCAAAGGTTATGGTTCCGATGACAGAGACAATGTTAATGATATAGATGGGGGATCACCTTTCATGATTTCTGGTGAATTTTCTGGTACTAGTATCTCATTTGGGGCGACTACACTTACAAATTCCAGCACAGGAGATTATGATTCGTTTACCTTTTATATCGACAATAATAACACAGAAACCGGCGCCCTTCAAATTGGTGGAATAGATGATCAAAAGATGACAGGAGTGGCCTATTTGGTTGGTACTGGAAGTGTGAGTAGTATTGTTACCGGCAATTTCAGAAGCGCTTCTGTTTCAATTGGCACAATCAATATTACCAACTCAAACCCTGGTACATCAGAAGGATTTGTTGCGGGCTTATCAGGAGGCATTCCGGTTTGGGCCACCAAAATTACTGGTGCTAATGACGACGAAGTGTATGGCCTTGATGCCGATTTAAATAATAACTGTTATTTAACAGGTGCCTATAACAGCCCACAAATCTCAAGCGGCGCTCACACGGTGACAAATACTCAAACTTCAAGCGCGGATATTTTTGTTGCAAGTATTGATATTGCTAATGGCAGCACCAACTGGTTGAAAAGTGCAGGAAGCACTGGCGATGACATAAGTTTTGGTATTAAGGTTTTTGAGCCAAACGGCAATAGCCTTAATGTTTTTGTTGCCGGCTGGTATTCTGCTCCTGCTCTTATTTTTAATTCCAACCTCAGTTTATCCAACAACGGTGGAGATGATCTGTTTGTTGCTAAGCTAGAAAATCAAGCTGCAACAGGATTCTCTGAGTTACAAAACAAAGAAGAGATAAAACTTTATCCCAACCCTTCAACAGCAAAATTCTATTTGAGTTTCAAATCAGAAAAATCTTTTGCCTACCGAGTTTATGATCTAATAGGATCTGAAATCACTTCAGGATCAATGAAAACAGGTGCTTGCGAAATTGATCTGCATGAGTATGCAAATGGCATCTACTTTTTGGAGATCCAGACTAATGGAAGTACAAATAGAATGAAGCTCATCAAAGAATAAAATAATTCAAAACAAAACCTATGAAAAAATCAATTTGTTTGTTAGTAAGTCTATTTCTAATCTCTGTTTCAAGCCAGGCAGGCGACGATGAAAAATTAACCTTTAAAGAAAAAGCTGAGCAGCAAAAAGAACTAAAAATATTCTTTGATCTCCGCGAGATTGTTGATGAAAAAGACGAGCTGGCTCTTAAGTCCTCAAATCCCAATGCAAAAACCAGCATACGCACGAAAATTCCTGATGATTTTTCTGCACCTGAGTTAAAAGCCCTGGTACTTACTAATTTAAATCAGGGTCTCGAACTGCCCAACGTATTCATGGAAGGAGACATTAACACCATACCCGAAGTAAATAACAACAAAACACAAAACCGTGATTTTTCAAAATTACCGGATGGTTTGTATGCTCTGGCAGTTATTGAAGGTGAGTACAAAAGAAACATCAATAAAAAAACAGTGGAAGGAAAAGTAGTGATGGATGTTTCCAATGGTATGGAAATAAAGGCTCGTCTCTATTTTTTTGAAGTTAAAGGTGGTGTTGTCGAAAAATACGGAGAAGGTTTTTCAAAATCCGGCGTATTAATCGCCTCCGCTCAGGCCTCATATACAAAAACAGAGCAATTGCAAGGTCTGGAGTATATGGAGAAAACGTTCCCGGCTTCAGCATTAATACCGGAATACAAACGAACATTGAACACCTTTACTCAGGACTTTGCTAAAAATCAGCTCAAAAAACACAATAAAACAGTTTCTAAAAGGAAATAATCAAATACAATAACCATGAAAACAAAACTACTTATCACATTATTTTTTACCGCTATCATCCTTAAAGGGCAAATCGCACAAAAGTGGCTGCAATTAGGTACTGGCCTCAGTAAAAACTCGACTTTTATGCCTTCTATGGCTTTCGACAGGCATGGCAACCTTTACCTGGCATATACAGATCAGTCTACACCACAGAATAAAGCCACTCTCAAAAAATTCGACGGACAAAACTGGAGCACAGTTAGCAATCAGTTCACCCCTGGTCAGGCACAATTCGTAACTCTAGTGCTCGACACCGGCGACATGCCTTGTGTGGCCTTTCAGGAACCCTATCCGGTTACTAAAAAAATTACAGTCATGAGATACAACGGCACAAGCTGGGATACCATTGGTGGAAGAGGATTCGCATTGGCTCATTTTAATAATCCCGAATTATCCATGAGAATAGACCAAAACAACAACTATTGGGTTGCTTATCGTGAAGATGCCACCGGCAAGGCTTCGATTGCACGAAACCTTTTCGGTTTAAGCTGGACAACGAGTAACTCAATGAATGTTACTCAAGGTGATGCCACGAAATTATGTTACGATTATGTAGGTTCGTTTTTGGCTTTCAGCAACGGCGCCAAAGGGGGAAAACTTTCTATAATTACCCCAACAATAGGGGGCTCATGGGTCTATGTTGGAGACACAACACTAAGCACAGGAGCTGTGGATTACATCACCATTCGCCGATTTGCCAATGTTGGAGGATTCGTAAGTGTTATCACCTATAAAGATTTAAGCGATGGAAAAGCCTACTTTATAAAAGCGGGAGTTGGTGCTTCAGCTCCAATTCCAATATCAAACGGAGTAGCTAACTATGTCAACCTTCCGGCTCTATCATATGACAGTTATGACGGTAATATTTACTGTGCCTATGCCGACGGTAATCAATCTGGAAACGCCACTGTAAAAAAAGTAAATGTAGCGGCACCAAGTGGAACAATCTCTGTAGGCAAGGAAGGTTTTACTGATACCCTTGGCATCTTCGCTGCTGCCTACTATTCCACCATGGGAATCGATAATCAGGACAGTCTTTATCTGGCTGTTCAATCCATGAATGAATACGTGGTTTTTAAATACCGGAATGTAAACACTAACCCGACAGGTTTAATAGAACATAAACAAAGTGAGGGGATTTTAGTGTTTCCTAATCCTGCGGAAGATAAAATTGTACTATCCACTGTAATTTCAGAACCCGGCGTTGTAAGATTTTACGACATGTACGGTAGGTTGATGCATGAGCAAGATCGAATCAATGGAGAGCAAACAGTGCTGGACTGTTCCTATTTGTCGCCTGGCACATATTTTATTGAGTTCAGTTCGAAGGCAGGTACTAAGCGAAAGATCTTTCTGAAGTACTGACAGGTAGTTCATGAATCACAAAACCGCTGATCACCGGGAGGATGAGTTTATGTCTTCGGGTAAGTTGGCAGGTATTATAATAAAGAGGAAGGTTAAGTTTAAAAGTAGTAATAGTAAATTAATAGTGCCATGAAGTCAATTATCATTTCAGTGTTACTAACCTCGTGTTGGTTATCCTTTTAATCCGTTTATTAGAATATTTATGAAAAATCTATTGTTTTTTCTCGCCTGTTTAATTTCGTTAATGGCTTCGGCACAGGTCCCAAATTTTAATTGGGCAAAGAGCTGCGGTGGTCAAAGCAATGATGAAGCGTATTCCGTAACCCATGATGCCTCAGGAAACGTTTACGTAACCGGGTATTTTGCCGATACCGTTGATTTTGACCCGGGCCCCGGCAGTTACACCCTGGCGGCTGTTGGAGGGGATGATGTTTATATATTAAAATTGAATGCTTCAGGTAATTTCGTCTGGGCCAAAAGTCTGGGAGCATCAGGAGACGAAATAGGCAACAATATTAAAGTGGATGGTAACGGAAATGTTTATGTAACGGGTTATTTTGAAAACACGGTGGATTTTGATCCAGGTGTTCCGGTAAATAATTTAGCTTCAAATGGATTTATTGACATCTATATATTGAAACTGGATGGATCAGGTAATTTCATCTGGGCACGGCAAATTGGAGGTGTGGACTATGATTCCGGGCTTTCTTTGGGAATTGACAACAATGCTAATGTTGTAGTAGGAGGTTCATTTCAGAATGCAGTTGATTTTGATCCAGGCGCAGGAACATTTAGCTTGACTGCGGTTGGCATGAGCGACGCTTTTCTTTTAAAACTGGACGGATCCGGTAATTTTGTTTGGGCAAAACAGTTTGGAGGAACAGATAATGAAGTTATTTGGTCAGTTGACCTTGATGTTTCCGGGAATTGCTATTCTACAGGAAATTTTGAGGGAATTGCTGATTTTGACCCGGGTGCCGGAACACTAAATTTAACTTCTAATGGCGGCAGAGATGTGTTTGTTGTTAAAGTAGACGTATCCGGAAATATGGTTTGGGCAAAATCATTTGGTGATGCAAACGATGATTACGGGCAGGGAATCGCAATCGATGCATTTGGAGCAGTCAATATTTCCGGAGAATTCAGTAGTACAGTTGATTTTGATCCGAATATTACAACATTTACACTTACTTCATTTGGAGGTTCAGATATATTTATTTCTCAACTAAGCAGTGCTGGCAATTTTGTGTGGGTTGGTCAGTTAGGTGGTGTAGGTAATGATGCGGGTATTGGTATAGATACAGATGGCAATGGAAGTGTTTACGCCACAGGTTCTTTTCAGGGGGTAGGCGATTTTGATCCCGGAAGCGGGACTTATAGTTTAACGTCTAATGGTGCAAGAGACATTTTTGCGGCCATGCTAAACACTAATGGAAATTTTGGCTGGGCCATTCAATTAGGAGGAACGGGAAGCGATGAAGGGTCTGGGATTAGTGTGGATGGGAATGGAAATATTTACACAGCAGGATATTATAGAAATACGGTTGATTTTGATCATTCTGCAGGAACCTTTAGTTTGGGATCTGTTGGCAGTTCAGATGTATTTATTCATAAAATGAATCAAATCGCAACTAGTATTAATGAAAATAGCAGTATTAGTTCATTCATTGCATATCCAAATCCAACTACAGATCATTTAATTATTACTTCCCAAAATTCCGAAACATTTTCTTTTTTAAATTCTTTAGGTCAAACTCTTGAGGAATTTACACTGATTGGAAGTAAAAAAATCAACATTAGTGCTTATCCAAAGGGAATATATTTCTTAATGGCCAACCATTCAGGAACAGCAATAAAAGTGCTTATTGAATAAAATAACCGCACGAAATAGTAATAGTAGTTATTAAGTTCAATTTGTGATTTTAGTAACATTTTGTTTTTTATATTGCGTTAAAAGATTAATTTCATGAATACCAAGACATGTATACCGGTCAATATGTAAACCTATAAACCAAAAAAAATGAAAATCCGATTTTACCTTTTACTTAACCTGATTGCTTTAAGTCTTTCGGCTCAAAAAACCATTAATACCAAATCAGTTATTGGCACCTGGTATTTTGAACAGATTACAATGATTTCCCCCCAGGTCGGTTATATTCCAACTTTGGAAGAACAGGAGGTCAACCTCTTTCGGATTTGCATGGCAAATTACACATTAAATGCCGACGGAAGTATTGGGCTTTCCGATGAGTATATCAGAAAATCAGGGGTAAGTAAGGCAAACTGGAAACTAAATGAAAAAAAAACCGGTATTGATGTTACTTACTATTTTATTCTGAATTCTGAACTTTATCCGAGGCACAAACAAGAAAAGGAAACGTTTCAGTGGGAAATAACAAGCATTGACGAAAATAATCTGATTCTAAACTTCTTAAATATGTTCCAGGTAAAATTGAGTAGAAACAAAACGTAAAGGCCTTAACATAGAACGAAGACAATAACTAAGTTGAATAAGATTAATGAAAATATTTTTAACCTCTAATATGCTTACTAGAATAAACTATTTAAGGAATTACAAATTATAGTAACTAAACTAAATATAAAAACATGAACGCAATAATTATTTTAGGACTCGTGGTGGTTTTCCTCGTGATTTATATCATCAGCATCTATAACAAACTGGTTAAACTAAGAGTAAGAAGAGAAAATGCTTTTGCTGATATAGATGTTCAGCTCAAACAACGGCACGATTTAATCCCTCAGCTGGTGAATGCGGTGAAAGGTTACATGAAACACGAAGAGGGAGTGTTGACAAAAATTACAGAAGCCAGAACCCGGGCCATGAATGCTGCAGGAATTGACGAAAAGATTTCTGCCGAAAATCAATTATCTGCCGCCATGGCGGGTTTTCGTCTACAGGTAGAAGCTTACCCCGATTTAAAGGCAAATACAAATTTTACACATTTACAAACTGAAATATCAGATGTAGAAAATAAACTCGCAGCCGTGAGAAGATTTTTTAACTCTGCTACAAAAGAGTTAAATACAGCTATTCAGGTATTCCCAAATGTAATATTTGCCGGAACATTTGGTTTTAAGAATGCCGCGATGTTCGAACTCGGAGAAGACAGAAAAATAATGGACAAAACCCCTGATATTAATTTTAATTAAACCGTGGGTGCCTATTTAGGTATACAATCGCAGATTAGCCGCAACAATACACTTACAGTATTGTATTTACTGGCATTTCCTCTGCTTGTATTTGCGACACTCTATGCCTTAATGTTCAATGTGTTGGAAAATGATGACGGATCAGCTATTACCATTCAGCAAACCAATGAATTTTTTCTGTCGACCCTACCTTATACCGGAGGAGCAATAGTTTTTTGGTTTATAATAGCCTTCTTTTCCCACTCAAGAATGATCAGCAAGGCTACCGGAGCCAAACCCCTGGAAAGAAAAGAAAATATCAGGGTGTACAATCTTGTTGAAAATTTGTGCATGGCAGAAGGAATGCCTATGCCCAAAGTGAACATCATGCAAGACGAAGCGATGAATGCTTTTGCCAGCGGCCTGTCAGATAAAAATTTTACAATCACACTCTCAAAGGGTATCATCGATAATCTTAGTGACGAAGAATTGAAAGCAGTGATCGCGCACGAACTGATGCATATCAAAAGTCGGGATGTTAGATTACTGGTAATTACCATAGTTTTTGTAGGTCTATTTTCATTTATGGCTCAGCGAATGTTTCTCGCCTCAGCATTTGGACTTAACGTGAGTTCGAAAAGGGGACGAGGATTTGCGGCCTTTGTAATTGTATTACTCGCTTTTATGCTGGCCATACTATTTAGGATGGGATTATCCAGAAAACGAGAATATGCTGCCGATGCCGGAGCTGCAGAGCTGACAAAAAACCCTGCCGCTCTGGCTTCAGCCCTTCGAAAAATATCAGGTAATAGTGAGTTGATATCGGTACAAAATATGGATGTAAAGGAAATGTTTATTTGTAATCAACCCGGGAAATCACACCATCTTTTAAATCAATTACAAACACTGTTTTCTACGCATCCACCAATTGAAAAAAGGATACAAATACTCGAAGGATTTTAAAATAAGCACTATCATTAAACGCAGCAGATAGAATAGGCACTTTAGAATTAAAATACATACGGTACAATGAAAACAAAAGAAGAAATTGAAAATTACTTTACTGCAACACTCAACGGCCAGTTGGATGATCTAGAAAATCAACGTCTTGCCATTATTAAATCACTTTCTTACAAAACCGTCATACCATACCTCGGTGGAGCTGCTGTGGTAAGCACAGTAGCCTATTATATCCTAAAAGAAAAGTATGGTGAGTATGAGTACGTGCAAAACAATCTCTTAGCGATTTGCATTTTTTTTATTCCATTGGTAGCTGTTTTTGCATATATTAGGGTGTCTGCCAAGCGTAAAAAACTGTTTGAGCCCTTAAAACTGGATTACCAATCAAAAATACTTGGTGGAATTACGAGGCTTCTTCACCCCGACCTCAAACTTGAACCTAGCTCAGGACTGTCTCGTGAAACATTCGAACACAGTCGTCTCTTTGCAAAGGCAAAAAGTTATGTGAGTGAGGTTTTAACACAAGGTACAGTGTTTGGTCTTCCCATTCAGGCATCATTGGTCAAATATTACACCGTTAGTGAATCTAAGAATCAAAAGGGAGAAAGCCGTAGAACTACTACTACCCATTTTGAAGGCGCTTACTGTATTATGAAAATGAACACAGGGATCGACAACTTTGTTCGCATAAAAACAAAGTCAGTTGTTAAAGATACGATAGCTGACCTGCTGCCTGATGGAAATTCAAATGGCCTGGTTAAAACACTTTTTTCAACTTTCATGGGCGAAGTGAATAATTCTGTGCATATGGAGTCCGGTAATAAAGAGTTTGATGAAATTTACAGATTGGAAGCTTTTGATGAAAAAACTGCAGAACAATTTATCCTTTCAGCATGGATTGAGCGGCTCATGGACTTCAGGAAAAATCAGGAATGGGAGATAAACTACTATCTGGACAAAAATGAATTACACGTGGCATTAGGTGGGTTTAATATGAAAGGACTGGAAGTTACATCTCCTATAAATGAACTGGTATTTACGCAAACGTATATTAATTATGTAAATGATTTGTTAGGTTTTGCAGAGAAAATTTCAGTAAGCCATCAAGCGATCTCAAATACCCATCCAAAAAAATAAAAATGGCATTTCAATTTAAGAAATATAAAAAAGAGGATCAATCAGAGCTTAGCGAATCTGAAATAAAGAATGCCATGTTGCCCAGCGAATTTTGGCTGGTCTGCCTTGTTTTTTTTCTATTATACATTTATTATACCCCCCTATACCTTATAAATACCGGTGGATTTTTAGAAGGTTTTCTTAGGGGGGTGGTTCCAATAATTGTATTTCCCTTTCTTATCTATAAAACTGTTCGCTCATTTAAACCCAAATCCAAGTGGAGAATCTGGTTGCCTGTTCTGTCGATAATAGGCATAGGCCCGATACTTGTTGGTATAAATCAATATCAATTCAATAGAATACTATCATCCAATGTGAAAAACACGAAGAGCATTTTAATTAAAGAAATTATTGAGAAAGTAGACAAACAAAACAAGCTTGTAAAGGTTCCCCACTTCTTTTTACAGTACTCCGCTGAAGGTGAATCATTCAAACCGAGAATAGACCCTGTTAATTTTGATACAACCACCTATCAGGCTGGCGATACCATCGAGCTTATTTATTCTCAAGATCATCCTAACATTTATAAGATCAGTGAAATTTACAGATTACAAAAAACAGTAAACACAAATACAAATGAGCCACTTTAAGCAAAACACTGTGAATAAACTAGGTTTTTTTCTGATTGTTCTTTCTTCAAGCTCCTTTGCCCAGTTTGACAACCAGGAATGGGTTGGAAAAATACTTCCTGTTAAGATAATCTATAGAGGAGAAAACTCTGTCCAAAATGGTACGATGAGGTATGAAGCACCCGATGTGTTCTGTAACCCTTATGCCAAATTCCTGGTTTACGATCCACAAACAGAATGGATAATTAAAGATTCAACCATTGAATCAATTTATTTAGAGGCGTTTAGTTTTAATCAAGATGCCATATGGGCCAAAAAGGTCGACCCTAAATACCCCGCCAAGTATGTTAATCTGCAATCCCGTCAACCTAACTATGATGAGTCTTACCACATCACGCACGCCAGGCTTTTGGTACAAGGAGCTATTAACTCATATGCCTTCACCCATAAAAAACTCATAGGTTATGACTACTTTGTTTATACACGAAAGTTAAATGAACAACCTGTTGAAGGTGAAATTTCAAGTTTAGAAACGCAAATTAGAAAATGGGTTTCTGATTCACCTGAAATTATGCGGGAACTGTTTCAGGCCGATTCTATGACAGCAAGCAATAGAACCAGAGTAAAAGAGATTAGAAAAGAAGATTCTTTAGCAAGAGCTGAGGCCAATAAGGACGGTAAACGCAAAGGTCTGGGCGGAATGATTGATAAAACAAAAAGCGACCTGGCTTTAAATCAGCGAATTTTTGACGTAGGCCCCACAAAAACAGACATGAATCTGATTGTTCACAATTACAATGTCTGGTACGATAGAAGTGCAGCAGCGAAAGGAACAATAAAGTATTGTTTGATTGAACCTCCTGTAAAACGAAAATCACAACTGGAAGTTGAAATTGAAAGGAGAAATAAACGAGAAGTTAATAAGGAAGAGAACATTCCCATCAAGACTGAGGAGAAGGAGAACCTGTTCTCTAATCGCAGTACAACAGTCTCGGCTGAAATGGCATCTGTTAAAGACAATATACCCATTAAAAAGGAAACATTTTCGGCCAAGCTTGAACGCATAAAATCAGATGGCAATAAAGTAGGTGTTTTATTCGTGCTGAATTCAGTACAGTCACCTACGCAAACTCCATCTAATCAAATGGGCCCCTCCTCAATGGGAAATTCCATGGGTGCTGAATTTTTTATTGAAGGAGAATTTATGGATGAAACACTCCGTGCCATTGGAGAACAATTTACTTCAGAGATAAATACTGCACTGGGTAGAACCGATATTGAATTCATAAACCTTGATCAAATACCGTATAAAAATGCTAAAGTGATCGGCATGACCACTCAAGTAGATAATTTCTGGGCAACCAAATACAAAGTAGTATTTATTGTATCGATTCGTCCTTTAATAAAGGCAAGCGTCAATGAATCTGCACCAAAAAATAAATATTCTGCATTTATTAACCTGGTCTCCTCCCTTATGGTAAATGAATACATTGGAAATACAGAGTCCACTGATTCTGACATCATCGCTCAAATGCCCAATTTCGGCTCCTTTAGCACAAGTTCTATCAGTCAAAATGAAGCATTTACAAACATTGAAACAGTATACAAACAAATTGTTGAGAAACAATCCACTTCCATATTAGACAGGGCAAAAACGGAAAGGGAGCAGGATATGAAAAAACTAATTGAGAAAAAATTGAAATAATCTATAACCATGAAACCATTCTTCAAAACATGCCTGACATTGGGACTAGGCTTAAGCCTCCTTTATGGATGCAAAAAAAAGGAAGAACCTGCACCGGCAACTTCCCCCAGTCCAAGCACGCCTGCACCAACCATTAATTCAGTACCCACTGACGGTGACTTTGTGTTATTTGTCAAAAATGAACAAATCTACTGGACAAGAGATTTCGTATCTACCTTCTTGTACAATTCCTCAATCAAAGAAGTACGCAGAATATGGAGAAGTGGGGATACTTTGCTGTTTACTATTGCAACCGACCAGGCAACCGAACGTTTGTACTATGGTTCTATCCACAAACCACAAGAATTCAAATATGTAACCTCTGATTTTTTTACCATTTATCAAGCAGGCATTATTAATGGTGTAATAACAGGCGAAGGATTAAAGGGGGGCTCACACTACAGATTTTATTGCAATGTAAAAGAGGGCGCCAGCAACCTTGCGCAATTGGATGTAAATCCCGTCTTTCTCACTTTCTTTAATCATACTGGCAAATCAGTAATAGCAGGAGCCTTTATGGAAACCGATACAAAGTTCCTTTATACCCTAAATGGTAAAGATTGGATACAAAGGCCGATGCCCACTAGCACCCTTCCTGAGGTAGTAATTCAAGCCAAAAGCGCAACGGTATTGGGAAATTTCTTTTATGACAAAACTTATACCACCACTGACACCTCTTTTCAGAATTGGACAGAGAGAAGCAATAATTTTTTTATGGATTCAGCAGGGTACATGTCAGGACCATATACCTATAATCAAGACATGCTATATCGTATAGGCTACTATACAGTAAATGCAACTACCTATCGAAAATTGGTTCTGTTTTCTAAATCGATTAATGACAACAATTGGACAGGCACAAAAATAGTTGCTACCGGTTTTTTATCTGAGCTGGGTCACGACAAAAACATTGTATTGGCCCTCTTCACCAACAGTCACTCGGCCCTCATTTTGCAGGACTTAAACACCATTGATAACAAGTCCACATACAGCTTGTGGCTATCCTCTGATCGTATAAATTATACCAAAAATAATTTAAGCAGCGATGCAGTTAACGACTATTTAATCGACATGTACTCCGCAATTAACTTTGACTAATTAATCCTAAAGAAACAATCTAACAATTTAAATCATGAAAAATCTAAAATCCATCTTACCCATTTTCTTATTGCTCTTGTTAATCGCTTGTAAAAAAGACAAAGAATCACCCATCGCTTGCATTAGCGGCCCGGATAAAGTCGACAGAAAACAAAGCGTGCAATATTCCTGGTGTGGCTCCTGGGTAACTGAATCAGAAGTACAGTGGACCACTAGCTGGGGCCAAACAGGAACAGGTCCTTGGTTTTCGCCGGAATTCCCAAGCATAGGCAAGTACACCATAACGGCATCTGGTAGCAACAAAAATGGCTCAGCCACTAAATCGATGGATGTCGAGTATGGCGTGTTTGCAACTGCCAGAGTGGTTGCAACAAATGAATGTTTTGTTGGTAACACAGCTATCTCCAGCGCCCATGGTTATAAAGCGTTTGCCTATTCTAACCTGGCCGATTGGACCAGTGATCTTAAAACACAATCGCATAGCAAGGCTATTGATTCATCCGATTTTCAGTATTCAAGCGAATACCAAACTATCTTTGCCGAAGTAACAACAACTGTAACCCCGGGAAACAAAATCTATTTTGCACTGGAGAACAGAAGCAATGGGCAACTCAGCAATTATGGAGACTTGGCCACAAATGTCAGAAACCCTAATACTACAAGCCAATCTGGGCAACTAATCATGACGGAGTGGAACAATAACGTGGTTTACTCCAAGGTTGACGAAGGCTCTAAGCGATTATTAAGCGGCAAATGGAAGCTCACCAACACCGAGATTAACGGCAACACAACCACACCCGACCTATGTAATCAGGATGATTACATTTCCTTCTCAGCGGGAGGCACCTGGGAATACAACATTGGCGCAGATAATTGTGGCGGCATCTCTTTACCCAGTACTGGAACTTACGCCTACAATTTTCCCATTTGCACAGAAAGAACATTTGGCATGACAACCCTTTCTGGACCCTTCACCGGCAACTACTTTGTTGTTTATTACAATGAATTAAAGGTGTATTTTACATCAGGAGCGAATACAGGGTTTTTCAGATTTACCTATAACAATCCTTGATCTATTTCTGAATTTACATTTGTAACCTCCCCTTTTCTCGAGCCGAATCGTTTAGTCCATTTTTAAAAGCGCACAATGCATGCTCCCTTGAAAGTTGACCCCATAAAGCGGTTCGTATTCATTACGTTTCAAACAGATGATGCTGCCTAAGGAAGGCTGCAAAATTTTTAAGTTAGTCAATTATACTTCTTATTCTTCTCTAGATCCTTCTTTCGCTTCCACTGTCGGTAGAGCCAGTAGCCAAGACCTCCGATTATAAGCACTGCTACTATAGGCAATGCATTACTCTTTTTAGTGCCATCAGGCATGTTCTTTGGAGTTTGCGGTAATTGGCCGCAAACCTTAATTACGTCTTCAATGTTCATGTTTTAGTTATTTTAAAAGTTAATACTGTTCCTTCTTGCCCAACCCACTCCAGCGCATAATCGCCAACTTGGATTAAGAACCTATTTGTTCCGTTTATAGGCGTCTTAGAATCAAATTGGGTAATCTCATACCCAAGGTTATCTAAAAGCGTGCTATCCACCGTTTTGTGCCAATCAGAGCCCATAATTTCAGATAAGGCTTGTTTGTTCCTATCCAAAGCGCTGTCCGGATAGACTTTCATTCCGGCTTTCGCTAACTCCGTGACTCGTTCAGCTAAACGTTTCTCATTTAACATTTTTTTCTGTTGATACTTGCAGTAGTTTACTCTGCCAAACTTCTCAGGGCAATAGCGTTGCAGGCCATGATCGGCATAAAATAAATCTCCGCAAAACTCGCAAGTACGCTCCTCTGGATCGTGCATGCTAAAAGGTCTTTCCTCTGAATCCATCATATCTCCCCCTTTCTTCTTTTAAGTTCCATTTCCGCAATAGTAGGTCTGCCAATCTTCATCCAGAGTTGCAATTCAGCTCTGGAGAACATTAATGGCCTACCTCTTGTAATTGTTGGAATCTCCAGACGACACACTTTACTGTAAATGGACTTTTCCTTCAAGCCTGTAACTTTTGTGGCTTCATCCATTCCGATGGTGTCTTCCAGATCAGGTGGTTCAGATTTAGCTTCGCTTACTGCTAGCGTAAGCATTTCTTTCATGCTGCTTTCTATCTCTTGCCTTTGCAGCTGCAAGAACTCTCGCATGCTGTAATGCCAGAGTGGTTTTTCGAAATTTTCTTCCATGATGTTCTCTTTTGTAAATAATTTAATTTTCTCATTTCATACTGTTCTAATGGTTAATTTGGAAATGACTTTCACTTCTTCGTTGCAAAATTAAAGCAACTGCAAATGCCGTCTTAATTGTTTTCTTGCCTTTTTTAGCAAAAATTATTACGCAAATTTCTTAAAACCCTTACTAATAAAGCATTTCAGACTAAGAAAGGGATGGACAACCAAAGACAAAAAGATTTTCTTTTTTGCTTAATCGTTACTAAAAACGTGCAGATTTACTAATATTTTAATAGCGGTATTGATCTTGCGGCTTCCACCTTTTTGCTATCCACAATTTTTGCATAAATCTGAGTGGTTTTCAATTCGCGATGGCCTAACATTTTACTCACGGTATAAATATCGGTCCCGTTTTCTAAAAGCAGAACAGCATGCGTGTGTCGAGCGCAATGAAATGTAATTTTCTTTTTGATGCCGGCATCCGCAATCCACTTATACAATCCTACGTTCATGTAAGCACTATATTTTAAGCCTGCAAACAAGCGTTCGGTCTCTTCGCCTCTCTCGCCTAAAAATTCAACCGCTTGCTCACTTATAGGTAAATATTCCTTACCTCCCGTTTTTTGTTGACGGAAGGACAATTCGTAACCCCTCTTTTCCGAAAAGCGAAGATTATCCCATGTAAGTCTTTGAATATCACTCCAGCGTATTCCAGTTAAGCAAGAAAAGATAAAAGCATTTTTTAAAACCGGGTACATGCATTCTGTTGCGGCTAACATTTCAATCTCCTCAAAGGTTAAGTATTCACGATTGGGTTCGCCTTGTCTGAACCCTTTAATGTAATCTGATAAATTTTCACGAATCAATTTTTCCTTGTAAGCTAACTTCAAACAGGCTTTTAATTTATTTAAGTAAGAGTATTTGCTGTTTTGCGAAAGTGGTTGCTTTCCCTTTGTTCTGGCTCTGGTATCTAAATACAATTTAAAGCTATTGCAACTCTCTACATTAAGCTCTGACATTTTTAACGTGTTACCAAAGCATTTCTTCAGGTGCTTCAATACCGAATCCCAATTGCCATAATTGCCTAATGAGTCTAAGCGCTCATTTGTTTTTTCTTGAAAATAATCAAGGAAGTTTTTATCGCTGTTGTCAATACGGACACTTCCAAATTGATGGTCCTGCAATGAAATGGTTTTTTCTGCACGCATGCGTTCAACCAACTCCATTGTTTTTTTGTTTTCAAATTGCTCCGTTTTTGTTTTAGGCTTATTGTACACATAAAGATTGAGCGCTTCTTTTTTTCGCACACCGTGTTCTTTGAAGTCTAAGTAAAGTGAACTTTTCTCCTGACTTGTTTTGCGTTTTCTGATTGTTACTTTCATGACGATTTTTGGTTTAAAATTTGTCCCAATTTTGTCCCAATCGACCTAAGTGGGACAAAATTGGGACAAAATTGACCCGAAAATCCGGAAAGTACACAAAATACTTCCTAACAGAACAACCACATAAATGGTTGAAATGCAGATAATTGCACTAAAAATGTGATGATTTGTTTTGTGATTTTTTGCGCTGATTTTACGCGATTATTTCCCGATACAAAACTTCGAAAAAATATTTTCTAGCAAATCTTCATTGGTTACCTGCCCTGTGATTTGCCCCAATTCTTCAAGCGCATAACGGATATCAAGGGCTAAGAAGTCGGAAGCCACCTGTTGTTCCAAACCCAGTTTTACTTTTTCCAGAGCGGCGTGTGCATTTCTTAAGGCATTCGCATGGCGGGCATTGGTTACTATGGTTTCTCCCGAATTTAAAGTGCGGGCATCAAACAATTCTATCAAACGGTTTTTTAGCACGTCAATGTTTGTGTGGTTTTTTGCAGAAATAAAAAGTATGTCCTTAAAGTCGGCAAACTCAGCGTTTAGTTCTTTCTGGTCTTCCACATCCAGTTTATTGCCCACAGGCAACAATTGTGAATCGCCAATATGAGTCTGTAGTTTTTCAAGCTCCAGTTTTAAATCGCCTGTGCTTAACGTGTGTACATCAAACAAATAAATAATGATACTGGATTTGCGCATGGCTTCAAGCGCACGGTTCACCCCAATGCTTTCAATCACATCATCGGTGCTGCGCAAACCTGCAGTGTCAATAAACCTAAACAGTATCCCGCCAATTATCATACTGTCCTCAATGGTATCGCGTGTGGTGCCGGGTATTTCACTTACTATGGCACGTTCGTCTTCCAGCAACACATTAAGTAAGGTGCTTTTTCCGGCATTGGGCCTGCCCACAATAGCCACAGGCAATCCGTTTTTTATAACATTGCCCAATTCAAAACTTTGTATCAGTTTAGAAAGTAATTTCTGAATGTTGTTCACCAGATTTTGTAATTCACCCCTATTCGCAAACTCCACATCCTCCTCACTAAAATCAAGTTCAAGCTCAATTAAGGAGGCAAAATTCAACAGCTGTTCGCGTAATAACTTAATGTTGGAGCTAAAACCACCACGCATTTGTTGCATGGCCACCTGGTGAGATACCGGAGAGTTGCTGGCAATGACATCGGCCACGGCTTCGGCTTGAGAGAGGTCCATTTTCCCATTCAAAAAAGCCCTGAGTGTAAACTCCCCCGGCTCAGCCATGCGGGCACCTGCGCTTAAAAACAAGTGAAGCAATTGCTGTTGAATGAACAAAGAACCGTGGCAGGAAATTTCAACACTGTCTTCACCCGTGTATGAATGAGGAGCCCTAAATATTGAGATCAACACTTCATCAATGATTTGCCCATCCTTTGCCAGCAAACCAAAATGTATGCTGTGTGACTTAAAGGCGCTGAGTTCCTTCTTTTTTAGCTTTTTATCATAAAAATACCGACCGGCAATACTTAAGGCGGAGGGTCCGCTTAGGCGTATCACCGCAATAGCCGCGGAGCCATGGGCTGTAGCCAAAGCAACAATAGTATCCTTTGCCAAATGAGTCACGGTAGGCTAAAGTATCTAAAATTATTGAACCTTGGCGTTGATAAGTGCCACGATTCTGGCAAACTAATTAAATGCGATGACAAATACGGGCTCGGTAGAAAAATCAGAAGCCCTTTTGAACTTAAACACTTAGGCGCATATTTTTTGCCAATTTGATTAATTTTTGTTTACTTGCGGTGATAATACTATATGCTTAAAATCAGAGTGATGCGTCTGTCTTTGCCATTTGTAACTTCCCGCCGGATGATTTTGCCTGCCCTTGCTTTGGGCCTGGCGCTCACTTCCTGTGGAAATTCTTCTGAAAACGACTCAGACGACCTGGTGGAAAGCCAGGACACTGTGAAAGCATCTGTTCTTAATGTGGCCGGAGAACTGTTCTCAGTGCCTTCTCCCATTCAAACTGCCCTGTTGATCCAAAAAAGCGGACTTGCTTACGATAAAAACATGCTCAACGCCTCCAATAAGGTCAACACCTATTCTACCGAATTTCAACGCACCCTTAACCTTGGTGTGTATGGTGCAGATTTGGCCTATGTGTCTCTTTACAGCCAAACTCAGGATGCCCTGGGTTACCTGGCGGCAGTTAAGCAACTTACTGATAAACTGGGAATCTCCAATGCTTTTGATGAAGGTACCATGAACCGGTTCAAAAATAACATTACCAACAAAGACAGCATGATGGTATTAGTAGGCATAGCTTATCGCGGCAGCGATGCCTACCTTAAAAACAACCAGCGCTCGGAGGTGAGCAGTCTGATTCTTGCCGGGGGTTGGATAGAGAGTATGTATTTTTCTACCAATTCCTATAAAACCAAAGCAAGCAACGAATTAAAGTACAGAATCGCTGAACAAAAACAGGCCCTGAACAGTCTGGTGCGCATCCTTGGCTTAAATACCAATGAAGAAGTTAAAGGCCTGACCGAGGCATTAAAAACCTTGCAAACTGTATTCGATGGCATTGAGTTTAAATACACTTTTGTGGAGCCTCAGCACGATACCATTAAAAAGGTGACTTACATCAACAGCCGTACAGAAGTAATTGTGAACGACGACCAAATGAATCAAATCGTTAGCCAGGTTGAAAAAATCAGGAGCAGTATAACCAGTAACTCAAAATCCTGAATCAATGATTAAAAAACTAAGCTTTAGCCTTACTTTCATACTTGGGATTGGTGCTTTTACCGGTCTTCGTGCCCAATGCGACACCATTGCCAACCTTTGTGCCAAACACATCATTTCTTCCTTTATCTCTGATGGGCAGCAATACCGGTCACTTTTACTGAATTCTGAAGAGTATGCTGAATTTCACACCACCTTTTTTGGAGAAACCACCTACCGTATTGCTGCCTGCAGCGGCACCAGTGATGGCAATCTGATCTTTAACATTTATGATCAGGATCGGCACCTTCTATTCTCGAACAGGGATCAAAAAAACGCCGCCTATTGGGACTTTAAGGTAAAAGCAACACTCGAAACCATTATAGAGGCACAACTGGATGTTACACGTAATGCAGGCTCAGGATGTGCCGTCATCCTAATTGGATTCAAACAAAAGTAGTTTTCAACCATTTCGGGTGTTTTTTTAAGGATAAAAACTTCATTCTTCTTTTTTTAGTATTTTAGGAATTTTAAAATCCTATTGTGCTGAAGCCTGTTTTTTTGATTTTATTGCTGTTAGGGGCGAGCCTCTTAAGGTCTCAGGAACAGAGCTGTGAAAACAGTTTTAAGAACGACACCCTGACCATACTTTCTGAAGGCAAACTTCTTGAAGCTGAAATGCTGCAAACCACATTGAAAAACCAATCCATTATTCAAATGTATGCAGTTGATCGCAAGCGTTATTATATCAGGATTTATGTTACAGAAAACTTTTATTTTAACAAGGTGGACATACTTACCATAGAATCAGGCAAGTGGACCTACCCGGTAAAAAACTGCAAACAACACAAAATCAGCAAAACAATGGGAATGTATGTGTTTGAAGTGCAGAAAAACTATCTGGCTACCCTGCGTGATGAAGGCATAACAGGTCTGGTCTTTGCCGGTGCTGAAACTGACTTTACGCGAAACGACGGGCAGCAAATCCGGAAAATGTGCCGCTGTTTTTACGAAACCATGTTCGGAAAAAAAGAATAAGACATGAGTGAACGAATATTAAGAGCCCTGATGCAGATGTTCGCGATTATCGCGAAGGTAGACGGCGTGAACAACACCGGGCGGCAAATTGTACAATCCTTTTTGAAACAACAGCTCAACCTCGAGCAGGTAGAGATTTACCTCAGGATATTTGACGAGTTTCTTGAAACTCACCTGAGTGCCAGTAAACGTAAAGAAGGCGCTGCAAAACGCACCTCGCTTAACTCAGTAAAGGTTCTCAAAATCTGTACTCAAATCAATCAGGAACTCGAACAACCGCAAAAAGTCATCGTACTCATCCGTTTGCTGGAGTTCATCCATTCCAGCGACACCATCTCTCCTCAGGAGTATGAGTTTGTGAACACCGTATCAGAAACTTTTAACATCCCTTCTGAAGAATTCCATTTGCTTAAATCCTTTATAGAGGATTCTATTGACACCACACCAAATACACCTCATATCCTCGTCATTAACAACAAGGAAAAGGTAAAGAACAGCCTGAGCAAACACATTTTTAATGAAAATGTGAGCCCGGGCGTGAGAATATTACAAATCAGCAGTGTGTCCATGTATGCCCTGAGAATCTTTGGTCAGATGGAGCTGCAATTAAACGGACAGGGCATTTCAAGTGAAAGGGTTCACATCTTCACTCCCGGCTCTTCCATTCGTTCAAGCAAGGTAAAACCGGTGTATTACAGCGATGTAATTTCCCGTTTTCTGAGTGACGAGTCACAGGCAAGAATAACCTTTGAGGTAAAGAATCTTGAGTTCAAATTCAAAGGCGGTAAGCTCGGTTTACGCGATGTGAACATGAGTGAGGAAAGCGGAAAACTCATCGGTATTATGGGTGGTTCTGGTGCAGGCAAATCCACTTTATTAAATGTGTTGAATGGAATTGAAATTCCAAGCGGAGGTTCTGTTACCATTAATGGCAAAAACATCCACACGCAAAGAGAAGAAATTCAAGGGGTAATCGGTCACGTGAGCCAGGACGACCTTCTGATCGAAGAACTGTCGGTGTACGAAAACCTCTTCTACAATGCTAAATTGTGTTTTGGAAATTTATCAGATGAAGAAATTTCTAAAAAGTGCCATCAACTGCTTGCCAGCATTGGTTTGGCCGAAACAAGAAATCTGAAAGTAGGTTCTCCATTGGAGAAGACGATCTCCGGAGGGCAGCGCAAACGCTTGAACATTTCTCTGGAACTAATTCGGGAACCCAGCGTGTTATTTGTGGATGAGCCTACTTCCGGTCTTTCATCAAGGGATTCTGAGAACATCATGGACCTTTTAAAAGAGTTGGCCTTAAAGGGCAAACTCATTTTTGTAGTGATTCATCAACCCTCATCGGAGATCTACAAAATGTTCGATAAGCTCATGATCCTAGACGTGGGCGGTTACCCTATTTATTACGGTAATCCGGTAGACGCAGTAAGTTATTTCAAGCGTCTGGTAAACCATGTGAACGCCGACGAGTCGGAATGTTACCACTGTGGTAATGTTAATCCAGAACAGATCTTCAACATCATTGAAAGTAAGGTGCTCGACGAGTACGGTAACTTAACATACAACCGAAAGGTAAACCCGGTGACCTGGAACGGGTATTATAAAGAGATTATTGAAACCCACATTCACTCTGAGAAAAAACACACAGAGATTCCTGAGAGTATTTTCAAAATACCAAATATACTCGCTCAGTTAAAGGTGTTTTTGACCCGTGACATCAAAAGCAAACTCACCAACACCCAATATCTTCTTATCAATTTTATTGAAGCTCCCCTACTCGCCTTCATTCTGGCCTATCTGGTGCGTTTTTACAACACCGATGTGGACACCGGAAAAGGGTATGTGTTCGGAGAGAACGAAAACATCCCAGCCTATATGTTTATGTCGGTGGTGGTTGCTCTGTTCATTGGCCTCACTGTTAGTGCAGAAGAAATCATCCGCGACCGCAAAATAAGAAAACGTGAGTCCTTCCTGAACCTCAGCAAAGATTCTTACCTCTGGAGTAAGATCATTATTATGTTTATCCTTTCCGCAATACAAACACTCACATTTGTTTTGGTAGGAAATTCAGTGCTTGGCATTCACAACATGTATGCCGATTATTGGATGGTACTATTCAGTGTATCCTGTTTCGCCAATATCTTAGGCCTTAATATTTCTTCCACCTTTAATAGTGCAGTTACCATCTATATTCTCATTCCTTTTCTTATCATTCCCCAATTATTGCTGGCCGGCGTGGTGGTAAAGTTCGATAAACTCAACCCTACCCTTTCTCGTCAGGGCTCTGTGCCTTTAAGCGGAGAAATAATGGCCAGTCGTTGGGCCTTTGAAGCATTGGCTGTCAATCAATTCAAAGAAAATGCGTTTGAGAAAAATTTTTACAAATTTGATAAAAGCATAAGTGTAGCACAGTACAAGAAAGATTACTGGATGCCAAAGCTGGAAAGTAAACTTATCAAAATCGACAATGAGCTTGGCGCCGGAAAAACCCTTAGGGACGTTAAAGACGACATTCAACTCTTATACAACGAACTAAGCAAGGAAAGCAATCAAAACCGAAAGGTAAAGTGTACCGTATTGGACAAGATAAATACAAACAACTATGACAATACGGTAAAAGCTGAAATCAAAAACTACCTTGGCAAGTTAAAAGACTCTTACATCAGCATGCAAAACAATGCCCGTAAAAAGCAGGACGAGGTGAGTGTTCGTATGCAAAAAACAGAAGAGGATAAAACAAAATTCATTCAGCTTAAAGCCGACTGCGATAACGAAAACCTGAATAACCTAGTAAAAAACGCCACCGAGTTGAACCGTTGCATTGAAAAGGACGGTAAACTGATACAACAAATTGACCCCATCTTTCAGGACCCAACAGATTCGAAACTTGGCCGCGCCCACTTTTTCGCACCCCGCAAAAATTTTCTGGGTACTTTTTTTCCTACCTTTTGGTTCAATATCTCTGTCATCTGGATAATGAGCGTATTTTTGATTTTTACACTCTATCTTGACACATTTAAATGGGTTTTAGATGGTTTCGGAAAACTCTATGCTTTGTTGAGAAATAAAAAAAGCGGATACTAATGCCTCCGAAAAAATAAGCGCTACTAGAACTGAAAATAAATGAAAGGTTGCATATCACCACTCATAAATTGATAGGCTACAAACACAGCTAAAAATGCAATCAGACCCATTAGAATTGGATGAAGTCCTGAATACCAACGCCTGTAACCTTCTTTCCAACCCTCAGGAATCCAGTGAATTAGGTAGGCCAGTAAAATAACCAAAAATACAGCTTTGTAACCCAGAATGACCTGTAAGAACAGTTCATATCCCATGTAATTTTTTATTCTGTCGAAAATCATCCATACTGTAGCAAGGCTATCGCTACGGAAAAATATGCGGGTAAAACTGATAAAACTCAGGGTAACCAACATTAATATAACTTTTACAACCAGGTTTTTGCTGTTTTTAAAAGGAGAAACTTTTTCCCAAAGTTTATGCACCACCAATCCTAATCCGTTAAGGCCACCCCAAATGACAAACAACCAGCTGCTGCCGTGCCAGAGTCCACCAAGTAACATGGTTACCATAAGATTGATGTTTGTATTTAAACTCTTTCTGAACGCGCCCCAAAAATAAGCAAGAAGAAGCAGAAGAATAGCAGAAAAAGCCAATGCAAAAACCAACAAATACTTACCGCTCAGTAATATCAGAAATAGAGCAATAATGCCCATACACAAATAGGATCCAATACTACCCTTGCGATTACCTCCAAGAGGTATGTAGAGGTATTCCATCAGCCAGCTTGAAAGAGAAATATGCCAGCGTTTCCAAAACTCACTTACACTCGTAGCCTTGTAAGGCGACAAAAAATTGGTCTTAAGGCGATAGCCCAGAATAAGTGCCAATCCAATAGCCATGTCGGTATACCCACTAAAATCCATATAAATTTGAATGGAATAGGCGAATATCCCGATTATTGTTTCTAGTCCACTAAACAATGCAGGATTATCAAAAATGCGATCAATAAAATTTACAGCAAGGAAGTCAGCAATGATTTTTTTGCAGAATCCATTGACAATCCAAAATACGGCCAAACCAAATTCACTGCGCTTCAGGTTATACGGTTGGTAGATCTGGTATAAAAAATCGTGTGCCTTAACAATAGGACCTGCTACGAGGTGAGGGAAAAAACAAACAAAAAAACCATAATCAAATATGTTTTTTACAGGCTCTATTTTTCGCCTGTACATGTCGATGGTGTAAGACAAGGATTGAAATGTAAAAAACGAAACCCCAACCGGGAGAAGGAGTTTGTCGACACGAAATGATGAACCAAAGAAGGTATTCGAAAATTGCGCGAAATGATTGATGTATAAAAATTGTTCTCCGGTAACCTGATTCAGGGACTCCACAAAAAAATATGAATACTTGAAATAACACAGCAAGGAAAGGTTTAATAGAACACTAAAACTAAGTATTAGTTTTCTCGACCAGTTCTTTTCAGATTTATGAATCAGCTTCCCCCATAGGTAGTCGCTGCAAATAGTAAACAAAAGCAGGAGCACAAATACTCCGCTTGTTTTAAAATAGAAAAACAAACTCACCAGCAGGAGGTAAACGCTACGCAGTTTGTTAACCTTATAAATTAGGCTGTAGAAAATAAGAACCAGAAGAAAAAAGCACCAGAAAAACAATTGGGTGAACAACAGGGGTTGATCCTGCGAATACGCGACTATGTTATACCACCAATTTATAATTGTTGCGTTTTACTGTTAAACCAATACGATTTCATTAAAGCCTCAAACATCAAGTCACCCAACAACACGTAACCTTTATTTGTGAAATGTACCCTGTCCTTTCCGGCCAAACCTGCCTTTTGCCATTTCAGGATGGATTTGTACCCTCCCATAAGTGAAAACAAGTCCCATACGGCCAAATTATGCCTTTCCATCAGTTCAAACATGGCATCTTTTGCGGTGATGGATTTGCTGTTGGAGCGTTTGCGTTTGATATAATTATCTGATGTAGTCGTCAGTATAATAGCGGCATCCGGGCTCACGCTCTTAATAACCATAATTAAACTATCGTAATTTTCAATAAAGTCATCCTTTCCAAAATCCTTGGCTTGGGTATCGTTTACGCCTAGGGAAAGTATAACCAGGTCAGCCTCCAGACTTTTGAATTGTGAGGAAAGATCAAAACACTTCACAAATGAATTACTGGCAGCTCCGTTTGCACCTAGACCCGCCAGATAAAAGCCAGGTGAAGAATTATCTAAACTAAAACCAAATAGGATAAACTCCCCTGCAAGACTGTCCTTACGAATCAGATTAAACTTTACTGAATCCAGTGATTCATTAAACTGAAATAATGTGTAACCAGCTTCCTTATTATCGACACGAACTAATGCTGCCGACACCACTGAATCAGGTGCAAAAGAAAATGCCTGATTAAAATTATGGTAAACTTTAACTGCATTAAATTTTTTGGAAACTGCTTTTGATGTGAGTTTAACCCCAAAATAATTCGCGCTGTCTTTTGTAGATACACTTAGCGCACACATGCCCAATGGCAGACAGTAGTCTTTTCCAATAGCCCTGTAGCGCTTCCATTGGCCGTTTGAAAATGAACTTGCGAAACTCGGACCATTGGTTTTTGCCAGTTTATAGGGGAAAACAAAATACCCTCCCCCATCAGTTTTAAATTCTTTCTGCAGATCGTTTACAAATGTTCCGCTCCACACACCGGCTTGTACATGAGAACCACCGAAGTGTACCACAGCAATTCGTTTAGTTTCCTGAGAATCAAGACCTCTCATTTTTTTGTACAATTTCAAAAAAGAGCTGCTATCCTTTCCAAAGTAGAGGTGGTTGTATTCCATCTTCATAAACGGGTAGCGCTTTGGCGCCGTCTGTGAATGGAGATAAGAAGTACACAGAAAAACAAACAAGAGAACAAACGAGCGAGTTGGTGAGGGCATGGTGGTACTATTTTTCATTTTTTAAAAAGGCGTTGTATTCATTAATTAATGCAGCATAAAGCATCATGGCCATTTTTCGTGCGCCTTGAGGGCTAAAGTGGGTGTAGTCACTGGCAGCTAAATTCTTTTCAACCCAGGCCGCCATACTGTTTTTTCCGCCCATACAATCGTAGAGGTCAAAAAACGCGCAACCCGATTCCAATGCAGCTTTTCGTATTTCATCCCGCACCGACTCGAGAAGGGGATATGTTACATATTCTGTTCCCTCTTTTATATTCATGTCGGAAGGACCAATGAACAAAATGCTGGCATTAGGCGCCGCTTTTTTAACGAGTTTGATCTGGTACCTAAGGTAATTGCCATAATTAACTGCCATGGTTTGGTCGAGTATGGAGGGCATAACATTTCCTCCAAATTGAAGCACAATAAGTTTAACATTCAGGTAGTCATAAAATGTTTTTAATTGCTCGGTGCTAAGGTGCTGAAAAAAAGTACCGCTACTGCCTCTGAGGGCTATATTGTCAACCATTACACCGGAATTTCCTTCCAGTGAAAGCGCGTAAAAATCGGGACTGTCCGCTCCATTAAATTTAAATCTGTGTTTGTTGGCACCACTAACGATTTTATATTCTTTCACCTTAAAGTTCCCGCCGGCATCCAAACTATCTGCTTTCATTAAAACCGGACCCTCATAAAATTCGCACCAGGTTTTGGATCTGGCCCCGCCGTAAAAAAGTTTGATCTTTTTAAAATTGAGCGCATTTCCGCCTCCGAGTGGTGTAGTTGTTATACCAATACTTGCACTTGAAACTACAGGCGCTGCTACAACACTCTGTTTTATGGCATCGAAGCGGCAAAATCCGGCCAGAATCCCAAAATTGGTGTGTGGTACCCTTTTGTCCCGTGCGGTATATGCAGGATATCTTTCCCAGTTTTTGTCGAATTCAATGGTATTGATAACGCTTTTGCTCACAGGCATTAACGATACAAGCCCGGGTCCTTCTCCTCCGAATTGTGCCTGCAATTTTAATCTCAGATAATCTGTCATTCGGTCGCCCTCAATTTGGCTATCACCGTAATGCATAACTCGTATGCATTTTTGTTCATTTTTTACCTGAGTTAAAGCCCTGAAAAAAGAATAGAGGGCTTTTTTGTTCTTTGTTTGAATTCCGGTAATCAGCGTTTTAGGTTGTTCCTCTTTCTTAAGCAAGAACAGCGAATCTTCATTCAATTCCCTTTGTTTCGTACTATCCTTAAGTTGTAGTATTGAATCAATAGCCGTAGTAGTTGACACTGAGTCGACTGCACTTTTATTTGCAGGAATCTGCAGCAATGTATAATTCGTATCGATGTTTTCTATTGCTTTTAGAACTTTAGAAATGTCGGTAAGCTGATGTTTTTGCCCGAACAGGTTTTGAAATGTGGGGAAATTGAATTGGGCGTAGCCACCAAGATTCCAACCCTGTTCAGGAAAACAGAAACTCAGTAGCCCCAATGCTGCAAAAAGCAGCATCCCGAACATTACACTGTGTTTTGGCAAATGCATGATATAAATGTAATTTTCAGGGCTTAAATCTCAGTGTCTAACACCAAAGAGTTGTTCACACACTGGCATGAATAATTTGACATGAAGACCCAAAAAAAAGGCTAATTGACTAAGGACACTAAATATCTTGTTGTTATAGCCGGCCCCACCGCTGCCGGAAAAACAGAACTGGCCATACAACTGGCTGAGGAGTTAAACTCAGTTATTTTGTCGGCTGATTCAAGGCAGTTTTATAAGGAGATGAACATTGGAACAGCAAAACCTGATCCTCAACAACTGAATCGCATTAAACATTATTTTATTGATACCAGGAGTATTGAAGACTTGTATGGGGCCGGCCATTACGAAAAAGATGCCATCGCTTTACTGGACGAATTGTTTAAACAGTATCGCCTGGTAATTTTAGTTGGCGGATCTGGTTTATACATTAACGCGGTTATGAACGGTGTAGATGAGTTTGTTGAGGTTCCAGAACAAATTCGCGAGGAACTCAACAGGCAGTTTCTCAAAAATGGGCTCCGGTGGCTTCAGGAAGAACTGAAAATGAAAGATGAAACCTATTATAAACAGGTTGATCTCAGTAACCCACAGCGCATCATTCGTGCATTAGAGGTATGCACTTACACCGGCAAGCCATACTCCTCTTTTCTCACTAAAAGCAGAACCCCACGGGACTTCACAACAATTCCTCTCCTTATCACACCTAACCGCGAAACGCTGTATAAACGCATCAATAAACGTGTAGATGACATGATATCCAAGGGTTTGGAAGAAGAAGTAAAAGCTCTGAAGGCACACAAACATCAAAACGCCCTTAAAACAGTGGGTTATAAGGAGCTAAATGCCTATTTTGAAGGTGAATACAGCTTAAACACCGCCATAGAAAAAATAAAACAACACACCCGCAATTACGCCAAACGTCAATTAACCTGGTTCAGGAATCAAGGGAATTTCAAGGAGTTTTCTCCTGATGACATCCTGCTCATTCAAAATTACATTCGGTCCTTTCTTTACTAAAACCGCCCATTATTTAATAAATAACAGGCTGTAATTCTTTAACTCCTTTTATTAACACCTACATGCAGTCCCATAATTTACAGGAATTCCATTTCTCATTAAACTCAATAAGAAGGTGTTAGTTCAGTCATCGAGCCACCACTCTAATCTTGATTGCAAACCATGTTCTGAAGCCAGTCACTACTCATTGCAAAGTTAAACAGTATATGGTTTTCTGACGCCACAACTATACCTTTATTTGTGCTTAAGTACAGGTATGTAATTTTTTACCACAACAGATTGTACTGGGTTTAAAGGAATATGGCGCTTATAATTACCAGCAACAGGAGAAAAAGTACAAACGAACTTAGTATAATGGCAGCTGTGGCAAAACCATCCCCTTTAAATTTGTCCGGGTCGCGTTTTATTTCATTTTTGCCAATTATACCCATCACCAGTGCAATAGGCGCCAATATAATCGTCCAACTAAAGAGCGAGAGAATAAATGCAGCGAGGCTAAGACCACTTAGCTTTTTCTTGTCAGATACCGTGGGCGTTGCGTATAGCTTTTGAGGGCTTAAGGTCTTTTCATGTTTAAATACCTCTTTACTACCATTCAGATATTTGATGAGGAAGACTTTGTCTTTGGATTTAATGATCATTGGCCCATCAAGATTATCGCAAGGTTTGTAAACTATGTTATTTGTGTTTATCTCATATAATTTACATGAAATCTCTTCCCCGTTCAATAACATAATCCTATCCCCGCAACTGTCCTCAACAAGAGGCAAAGGTCGGACACTGAATTTCTGTTTGTGTTCACGACCGGCATTTTCAGCACTGGCCGTTAAACCCAATTCCTGTTTTACAGAAATCTTTGCGTCCTCCCTTTGCGCATATTGTTGAGTTGAATTGTTAAACACTTGAGCACTTTTTGGCGCGGTAGTGTTTGATTTAGGCAGATGTTTCTTAGAGGTTGAGACATAGAATCCACTTCTGTATTTTCTCTTTTGTATACTGCAATCGGTGAAAAAGAAGCCAATCATCAGCAGCAACAGGAAACTGTATGTGATTTGATTTTTCATGAGTCATAATAGATTTGAAGTATAAAGGATCCTACCTTCTTCTCGAGTTGAAGCCCGCTATTAATGAAATTTTCCAGCCAGTTTGATACTTGTTTGTTGTTACCACATTTGTTAACGGATCTGTCACTTTTTCGCTCGAGCCAACGGAAGGCACTAAGGCAATGTTTATTGGAAACCATACATTTCCTTTCTTGAAGCTTGTTCCAAAGGCGATAACCACACCAACGGCTCCCTGCAACTCTTTGTTTTGATCGGCTTTCATGCCGAATTGCGGCCCAATTGCAAATTCCCAGGACCGGTCTGTACCGCCTCTCAGTCCCAGCAGAAAATTTGCACTAGGAAGAAATAGCCCCTGATTGATCCCTCCAATCAGTGGAACAAATTCTACCAAACCGGAAGTACCGTCGTCTGTAGTAAACAGTCGTTTTTCAAATTGCCAGCCAAAAGAGATGGTAATAGGCATTTTGCCTTTGTCATCCAAATAGTCAGCAGTTGTTCCCGGACATATATATGTAACACCCACTCTCGGGCCGCTGAAGTTTTTACGTTTCTTTTGTGCGAAGTCGGACGTATCGGGATCCCAATCATCTCTTTTTTTGGTAGTTGTTACAGGTACCGGAGCGTACTTTGGTTCAGGTTTATTGATCTCAGTACTGAAGAGTTCTTTTTTTCCGTTTTTGTAATAGATACAGAAGATCTCGGACTTCGATACTGAGCGCAGTGGGCCTGAAGGGTTGTCAACACTTCTGAATTTTACCTGGTCATCAGTGATCTCCTGCACAATGGCCATTATCTCATCGCCATTGCTAAGCACTATTTTGTCCTGGGCTTTTAATAAGCCATTGAATAAGGCCAAACAGAAGCAAAGACACTTTACGGTTTGACCAATTTTTTGATTTAGGTTTAGATTTTTCATTGTTTTCAGGTTTTGGGTTTGTTTTCTGATACAAATCTCTTTCAATCGAAGGCCTAATAGAAATTGATACGCGCCGGTGATTTTGGTTTTCCTCGGCATTTCCACAATGCCTGAGTCAATTGAGACGGATGTCTCTTAAGATTTGCAAAATTTGATACTCGTGCTGGTTAAGTTGCGATTTTTGCAAATACTGCTTACTTTTATCGCACAAGGCGCAAGAGAAATGCCTTCCAAGGGGTCGTTTTTTTTCTCTAATCGAGGAAATCAGGCCATTCACTCTATGAACAAGCTGTTCTATTTTCTGAGGGACTATAAAAACCTTGAAAAACCGGTCCTCAATGTTATTGCATCAGAGTTCTTTATACAACTTGTGAATGCTACGTTCATGAATATTCTTCCCTTGTATATGACAAGAAAGGGATTTAGTGATGAAGAAATTGCCCTATTTATTACCTTCCGCTTTTTAGGGGTGTTTGCCCTTGCATTGCCACTTGGTAAATTAATCAGGGGTAAAAAACTCCTTCCGTTATTTTACATAGCAAACCTTTGCATTCCGGTTTTTGGTTTGGCAATAGTCATGTGCATCGCTATGGGTTGGAAATCCCTTACAATTGTATCCCTGTTACTTTGGGGTGCCTCATTCACCTTTATGCAGGTGCCTGTGAGCCCTTTTATACTCCGTAATACATCCAAACTTCACCACACCGCAGCCCTCTCCTTAAGTTATAGTACCTGGAGTTTCGCCGGAATATTGAGCGGAATTGTTATTGCTGTGCTTGATGCCATACAACCACAAGTATTTGATGAACAGTTCATATTAATATTTTTCTCTTTGATGGGAGTCGGTGGTTTATTTTACCTATTGCGCACCAGGAACTACAAAGAAGTAGCAATTGAGAACCAAAATGATGAACAAACTGAACTATTTCCGAAGCCACCAAAAACGGAATGGTGGTTAATCGCTAAAGCTTTGGTACCCACCCTTATCATTGCTACCGGCGCCGGCTTAACTATACCATTTATTTCCTTATTCTTTGAGCACGTGCATGGGGTGGATAAGGGCGGATTTTCTGTTCTAAGCTCAGTAGCCGCTGTTCTGGTAGCCTACTTTGCCATGCTTGTTCCAACAATTAAAGAGAAGGTGGGTTACAAAATAGCTATTCCCAGTAGCCAATCCATGGCGGTGATAGCATTGGTTGCACTTGCCACCACACAATACTACAGTCATTATGCGATGGCCATCGTTATTGCATCGGGGTGTTATTTATTAAGGCAACCGCTCATGAACATGGCAGCACCAATGACCTCCGAGCTGGTATTGAATTATGTTGGACACCACAACCGCGAAATTACCAGCGCATTAACCTCTGCCATCTGGAGCGGCAGTTGGGTCATCAGTGGTTTCATGGTTAAAATGCTTTTTGCACGCAACTATGAATTTGCCAGCGTTTTTCTGATTACTGCCTTACTTTACGGCATTGGTGTCATCCTGTATTATTTACTTATCTTAGATTATAACAAACGTGAGAAAAGTGGTCTCATTCAGAACTAGAATTATATTGCCTTGTATAGCATTTTTTTTCGCTTTCTCGTTGATGGGCCAAAGCGTTGAATTGCCTTATTCGGCAGGTGGAATGGCCTGGTATTCGGGACAACTCTATTGTTTTGGACTTGAAGTGCAAAACAAAACCAAGCTGAGTTTAAGCGTGCAAAAGCTAGGTAAAAACCTCGATAAAATAAGCACTCAAAGTTTTTTATTGCCATTTGAAATCACTGAAGAAAAAGTGCCATGTTGGTCAGATACCCTGCATGGTTACCTGAATATCTACGTGTCAGAGGGGCGCACACAAAAAGTAAGTATTTTCCGGTTCCGCCGAAACTTTGAGTACTTGAGCCAGATTCATGGGGTTGAGGTCAGCCGATTAAATGTGCTGTCGGGCTTCGACAATGAGTTGTATTACGACCGTGCCAATGTGTATGCCATAAAAACGAAAGGAGACAGCACAGGCAAGCAGTTCTTTCTTAACAAATATACCATCAAGGAGAACGACGGTGCTTTTGAGTATGATCTTTTGTGGCAATTTCCATTCGAGCGTAAAAACATTGCCTCTGCGCGGGTGTTTTATGCGAATAACGATGCTGTTTGGATGTTTGTTGTTGTAAACGCCGGGGAAAAAACCGGACAATGGATACTTAAAGTAAGTGCAAAAAACGGTCATTTAATTAAGGGGACCAAACTTAACGACAAAACAGATAACAAAACCTATTGTTTCGGCAATTATTTCTTTGAGCGCAGTACAAAATCTCTGATCATTTGCGGACACACGTTTAGTCAAAAACAACTGCCTGCCGGTTCAGAAAACCTCGCCATTGCCGGTTCTACTGCTGTTACACTTTATATCAGTGAGATTGATTCATTGGGCGATCAAGTGGTCAAACAAGAACTAAAATTCCCAGTACTCATTTCAAAAAATTCAGGAAAAAACCCGGGCCATGCATATGTATTGCAACTCAACGCCTTCACTAAAACTTCAGAGAATAGTTATACAATTGAAGCCGATGTGTATCAGAAAAGTAAAGCAAGTCCTTGTTATACCTACGCAAACACCTTTGCCTTTTCACTCAGAAAGGAAGAAGAACATTATTTGACTGAGAAAATAAACATAGCCTCAGAACCGATGATAGAGGCCTTTTTGTTCAATGCAGATCGACTTGACATGAATGGCAAGTTGTGCCAGGACAGCAACACCTCCCTCTTTAAACTATTTTATAAACGTCCCTCTTTGGCAGTAAAACTGCACTATGGATCTGACAGTCTGAAACGCCCGATTTGGCTCCTTAGCAAAAGCAATGCGAGAAAAGGTAACATCAGTTATAGCCTGCTCAGGGCAGGTAAAAAAACCTATGAACTCAAAACACTTGAAGACATCCCAAAACAAAGTGCCCCCACATGTATACCGCTGCTCACCAATGAAGTGCTACTAGGTCGGCAAACAGAACCCACACTTTATAAAATTATAGTATACAGGTACTGAAGAATTGCCATGGGATTTTTTAGATTGCAGGCATTGTTTAATTTTAGACCATGATTCAGCGCAAACAAACACTATTTATTTTGGCCACGGTGGTCTGTAACTGTCTATTGTTGTTTATTCCGGTGGCAGATGTAATACACAGCAATATAAGTACCCATGTGTACCTGGTGCCCTTTGCTGAAAGTGCCCCAATATCTACAATGGGTCATTTTACAGCCATTGCTTTAAATTTTATGGCTCTGTTGCTGAGCTTTGCCGTTATCTTTTTATATAAAAACAGGAGCTTACAGATTAGATTGACCTGGTTCATTATTCTCATCTGGGTTACTCTTGGCTTAATGATGTGGCTTTGCCCGTTTGTTGTGCGATCAGAAGATGTGCAAGGCATTATCATGAAATACCTGACCGCCTGCATTTCAATTCCGGCAGTACTTTCGGGCTGGATGGCCATACGTTATATCCAAAAAGACATTGATCTGCTTAAAAGTGCAGATAGAATCAGGTGATCGGAAATTTAAATGCACTTTCATGGTAGGAAACCCGACCATGCAAGGCCATTTTTCTTTTAGAACGTAATATCCAAAATCAAAACCGTTTTATCCCTCAGTACTTCCACTTTGGTACTATCGCCTTTCTTAAAGTTTGAGAGGGCTTTCATGTAATCCTGAACATTTTTTACCTGCATTTCACCCAAACGTTTAACGATATCTCCTGTTTTAATTCCTGCTTTGAAGGCGGGTTTATTCTCGGTTACCCCGTCAATACGCATGCCTTCTCCATCAAAGGCATAATCGGGCATAACACCCATGGTTACTTTAAATGAAACTTTGCCGGTATCGGGATTGCGGGTTTTTTGGAAGCTTAGTTTTGGATAAGCAAAGGTTCTTTGTGTAAATGCAAGAATGTACTCCAACACCTGCACTTGCCCATCAAAGTTAATGGTGGCGATATCATCGGAGGGTTTATGGTATTCCTTATGCTGGCCGGTAAAAAAATGAAGTACCGGAATGTCTTTCAGATAAAAGGAGGTTTGATCGCTGGGGCCAACACCGCTGCTGTCTTTTTTTAAACTCAGTGGCGATGAGATGGAATCAAGAAGCGGTACAAAAACAGGTGACGTGCCAACACCATAAACGATCAAACGTTTGGTAGAATCGTTCAGTCGACCGATCATGTCCATGTTAATCATGTAATTAATGCTACTTAAGGAAACATCGGGGGTTTCACACCATCTTTTTGAGCCAATAAGTCCCAATTCCTCGCCGCTGAAACAAATGAATAAAAAGTTATACGGTTCTTTGATCTTGTTGGTAGAAAAATGCCTGGCCAGTTCCAAAACGCCGGAAGTACCGCTGGCGTTGTCATCGGCTCCATTGTGGATCTTTCCTTCGGGATTTGCATCCAGGGAGTTTTTGTCTTCCCCTAAACCCAGGTGATCGTAATGTGCTCCAATTACAATGGTGTAAGGCGCTCCATTATCTAAAAATCCGACTACGTTCGTGCCGGTTCTTTCCTTAAGATTTGCGGTTGCCGTATCATGGGGGTTCACACTTCTCTTAAATGTAAATTGTTTTAAATACGACTCGTTAAAGGCTTTCAGGCCATAGGTCTTGTATTCTTTGGCGATGTAATTGGCTGCCAGTATCTCCTCAGGCGTTGAGGTCCCGCGGCCCTTGAGCTTATCGGAGGCCAGGTAGGTGATGTGTTTTTTTAATTTTTTCTTCTGAATGTTTTGCGCAGGAAATAAAAAACAGGCAAATAAAAGGACGGATAAAAGGAGTGTTTTTTTCATGCCCAAAAGTAATAAAATAGGGCTTCTCAAGCGAATGGCCTGAGAAACCCTATTGTCAGTTCTATTTGCTGCTAATCAGGGCGTTTTGAAAAACCAGCATTTGTATTTGGGTCAATTGTTCAATAAGCCCCGAGGAGGTAATCAAATTAAACTGAGATTTACCCAGGTATTCGATAAAATTTGTGCGTGTGGGCAGCGGCAACAATTCTGATTCAGAGGACAGGCATTGGTTGTAGTTACCGATTTCCGAAATAAGGGTTTGGTATTTCTGTTTACCGGATGGAATGTGTTCGAAGGGATCGTATGCAAATGAGCCATCATCGATAAACTGATTGTTGGCTTCAAAATTTGCTTCAATTTTCCGCACACCTGAACTCAATTCCAACACATCGGCCTTAATTTCCTCACAAAGCGCATCCAGGGCTTCCGTTTGCACATTTAATTTATTCACTGCGCTGTCTTTTTTCAGATTAATGTAAAGTAATCTTTCTTTTTCAAGGATCTCCTGATCGCGAAGGTAAGAATAGGTGTCTCTTACTTTAATCATTTGGGTTCCTTTAGGTGATCGGATAAGTGCCATAAATAAACCACAACCGATAATGATAAGCGCTGAAGAAACAATGGTATTTACTTTCGTTTCAGGATTACGGATGCCTGTAAAGAAGTAAATGGGTAAAAATACAAACGCCATTAAAAGCATTGCACCTAAGCCGAGCATATTGGCTCCCGGCCAATGCATGATCTTAAAAAGGATGCCCATACTAAGCGCGCTGCCTGCTAAGGCCCCAAGCCCTGTAATGAGTTTATCCCGACGGTTTTGTTTTTCTTTTACTTTCAGAACAAACATGAGTGGCAGGAAGATGAGACTGGACATGCTGATGCCCAAAACAAGAGCCATGCCGGCACCCGGCCAATGCATAAATTTAAACAGTATGCCTACTGCGACCAGAAATGCGGAACCAATTCCGCTGTACATCATTATTTTTTTCATTGTATAGTAGTGTTTAAAAATGATTAAGGAGATGGTTTCTTCCTCCAATTCCCAAAGTTCTTTTTTGTAGAACTTTTTGATGGTGCTTTGGTAGAAGTCCTCGAAGTCTCCCGTTTCTCCAAGGTTTTGCTCAATGATACAACACACATGATCGAGGAGGTTATACTGCAGATCCTCCATCTCAACGCCACGTGCACGAATGTCGTCGAGAATATAATCTATGTGTTTATCGTTAAGTTTGAACATTCTTTTCTTTTTTTAGGGAAAGACAAAATGGCGCTGTTTTCCCTATTTTATTGAATTACCCTAAAAAATTCCCGGTTAAAAATTCCGAAGTAAGTCTTGGCATCGTACTTATCGTAATCCGGTATAAATTTTCTGAGGTTCTTTTGGGTGCTTTCATCGTAGGCTTTTAAATACTTCATTTTGGTTTCAGCAACATCCAAAATATTCACCTGAACATCCGGTTCCGGCATTCCGTCAATACCATACAATTGGTTTGCCAAATTACTCGCGTTGGGATACCCCCACTTTTCCAGTTTTGCATTTAACCACTTATCCACAATTTCGGATTCCATGTGGTTTGTATACACCGATTGATAGATTTTCCGGCAGTTAATCTTCTGCTTTTCAAACAGTGCTTTTACCAAACGGCTTATAAAAACATGCTCCGGATGGCCATACCCACCTTTTACATCATCGAGTGTAAAAATCACCGCGGGATTAAAGCGATTTACCATGTGCATAAGTGAATCAGCCACTTTATCCGTTAAAAACTGCTTTTCAATTTGCTCGTAAGAGATTGGGAGATAAGGGAATTTCATGGTATCGAGCCCTAATCTATACTTCCGGTCGGGCAGTATTAATTTACTCCCCTTACAAATAACGGGTGAGCCATTTTGACCAGTAGCAGGATTAATGTGATTTTGAAGGCAAAGCTGTTCGATATCCCAATGTCTGGCTGTTAATTTTGCTATTGTGCCTGACATCGCACAATCGTCATCATCATGAGCAACTATAATGAGTGCCCTTTTGTTTTGTACCGTATCTAAAAAACGGTCCTCAGGAAAGGATTCCGTAGCCGCAAAAGCACTCAACTCCTCAAGCGTGAGTTTCTCCTTACATGCTGTGAGACAGAAGGCAACTGCAGAGAATAAGAACAGGGTTTTTATGGATTGTATCATGGCTGATTTACTGTTGGCAATTGGACATTCAATTGATGGTTTTAACCGCAGGAGTACCTGAGTCAATGTTCAAAAGCGCTTTCATGGTGTCCATAAATTCGCTGAGTTCGGAAACTTTTTCTTTGGTTTTTAAGTGCCCGGTGGGACTTAAACTGTAATATTTTCTCACACGTTTTCCAATAAATTCGGTTTCGGTGGTGAGCAGGCCTTCATGTTCCAGAGCATGCAAACTTGGATAAAGAGCACCCTCCGTGATTTGAATACGGTCTCCGGTAAGCTCTTTAACCTTTTGCGTAATTTCATAGCCGTACATTTTTTTGTTGTCGGCCAATAATTTAAGCACAATCGTTTTTAATGTGCCTTTAATAAGTTCAGATGAATAGATCATGATTCTGTGGATTAAGTTGTTTACCCAGGACAAATATACATTGGTTTCTTATGCATTAGACAATGAGTCATAAAAAAATATTTAAACTATTGATTATCAATATAATAATTTTTCATGTACAAATAACTTATGGCTTAAAATCTTAAGAAATAGCTATTTCCTAATTAGGATTTTGAAAGTTTGGGTCCCAGAACTACTTCCTACTTCGAGAAAATATAAGCCGTCCTTAAGGCTTTCCGGTAAACTGAAACAGTTTGAGTTTGCCGGTCTTAGAACTTCGAAAACACAAAGTCCGCTAATGTCAAGCAATTTAAAATAGTGAAAGATAGTGGTTCCGGTACCCTGAAAACAAATTTCTGATTGGGCCGGATTGGGAAAGAGTCTTAAACCTGAAATTCTTCTTTGTTCTTTCAGTCCAGTTACGCCACTTACCATAATGTCATCAATAAATAAGTTATTACCTGGCCCATTCATGTCGGGGCTAAATTCAAATTTCAGATAAACCTGTTCATCGGCATAATCCGAAAGATCGAGTAACCCCTGATTAAACTGCTGAGCCGTAGCAAAAAAGGCTGTATTCGAAGTACTTTGCACCGTTGTAAGCGATGCCCCGCCCATGTCGAGCAATTGGTTCCAACTCCATCCACAATTGGTGCTTACAAACACCTTCAATCTGTCGTTGCTGTTTGTACTTTTTTGTGCATACGCATAATAAAAACTTAACTGCGCCGGACTAAATCCCTGGAATACGAAAGCAGGTGTGTAAAAAGCAACAGGTTCGTTGGGTGTATCATAAAAATTATTCACCCATAGGCAATTGCTGCCTGACCTCGCACTTAAACTTGTTGTAAGGAATGCGCTGCCGTATTTGGGCTCTGTACTTAACCAATTGTTATCAGGAAAAGGAGGGACTTCAAAACTCTGAATCAGGTTGTTTGAGCCACTGTTTGCTGCAGGCAAGATTAAGACCAGGTTTTTTATAATAGAATCCACTCCGTTGTTGTTTGTGATTTTGAGTTTCACATGCGCAGAGCCGGTTTGATTAAATACCAGGGCCCCGTTTTGAAGCGTAGAACTGCCACTTGCGCTGACACTGCTCCATTCCCAGGTGCTGACACTTCCATTGTAACTGTAATCAGTGAACATTACGGTATCGCCTATGCAGGCAACGGCCCTATTCGCCATAAAATCAGCCTTTGGTGCGCAGGCTACAGTTGGATTAAATACACCGGTAAACTGTAAGTTGCCGGGTGACCACAAATTGATCCTTCCTGCATTTGCCGAATTCAGTGTGTTGTGCATGCGGTTGCGCTGACCGAGGGTGAACATGTTAGAGCAAAATGCGTACTCCATGTAATTCTGCACATTTTCTTCCACACCTGAGGTGCAAATGGCTGAATTGGCCAGATTACAAAAATTAAACCCTTTGGTCAGCGGAGTATCGCCTACCCCATCATCGCCACACGCCACACCGGGTTGATTGTTGCTACCCCAGGTGTGCTGAAGATTAAACCAGTGCCCTACTTCATGCGTTAAAGTGCGCGAACCAAAAGGACTGCCGGTTCCCATGCTGCCTACGTAGTTGTGTAAGACCACTACGGCATCCATTACTGCGCTTGTTGTGCCCGGCAAAAACGTATAGGCCGCCACGCCGGGTGGGAGGCTTTTTACAACATAAATATTCAGGTATTTGGTACGGTTCCAGGTGTACTTGTAAAAAGAAGACGAAATTTCCCAATTGCTGGCATTATCGTAATGGCGGGTGATACCGGTTGTACAGTTGCCATTCTCGTCGAGGGTGGCCAATTTAAATTCGATTTGGCAATCGGATGCTATGCCTTGAAAGGCGCCAACTGTATTTACCGTGTCGGGATTTTGTTTGTTGAAATCGCGGTTCAACACATCCAAAGCATCAAAAATTTGTGCATCGCTGATGTTTTCGGCTCCTCCCAGGTGGAGCACATGAAAAACAACCGGAATGGTGTATAAGGCTTGTGAATTATTTTTATTTTGAGAAGAGGCTTGCTTTTCAAAACCATTTATTGCAGTTTCTACTTTGGCTTTTGTCTCAGGGTCTGTTTTGAAAAGATAATCCTGTGCTTCCAAAAACCCGCAACGCCTGAGCTCTTGCGAAAACAGGATGCTTGGTAACAAAAAGAGAAATACAATGAGTTTTTGAAACATTTTATGGATAAGACTCAGCAAGTTATTGAATAAATTTCAATCGATGAAAAACGGCATTATTTAAAGCCTTAGCCGGGTGCATTCTCTTTTCTTTCTCTATATTTGAACTCATTTTTCACATGTCGAAAACCATACAACAACTGCACATCGGTTTACTCGGGGGCGGGCAATTAGGCCGCATGCTGATCCAGCAGGCAGTGAACCTGAATCTCAACATTTCGGTGCTCGACCCTGATAAACATGCACCCTGCCGACACCTTGTGAAAAAATTCACGCAGGGCAGCTTAACGGATTACGATACCGTGTATGATTTTGGCAAAGACAAGGACCTGATTACCATTGAAATTGAAAATGTAAACATTGAAGCCCTGAAAGCCCTGGAAAAAGAAGGCAAAAAAGTGTTTCCCCAGCCCCATATTATCGAGTTAATACAAGATAAGGGCTCACAAAAAATGTTTTACCAGAGGAACAACATCCCAAGTTCTGACTTCTTTCTAATCGAGAAAAAATCGCAGATTGCAAAATACGCGGGATTTTTTCCTTTCTTTCAAAAACTGAGAAAAGGCGGCTACGATGGGCGTGGCGTTAGCAAGTTGGTGAATCCACATCAAATTGACAAGGCTTTTGACGCGCCAAGTGTACTGGAGCGTTTGGTTGATTTTGACAAGGAACTTTCGGTGGTGGTTGCACGAAACCAGAGCGGTGAAGTAAAGTGTTTTCCGGTGGTGGAGTGTGAATTTAACCCTCAGGCCAATCTGGTGGAATATTTATTCAGTCCGGCCAGCATTAAAAAAAGTGTGGAAAAAGAGGCTGTCCAAATTGCCTCTGCAGTCGCTGAAAAATTAGGCATAGTGGGTTTGTTGGCCGTTGAACTCTTTTTAACCAAGGAGGGGAAAATACTGGTGAATGAAATTGCCCCCCGGCCCCATAACAGCGGCCATCAAAGCATAGAAGGCAATGCCACTTCACAATTTGAGCAACATTTGAGGGCCATCCTGAATTTGCCATTAGGCGATACGGCCATCCTCAAGCCATCGGTGATGGTGAATTTACTTGGCGAGTTTGGCCATGAAGGCACTGCCATTTATGAAGGCCTGGAAGACGTTTTAAAATTCAAAGGCGTTTATGTGCATTTGTATGGCAAAACCTTAACCAAGGCTTTTCGTAAAATGGGTCATGTCACCATAGTGGACGAGGACCTGATGAAAGCCAAACAAAAAGCGCGTATGGTTAAAAACACTTTGAAAGTGGTGGCATAGTGTTTACTTTTAAGTATGGAAAAGCGTTTGTGCCCCGAATGTGGTGAGCCCATCACCGGCCGAATAGACAAAAAATTTTGCAGTGACCTCTGTCGTAACGCCTTTAACAACAAGGTAAACAGCGACAGCACCAATTACGTACGCAACATCAACAACATTCTTAGAAAAAACAGGAGAATATTAGAAGATTTGCTTCAAGGCGATAAAATTACCTTGCCCAAACAAAAACTCATCGACAAAGGGTTTAATTTTAAATACATCACCAACCAAAGTCTTACCAAAAACAATCACACCTATTTTTTCTGTTATGAGTTTGGGTTTTTGCCCTTAGAGAACGACCTGATTCTGATAGTAAAAAAGAAAGTGGATTAAACTAAAATTATTCTTCGTTTAAATAGTAGAGTTTATAGTACTTCATTCCTTTTTCTTCGTCATAGCCCTTTTCCACAAAATCGTGGCGGCTGTGAATATAGACGTGGAAGTTTTTGTCGAGTTTCACCACACTGCGCATGTATTTCTGGAATTTTTTTACAGCTGTTGGTGATACTTCAAAGTCGTCGATAGCCGTGAGGTCGAGGCGTTGGTTGTAGCCCTCCCGGTAATCTTTAAAGGCCTGCACCAATTCGGGCTGAACCAACACCTCTTTTTCAAAATCCTGCAATTGAAAATTATCCTTTTCTTTAAAATAAGCCGTGCTTTTGTTCAGCATCATGCGCTGGTCGTCCTTAGTCACGTTGTTTTCCTCGGTCAGTACTTCCTCACAAAATCCCCTGGAGGCATCCATAAAACTTTTTGTATAGTAATACGCTCCGGTTTTTAGGGTAGCATTCAGAAAATCCTCTTCCCAGTACAAGGCACACTCAGCTCCGCCTTTATTGGTATCCACCACACTTAATTTATAGCCGTTTTTTTTGTCGGTATTAAATACCAAACAGCCTTTGTCGAGTTTGTTGATGTCAATCCCATTTTCATAGTCCAACTCAAATTCGTTGATGTGTTGGTATATTTTCAGGTAGGTCTCTTTGTTTTCAGTTTTAAACAAACCTATTGCATCGCAGAGTTCCCCGTCCAGCATAACATCTTTAAAATAACACATCAAAAACTCCCCGCCTTTTACCTTGGGGTGTATGCTTTGGTTGTAGAGGTGTTTGGCGAGTTCAGTGGAGTGTTGCAGAAGCGCAGCGGGTTGCTCGAATACCGCCTTACAGGCTCCCCTTGCACTGCTGACATTAGGGTCGACCCTATCCTTAAACTGAAAGTAAGCATCTCCTTTAAAAGGGCTTTTAAAATAGCGGATGAGGGTGTCTTTTAAAAAATCGTCCTTAATAGCAATTGGCTTGCTGCTGCACACCAGGTCCTCACCCAGGCCTTTATTTCCAACATAATGTATGCATAACTGACTGAGTTGTGCCCTTGAAAAACTGATCATATTCTATGTTACTTTCCGCTAAATATAGGGCTTTAGCCCCTTAAGGCATTTAACAATCTTTAAACAAGTTTTGAGTTCAAGTGGTTAAAATGCAGGACAGGGAATTCCGATTCAAGGAGATTAAAATTAAATTTGTAGGAACTAACCGATGTTTATGCTGAAGCGATTTTCCCGTTTGTCCAAGAGAACTTTATTAATTTCTTCCATACTTGTCCTCACCTCATTTGGGCTCGTACGTTATGTGTTTGATAAAAATGATGTGATCCTGGAAATGTTATTGGGCAACCTTAACCAGTTCCATTACTCCCCTCTAAAATTAGATGATACTTTCAGTGAAAAGGCCTTTGATATTTACCTGCGCCGGCTTGACTACAGTAAAAAATTCATGTTGCAAAGCGATGTGGATGCCCTATCCAAATACCGCAAGGAAATTGACAATCAACTGCTGGAACAAAAACACGATTTTTATAACCTCTCCCTTGAGCTCATTGCCAAACGTATTGCTGAAAAAGAAGACTGGAGCAAAGAGATTCTCAGCAAACCTTTGAACTATACGTTAGATGAGGAATACGAAACCGATTGGAAAAAAACCAAATGGTCGCAAACCGAAGCCGAATTAAAGAACGAGTGGCAAAAAATGCTCAAATATCAGGTATTGGCCAGTTTGGATGAGAGCCTGAACAAACAGGAAACAGCGCTTGAGAAAAAAGACACCACTGTAAAACAATTGAGCTTTGATACACTGGAAATACAAGCCCGCCGAAAAATACTTAAAGGCAATACCGATTATTTTAAACGCCTGAAACGCATCAGCACCAAGGACCGGTTTTCGGATTATGCAAATGCCTTAACCAGTGTTTTTGATCCACACACAGAGTATTTTGCCCCAAAAGAGAAAAAAAGGTTTGACCAAAACATGAGCGGGCAGTTTGAAGGCATTGGAGCCCGGCTTATGCAGAAGGATGGCGTTCTAAGGGTGAGTGAAATCATTGTTGGCAGTCCAAGCTATAAGCAGGGGGAATTAAAAGCAGGTGATGATATTATAAAAGTGGCACAGGGGGCCGGAGAACCCGTTGACATCACTGACATGGATATGGAGGAAGCCATTGAACTCATTAAAGGTAAAAAAGGGACAGAGGTGAGACTCACCGTGAAAAAAAGCGATAACAGCATCAAAGTTATTCCTATTATACGGGATGTAATCGAAATCGAGGAGACCTATGCGAAAAGTGTTCTGCTGGAAAACAAAATCAAAATTGGCTACATTTATCTGCCTACGTTTTATTCGGGTTCTTCTGCTGGAGCAAGACGCTGTGCAAAAGACATGCGCATTGAAATTGAGAAATTAAAAAAGCAAAACATCAGTGGTTTGATTGTTGACATCCGCGATAACGGGGGGGGGTATTTGCAGGAAGTGGTTGAAATGGCCGGTTTGTTTTTTGATCGTGGTCCTGTAGTGCAAGTAAAGGGCAAAAACAACATGCCCGTAAATGTTATGGAAGACAGAGCGCCGGATGTGGTTTGGACCGGGCCACTAACTATCTTAATCAACGGCAACAGCGCCAGTGCAAGCGAAATATTGGCTGCAGCCATACAGGATTATAAACGCGGGGTGATTATTGGTACACCGAGTTTTGGAAAAGGAACCGTTCAGTCCTTTTTTGATATGGACCAGATGCTTTTGCCACAGTTTGACACCATCAAACCCGTGGGTTCGGTAAAAATAACGCAACAAAAATATTATCGGATTAATGGAGGCGCAACGCAGATCAAAGGCGTAACACCTGATGTGTCATTGCCCGACCCTTACGAATACATAGACCGTGGTGAAAAGGAACTGGACAACCCAATGCCCTGGGACGAGATTAATAAAGCCACGTACAAGGAATTCGCCACCATCAATTACGGCAATGTGGTGAAAAAAAGCAGCGCGCGTGTTGAGCGCAATTCTCAATTCGCTTTAATTAAAGAACAGGCCAATGAAGTAAAGGCCAAGCGCGACGATACCCGCTACAACCTCAAGATAGACAAATTCAGAGCAGAACAGAAACAATACAGGGAACAGAACAAAAAATACGAGGACCTAAGGGTTGAGATCAAAGGCTTTAAAGCTGATTTGCTGGATGAGGACAAACTGAAGCATACTAACGACACGGCCAAAGCCGGGCGAGAGACCCGTTGGGTAAAAAACATTGCCAAGGACATTTATATTTTTGAGGCCAGCAACGTGATTAATGATATGAATTAATTCAAACCTAATCTGATTTTAAAATTTAGGCTATACAGATTTTGATTCCCTCAATGGCTTGTACCAAAAAATAGTTAAGCCTTAATTATTCGCATAAAAAAAGCAGGACCAAAATCCTGCTTTTTTAATATGGGTGGTGAGTTATTACTTTTTCCGGGGGCCGATGAGCATGAGCATTTTTTTGCCCTCAAGCACTGGAAGTTGTTCCGGCTTTCCAAACTCTTCGAGTTCATTGGCAAAACGCAGCAACAGAATCTCGCCCTGGTCCTTAAATACAATTTCCCTTCCTCTGAAAAACACGTAAGCTTTTACCTTACAGCCGTCCTGAAGAAATTTTATGGCATGGTTCTTTTTAAAATTAAAATCGTGCTCGTCGGTATGTGGTCCAAAACGGATGTCCTTAATAACAATCTTGGCGGCCTTGGCTTTCATTTCCTTGGCTTTCTTTTTTTGTTCGTACAGAAATTTACCGTAGTCAACGATTTTACAAACGGGTGGATCCACGTTAGGGGCAATTTCCACCAAATCGAGCCCGGCCTCTTGTGCCATGGCCATGGCTTTTGAAATGGGATATACTCCGGTTTCAATGCCCTCGCCCACCACTCGCACTTGTTGTGCAGTAATGCGGTTATTTACTTTGTGTAATTCTTCTTTAACGCCCGGACGTTTGAATCCGGCTTTGAGTCCCCTGGGTTGTTTAAAAACAGGTTTTGGAGCAGCGCTGCTAGATGCGGCTGCGGGGTGTTGTTTTTTTAGATTAATAAGTTCCTCCGCTTTTAATTAGAAATAAATGAATTGGTTCAAAATTAAGCATTTAATTTTTGATTGAAATCACTTTCAATCATTTGCTGTACATATTTCACAAAGTCCATGGTGCTAAAGCTGCCAATGTCTCCCTTGCCCCTTGCCCTTAGCGATACTTTCTGTTCGGCCTCCTCTTTTTCACCAACTATCAACATAAAGGGCAGTTTACCGATCTCCTGGTCGCGGATCTTTTTGCCAATCTTTTCGTTTCTATCGTCTATAAAGCCTCTTAAATCCGAGTTGTTCAGTTCTTCGAGAACTTTTTTGGCGTAATCGTTGAAGCGCTCACTGATGGGCAATATGGCAAATTGGTCGGGAGTAAGCCATAGGGGGAAGTTGCCGCCGCAGTGTTCAATCAGCACAGCAATAAAACGTTCCAAACTGCCAAATGGCGCCCTGTGAATCATAACCGGACGGTGTTTTTGATTGTCGCTGCCAGTGTATTCCAGTTCAAAGCGTTCCGGTAGATTGTAGTCCACCTGAATGGTGCCCAATTGCCATTTGCGGCCCAGGGCATCCTTCACCATAAAGTCAAGTTTTGGGCCATAAAAGGCCGCTTCGCCCAATTCCACAACGGTTCTAAGTCCCTTTTCGGCAGCCGATTCAATGATGGCTTGTTCGGCCAACTTCCAATTCTCATCGCTGCCAATGTATTTTGATGCATTTTCAGGATCCCTGAGAGATATCTGAGCAGTGTAATCTTTAAAATCCAGTGCGTTGAACACGTGCAAGACCAAGTCGATTACTTTACAAAACTCTTCTTTTACCTGGTCGGGACGGCAAAACAAGTGGGCATCGTCCTGGGTAAATCCCCTAACGCGGGTAAGTCCGTGGAGCTCTCCGTGTTGTTCGTAACGGTAAACGGTTCCAAACTCGGCATAGCGCACCGGAAGGTCCTTATATGATTTTGGGGAAGACTTATAAATCTCACAATGGTGAGGGCAATTCATGGGTTTCAAGAAAAACTCTTCGCCTTCCTGTGGTGTTTTAATGGGTTGGAAAGAATCCTTGCCGTACTTTTCATAGTGGCCCGAGCACACGTACAATTCCTTTTGTGCAATATGAGGTGTAACAACCGGCACATAGCCCGCTTTGGTTTGCGCCTTTTGCATAAAGTTAATGAGGCGTTCGCGCAACATGGCACCTTTTGGCAACCAAAGCGGCAAACCCATGCCTACTTTTTCAGAGAAGGTAAAGAGTTCGAGTTCTTTGCCCAGTTTGCGATGGTCGCGTTTTTTGGCTTCTTCCAACAAGGAGAGGTATTCCTTTAACTCCTTCTCCTTAGGGAAGGTGATGCCATAAACCCGGGTGAGCATTTTATTTTTTTCGTCGCCTTTCCAATAGGCCCCGGCGATGTTCAATATTTTTGCTGCCTTGATAAACCCGGTATTTGGGATGTGTGGTCCACGGCAGAGGTCAGTAAAGTTGCCCTGGGAATACAATGTAATGTTGCCATCTTCGAGTCGTTCGAGCAAATCCAATTTGTATTCATCACCTTTATCATTAAAGTAAGCGATGGCTTCTTTTTTGGAGATCTCCTTGCGCACATACACGTTATTTTGTTTGGCGAGTTCAAGCATTTTTTGCTCGATCTTCTCAAAATCGGCGGGAGTCAGCATTTGGCCGTTGAGGTCCACGTCGTAGTAAAACCCATTTTCCAGTGGCGGGCCCACCCAAAATTTTACTCCCGGATAAAGTGATTCCAAGGCCTCAGCCATTAAATGGGCCGATGAGTGCCACATGGTTTCTTTACCCAGGGCATCGTTCCAGGTTAAGAGTTGCAGGCGTGAGTCGTTTGTAATGGGGCGCGAGGCATCCCATACTTCATCGTTTACTTTTGCTGCCAATACATTTCGTGCTAAACCCTCGCTGATGCTGAGGGCGATTTGCATGGAGGAGGTTCCGCTTTCGTAATCTCTTACTGAACCATCGGGGAGGGTTATTTTTATCATAATAGGGCCCTGCTTACAACGCAGGTTTAAATTTCAGCCGCTAATTTAGAAAATAAAACGCGATGAAATTCACGAATAGGACGTAATAAAAGCCACGAATTTCACCAATTACACGAATAGAAGCACGATTTCACGAATAGGACATCATAAAAGCCACGAACCCGCCTGCCGAATAAGGGCATGAGCGCGGGCGGGCAGGCCCGCCTCCGGCAAACATCCGGTGGATGTTTGAGCGAGCAAGTGCGTTGGCCTAAGAAAATCTCAGCGGGCCAGCCCGAAAGGCGTTTAGTCGAACGGGAATCAAGGCTTATTCTTCTAAGTT
>Ga0154020_10000411_pt1 | contig 51788 bp, 45 predicted proteins | sample Klosneuvirus_201_FD_109709 | JGI IMG/M metagenome (GOLD analysis project Ga0154020, IMG submission 109709) | Active sludge microbial communities from wastewater, Klosterneuburg, Austria - Klosneuvirus_20160825_MG | ecosystem: Engineered > WWTP > Aerobic digester > Activated sludge | place... | reverse complement strand
TCAAAAGTAAGAAAATGATTACATTTGCGCCATGATTTTTCTGACCCGCCACGAGCATTTTAACGCGGCCCATAAATTGTACAATCCGGCCTGGACCGAGGAGAAAAACCTCGAGGTGTTTGGCAAATGCGCCAATTCCAACTGGCACGGGCACAATTACGAGTTGATCGTAACCATTAAAGGGGAGGTAAATCCGGAAACCGGCTTTTTAATGGATGTAAAAAGGCTAAGCAGCCTCCTGCAGGAAGAGGTGTGTGAAAAATTGGACCATAAAAACCTCAACCTCGACGTGGACTTTATGAGCGGAGTGCTTGCCAGTACTGAAAACCTTGCCATCGCCATCTGGAAACAAATTGTACCGCATTTGCCTGAAAATGTTCAGCTTCACTGTGTTAAATTATACGAAACCCCCCGCATTTGCGTGGAGTACTTCGGAAATTGAGTATTTTTACCTTCAGGAAACAAAAAAATAAACAATTCTTTTGTTTCCCTGTTTCTCATTAAATGGGGCGCAATGGTCAGCAAACTTCTGACCTAATCCCTGAAAAAACAAAAATACAATCCGGCGATTTTTCTCTTGGTTGATAATAAAAGATGAGCAAAGTAGCTGTCTATAGAAAGGAACACTTTAATGCGGCCCATCGCCTGCACAATCCTGCATTGAGTGCGGAGGAAAATGCCCGTCTTTTCGGAAAATGCAATTCACAGAATTACCACGGCCACAACTATGAATTAAGCGTTAAAGTAACTGGAGAGGTGGATCCTGTTACCGGCTTTGTGATCGACACAAAAACACTAAGTAAACTTATCCTTGCCGAAGTGGTGGAGCGCTTTGATCACCGCAATTTGAATCTGGATACCAAAGAATTTAAAAACCTCAACCCAACCGCTGAGAACATCGCCATTGTAATTTACAATTTGTTGCGCCCAAAAATTGATGCTAAACACGATCTAAAAATCACACTTTATGAAACCGAAAGAAATTTTGTTGAATACCCTGCTTAAGGAAAACCACATTGAACTGAGTGGACTTTCTGCCGAGGAGATCGGAGATGAACATATGTTTACCAGCATTGAAACGCCGATGAAAGCGGATGCCTTTGAAATGAATGAAGAGGAGAAAATGAAAAAGATCGAAGCAAACTTTCGTCAGATCATGGAAACTTTAGGGCTCGATTTAAACGACGACAGCTTAAAGGGAACTCCTGAACGTGTGGCCAAAATGTATGTGAAAGAAATTTTCAGCGGATTGGATCCGGCCAACAAACCCAAAATTGCTTTGTTTAAAAACCGCTACCAGTACAATCAAATGCTGGTGGAAAAAGACATCACCTTTTACAGCAACTGCGAACACCATTTTGTACCGATTTTCGGAAAAGCACATGTTGCGTATATTTCGAACGGAAAAGTAATAGGACTTTCTAAACTTAACCGCATTGTTCAATACTTCGCTAAACGTCCGCAGGTGCAGGAACGTTTTACCATGCAAATTGCCAAAGAATTGCAGGATGTGTTGCAAACTCAGGATGTAGCTGTATTAATTGATGCCAAACATTTGTGTGTGTCTTCCCGCGGGGTGCAGGACAACAATTCCGCTACAGTGACTTCTTTTTATGGTGGTAAATTCGCAGAGCAGGCTGTGAAGGAAGAATTTCTGCGTTACCTGGCTTTAAAGACCGAATACTAGGTTTTTAAACGAAACACCGCAAGGGCCACATCGTCCACCTGATCGAGGTTGCCTTTCCATTTTATAAAATTGGATTTCAGATTCCGAATGTGTTCCTCGCTGCTTTTGTGAAGGGAGGTTCCAATGAGTTCTCTCAACTGTTTTTGTTTGAATTTTTTGCCTTTCTCTCCGCCAAACTGGTCGGGATACCCGTCGCTGAACATACACACAAAGGAATCAGCACTTAGCTGACCAAGCTGTTCGTTAAATGCCCCGGCATTCTCATAAAAGGCCACCGGTTGTTTATCGGCTTTAAGTTCTATAAAATTTTCTCCTTCCCATATCCAAAGTGGATTGTAGGCTCCGGCCCAGGAATAGGTATTGTTTTGTGTGTCGATCACGATGAGTGAACAATCCATGCCGTCCTTTATGTTTTGTTCTGAAGCATGTAGCTGTTCTATCACCAGTTCTCTTGATTTTGTGAGGATCTCGTGGGCTTTGATCAGTCCAAATTCGTGTATGGATTTTTTAAGGGCCTGGTGACACACCACCGACATGATGGCACCGGGAACGCCATGGCCTGTGCAATCGCAAATAGCAAGAAAAAGTTTAGAGTCGAGTTTTTCGAAAAAGTAAAAATCCCCGCCGATGATGTCTTTCGGTAAATAAAAAATATCAAAATCAAGTTGTTGTTTAATTTTTTCAATTGGCGGCAAAATGGCCGATTGCAGCCGTTTGGCATAATTGATGGAATCCAGGATTTCTTTGTTTTTGAGATCCACAATTTCCTTTTGCCGGGCAATGATGTGATTTTGTTTGCGGGTTACAAAAAAACGATTGTATACAAAACCAGTTAGCAATACCAGGCAGCCTAAGAGCAAAAGCAAGGCAAAACGAAATAATTTTTCACGATTGAGTTTTGTTTCTGCAACCTCGAGTTCCATGTTTTTGAGTTCTTCGCGTTGCGCAAATTTTAAGCTATCGGCCACCTGTTTTCGTTCGTAATCAAATTCCAGTTGTTGCTGTCGCAGCTGTTGGGTTTTCAAATACTTGTCGTTCGAGTCCCTGTAAGCCAGATGGGCTTTGGTGTATTTTATCATTTCAGGGTAGTTGCCGGTTTTTTCATTGATCTCAACAAGCACTTTACTTAGATAGGTCAGATTTTGATAGGCCTTCAGTTCTTCGCTCAATTGAAAGGCGCTCTTAAACGCTTTTGTGGCCTCCGCGTATTTTTTAGATTTCAGGTGTTCTTCAGCAATATTAACGATGGCAGTAATTTCATCAATTTTATTTGTAGCGGCTTTTTTTGCCAATAGAAAGTAGTCGAGTGCCCTTTTTGTGGAGTCGTAGGTTGAAAAAAGCAGACCCTGGCCTGTGTAAAATGAAAACAAAGCTTTGCGATTGCTTTCTTCAGACAAATACTTTGTGGCTGCCTGCATGCAATACAGCGCTGAATCCAGTTTTTTTTGATTTCTGTATGCGGCGGAAAGGTTGGTGTACACGTCCATTAACTGGTCGGAATTTTGGAATTTTAGTCCAAACTTTATGGCCCTGTTAAAAAACTGAGAGGCTTGTTTGTACTCTCCTGTTCGCAGGTAGATAACCCCGCAGTTGTTGTATAAACTGGCCTTTGTGCTTTCATCGCCATTGTGTTCAGCCAGCTTCAGGCTTTTGAGAAAATAAAACAGCGCCTTATTAAATAATTCGTTGTTGAGATAAATCACGCCCAGGTTATTCAGGGCCTTGCTAATGCCTTCGTTAAATCCAATTTGTTCAGAAAGTCTCAGGCTCTCTTCCTGATGTTGTATTGATTTCTTAAAATCGCCTGTATTAATGTAGGCAATGCCCATCCTTCGGTGCGCAATGCTTAAACGCCTGAGGTCACCGGTTTTTTGCGCAAGCGAAATGGCTTTTTCTGAATAATGAATGGCAGAGTCGGGAATGTCATAGGAATACACTGGCCAGGAAAGTTCATTGTAAATGTCAATCAATAAGCTGTCGGGCTGACTTTTATGTAATGCATTCAGCAGTTCAGCAGCACTCCAACCGGATTGGGCCCGGTTTTCTGAAAAACTGAAACAAAAAACAAAAAGTATAAACGCAATTTTTTTCAATACGATACGGTTAGCGCAAAGTAAGAAATAGCAGTTTAGTCTTTCACAAAGCGCAGAGAACTGCATTGATATTTAGTGCCCAGTTCAATGAAATACAAACCCGGCTCAAGGCTTTCGATAGAAATCTGATCCTGAGCTTTGCCATTTGATGCTGCAATTTTTTGCATGACCTCTTTTCCTAATACATCCCGAATCTTTAGGGTGTAGGTTTCTTCCGCTGATGTGTTTGAATAGGTAAAATTTAACATGTTGTGCGCAGGATTGGGCCACACAGATAAAGCAAAAGGATTGTTATTTGAAACCGTACTCATACCAACATCTGTAGTGATGGTAAAGTTGTTGTTGCTCATGTCGTAAAAGTTTTTGCCTTTGGCCTCAATCTGAATTTTGCAGGTGCCGATGTTGGCGCTAACTGTTGGTACTGTAATCACTTCGCTGCCATCATTAGGAGTAGCTGCCAATAAAATCACGCTGTAGGTATTGCCGCTGTTGTAAGAAATTGAAATTTTTACAGAGTCGCAATTGATTGGGATAAAATCCGTGCCGTTCACATCCCAGGTTACGGTTTGTTGTGTGCCTGTAAGCCAGAAAATGCCTGTGGCGCTTGGGTAGGTCACTGCAAATGGTCCGGTTTCGTCGATGGTAACCTGCTGGTTGGCATAACACACCCCTCCGCCACCCATGCGGTTATCGCGGGCCGTTAATCTGAAATTCAAAACCTGGGCAGTGGAAGGCAAGTATTCCCCTTTGGTGCCGGTGTAGTTTCCGGAAATTACGACTGATTTTTTTGGAAAATAACGCGTGGGGATTGTGTCGGGATTGTAGGAGCGGAAATAGGGTTTGTTTCCGGAATTCCAGTTGCCCCCGCTTGCTGCCACATCGGTCTCTTCCCAGGAATACGTTAATGTGTCACCGTCGGGATCTGTAGCACTTCCGGTAAGAAAAAATGGTGTCCCTTTTGGAATGTACATCATGCTGAGTGGGTTTACCACTGGGGCCTGGTTGCCTGTCGTAGTGGTAACCGGACAGAAAGCACCCGAACCGGAGTGGGCAAAATTTACAATCTCATCGTAACTGATGGCGTGAAAATAAGCAATGCTGTGATTGGAAATATCATTTGAGCCACAGATACCTGCATACGCCATAATGGTAATGCCACTGCCGGGCTCCACAGCCGTTGTTCCATTGCGATTGCCGTTACATGAAGATGTGTTGGCGTTAAAGGTGTGGTTGCCCCTGAACTGATGGCCAATCTCGTGCGCTACATAATCAATATCGTAGGGATCACCAACTGGGTTCGGACTTCCCGTTATTCCGCGTGCCTTTTGGCTGTTGTTACAAACCACACCCAATCCGGCGAGTCCGCCACCGCCGGTGCTGAAGGTATGACCAATATCGAAATTGGCTGAACCTATGGTGTTGGTGATTACCGTTTGGCTTTCGTTGATCAATAAGCCCGCGTTGTTGTTCCCGTTGAAAGGGTCGCTGGCGGCGCTGGTGAACGTAACAGCAGTTTGCGTAGGCACCAATACCAAACGAATGGAAGCATCGGTTTCGTAAACGCCATCCACCCGGTTGATGGAGGTAACAATTTTAGCCAGAGTTTGACTCACCGTTGGCGCCGAGGTGCCTGTAGCTGCAACAGCATATTCGCCGGTGCAGGCCACAGCAAGACGGTAGGTCTTTAATTGAGGACCAACACAAATTGCTGGCGGAGCTGAATTTGATTTTAGTGATCCCTGACTTTCTCCTAGAGGTTTTTTTTGTTCGTTAAGATCGGGTTCTGGTCCGGTTTCAGGAATGATTGACGAAGGGTCTTTTCTGAAATCAGCCGTGTAATAACTGATGTAATCTTCAATATTGCCTAAACAATAGGGGTCAATAAAAAAATCACCACGAGGCGAACGCACCATACCGTGAAAACCAAATTCCGTCCAATCGAGTTTGCCAGTAGCCCTTGGGTCGTCGATGCCTTTTACACTAAAGGTCTTGAGGTCGGGGTAATTGGAGCCCAAGGGTTCCATGAGGATGGGGGCTTCCACCACGCTGAAACGCTGAAAACTGCCGTTTGGCAGTGGGAGCAGAACGACGAGTCCGTTTGAGATTTGGGCTTCACTTTCATGAGGAGCGGAGAACAACTGGCTTTTGAAGGCCTCTGCAGAAAGGTGCAGGCTGAGGTATTTTTGAGGTACAATCTGGCGCTTGCCTTTTAAAGGAATGTTTTGTTCGGCAACATTTGACCAATAATTGTGTTGTGCCTGCACTTCTGTTTTTACAAAAAGAAAAAGGACAAGGCTGAGACCGGTTTTAAGAATAAAATGTTTCATGTAGTTTGGGTGAATACCAAATATAGGGAAATAATGAGTTCAACAAAAGAGCGGATTTTGAAGTTTAGCCACGAATTCCACTAATTTCACGAATGTTTACTGCCTAAGGATGACACGAATAGACTTAAGCTGAATTGGCTCAAATCATCCAACCCAATTGTAAATTGTCAAATTGTAAATTCTGTAACTACTGCCTCTTATCCAATCCCCACATGAGTTTGTTGCGGAGGGTGCTGAAAAAATGCTGACCCTCGAGGTTGATGAGGGTAAAACGGAACCCTGCCTTCTTAACGCGGATCTCGGTTTCTGCGGATACCAAATGGTGACGGGAATCCAATGAAATATTAAAACTTCCGGTACGGCAACTTACTCTAAAGCTGATCTCTTTGTTGTTGGACACCACCAACGGCCGGACCGTTAAATTGTGCGGAGCAATTGGCGTAAGAATAAAATTATCCGAATCCGGCATCATGATGGGCCCGCCACAACTGAGTGAATAGGCTGTTGAGCCCGTTGGCGTTGATACGATAAGCCCGTCGGCAAAATAGGTGTTTAAAAATACATTATCGATAAAGGTGTCGATGGTGATCATCGAGCCACTATCCTGTTTGTGGATGCTGAACTCGTTCAACGCGTAGTTCACGTTTTCAAACTTATCCTTGCAGCCATGAATTTCAATTAACTCCCTTTTGTCGAGTGTAAATTTTTCATCGAGCAGTTGCCTGAGGGCTTTTTGAAGGTCGTTTTTATTTACGGAAGCCAGAAAACCCAAACGTCCGGTGTTCACACCAAGCACTGGAATGCCGGATTTTCTCACAAGCGTGAGCGTTTCGAGTAAGGTGCCGTCTCCACCCAAAGAAATCACATAATAGGCCTTTGATACAAGTTCTTCAGAATTGGCATACGTTTCCATGCTGAGTTCAAATCCAAACTCAGCTTTTAGTATGTTGTAATACGGTTCGTGGATAATGACTTTTACACCTTCTGCACTGAAGAAATTGTGGATGTGCTCAAGATATACCGAGTGGTCGCTTTTGGCGGAACGGGCATATATCGCAATGGTCATAGCACAAAGATAAAATTATTTCCAGAAGCCATCACTTTACCAGGAAGGCTTTCTCCTGCTTTTCAAGCATTCGACCAATGGCTGAGGAAAACGCCGCGTACCCATTCTTGTGGAGCAGGTCCTGTATTTCTTTTTCAGCCTCGGGATGCACTGTGAACAATAAGCCCCCATTGGTTTGCGGGTCGGGCAGAAGTTTAAAGGCCAAATTCATGTCAACTGATTTTTCAATTTGTGTTTCTCCCTGGTACGCGTTCCAGTTCCTGAAACTGGCATCGGGTAAAATGTTCATGTCCAGATAGGTTTTAAGCGTTTCCATTTGTGGGATGCGCTCGAACAGAAGTTCCATGCTGGTTCCGGAGCCTTTGGCCATTTCAATACCATGACCCATTAGACCAAAGCCCGTCACATCCGTCATGGCACTCACTCCTGAAATTTGTCCGAGTTTTTCGCCAAGTGAATTTAACTGACTCATGTGCTCAACGAGGGTTTTTTGATGCTCAAGCTCCAGTACCCCGCGTTTCATAGCCGTGCTGAGGATGCCAGTGCCAATGCCCTTGGTTAAAAATACCAGATCTCCGGCTTTTGCCGAGCTGTTGCGTTTTAAATGCTTTTGTTTTACAAACCCGTTTACCGATAAACCAAAGAAGGGCTCCGCACTGTCAACACTATGTCCGCCTGCAATTAAAATTCCAGCTTTGTTGCAGGTGTCCCGGGCCCCTTCCATTACTTTGGCAGCTAAGGAAGCAGGCAATTTATCGATTGGCCAGCCCAAAATAGCCAAAGCCAGCGCCGGTTTTCCGCCCATGGCATACACATCGCTGATGGCATTGGCCGCTGCAATTTGTCCGAAGGCAAAGGCATCGTCCACCACGGGCATAAAAAAATCGGTAGTTGCAATGAGTGCGTTTCCTTCGCCAAGGTCGTACACGGCAGCGTCTTCATTGCCCGAATTGCCAACGAGTAGACGAGGGTCTTCAAAAAAGGAACCATTGCCTTTTAAAATTTCACTGAGTACCTGAGGAGCTATTTTGCAACCGCAGCCGGCGCCTCTTGAAAATTGCGTGAGTTTAAACTCGGGTTCGGGTGTTGACATAGTTTATCAATAAATTGGCATTGGTGTTTGCATCGCTGCTGTTTGAAGATAGGTTTAAGATTTTGCTTTCCGCGTTAAAGCGTTTCTGGCTGCTCTTTAAATACAAACGGTCGTAATAGTTCAAGAGTATCCTAAAACTGTCATGTACATTTCCGGCTTCAAGTAATTCAGTTGCTTCACGGTACTCAGGCCCACCAAGTTTTTTCGAAATACGAGAAATGCCGTTAAGAAGTTCCTGTTTTTCAAACACGCCATACGTGGAGACAAGAAAATTCAACCGTTCTTCATAAGGAATGTCGAGAAACAAAATTTCCTGCTCACGCATTTGTTTAAAAAAAGCGGGGGGTACATTCACCAAACCGATACGCTGACTTTCGTCTTCTATCCAAACTGCTGCTTCAGGATCTTGTTTATGTAAAATCGATAATTTGAGGGCGAGGCCATTTTCAAACTGTTCCTGAGTGGGTTGTGGCGCCAAACCAATGTGACCAAAAGCCGAGCCACGGTGTTTGGCCAAATCTTCCAGATCAACTACGCGTTCCCCTCTTTGTTTTAAGGCCTCTAGCGTTCCTGTTTTGTTACTGCCGGTGAAACCACTCACAATGTGTAAACGAAAGGGCGTTTCGAATTGTTGAAGGGCCCAATTGCGGTAAGCTTTGTACCCTCCGCTTAAGAGGTACACCTTGTAACCGTATAGATCCAATAACCAGGCCATGGCGGAACTTCGCATGCCTCCGCGCCAACAATGCACGGCCACCGTTTTTGAAGAGGAAGTGCTTTGACTGAGAATGGCGTCGGTTTGTTCAACAAAACTCAGGAGGTTTTTTCCAAAGTGAGCCAAACCAATTTTAATGGCCGATTCCCGACTCACTTGTTTATAAGCGGTACCGATTTCCTTTCTTTCTTCGTTGCTGAAGATAGGGAAGGAGTGGGCTCCAGGGAGGTGGGCGTGCAAATATTCACCCGGACTACGAACATCCAAAACGGGAATTTCCCGGCTGAGGCTAACAAATTCGTTGATATCGGTTTTGATTACGGCCATTCAGGTGCAAAGATGCTGGAATCTTTCAAATTATCAGCCACGAATTTCACGGATTGCACCAATAGAGACAAGATTTCACGAATGTTGTTGAAAGTTTATAAAGTTCTATACTGCCACTGCCGACTGCCTAATTAAAACTGCCACGAACCCGCCTCCGGCAAACATCCGGTGGATGTTTGAGCGAGCAAGTGCGTTGGCCGAAGTAAGCTTCAGCGCCCGCCCGTGCCGGTTCGGACGGGGACAGGTTTCATGAATTGCACCAATTGAGACAAGATTTCACGAATGTGGTTGATGGTTTTGAAAGTTATGTGTGGCTAAAACAGGATGGTTTTGTAAACAAACAAATTTTATTAGTTTTGGCTGAAGCAGGCCTTAAATTTAAAGTTGATGATTCGTTCCGTTTTGCATTTCTTTTCTCTGTTGATTTGTTTCAACACCTTCTTTATTCAAACGGTTTCTGCATCCGAAGACTCCCTGGTGAAGTTCAGCAATCTCAGTTTCAGATCGGATGTCGATAAAATTGCTTATGCCTCGCACCGGGGGCTTGATAAGCGCAGCGATTACCTGTATTATTTTCTTGAGAATGAAACAGGAGAGCATAACAAGGACCTTAAGCAGATCGAACACCGCTTAAGTGAACATCTTTTTGCACTCAAAAACAAAGTAGAGGGTTTGAGTGAGATGAAAAAGATCAAGATCGTTTACGAGTCCCTGCACCGGGAGTTTTTAGCCAAGTACGAACTAAGAACCAGCTTCTCCGACATTTTTGATAGAGCCACATACAATTGTGTGTCGGCCTCGGCACTGTATGCTTTGTGTTTTGATGAACTGGGTATCCCCTACGAGATCAAAGAAACACCGAACCATGTGTTTCTGGTGAGTTACCCCAACACCCACAGAATTGTAATTGAAACCACCAACCCATTGAAAGGCTATTACGAGCTGAACAAAAAAAATTCGGAGGCCTATGTGCGTTACCTGGTGAATGCCAAGATAGTTTCAAAACATGAATTCGATACCTCAACGGTTCAGGCTTTGGTTGATCGTTATTATTTTTCAGCCAAAGCCATTACTTTAAAGGCCCTTGTTGGGGTGCAGTATTACAATTATGCCATTTACAACATGGAGGATAAAAATTTCGAACGGGCATCGGAGTGCATTAAACGGGCCTGTTTTTTTGAGCCCGATGAAAAGTCGGAAACCAATTTGAAGTTTATTCTGGGCGGAAGCGTGCAGGAGGGCAACTATTCCAAACAAGGGCAGGTGGATGATCTCGTGTTGCTGGCCCGTTTGCGCGACAGGGACCACAGGGAGGTCAGTGCCGAATATGTGCTGAATCAGTTTAACCGCATCCTTGAGAATCAATTGATTAAATCCTCAGATTATAAAAATTGCGAGCTCTCATACAACAAGTTGAAAGCAGAAATAAAGGACACTGCATTGATAAACGACATTTCGTTTAATTACCATTATGAATTGGCTCGCCTAGGCTTTCTGGCATTAAAGGACAAGGAGTACGAAATGGAACACCTGCAAAAGGCCTATGCCATTCATCCCGGGCATGCCAATCTGCAAGCCATTATTCTGGCCTACCTGGCCAATGGCTTAAAAGAGAATGAGGAGACAAAACAAACCCTGCTTACTTTGGAGGAATACCGCGGGAACTTTGATTTTTTAAATTCACATAAACAGTTCGGCAGTTTGTATGCCAGCGCCCTCTTAGAAAGGGCCTATGAAAATTACATGTTGAGTACTTTGGCCAGTGGCGACAAATGTTTAAGGGAATTTGAATTGTATTGTGAGAAACAAAAAGCGGTGGAGCCTTACAGTGCTTCTGTAGAAAAGGCCTATGCAACCGCGGCGGGGATTTATTATAAAAGAGGCAATACGGTCCGTTCGCGCGAACTTCTGAAAACAGGACTCAAATACGCTCCTGAAAATTTTGGTTTGATGCGGCGTTTGCAGCAGATTAAGTGAGGTGTCTTGCTTTTGAATGTGCCCGATTGAAACGGTTAGCAGCTTTCCAGAGATCCTTCCCTTCGGTCAGGATGACAAGGTTATTGGACTGAGGGATGGTAAAATCGAGCGCTTAGGATTACCTGACCTTAATTAAAATTATTCTCAGATACTACAAAACTGCCTTTTTTGATGAAGGTATTGCCCATGCGGGTTTTTCGGAAAACAGCGTAATGCACTTTCTCCATCACATATCCTCCTGAAGGAATATCATAAATGAGTTTGAACCTGCCATTCAGTTTTTCAAGTTCACTGTACGCGGCCATTTCGTTCACTCGCCCATCCAGGATAAGGTAAGCCTCATCGCTGGGATGAAAATTTTCAGGTTCGATATAAAAGATGAGTTGGGAGCTAATGGCTACTTTGTTTTCTTCGATGATTTTTACTTTAAAATCGTTGTTTACTTTTTCGCCTTTTTCATACCACTCCTCGGTGCCCGGCTGGGGTTTACCGTCAATGTAAAAGCTGATGTACTTTTTATTGCCATTGGCATAAAACTCTTCCTGTTTGCCGTGTTTTAAACCTGTGCTGTAGTTAAGGCGTTTTAAGAGTTTTCCGGTTTTATAAGTGTACTCTGTGGCGCTGCTGTCGAGTAGGTTGTCCTTAAAACAGGTTTCCCAAAACACCTGCCCGGCTTTGTTGTATTTTTTCCAGCAAGCCTGATACAAACCTCTGGTGTCGAAAATTTGGATCTCTGAAAGTTTTCCGTTCTCATGGTAAAACTTGGAAGTGTCGCACAAAGTATCGTTTCTGTAATGCTGTATGGCTTTCAGCTGGCCTTTGATAGTGTATTCCTTGAAGCTCCCGTTCTTTTTTCCGTTTTCGTATTCTATCTCCTGTTTTACTTTGTCGGAATTTTTGAAGTGCACGATCTTGGTGCCATCGCTAATTTTTCCATCGTCGCAGGAATAAAATGAAATGGATGCGATCAAGATGAGTCCTTTTAAAGCGGAATAAAGTTTAGGCTTCATACTAAATAATTGCGTTTCGAGATTAGGGAAGGAAACCACTCAGACACTTAGTCCACTAAGCTGCACTAAGAGAACTTCTTAGTGTTTCTTTGTGTTCTTTGTGTCTTAGTGGTGTAAAGTTAGAGTTCACTGTGCTTCCAGGATCTCCTTGAGATTCAAGAGGCTTTTCGCATACTGGGTGCCGATCATGTCTTCCATGTTCATAAACACCTGCATAAAATTCATGGGGTAAGGCATCTTGCCGCTCATGCCCCAGGTGACTTTGGTCTGCATGTCTCCGCTACCTTCGGTTGTAATCCAGGCAGAAGCGGTACTTTCCCAGGGGATGGTGAAACGCAGTTCAAAATCTATGCGCTCCCCTTCGGTTATTTTGATGATTTCTTGCTCACCTGTACCTACATTTTCAGGGTTGCCTACCCATGCGTGAATAAAACCCGGGGTGCCGTCTTCACCCTTGTATTCGTTTTTCTGATTGGGGTCCATTTGGTTCCAGGTGGCCCAGTTGTTTTGGTTTTTTAAGGACTTCACATAAGCAAACACCAGTTCTTTGGGTTTGTTGATGGTCACGTCACGTGATACCGAATACTCCTTAGGCAGGAACAAGGCAACTAACAGAGGTATTGCAATAAGAATACCAATCACAATAAGTACCCATTTTACTATTTTCATGGTTTGTAGTTTTAAATGTTGAACGAATATAGAAGATAATGCCTTACTGCAATGTTAAATCCTGAAGAAAAATAATTGAATAAGTTAAAAGAGAAGCAAGTTCTCTTCCTTTTGGTTCCATTCGTGGAATAATTTATTTTCGTGTAAATTCGTGTCACCTGCCCGCCTGTAGCTTTTCAGCCTTCACAAAAGTTTCGGCTGATGAAAAGCGAAGGAGGGTTCGTGGCTAACCTTCAAAACCAAAAAAAAATGAAATCAAAACTACTGAGTTTAATCCTAATGCTAATGAGCATGGGTATTAGCGCCCAAACTTTTACCTTAAAAAGCAAGGACCTTGGGGGACAATTCAAAGCCAAACAATACGCCAATGGCTTTGGCTGCACTGGTGATGGAGAAAGCCCACAGCTCAGCTGGGAAAATGCACCCGCGGGCACTGAGAGTTTTGCCATTACGGTGTACGACCCGGATGCGCCCACGGGCTCGGGTTTCTGGCACTGGGTGGTGTACAACATTCCTTCGGGAACTACAGAATTAAAAACAGATGCCGGCAATGCCAATGGAAAAAAACTTCCCAAAAATGCCATACAGGCTATGAATGATGCGGGTGCCGCGGGTTACCTGGGTCCCTGTCCTCCTCCCGGCCCGGCCCACCGTTATATCATTACGGTATATGCTTTAAAAACAAAACTCGAACTCGATAAAAACGCCCCTTGCGCTTTAATTGGGTTTAACATCAAAGCCAATGTGTTAGGACAAGCTTCTATCATTGTATATGGGCAGAGGTAGTAAGCGGTATACGAAAACAAATACTTACAAGGGCTTACAATTGGATTTGTGGCTCTTAGCAGTTAGTTACCGGTAATGCCTCAGGACGGGTCAATAGGAATTCCACACTTTTTTTCTTAAATTTAATCAGTGAAAAAAACAAGACCTATACCTCTAGACTTCATCGTCGACAAGCTGACAAATTCAATAGAAAATGTGGTAACTGGTGACAGCTTTGCTACTTCAATTAGCTTAGTTTCCAAGGCTGACTTTTCTAAAATTACGAAAAAAGCTGGCTGGACATTTAACTGGAAATATGAGTTTCAGCAACCATATCGCGACGTCTACAAACTTACAATAGTAAACAATCAAAGCATTATTCAAGGACTTATTTGCCTTCAAGTAATGACAGACCATGTTTATATGCATCTGCTGGAAAGTGCGCCATTTAATCGTGGCAATTCAAAAATGTATGCTGGAGTTCCAGCAAATCTAGTAGCATTTGCCTGCCAACTTTCGTTTCAACGAGGACATAATGGTAATATTTCATTTATTTCAAAATCTCTATTGGTTAAACATTATCAGGAGTCACTAGGAGCAGTTCATGTTGGTGGACGCTTGATGGTCATTGAGACTGCTGCTGCTTTAAAATTAATTGACAAGTATTTCAAAAATATTTAACATGAAAAAAAGTAAAGAACTAAACATAGACATTATTGGCGGGCAAGGTTCGCTGACAAAGCAAGAAGAAAAAATGATTTCTGATTTTCTTAAATCTCGCTCAACAAAAAGAAATTCACCGGCCCATAAAAAAACAGTGAGACGAAAGTCAGCGGTGTAATTAAAGCACTACCGGTAACAGCGGCTAAGCCCCACCGGGACAGAACAGCTTCAGGCTATGCAGCCGCTGTTTTTTTCAATGGTCCGCTTCGCGGGCGGACATTTTTGCGTGGCTGCTTCAAAATATTTAAATTCACGGTGGACATCTTCACATGCGAAAACAACTTAACATTCTGTTTTTGTTTTGTTTTGCCCTTTTTACTCAGGCGCAGGTTATAAATCGACCCTTCATATGGTTCGGACCCTGCGATAGTGTTAATGTACATGGGCTAAATTTTACTCCTTTTGTCTATAGAATCCCTGAAAAGGTGACCGTAAACGGAATTAATTTTGAAATTATTGGTCTTCCAATCTTCCTCTTCATGATTCCAGAAGATCCATCGGATCGCGACGATGAGCTATACATATTAAACGAATTTAATGTTAATGGAATTTCCCTTTCTCCAGCCGGGCTTATGCACAGTGGTAAGGTAAATGGTTTGGCCATTACACCTTTGTATAGTTTTATTCATCAGGTGAATGGCATTAATCTTTCATTATTATTTTGCATTACACTTAAAACGAATGGATTGAGTTATTCTTTCGTTAACTCTGCCGTTGAAATGAAAGGCGTTCAACTAGGAATGGTTACGAATTCAAAAAAAATCCTTGGATTGCAGATGGGTGTAGTAAACAAAACAAGAGAACTCTATGGATTACAGTTTGGCTTTTACAATCGCACAAAACAAATCAAAGGACTTCAAATAGGTTTGTGGAATGTAAATGATAAGAGAAGTCTGCCAATACTTAACTGGTAGAAAACAGACTTTTACACAAGCTGCTGCTGCAGAAGACTCGAAACAGCACAGCCCTTGCAGGCAAAGCCTGTATAAAGTCAGGAAAGCTTCATTTCTTTCAGGCTCCGGGTGTAAATATTGCTGAAATCAGCGAGCGGTTTTTAAATGGATGCTCGAATTGTATCCGAAAAAGGTCGGCTGTTATAAACCCCGGGTAAAATTATTACCACTTTTTTTTTCCACGACATAGGAGCCCACTCCGAAGGATACCTTTGGACAAGCCCTATGCCTCTATCCCGATAGCCATCGGGATGGGTCTTGTAAATTTCAACGGATATTTGTACATTTAATTATTCGCGCGGCGAGACAATTGTGCGCAATACGTATAAGCCGCACCGCGACACAAGACAACACAAACGACTTACACATGAAATACCTGAAAATTCTTTTACCAGTTTTAATTACCCTGTCCTTTTCTTGTAAAAAGAACAACGATCTTAATGCATTAAAGGGCATAGTGAAAGCACAAGGAATAACCACCTATATGTATGGGACACATGTGCTGACAAATGATCATGGCCAAACACTTTATGCTCTGAAAAGCAGTTCTGTAAAGCTTGACGACTACATTGATAAAAACGTTGAAATTTCCGGAAGTAAAATTGAGGGCTATCCTATTGACGGCGGACCTGAGTACATTGAAGTATCAAAAATTAAATAAACGTTTGTACAAAACTAAAGAAAAAAATAGCACCTGCTAAGCAGAGTGCCCGACGAAACACCAAAGGCAAAGCCTATTTTTTAGCTTGAATTAACACACACAACCATGCCTCCAAGCCAAGCCCAAAACAATCCTTCAGCAAGTCCTTTTGTCCAAACCTATTTCCACGGTAGCAAGGCTGATTTGAAGATTGGAGATCTTATCGAAACCGGCACCAATTCCAATTACGGGCAAAATAACAAAGCCAAATACATTTATTTAACCGCAACGCTTGATGCGGCCATCTGGGGCGCGGAGCTGGCCCTGGGTGAGGGTAGGGAACGAATCTACCTGGTGGAGCCTACAGGGCCCATTGAAGACGATCCCAATTTAACCGATAAAAAATTTCCGGGCAATCCAACTAAATCTTACCGTTCAAAATTTGCGTTCAAAGTGGTGGGTGAAGTAAGCCTCTGGCAATCGCATCCGGCGGAGCAGGTAAAAGCCATGAAAGAAGGCCTGGCAAAATTAAAGGATGAGGGTATTGAGGCCATTGACGATTAATCTATTTAACGGTTTTAAGAAATAAAAACAGGTAAGAACAAATCGATACCCTGCTTGCGTTTCGATTTGGTTAAGCTCAGCACCTTTGTTTTGCCTATCTCATAATTCCCTATATTTATTCATTCATCAATCCTTTTTCACATGTGGTATACAAATTCATTGTGGTTTGAAGTAGCGATTGTCAGTATAGTCATTGCCCTTGGGCATATCCTTTTGGGGCATTTTGAGGAAAGAACATCCAAATGGCGTAAGCTCGCCAAATATTTGGCCACGCTCCTCCTTATTGTAGGATTGTCCTATTTTTTTGGAAGAACCTTGGCCTTCTCTGTTTTTGGTATTTCCTTTCTACCGGTTTTTTATATTCATTGTGTATTGTTGCCAAAAAAAGGGATTAACGGATGGACCGGTGAACCCAAATCAAAATACTATGAGTACAGGAACTGGGATAAGGCTATTTTTAAGGAGGAAGAGTAATTGCGCTAAACGCGTGTAGACCTGCGTTCAAAAAGACAGGTCCAAAAACACAAATGCAGGATAGAAGGTTTGTTAGGCAAAAAGTACTATATTAGCTTTAGCGAATGAAAAAGGTACTTTTTGTATTTCTCTTTCTGAATCTGCTTCTTTCCTGCACTAAGAAAGAGATTCCCTATGAAACACGCTATCCCCGGCCCTGGAAAACGGAGCACATTTCCTACACACATCTTGCAAGTCCCTGTGGTACGCATAGTGAAGGGTATAAATTGTTTTACATGGACACCATGATACGCACTGAATGTCAGTATATGGGAAACATGCACCTTGAAAGTCCGCTTATAGTAAACGACAGCCTTATGCTGTTTTTTAAACCCACAAACACGCGTGGCGAAGTGTTGCGCACAGGAACGGGTGGCTACAGCTGGTCAGCGATTTACGTGGGGACCATTTCTTTATCCAAATTTCATTTTGTGAATGCCAAGCTCACGTATTGCATTACGCATTCGTTGACGGACCTCTATTTTACCGGCATTGGTAAAAGTGCACTTTCCGTTCATAAAACCACTGTTACAAAAGGAAGGCACTACATTTCTGACCTGGGCACCGCCATTACGGAAATGGATTCTACCGTGATTACAATGAACGATAGTTTAAGTTTTGTGATGTTGTTTAAGTAATTGTTTTGATGCTGTGAGTACAGCCCTTTTGATTTGTAAAATCACAAGAAAAAGTGCCCTGTCAGTCTTTCCAACCAACAGGGCACTGGGATTCTTTTAATTATTCTTTCACCATTTTTTTAGTGTCTATTGTTATTCCATCGATAATGAGTGAATAGCTATACGTTCCATTACTCAAATTGCTGGCATAGACAGTGATTGAACCGGCACCTTTTTCGCGAATATCAACTGACTTTAATACCACGCCATTAATACTTGAAAAGATTATTTTGGCTTCACTAAAATCGGATGGAATATTATAAGATATTACGGTGTGTTCAGCGAAAGGGTTTGGGGCATTTTGATTCAGAACTACGGTGCTGTTATTCTCCAGTGTAATCGATTGAGCGTTGTTTGCTGAACTAAATTTTCCTGTAGAAGTTTCAACCAAAACCTGAACCAAGGCTTTTAATTCATCAATTTGCCGCTGTTGATTCAGCATAGCTAGTTCCTGCGCTTCTATTTTTTCAATTTGTTCTTTTTGTGACTGCAGTAAAATCGGAATAAACCCAACATAATTTACACCCAGAAAGCCGGCTTTGTCTTCATTAACCAGTTGAGGAAACACTTCTTTTAATTCCTGAGCTATGAAGCCAAACTGTTCTCTTTCAGAGAAATTGTGGTTTTTGTATTCATCCGTTTTGTAATAATAGGTGTACCCATTTAAAAGTTTGATTCTCTCTGACACCTTATCCAACACTTGAATGTTTTTTTTGAGCCTTCGGTCTGAAAACATCCAGCCGTATTGCGAACCCCATACGGCTCCATGGATACTTACATCGCCTTCAAAATAGCCTGCCCAATTTCCTCCGTTAGCAACTGAGTTTCCGTAAACCCCAATGCTTTGGCCCTGGGGCATAGTATTTGAGTTCATGGGCCCACAAAATCCTGCAACACCAGCTCCTACGCCTGTAAAGTTGTTTGTTCCCAATAAGGATTCACCGACTACTCCAAAAATATCAGTTATGTTTGCGAACTGAAGATTGCCTCCTACACCCCTTATCGCCACATTGCTTGTAGGGGCTGAACAGGAGCTATAGATGCCATTGCCTATCACATTGTCTAGAACGTCTAGTCTTGCCATTCCAGTGCCACAAGTGGTTTTTCCAATCACTACTTTTCCGATGGTGTTGTTTGGAGAAGTGAAGTTGTAGTTGAAACCATTCAAATCAATCTGATAATTACCGGTAAGGGCATTGTTTTGTGCTGAACAATAATTTCCGACAGTTGGAGCTGGTTGTGGACTAGTGCCCGAAGAGGCATTGCATGAAGGGTTGTTGGTAAAAAGGTCGGTAATTTCACTATTGGTGAGCACGCGGTCGTAAAACCGTAGATCGTCAATTCGTCCGGTGTAGGTTACTGGCCCATTCGTTGATGAACCACCAATAATGATAGGGTAATTTCCTCCCCAGGTTACCGGCATACTTGCATAGCTAGTGCTGTATTGTGTATTGTCGACCCACAAGGTTATACCTGTTGTTGTGATGCTGAAAACAATGTGATGCCAGGCGCCATTTACAATTCCAGACTGAACACTCACCGGAACGGGGGTGCCGCAAGGATTCCCAACCGTAGAAACCTGAATTATCGGTCCCTGCCCTGTTGCAATTGTTTTCAATGCCCAACTTTCGGTTACACCACACATGGCAGCATGATACATAATTTCTGAATTCATGTTTCCGCCGTGTTGAATCCACAGACTTGCCGTAAGAATTTGGGCACCATTTATAAATCCAGTGCTGTAAAGGAATATTTTATCGGATGGCCCACCAGGATTGAGTTGCATTGCCATGTTTGGCACTGCAAATCTGTTGTTAGCAGCAGTAACACCACCTCCGTACGTTCCATTGTACATTGCTCCTGTTGTAGCATTATTAACAGCATTGCCATCAAAAGGATAACATCCCTTCAGATTATTCAATAGGCCCTGAGAATTCAGTAAGGTTGAGTAACAGGTAAGTAGAATTAAAATTAAATGTTTCATAATACTAGTTTTTATTGGTTAATAAATCAGTACTTTTTATCGAAGCTACTGTGAATGCCATGATTAAATCAATCTATTGACTGTGATTAGATGGTTTGACTTTGTAAGTGGTAGGTTCCATAGAGAGTAGAAATGGGTGCAGTGGTTCAAAAGGCTTTGTTAGTCTCCTTATAAGTGTAAGTCTATGCCCTGCCGACACCGAGTTGTGTTACGAAACGGTATACAAAGTCTATCTTTGAAACGATGACCAATACCAAAAGTTTAGAAATTCTCCTGAAGCTATGATTCATTGAGAGTCTGATCTCAATAGTTTATCTTTACTTTGAAAAAAAACAAAACGGAATACTAAAATTTAAAGACCAGATTATGAAACTCCCCTCCCTTTCTTACCTCAGTAAAAACGCCTGGGATGCATTTCTGCGTTTTCCATTGACTGTGCTCTCTGCCTTGCTTTTTGTTGTGATAGGTATTGATTTGGTGGAGTGGGGCAAAGATGTTGAAGAGGTGTTGCCGGAGTTCAATGTTTTGCTTTGCGCGGGTTTGGGCATTTCACTTTATTTCTGCGCTAAGGTCATTGCTGATAAAAAAGGATTTTCCTTAAAAGGAAAAAGTCTGCTGAATGGCTTCGCTACCCTGCTATTACTGGCTGTGTACTTTTCTTTACCTGCCGATAACAGCACCTACCTCACCGCCCTGCCTTACATCAAATTTGCCATCTACGCGATTACCACACACCTTCTGGTGTCCATTGTCCCTTTTTTGTTTAGCGGACAATTGGTCGGGTTCTGGCATTACAATAAAATTTTGTTTTTGCGTTTTCTTGCAGCTGTCCTTTACTCCGGGTTTATCTACATTGGTTTGGTGCTGGCCCTTGCGGCCTTACACCTTTTGTTTGATGTGAAGATCCCCGGCAAACTTTACGCTGAGATCTGGATCACAGTGGCCTGCTTTTTTAATACCTGGTTTTTTGTGGCCGGCATTCCAAAAGATTTTGAAGCCCTGGAAACCCGAAGGGATTATCCCAAAGCACTGAGAGTATTTTCCCAGTACGTGCTTCTGCCTCTTTTGGCTTTGTACCTTATTATTTTGTATGCCTACGGAACGAAGATCTTACTGTCCTGGGATTGGCCTAAGGGAGTGGTGTCCTACCTCATCATTTGTGTTTCGGTTTTGGGCATACTCAGTTTTTTGCTTTTGCATCCTTATGGAGAACAAAATGAAAACGCTTGGATAAAAAAAGCCAGCAGAGGGTATTATTTTCTATTGTTTCCTCTTTTGCTTATTCTGTTTATGGCCATTTTTATGCGCCTTGGCGATTACGGCATCACCATCAACCGCTATCTGGTGCTTTTTTTGGGCCTTTGGTTAAGCATTGTTTGCCTCTATACGGCATTGGGCAAAACCAATATCAAATTTATTCCCGGCTCCCTGGCTACTTTGCTTCTGCTTATTTCCTCCGGTCCCTGGGGTTTGTTCTCTGTCAGTGAACGTTCTCAGGTGAATCGCTTGAAAGCCATCTTAGAGACGGGCGGAATTTTGGAGAAGGGCAAAATAAAAAACGAGGGTCAGTGGGAAAAAGACAGTATTGCCAAATGGCAATTGCAAAACCCAAATGCCAATCAGGGCCAATTGAACGATTCCCTTCACAACGAGGTGTGGTCCATACTCAATTACCTTGATGATTACCATGGTTTCTCGGCCATACAGGGCTGGTACGCTCAGAACCTCGACTCCATTGTGAAGGCAAGGGATGCAGATAAAAAACAATCCTACAGCAATTTGGAAGCGGAGATGTACATGAGGTCTCTGGGATTGCCTTACCAAAAAAAGTATTCTAGGGAAAACAACAGCACAATCAATTTTACAGCCGAGGGGCAGTATGAGCTAACAAAGGTGAGTGGATTTGATTATTTCCTGAAGTTTGAGCGCTACATATACAACAAAGAGAACAGCAGCATTTGTAGTTTTGAAATGGATTCCATTTCGGGGGAACTGAATTATTTTTTTCAGCCTCAGGGAAGGCTAAGTTTTAAATGGGCCCAGGATAGCGTGTTGTTTGATCTGGAGCCACTATACAACAGGCTTAACGCCGAATATGGCAATACGGAAAGACGGGAGATCCCCCAGCAAGACATGGCACTCAGCGCTTCAAATAAAGATGTTGAGTTAAAGCTTGAATTGCACGACATCAGTTTTGATAAGAAACCCCCTCATCACCTGAGTAACATTTCGGGTTACCTCCTGATCAAAAAACGGAATTAAAATAAATAGACCACTTGACTTGATTAGAGTTACATATCGGGAAGTGAGTTACAGAAGGTTTAAAGAGGAGAACAGCTCTCAGTACAAACTGGCTATGGCTTTGTTTGGGCCAAAATGTTAAATTCAGCAAGGGAAGCAAACAACAGGATTTTATTTGAAGCTTATTTCGTAAATTGTTTCTACGCAATGGCCTTCCCATGAAAACAAAATTGACTATCCTCATTTTGAGCACTATTAGTTTCTTAAACGCGCAAAGTCCTAACTGGGCCTGGGCAAAAACTGCGGGTTCAAGCGCCATCTGGGATTATTCCGGAGGAAGTGATTATCACTCATCTACCATTGTTACTGATGCACTTGGCAATAGTTATGTTACCGGTCACTTTACAGGCACCGCCCAGTTTGGCACAATAAGCTTGTCCAGTCCTTCATTTCCAAGTGTGTTTACGGCCAAGTACGATTCATCCGGCAATTGCATGTGGGCCAAACATTTTGGTGCACATGTACCTGCTCCTCCTGCTCCTTTTCAAATGGCAAACAATGGAAAAGCCATTGGCATTGACAGCCTGGGAAATTGTTATGTAAGCGGTGTATTTAATGGGTCGCCAACGGATACCATACATTTTGGAAATTCAATTTTGCTGGGATACGACGATGCCCGTTCTGAAATATTCCTGGTTAAATACGATGCGAATGGGAATGAAGTGTGGGCTACACAATCCAAATACCTTAATGGCTCAGGCGTAAACGCAAGTACCAGTATCAGCGTAGATAAAGCAGGCAATTCTTATCTCGCTTTTTACCTGAGCAAGGATAATCTGGTTAGTTTTGGTAACCTGCCTCAGATTATTGGACACGGCTCTTATCTTGTTAAACACAACAGTTTTGGAGCGGCTTTGTGGACGACTCAGCTTGGTATTAGCGCAGGGCCGCCTACCGGTGTTTTTGCTTATGCGGTTGCCTCCGATAAATATGGAAGGGCGTATGTAACGGGGATGTTGTCGGGAACAGCCACGGTGGCAGGAACGCCCCCCTCAACCCTCACGGCAATTGGCACTTTAAACCAGCAGTGGGATACCTATTTAGCCAAATTAAATGCCAACGGAAGCTTGGCCTGGGTAAAACAATTCGGTCACCCTCAGGGCACTTCCTTTGGAACGTCGATTGGCACGGATAGTTTGGGGCATGTATATTTACAAGGCAATTTTACTTCTTCCATTGTGATTGGAAGTGCTACACTCAGCAACTTAAATGCCTCAGCTACCAAATACAATACCTATATCACCAAAATGGATAGCGTGGGAAATGTGATCTGGAATCACCAACCCGGTTTGTCTGAAACCGATGCGGCTTGTATGCGGGTAACCGAAGCTGGTAACATTTATTTTGCCGTGAGTTATGCCCAGGAATCGCAAGCTGTGAATTACTGTAACGCGACTTATGGTCCAGGCACTGCTGGCATTATGGTTGGAAAACTGGATGCAAATGGTTCTTGTGTATGGAACAGGGCGGCCCAGGGATCCATGCGGCCCGGAGGCCTGGGATTGGATGGTGAAGAGGACATTTATCTTGCTGGAAGCATTCAGGGCAGCGCTAGTTTTGCCGGTCACCAGGCGGTAAGTGCGGGGGGACAGGATGTTCTGCTTGCTAAAATTACAACACTATTCACCAGCACTGTGAATGTGGGTTTAACTGAAAGTGAAAAGCAGAATGTAATCCTTGTTTATCCCAATCCCTTTGAATCGGAAATTCATTTTATCCTTCCGGAATTTTCCTCTCAGTCAGAAGCAGAGCTTGTGATCACAAGCATATTGGGAGAAGAACTGCACAGACAAAAAGTCGATAGCAAATCTCAAGTTATCTTTCCAAGGGCTGGGCTTCCAAATGGCATGTATTTTTACAGGATACACGCTGGAGAAATGACATTGGGAGAAGCAAAGCTGATTGCGAGATAATATTTTCGATCTGATAAACAGGAATTTAACGAAAAAACTAAAAAATAATCAAAAACTATTTGAGAAACCAAAAGGTTGCATATATATTTGTCCACCCGGCCACCGCAATGGCCAATTTTTTTGGACCATCCGGACGGGCAATCAAAAGGTTGCATAAAACGATTTAAACATGAAAAATTTAAAAGCATTTGATTTTAGCGTAAACAAAGAAAACAAAACCATTCAGGTCAGGCGCGTGTTTAATGCCCCCATTGATCTGGTATGGGCGGCATGGACAGAAGCCGAGCTTCTTGACCAATGGTGGGCACCCAAACCTTACAAAGCGGTGACCAAATCCATGAATTTTAAAGAAGGGGGACGCTGGCATTATTGTATGCAGGGCCCTGAGGGAGACAAACAATGGTGTTTGCTGGATTATGAAAGCATTGTGCCTGGGAAAAGTTTTTCGGGCTGGGACGCCTTTTGTGATGAAGAGCAAAACATCAGCAACACCAAACCAAGCATGCACTGGAACAATCAATTTTCAGAGGAGAGGGGCAACACCACCGTAAATATGGAAATTGGGTTTAAGGCTTTTGAAGATCTGGAAACCATACTTCACATGGGCTTCAAAGAAGGTTTTGCAATGGGTATGGAAAATCTCGACCAGTACATTGCCGCTCAATTTTATTTGCGCAAACAAAAAAAACCAAACAATAAAACCAGAGTGTCTACCTATTTGAATTTCGATGGCAATACCGAAGAAGCCTTTCTGTTTTACCGTTCGGTGTTTAAAACTGAATTTGTAAAAGGCCTACAACGGTTTGGGGAAATTCCTGCGGGGCCTGATCAACCAAAGGTGCCTGAAAACATCAAAAAAATGGTGCTGCATGTTGAACTCCCATTAATGGGTGGACATGTTTTGATGGGCACCGATGCACCAAAAGAAATGGGTTTTACACTCCAAACCGGAAACAACATGCACATCCATTTAGAACCGGATTCACGGGAAGAGGCAGACCGGCTATTTAATTCGCTTTCAGCAGGAGGAGTTGTGGAAATGCCCATGGCGGATATGTTTTTCGGGGCTTATTTTGGAAGTTTTGCCGATAAGTTTGGAATCAATTGGATGATTAATGTTCAAAACACCTAAGATGAGACGCGATGTATTTCAAGCCATAGCCGACCCCACCCGAAGAGCCATTATCGCTTTGATCGCTTTTCAGGCCATGACGCCCAATGCGCTTGCAGAGCATTTTGATACCACGCGCCAGGCGGTTTCCAAACATTTGAGAATATTAAGTGAATGCCAACTGGTAAAAACAAAACCAGCAGGACGCGAAATTTATTATGAACTCAACATTACAAAGATGAAAGAGATAGACAAGTGGTTAGAACAGTACAGAACACTTTGGGAAAAACGCTTTGATGCCCTTGATTCCGTATTAACTAAACTTAAATCCAAAAAATAATGAAAACCAATTTGCAATTCGACTTTATCGTTAATAAAGAAAACAACAGCATAAGTATAAAAAGAGAGTTTGCTGCCGAACTTCCGATCGTGTGGGGAGCCTATACCAAACCTGAAGTGCTGGTGCAATGGTGGGCTCCAAAACCCTGGAAGGCGAAATCAAAAACCATGGACTTCAGAGAAGGGGGGCATTGGCATTATGCCATGTGTGGTCCGAATGGGGAGGAACATTGGGGATTGATGAGTTATGTAAAAATAGTTCCTCTTAAACAGATCATGGGATTGGATGTGTTTTGCGATGCCGAAGCACGCATCAACAAAGAACTGCCTCAATCCAAGTGGGAAATGACCTTTAGTTCAAAAGGAAACACCACTTTAGTGGAGTACCTCACCTTGTATGGCGATCTTGCGCAATTAGAGGCCACCATACAAATGGGTTTCAAGGAAGGCATCACCATGGCTATGGAAGGATTAGACGAAGTTTTGTTACATTTAAAAAAATAAAAACATGAAAAAAGAAAAAATCATTTACTGGTCCTGCACCGGATTATTTGCTGCATTTATGCTGTTTTCGGCTATTCCTGATATCATGATGGCGGAAGACGCCCAAAAGTTCATTGCAAACCTAGGTTACCCCATGTATTTTATTCCCTTTATTGGGTTCGCAAAACTCCTGGGCTCAATTGCCATTCTAATTCCTGGTTTGAATAAACTAAAGGAATGGGCCTATGCCGGCTTGACCTTTGATTTAATAGGAGCGGTTTATTCAATTCTCATGACCCAAGGCTTTGATCCCGGAATGCTGATCATGGTTTTGGTTTTTGGAGTGCTTGCCATTTCATATGTTTATAATACCAAACTGCACGGCCACAAATTCAAAGTAGTGAATTAACACTCACAGGTATGGATGCCATAGAAGAGTATGGACTTAGTTTCCCAAAAAAAGTCCAAACCATATTAAAAAAACTAAGGCGCATTGTAAAAGACAAGGCTCCTGATGCTTTGGAAGGAATGTCCTATGGCATGCCAGGGTATAAAACCAATGGCAAACCCCTGATCTATTTTGCGGCCTACAAAAATCACATTGGTTTGTATGCTACTCCAAAAGGGCACGAGGCTTTTTCAAAAGACTTGGCCAAATACAAACAAGGCAAGGGCTCTGTTCAATTTCCTCTGGATGAACCCATGCCTTACGAATTGATAGAGCGTATTGTAGCCTTAAGAGTAAAACAAAATTCAGAAAAGGCAGGGAAATAAACCCCCTTTACTGAACAGTCTGAATTTTCCTAATTTTAATTACCTTAGAACTACAAATGGATCTATGGTAAGCATTGATGTTTTTCGAAGTCTGGCCCTGCAACTTGAAGAAAGCAGTGAGTCCCCGCATTTTGAAAAAACGTCTTTCAGAGTGAAGAACAAGATTTTCGCAACGCTTGATGAAAAAACAAAAAGGGCAGTGTTAAAACTGGATGTGGTCAATCAATCCGTGTTTTCGGCATTTGACAAAACAAGCATCTACCCTGTTGATGGAGCCTGGGGCAAACAAGGCTGGACCGCTGTTGAGCTAAAGAAGGTGAGAAAGGACCTCCTAAAAGATGCACTAAACGTAGCACATTCCCTGGTCACACAGAAGAAAAGGCTTAGTCTAAAAACAAAATGATTCAACAGAAGCTGGAGATCATGCTACAAGACACGAAACAAATACGCATAGAAACAGAGCGTTTGGTGCTGAGACGCATGGGTTTGGAGGACGCCCCATTTATTCTGAAACTATTGAATACAGAGGGCTGGTTAAAATACATTGGCGATAGAAACGTAAAAACGGAACAGGCAGCAGAGAATTACCTGCGGGAAAAAGTACTTGTTGGCAGTTCCATGAATGGACTGGGCATGCTGCTTGTGGAAGCGAAAAGCGAAGGAAAGGCAATAGGCATTTGTGGACTGGTGGAACGGGAGGGTTTGGATGCCCCCGATATTGGATTTGCTTTTTTGCCTGAACACAATGGCAAAGGCTATGCTTACGAAAGCGCTCTGCCTGTTCTAAAGTTTGCGAAAGTTGAGCTGAGTTTAGCAAAAGTTCAAGCCATCACCATTAAAGAGAATTTACCTTCCATCCGTTTGCTGGAGAAGTTGGGTATGGCGTTTATCAAGACCATTCGAATTCCGAACGATGAGGAAGAACTGCTTTTGTATCAAATTCAATTTTGATTGTTATCTTGGTATAAATAATTGGTTGTATACTTAATATTGAAAACCATGGAAAAGAAATTACTAAGAAAGTGCCTGATTGTTTTTTGTTTTTTTAGCCTACAAGGAATTTACGCACAATATCAAAATACATTCACGGTCAGTTTACTTAAAGCGAAATTTATTGATACCACGGCCTCAAAAGACGTGATGCTGATTTTTCAGGTTTTGATTGCGGATACAGCAAATTACCCGCCAAGAATTAACTATCCACCAAAGTGCAGCATATTGATAAACGAAGTACAGCAAACGGTTCCTATGACCCCTGAGAGTGTGAGTCTGGCCCTGGATGATGACAGGATTATTATAAAAAATGTTCGGGTATATGACTTGATAAAGGATAAGGTCAACTTACAGGATAGAAATAAAATGCTGTTCATGACATTCACGTTAAACAATCTCAGTTATGACCACTTTAATAAAATGTGGTTTACATTTTCCCTGAGTGAAAAGCGAAATAAAAGCCTCCGCTGGGAAAAGACGTTTGAATTAAATCTTGAAAAATAGCACCATGCGCATCCTTGTATACAGTTTGATTGCAAGTGTTTTCCTTTCGTGTCAAGGCAATAAAAAGACAGGGGACTCACACAACAGCCTCAATGCTTTGGATTGGCTTGGCGTTTACAGGGGCGTTTTACCCTGTGCCGATTGTGAGGGTATACAAACCATGATCCATCTCAAAAGAGACCTTACCTATGTAAAAAGCACGCAGTACCAGGGAAAATCCTCAGAGCTGTTCACACAAAACGGCAGTTTTCAATGGAACAGGGAAGGCACCACCATAACGCTTATGCCTTGGGAAAAGGAGGAAATCAATGATGAAACAAAGGCTGATGTAAAGCTGAAGGAAACGGAAAATGAAATGTACTTGGTGGGAGAAAATGAAGTCATAAAATTGGACCATGAGGGAAAACGCATTCAGGGCCCCCTGGCACAAAACTATGTTTTAAAAAAGCAGGACTTTGATAAGGACATCCGGGAAAAGTACTGGAGACTGATTACACTGAACGGAAAAGCGGTTGTTGCCAGCGAAAACCAAAAGCGTGAAACCCACTTTGTGCTAAGGACCAAAGACAATCGTGTAGTTGGGCACGGGGGCTGCAATGCCTTTAGCGGTACTTATCAGTTACAGGAAGGGAACCGGATTCGGTTTTCTTCACTGGCCAGCACAGAAATGGCCTGCGCGGAAATCGAATACGAGTCGGAGTTTTTTAAAGCCATACAAAACACCGACAACTACAGCATAAAAGGGGACACCCTGAATTTAAACAAAGGGAAGATGGCCTCAATGCTAAGATTCGTAGCTGTGTATTTCAGGTAAAGAAAATAAGTTCAGAGTCAAAACGCACTAAAAAATACTGATTGGAACTTAAAGAGGGCATAAAAACAACTTCAGCCAAATCGGCATCGGTCTGGAGAAAATGGCTTGAGAAAAATCACATCAAAGAAAAATCGGTGTTTTTGATCATCTACAGAAAAAAATGCGAGGTGCCCAGTGTTTATTATTCGGAGGCGGTCGACGAAGCCTTGTGTTTTGGATGGATAGATTCTGTCCCCAAAAAGCGTGACGCCATAAGTTACTACTTGCTGTTTTCCAAACGCAATCCCAAAAGCAATTGGAGCCGAGTGAACCAAATAAAGGTGGAGCGTTTGTTCAAAGAGGACAAAATAACAGAAGCCGGTCAAAAAATGATAGACCTGGCCAAAGCGACGGGAACCTGGACGGCTTTGGACCACGTGTATGATCTGAAGGTTCCTGAGGACCTTCTGGATAGGCTTGCTAAAAACAAAAAGGCTTTGAAACACTTTGAAGCTTTTTCTCCTTCCTCCAAGCGCGGCATATTGGAATGGATCCATTCAACCAAACGACCCGAAACAAGGCAAAAGAGACTGAAAGAAATTGTTCGTCTGGCAGCACAAAACATCAAGGCTAACCAATATCAGCCCTCGAAAAAATAAACACATGGATCCAAATCAGATCAGCATCAATACGTTTAATGACCTCGCTGACTTGTATCAGGAGAAATACTTCCATCTTCAAGAGTACAACGCCACGTATGATATATTCTGCCAACAGGTTTTGAAGTCAGGCGCTGAGGTTTTGGAGTTGGGCTGTGGACCGGGTAACATCACAAAGTATTTGCTCTCAAAACGTCCCGACTTTCATATTCTGGCTACTGACGCCGCACCAAAAATGACGGAACTGGCGAAAATAAATAATCCTGCAGCCGTGGTTCAGGTATTTGATGCGAGACAGCTTGGATCGCTAAGTCAAAAATTCGACGCAATCGTTTTGGGATTTTGTTTGCCTTATCTGGGGAAGGAGGATGTGAAACGGTTGTTTGAACAGGCTTACTGTTTGTTAAACGACGGCGGCGTGATTTACCTGAGTACCATAGAGGGCGAGTACGACAAATCGGCTTTACTAACCAGTGCAAACACCGGCCGTTCGGCTTACACCTATTATTATGATGAGGGTTTGCTCAAAACCCTCTATGGTTCAAACCGGTTTGAGGCGGTTTATACTGGACGGGTAAGGCTCAATAGTCCCAATGCTCCTGATAACACGGACCTGATTATCATCCTGCGGAAAACCCCAAAACCACTCTGACTTGAATTTACCAAGAATGCATTACCTTTAATTACTATGAAATGTTTATTCTTAAGAACGTTTGTTGCGTTTATTTTGCTTGGCTTTTTTCAAGGCAGGAACCTGAACGCTCAGTCCCTGTATTTTCCTCCCATTAATGGTTCTGAAACCTGGGACACCCTTTCTCCAGCTGCTTTGGGTTGGTGCACCAATAAGATCGATAGTTTATACACCTATCTTCAACAGGAGAACACCAAGGGATTTATGGTGCTCAAAGACGGGAAGATCGTACTGGAAAAATACTTTGGCAGCTTTACCAAAGACAGTGCCTGGTATTGGGCTTCTGCCGGGAAAACCCTCACGTCTTTTTTGATCGGGCAGGCGCAGGAAGAAGGTTTTTTAAAAGTAACAGACACCACCTCGGATTATTTACTTCCCGGTTGGACAAATTGTTCCGCTGCACAGGAAAACAAAATCACCATTTGGCATCAACTCACCATGACCTCCGGTTTGGACGATGGTGTCCCTGATAATCACTGCACACTCGACACCTGTTTGGATTACATGGCCGATGCGGGCACGCGCTGGGCTTATCACAACGCGCCTTACACTTTACTGGAAAAGGTGATTGTTAATGCCACTTCAATGCCCATTAATACGTTTACGCAAACCCGATTGAAAAACAAAACAGGCATGAGCGGAGCCTGGTTTACTATTGGGTATGATAATGTGTATTACAGTAAACTAAGAAGCATGGCGCGTTTTGCCTTGCTTGCACAAAACAATGGCATCTGGAATTCGGACACCTTGTTAAAAGATGCTGCTTACCTCAATCAAATGGTAAACACGTCTCAAAACTTAAATTTGTCTTATGGTTACCTGTGGTGGTTGAATGGGAAGGCTTCTTATATGGTTCCGGGTTTGCAGATACAGGTCCCGGGCTCCTATGCGCCCGATGCGCCTTCAGACCTGGTGGCGGGAATTGGAAAAAACGGACAGATCATGAGCCTATCCAAAAGCAAAGGCATTCTTCTGTTGCGCATGGGCAATCCGCCTTCAAGCAACAGCGAGGTGCCATACCTCATCTGCAACGAAATGTGGAAACGTTTGAATGCAATCATGTGTGTTGGTACCGGAATGAAAGAACAGGAATGGAAATCACATACCATTAAAGTGTTTCCAAATCCAGTAAACGATCTTATTGAGCTTAGTGCTGACGAGACCTTGCTTAGCCATGTGCAAATTTCCAATTCACTTGGACAACTGGTTTTGATTTCCGGATCATCAAGGATTGATGTGAGTGAATTACCATCGGGTCTGTATTTCATTTCTTCAAAACAGGGGCAGACCCTGTACACAGGAAAATTTATCAAGGAATAAGTCAAAACGAGAAAAATACATAGCTTAGTATAAACTTTAAAACCAAAAAAATGATGCCAAACATTCAAATCAATTTTATGGCCATTGGAATAGCGGTGGTCGCAAACTTTTTTCTGGGCTACCTATGGTACACACCCTTGTTCGGAAAACTCTGGGCCAAAGAGCTCGGACTGAGCATGGATCAGAAACCACCGGCTTCGGTTTTCATTCGTGGCCTCATCATCATGGTGATCGGAAACTTTCTTATGGCTTGGGTATTTGCTCACAACATTGCGGTTTGGAACCCTGGAACCTGGGGATTGCCCGTGGGTGAAATGAGTTCATCAAGCATGGCTGTTCCAGCAGCTTTGTTTACCTGGCTGGGATTTTATCTTCCCGGCGACTTGAGTCGTATGGCCTGGGAAAACAAATCCCTGAAACTTTTTGCTATCAACACAAGCTACCATTTTCTGTCGCTGCTTGTGGCCTCACTTATTATTTCCAACATGTAGACTGGAAACCAATATTAAACAAAACTCTTGGTCGAATAGACCGGGAGTTTTGTTTATCCAATCAGGAACTTCTCCAACTGATGTTTTTTGCTTAACTTGTAATTGCTGAAAGGTATTATCGGATCGGGCAGGAATGGCTAGACCTGAAATATTATTCAGATCAAGTCTTATGAAACGTAAAATTAACCGGCTTCTTGTACTTTATGGCGTACTGATCTTTGCTTTAGGAATGAGGGCTCAGATACAGGTGAATTGTTCAAATCTGGCTTTAAGTCAGGATACATTTTATTTGAGCCCTGCAAGCAATACTCATGTGATCGCAGATTTGAATTATCTGGATACCAACATAGCGGTTTATCCGGTCCTACGTCTGATCCTGGAAGACACAACAATCGTTAAAGCGCTGAACATTCAGGTATTGTCTTTTTTGGCCTATCCTATCGACAGCATCGAGGCATTCGATTTTGAGATACAATTTAAGTCAATTACCTTTCCACACAATACGGTTGTAAATGCCTGGTTTCATATTTACGATTCTGATACTGCCGGAGATTCTATAGTAAGTTGTCACTTCCCTGTTCGATTGGTTTTGCAACAACCTGTTTTATTAAGAGAGGATAGCAGAAACCTCACGTGTTTAAAAATCTATCCCAATCCGGTAAAAAGCAATGAGGAAATAAGACTCGAGGGTTTTCAGAATGGAAAAGTAATATTTGAATTGTTTGACCTGTATGGTAGACTGGAGGTCCGTCATACAAAAACTTTTTCAAGCACTGAGCATTTTCAAATTCCAGTTTTGAAAAGTGGATTTTACATATACAAACTCATACAGGAGGACAATACGGAATGGAAAGGGAAACTTGTAGTGGAAGATTAATAGAAAAGAGAATTATAGCTGACTGTTGGGTTTCGCTTTTTTCTGAAACAAAAAATCCTTAGCAGGTGTATACCTTAGGGCAAGTTCAAGTCCACCCCGACCTTTGGAAGCGTTGGATAGTCCTGAAAAATTAATGTCGTAACTGATTCCTATGGCGTACTCTTCTTCCTTTTCAAACATAAAGCTAAGTACAACCGCATCTCTGTTTCGGTAATACAGCCCATAGTTAACAGAGGATCTTTTTACCAGGCCGGTGTATTTTGATTTGTCCTTCAGGTAGTTTTTCAGGACGCAGCCCAGTACAAGTTCCACTGACTTGCCTTGAAACTGCATCAAATAGCTTGGGGCCCAGGCAATATCTGAATTGGCCTGGCACATCAGAAAGTCACCATGTGCCACCACTTTCATTGGTGACTTTTGATTTGAATTCACAAAACGGTATTCCGGTCGATTAACATGGTAAAGCGCAAGACCAATATTGGCTTTGAAAAAATTATTGAGAGCGATCCTGGTTTGATCCTGAGCATGAGACCACAAGGCACCGAGAGCAAAATCGCCATAATTGTATCTCTGGTTGCCAAAATTCTCACCTTGGGCTAAATTCGGATCATACACAGCACCATTGAATTGCGATGGAAAGATAAGTTTCGTTTGATCCAGTGTTCGCTGAACGAAACTGCCCTGCAGGCCAATTGAAAAATAGGTTCTTTTATCAATAGGGATGAATCCGGCTACTGAAAGGTTTATACGGGTTTGACCGAGACCGCCATCCCCTGCTTTGTCATTGTATACTGCAAGTCCGGTTCCCAGACGTGCGCGCGATCCGGAGCTTATCATGTAATGACCAGGGTCGTTATTGGATTTGGTTTCGCCGAACGTAAAACGTTTTTCAATTGTCATGCCGTAAGTTCGGTAGGCATTGGTCACACTGTTCCATTGGTCCTTGAAAGTGAGTATGGCTTTAAACGGATTTGTAGCACCTGTTAATGCGGGATTAACGAGACTTGGATTTTCATTGAATTGAGAAAAATGGAGATCTTGGCCTTTTATAGCACCTGTTAGGTAGAATAGGTAAACGAAGACCAGGATTTTTGTTTTCATAATTACCTCAATAAAGTAATATTTCCATTTTTAGAAATTTGGGTGCCGTCTTTAAGTTTAGCTTTTAGCATGTAAACAAACACTTCCGTCTCCTGGGTTTTACCTTTGTAAGATCCATCCCAACAAAACTCGGTTTGTTCCGATTCGTAGACCTTTTCTCCCCAGCGGTTGTAAATGATGATCTTAAATTCTGCAATGCATTCATTCCATCCGCTTAAACAATACTCGTCGTTGTTTCCATCTCCGTTGGGAGAGAACGCATTGGGTAAACTAAGTTCCCTGCCTTGGCAGCCTGTTTCCACATCGATGCTGATGCAGGTTTTTGCTACACACACTTCGTTTGGTGAACTCACGCAGTAGGTCATGCTGTATGGAGGAGAGGCTATAGGGTTTTGGCAATCGGTGCAACTTAAAAAGTCAGGAGGGCTCCAGCTGTATGAACTTGCTCCACTCACATTTAAGGTATAGGATTCTCCGGTTAATAGGCTGACCTGCGGTGCAAGATTAAGTTGGGCCGGAACTGTGATCTGTATGTTTGCCGTGCCAGTGGCGGAAGTGCTGCAACCTGAAGCGGCAAGAGCATAAGTCACCTGGTAAATGCCGGGTTCACTAGTTGTTGGGTTAATTTCTCCGGTGTTGGGGTTCATGCTCAGGCCCTCAGGTGTTGAGAAAAATTGCCCACCGTTTGCAAAAGCAAGGGTAAGGCTGGGAGAAACCGGATTTTGATTTGTACAATAAGGCCCGTTGTATGAAAACGCGACATTGGGTGTAATGGCCGTAACAACATTAACAGTGGATGTTGCCATACTTAAACAACCATCGAGATTTACTGAAAGAGAATAAACGCTTGTCGCATTTGGATTCACAGTAATTGAAGATGAATTTTCTCCTCCGGGGAGCCAATTGTAAACAATGCCGGTATTGGGATTTACATTCGCATTTAAGACCGCGTGTGTTCCTGAACAAATTGTTGCGTTGTTTACGCTTACCGTTGGGTTGGGTTTTACAAGAATTGAAATGCTTGCAGTGTTTGAACATCCTTTGTTATCAATTCCAATTACAGAATACGTAGTAGTTGTATTTGGTGTGACCAGAATTGTATTGGTGTTGCCTGAAGGAAACCAGGAATATGAACTGGCACCTGATGCTGTGAGCATAGCGCTTTCACCCAAACAAAAAGAGCTTGGGTTGCTGATAGCGGTAATATTTGGTAACGGATGAACGGTGACGGAGGTAAGCGCTGCATTGCTGACACAACCGGCCGAACTCGTACCAGTAACTGAATAATTTGTATTTACCGTAGGGCTCACCACAAAATTCCCTCCGCTTACAGTATAAGTATTTGCACCGGTTGGGTGGATGGTAAAAGTTTGGCCCAGACAAATGGAACCGTTGCTGACGGTAATGGTTGGGCTTGGATAAACTGTAATTGTAATAGCGGTTCGGCTTGCGCTGGGTGCACAACTGTAACTTTCCGCATAAAAAGTATAGCTCCCCGGAGTAGTAATATTTGGCACAAAAACTGAACCTGAGGCAATTGCCACAGAGCTTATACCGGAAGGGTACCAATAGATATTTCCATTGCTCAAAGCGGTAATTGTCGTTGTTCCGCCAAAACAGAAAACCGAATAATTAGTACTCACTGTTGGCGTCTGCGCTATCGGGCAATTGTCATCGAATTTTACAAGCATAAGGTCATTGCTGTTTGACACAGGTTGATGCGAACCCGGCGTGGCAATAGTAGTTCCGCCAAAGGATCCGGCAACACCTGAAAGGAATACTTTTTGAAAGGGGGCCGCCGCACACGAATAAGCATAGTCGTGTGATATCCCACCATAGAACGTACCCCAAAGCCGAGTGCCCCCAGCACTGAATTTTATAAGAAAAGCGTCGCGAACGCCACCGCCGTGTAACGGCTGATGAGCCCCCGGGGTAGCTATTGCCGTTGAGCTAGCTGGAATGGGCCATCCGGTCCGTGTTTCACCCGCCACCAGGAGATTTCCAGCGCTGTCAGTGACGCAACCGTGCGCGATTTCCCTTTCGTCTCCACCATAATACGTACCCCACAACCTGGTTCCTGATGCATCAAATTTTACGACAAAAAGATCGCAGGGACCTCCACCGTAGATCGTTTGTTGACATCCGGGTGTTGCAACGGCTGCACCGCTATCTGCCTGTCCGCACAAGTACACATTTCCTGCCATATCGGCCGCGCAATGTTCCCCATGGGTAATAACGGTCCCCCCATAGTAGGTTGCCCATTGTCGAACTCCCGCAGCATTGAACTTGGTTAGGAACGCATTCATTTGGGCGCCAAGGGCTGGTTGGTGACTCCCGATTGTAGCAATCGAAGCCGTGCTGAGTGAGGTCCCCGACAAAAAAACATTTCCGCTCCCATCTGTTGAACAGCCTGTAGTTCGCGCCCCGACCAAACCACCGTAATAAGAGCCCCATTGCCTTACTCCTGAAGAGTTAAACTTAGCAAGAAAGGATGTGATCTGATTCCCACCATAGGTTGGCTGATGGCCATTCGGCGAGGCAATAAGCGTTCCCGTATAGCTCGTAGTTTCACCCCCTAGAAAGACATTTCCAGCCAGATCTGTGCAAAGAGAATATCCATAATCGCCTACATTACCTCCATAATAGGTTCCCCAAAGCCTTTGCCCGCTCGGATTGAATTTTACCAGAAACGCGTCCTGTACTCCATAGAGTGTTGTCTGATGTGCGCCTGGAGAAGCAATAACATTTGCGGGTGAAGTGCTGCGACTGTGACCTGTGAGAAAAACGTTACCCTGGAAATCCGTTGCACATTCATGCCCTTCTTCATCGTCGGTACCCCCATAATAGGTGGCCCAGAGCCTGCTACCATTCGGGTCAAATTTTACCAAGAATGCATCAATGGTCCCTCCAATTGTGGACTGGTGTGTACCGATTGTTGCAATTAAGCCGGAAGATGCCGTGCGGCCAGAAAGGAACACATTCCCACTAGGATCGGTGGCACAATATCCCCAACTTTCTCCTGATATACCACCATAATATGTTCCCCACAAACGGGTAGGCGGATCTATAATCAATTCAAGATCCGGATCATAGTTCTGTACATCAAAACAGAGTACGTTGTTTTCAATTTTCCATTTTACGTTGATCCTATTGCCATTCTGTAAAGCGCAGGGCGCGCCTTCCACGATTACACCAAATGGGGTCTTTATCCATACTGAACCATCGTTCTGCAAAATTATTTTCTCCGCCCCTTTGACTTCTGTTCTGATCTGGCTGGGATCGACATGAGGTGCAATAATGTAGTCGTATTTCAACTCACCATCGTTTACATAATAATGCAGATCGATTCCATTGTAAATATTATTGTAGTATACTCCTGTAAAGGTTTTTACATCGTGTACTCCATTCGGGCAGACTTCTTGATAATAATGCGTACACCCACGGAGTGAACTATCTTGTTGTACTGAAAAACTCTTATTGCAGTTCAACCAATTAACGTCAACCCTATAAACCGAAAGTTGATCCGGTACCTTACTTGTATCCTCCTTTTCAAAACCAAAATGAGAGGACACAACGGAATCTTCCTTCTTCCAGGCATCAACTCTATAGAATTGGTAACTAATGCCATTGTTTCTTAAAAAGAAACCTTTATCGCCCGCCCTTCCGGTAAACAAAACATCCGGTCTGGGTTTGTTGTATTGATCACTCACCTGTCCTTTGTTTTCGGTGAAGGTGATGCTTTGGATTTGCTTTTTAGGTTCAAAGCCTTTTGGGTAAGCTGGATCACCTGCCAGTAAATTTTCACCGGTTAATAAAATAAATAAGATGAGGCTGTTTATTTTCATTTCATCGTGTGCAATTATGTTTTGGTGAAAACGAGAGTGGTTTTGCCATAGATGGCGCAATTGGCACAGGTCTCGCTGCTTAGAATCAGTTTCTTTCGTGTTACTTCTACAATTTCCCAATTTCCTCCATAGAACAAATGATTCAGTGAAGAGCGGGGATTGTTATGAACCAGATTAAAATGCGTGCCACGGTGAAAAATATACCAAGAGAACACAGCTGTACTGTCTGATCCTTCAAAACCCGTTACGGAACCATCACAGGGCCTTCCTTCGTAGCGGCCACTGGTACAGCGCTTAAAAATCCATTTGGAAGTTTTACCGGAATAGGAACCAGCAGGTTTGTTCAATTCAGTACCCGCCCATCGCCATTCACTTAACATCCAGGAGCCTTTTATTTTTCTTGCAACATGTAAGTTTGGATGACAGGAAGTAAAAACAGTCATTGTAAAAACCAGCAGTATGCTAATATTTATGTAACTGGAGTAGTTCATCTCAACAAAGTGATATTTCCGTTTTTAGAAATTTGCGTGCCGTCCTTGAGTTTTGCTTTTAGCATGTACACAAACACTTCCGTCTCCTGTGTTTTCCCTTTGTATGAACCATCCCAGCAAAACTCTGTTTGTTCAGATTCGTAGACCTTTTCTCCCCAGCGGTTGTAGATGATGATTTTAAATTCTGCGATACATTCGTTCCAGCCGCGTAAACAATATTCATCGTTGCTTCCGTCGCCATTGGGACTAAAGGCATTGGGTAAACTAAGTTCTCTGCCCTCACAGCCTGTTTCTACCAAGATAGTCACACAGGTTTTGGCTATGCACACATCGGCAGGAGAACTCACACAATAAGTCATGCTATAAGGTGGGGAAGCAATGGGATTCTGACAATCCGTACAACTTAAAAAGTCAGGAGGGCTCCAGCTGTATGAACTTGCTCCATTTACAGTTAAGGTATAAGCAGTTCCGGTAAGAATGCTTACCTGTGGCGAAAGGTTGAGTGATACGGGTGCAGTAATCTCTATGTAGGCTGTTCCGCTTGCAGAAGTACTACAACCAGATGCACCAAGTGTGTAAGTAATCTGATAAATTCCGGGTACACTATTCGTAGGATCAATGAGTCCGGTGTTGGGGTTCATGCTCAGGCCCTCAGGTGTTGAGAAAAATTGCCCACCGTTTGCAAAAGTGAGAGGCAGGATAGGAGAAACAGCATTCTGATTGGTGCAATAAGGGCCATTATAAGAAAACGCGACATTGGGTGTAATGGCCGTAACAACATTAACGGTGGATGTTGCCATACTTAAACAACCATCAAGATTTACTGAAAGAGAATAAACGCTTGTTGCATTTGGATTCACAGTTATTGAAGGTGAATTTTCTCCTCCGGGGAGCCAATTGTAAACAATGCCGGTATTGGGATTTACATTCGCATTTAAGACCGCTTGTGTTCCTGAACAAATTGTTGCGTTGTTTACACTTACCGTTGGGTTGGGTTTTACAACAACTGAAATGGTTGTGCTGTTCGAACAATTGTTGTTATTTGTTCCAGTAACAGAATAAGTTGTACTCGTATTTGGTGTGACCAGAATTGTATTGGTATTGCCAGAAGGATTCCAGGTATAATTGTTGGCACCTGATGCCGTAAGCAAAACACTTTCACCAGGACAAATGACAGTAGTGCTGGCTAGGGCATTTACACTAGGTAAAGGATGTACAGTGACGGATGAAATAACAGGGTTGCTCTCACAACCTAAAGCGTTGGATCCAACAACTGTATAACTGCTGTTCGAAGTAGGACTAACCACAGAATTTCCTCCGCTGATGGTATAGGTAGTAGCTCCACTTGGATTTATTGTGAAAGATTCTCCCAGACAAATCGCCCCATTGTTGACTGAAATACTTGGGGAGGGCAAAATACTTACTGTACACAATGCACTTAATGAGCTAGTGCAACCGGATGTGTCGGTGCCTATTACTGAATACGTACTTGTTATTGCTGGACTCACAATAAATGATCCGCCACTTACCGTGTAAGTGATAGCACCACTAGGTAGAATGGTAAAAGTTCCACCAGGACAGATTGCCCCACTGTTAACTGAAAGGTTTGGTGAAGCCAAAACGGTCAGCATACTCACTGCACTGTTAGTATTTAAACAGCCTGCTGAATTACTTCCAACAACCGTGTAATTGGTGTTTGTTAAAGGGTTTACAACAAAAGCGCCCCCACTTACGGTATAAGAATTTGCACCGGATGGATTAATGGTAAACGATTGTCCTTGACAAATTATCCCACTATTAACAGAAATGGTTGGTAATGAAAGAACTGTGACCTGAACTACAGCAGGGATGGCCGCACAACCAAGAGAACTGGTTCCTGTAACCGTATAGGATGTATTTACAGAAGGATTCACTACGGCGCTGCCACCAGAAAAACTATAGGTGCTGGCACCCGATGGACTAATGGTGAAACTTTGCCCCAGGCAGATACTTCCATTGTTCACAGTAAGCGAGGGGCCAGGACTAACCGTAACAGTAACAGCCAGTCGGTTGTCAATCGTGCAGGTAGATGTTTGCTCTACATAAAAATGGTTTATACCCGGGGCAAGTGTTGGTGTCATTAAAATACTGCCTGTTGCAATTGCAGTGCCCGATGCCGGAGTTGTGTACCAGGTAATGATACCAGTTCCGGCAACACTGAGTGTTGTGCTTTGCCCGCTGCAAATGACTTGATTTGCTGGAAGGGAGGTGTTTGTGGCTTGGTTTGCGGAACATTCTGAAAATTTCACCAGGCAGAAATCGCCTGCACCACCCAAGATACTTTGATGTGCACCCGGAGTTGCCACGCCTGAATGTGATTGTGCGCTACCGCAGGCATAGACGGCACCCGGCTTTACTTCCATTTGGTTGAACTGATCAGAATCATTTCCGCCGTAATAGGTAGCCCACTGTCGCACCCCATTTGCATCAAATTTTGCCATGTGCGGATCCCATCCCCCACCGTAAATGGTCTGATGGCTGCCGGGAGTTGAGTACACCGCCGATAAGGAACAATTCGTAAAGCCCAACAAATACACATTTCCAATCGCATCGGTGGTAACATCCCGGACAAAATCTCCGCCAGCTCCACCGTACAAGGTGGACCATTGTCTGACACCGGCAGAATTGAACTTGGCCAAGAAGATGTCATTGCCAAGTCCTGTATGTATAGTTTGATGGGCACCAGGTGTGGCCACGGCCGTACCTGTCGACATGGTATTAGCGACTAAGTAAACATTCCCAAACGGATCGGTTGTACATCGTGGAGACTCATCAAAGGCGGCAGTTCCGTAATAAGTCGCCCATAAACGAACACCTGCGCCGCTGAATTTTATCAGAACAACATCCTGGGCGCCCGGCGGGGTGGGCTGGTGTGTTCCAGGTGTAGCAAGATTAATAACGGCAAAATAGTTCTCCGTTCTGCAACAAAAGTAAACGTTACCGGAATTATCCGTTGCAACTTTACCATCCCATTCGTTATTTAGTCCACCATAATAGGTTCCCCATAACCTGACTCCATTGTTTGTAAACTTCACCAGAAAAACATCGTAAGGGTGTGCAGCAAAAGTTGGTGTATGTAAAGCAAACGTAGGTTGGAAAGCCCCTACACTGGCTATATTATTGGTTGACGTTGTGTAACCATAAAAATAAAGATTGCCTGCAGGGTCCAGAGTGCAGTCACGGATATGCTCCTCTTGATTGCCACCATAAATGGTGGACCAAATCCTAAGGCCACTCGAACTGAACTTGGCCACAAAACCATCCGAAGGTCCTCCACCAAAGCTTGCTTGATGTGCTCCGGGAGTTGCCATCACACTACCAGAAGAAGTGGTTGATCCGCAAACATATAGAAAACCAAGCCCATCGTGTGTGCAGGTTTGGGCTCCATCCGTGGCAGAACCGCCATAATAGGTGGCCCACTGTCGTATACCACTGCCGTCAAATTTCACAATCAGGGCATCACTCAGGCCGCCGGCAAAAACAGTTTGATATGCTCCCACCGTGGCGATTATTGAACCGGCGGTTGAGGCAGTAGCACCTACAGTGTATATATAACCAAGATTATCAACCGAAAGGTCAGCACCATGATTACTGCCCTCATAGGTGTAATAGGTTCCCCACAATCGGATGATTGGATCTATGCGCAGTTCTTTGTTTGGGTCATAAGTCCCCAACTCCACCCAAAGTGTATCTCCGCTCTGTTTCCATTGCGCTTTTATTTCCTTATTTTCCTGGAATACGACAGGCTTCCCTTCGATGATTTCACCGAGCGGAGTCTTGATCGAAACGGAGCCATCTGTTAGCAATGAAATGCCTTCCGCCCCTTTGATTAATAAACGTATTTGTTTGTAATCGGTTTGTGGTTTTACAATGTAGTCGTATTTTAGTTGACCTTCACGTTCATAGTATAAAAGGTCAATTCCCTCATAAATATTCTTGTATCGGATTTCCGCATAACTCTTCACATAAGTGACACCCTCATTGCAAACCTCCAAATAATAATTGGAATAACCTGAAAGCGCTTCGCCTGTTTCAATTACAGCACTTTTATTGCATCCGAGCCAATCTATATCAATGCGGTAACTGGTTACTTGTTCTGCCGTTTTTTTATGCTTATCTGGGTCGTTATCTCCCCGTGACAGTAGTGGATCTTCCTTTTTCCAACGATCAACGCAGCTCAATTGATAACTGATCCCATCATTTCGCAGATGAAACACCATGTTACCCGCTACTCCTCCAAACAAAACATCCGGCCTGGCTTTGTTGTTTTGATCACTTATCTGCCCTTTGTTTTCTGTAAAAGAAACTGCTCCGGTTCTTAGATTCTGATCAATGCTTTTCGGGAGAACTGGTTCACCCGAAATCGAAACAAAATTCAACAGCACAATGAAAGAAAGAAGAGCTATGCTTTTCATGTAGGGTGATTTCGAATAAAGCTAGTGAAAATCAAGACTTTACTTCTGTCAAATTCTAATTCAGAAGCACCAAATACTCATTGTGGATGGAAGAATAAACTAATCAGTTAGCCTAAAAAAGTTGCTTTTAACCTATTGCCACTTTGTCTTGACACAAAGTGGCGCAAAAGTCAAGGCGTTTCGATCCTTCCACGCACTCTTAATTTTTTCTGAAAATTCAAGCGACGTAACTTATTTTGCGCCTCTGAAATTGCAAAGAAGCGCAAAATAAAAACGCAAGCGCCCTCGCTGAATTTTCAAGAAAAAATTAATTCACCCAACGCTATCCAGGCGAAACGCCTTTGCCACCGCACTAACAATTCACACTGTAAAAGTCCTTCGGACCTGTTTTCAAAAGCATACAAGATTTCTTGTAATTCAAACCTCAATTTTTATATAGAATCCTTTACAAATAAATCATCAAGAGTGATCGAGGATTAACTATGCAAGGTGAAGGAAGGGGCTAGGAGCGGCCTGAAGAAATTAGGACCAATTGATATGGCAGCCGATCAACGCTTGAATCAGAGGGATGGGTATCTTTTTGCGAGAGCCGCCTCGATGCCAGGTCTTTTAGCACGGCTTACAGGAATAATGGTTTTATCCTGAAGTGTAAGTTGTGCGTTTTCTGTTCTTTCAAAAGAAACCACGTATTGAATATTGACGATATGACTTTGATGGCAGCGAATAAAAACATCTTCAGGTAAGAGTTCCTCAAAGGACTTAATTGTTTTGGAAACCAAACGGGGTTTATCATTCAACAAATGAATGTAGGTATAATTGTTACTGGCCTCCAATCGGCAGATTTGTTTCAATGCGATGTAGTTCGTACCCTTAGAATCCGGAACAGCAATTCTATCAAAATTTCCAGATTCGGCTCCCTCCAACAGATGGGTGTAGTTTGGCAAATCAGAGTGTTTCAGCCTGTTTACTGCCTGAACCAGTTCTTCAGGATCTACCGGTTTAAGTAAATAATCCATGGCATTAAAACGGAGGGCCTTTATAGCATAGCGGTCATGCGCAGTAACAAATATCGTGTGGAAATTTCTTTGTTGAAGCCCCCCTAGCAAGTCAAATCCATTCCCATCCTTCATCTGCACATCAAGAAATACCAAATTGGGTTCTGATTCAAGAATGGTGGTTATTCCTTCTTTTACAGAGTTTGCTGTACCTATTAATTGGATTTCCGGACAAAATAGTTCCAACAATGAACTCATACCCCGGATGGCTTCAGGTTCATCATCAATTATCACTGCTTTAATCATCTTAATGCAAAAGTATGAATTCGGGTTTAAGGACTTTCCACCACCCAGGGTAAGATTATCCTTACACGTGTTCCTGAATTTTCTTTCTCCGGGAAGGCATCCAATATCTCCAAGCCGGTTTTTACATGAAACTGTTCACCAAGAAGAATTAACCTTTCCTGAATCAATTCAATGCTGTGTTTACCTTCTGTTTTAAGATGATTAGGTGATGAAGCGCTCCTTTTGCCATAACCATTGTCAACGATCTCAACGACCAAAGTCCCCCCTTCCTTAACAAAAGTGATATTTAAATTTCCTCCTTCTTCCAAAGAACCTATGCCGTGCCATAACGCGTTTTCTACTAGAGGTTGGAGTAACAATGCCGGTAGTTTGCATTCTCCCGGTTGTATTTCAGTTTCAACCACGATGGAGTAGGTGAACCCCTTTCCAAGTCTTACCGTTTCAAGTTCAATGTATAAATTCAGGGATTTCAATTCTTCTTCAAGTGAAATAAAGGTTTGTTGTGAGTTTTTGAAGATATAGCGCATCAAGCGTGCAAATCGGCCAAGGTAAGCAAGGGCCGATTTGGCATTATTCTGTGCAATATGAAAAGAGACGGAGTTAAGCGCATTAAAAACAAAATGAGGGTTTAACTGCATGGTAAGGGCCAGCATCCTATTTTCATAAACTTTTTCTTTCAATAAACTTATTCTTTTAATTTGTTTCAAACGGTATCTGAATACCACTATAAAAGTGGTCAAAACAAGTAATAACATGAAGGCAATGAACGAAGTGCTTTTTGTAAATGGCTTTTTTATTGTGAACACCAGTGGTGATGCTGTATGCACCCATACGCCATTTGATTCCAGCGCCTCTAGTTCTAATTTATATTCCCCGGGGGAGAGTATAGGAAAATGTATAGTATTTTGACTGGTATATGACCATTCTGGAATGTGTTGAGATACTAAACGGTACCTGAATTGATTCCGAAAAAAATTTCTGAAATCAAAATAATTGAAACTGATGTCGAATTGGTTTTGGTCGTGTCGAAATTTCAAGGGAGTGCTTAAATCAGTGAATTTACTCGTGTTGTTGATAAGCAATTCTTTGAATTCGGGTCTTTCAACAGCAGGAGGCTTTTTTGCATCGCTGATATCAAAAGAAAATAAACCGAGACTTGTTGCCGCATACAATCTGTTGTTACACATGCTGAGTTGTGAAACCTGGAAATAGGGCAGGCCTAGGGTTCTGTTCAAACATGTAATACGTAAAGGACCTGAACTGATAAGCCCCTCTACTTTATCAATGCCTTTAGAAGTTGCAACCCACAAGACGTTCTCTGCCTTTAAAAGGTAAAGCACCTTATTGCTTGATAATCCATGTACATCAGTGATGGATCTGACCAGAAGATTTTTCACAAATAAATGCAGCCCATTGGAGCTTGCAACCAAAATACTGTCCTTGCCAAGAGGAATTAGATACCGCCCATTCAAACGTTTCATTCTGTTCAAAACACTCAGTCTTTGTATCCCTGAGCGGGACGTATCGATTGAGAATACATCGTGCATGGTACCCACATACAAGGTATTGTTCTCAGAAAATGCACTAAAATAAATTCTGCCCTGGCGCCAGTTGGGAACAATCGGGATGGCCTTTGGACCGCTCGAGGTACAGCTAAACATAAAGAGTGTATCACGACTGGCAAACATGCTTTGTTTACCGGATTTTTCATTTTTCGCACAGGCCAACTCAGAAAGACTCGATTTTGTGCGCTTACCCGTTTTTAAATTGTAGGTGATGTACTCCCCAAGATTCATAAACAGTTCATCCTTGTTCTGACTTCTGATAATGGGAGATTGAAAGCCAAAACGTTTGATCACGGTTTGTGTAACAGCGTCCTGCCCGGAAAGCAGAAACAAAGTTCCACTGTAATTGGTGTAATACAATTTGTTGTCAGCCACAATCATGGAAACAATTTTTTCAGATTCACCTGATTCTGAGCCCGGATGATAGGCTACGGAAAGGCTTGGCAAATAATACAAACCATCTGTTTGAGAACTGACCCATAATCCTCCCTGTTTGTCCACTTCAATACAGGAAACATTTTTAGCTCCAAGAAAATGCTCCAGAAAGGGCTGGTTGTTTTTTGCATTCAACGCCCACATGCCGTTGTTGTAGCTGCCCATCAGGAATACACTGCCTAGTTTTTTGAGTGATGGGGTGGAGGAAAAAGGGAGACGCGACAATAGTAGTTTACCCGTTTCCAGATTTAAGGCTAATAAATTGTCCCCACAAAAAACGTAGAGATTTTCAGCTAAACTACCATTGAGGGTAGCATTAAAAGTTCCCGGAGTGGATAAACCTCTAAATTGAAATTTGGTTTTACCATGTACTTCAAAATCGAATACTTTTGAAACAATTGTGACGCCGCTAAGAGTTAGTATTTCCTTATTAGAAAGTACAAAACACTCAATCACATCTTTTTTTGCGAACCTACGTTCGAAATTCGTTCCCGCTCCGCCTGGGTATACCTTAATGTATAGGCTATTTGTGCAAACATAAAGGGTATCCTTATTAAACAAGATGTTTTGGATAATACGGCCCTGGAGCAATTTTGAAAGTGAATCGTTGAAGGCAGGACATTCAAAGGCATCCGTTTCTCTGTTATAGTGCGTAATGTCTCCGGTATAGGTATACGCCCACAATTTGCCTTTCTCGTCCTCCTTGCAGCCAAAAACCACATTCGAACACAAACCATCCTTTTCGGTATAATGTTTAAAATTCACGCCGTCAATTCTGCACATGCCATTGTCTGTACATACCCAGATGTAACCTTCACGGTCTTCGTGAACATAATAGGCTTCATTACTGGGTAGGCCATCTAAAATCCCGTATTTTTTGAAATACAGATTGGACTTTTCCTTTACAGGCAAAGTAATTTGGCTCTGCAGATTTTGACCTACAAACAAAAAAAGGAAGAGGATAAGCCTGAGCATAAAGTGGACTGGTCAACAACTAAATTAGCAAAACATATCTGTAAAGGTGAAATTCAATACAAATTTGCATTTGGTCCGAATTGAAATTAGGCAGCGCATAGTGACATTTCTGCTTCGGAAGTTTATGTATGTGGATAGCAGTTGAAATTAGTAGAACCCATGCGATAGGTCCTCTGCAATAAACGGAGAAAGAGAGCGAAAATGAGAACGAAGAAAACAGAGTTCGAATGCTCGCTGCGCCTAAGCTGAAGCTTCGGTCTAAGTGTTCTCGCTCTCTTATGGCTTGGTCACGGCTAAGAAAAACCTCATGATAAACAAGTCTAAAAGGTAGTCTACTTTTTATGGCTTGAGTTTGACCTGAATTGTGCTGATGAATTCTGGTTTCTAAATCTTCACAATGTCCTTTATAGAAGGAACCATCTTTTTCGCTTTGTATGACATAAGCGTAAAACACCTGTTTTGGTTATGTAGCCCCGACAGGAATCGAACCTGTATCTAGAGTTTAGGAAACGCTCGTTCTATCCATTGAACTACGGGGCCAAAAATTCAGGCCACAAAACTACAAATTCTTTGCAGGTTATGGCCGAATTATTTTATGATGCCCTTTTTCCTGCCCATCCGGATCCCTTATGCTTATTAAATAAACCCCTGAAGCCAGCTGAGAAAAGTCAATTTGTGAGTTAAGTTTTAAATCCCCTTCCAAAATGGATTTACCACTCACATCAAACAAAACATAGCTGCCTTTTGCCACAGCAGGATTCTCGATTGTTAAGACCCCTTTACATGGATTGGGACCAATTTGAACCTGACTAAAGGCATCTGCATTCTCTTCAATTCCATCGGGATTCGGTGATACACCCAAAGTTAAATCCCGCACGGAAGCCAGAACTTTATTGATAAGCCAGTTTTTTGGATCACATTGCACAGTAAGTACATTGCCATTAAGTGGTAGTGTGTAGTTTTCAATGGCCTGACTGTGCGTAACCCGAATGATTGTGTCGGCTAATCCACTTCTAGTGATGCGGTATTCAACTGGTGTAATAAACAATGGTGTTACCCCTGGCATGCTTACACTTTGTGTGCTTTTGAGAAAAAACTGACCATTGGCAAAATTATAACGTATGTCAAATGTTGGATACCCTTCTCCATAATACCACTGATTAAAAAACTGAGTTGGATTAATGCCGGTTTGGGTTTGGTAATAATTTTGAAAATCAACAGCAGAGGCGGTACTGTTTTTATAAAGATTTTGAAACCCCCTCAGGGTTTGAAACCAAAGGCTATCGTTATTGGTTAAGAATCGTAAACTATGGATCACCGCACCCCCCTTGTCATAAGTTAAACGCCCGGAAAAGATCCTTCCAGTGTTCATGGTATCGCTGCCTGTGAAAAATATGCTGCCCCCGGGCTGACTCATCACGTTGTTGTGCGCCGCATTCAGGTTACCGGCAAAATTTGTTGGGTCAAGAAACTGTGCTACCAGATGCTCCGTGTAGGAAGCAAACCCTTCGTTGATCCAAATGTCCCCCCAGCTTTTGCAGGTCACATTGTCGCCCCACCACTGGTGCCCAAGCTCGTGTGCATTGATGTAATAGTCAAAAAACCCCTGACTGGTCATGGTTTGATGTTCCATGCCCCCGCCAAATGGGGCCATACAATTTCCATACTTTTCTTTGTAAAAAGGGTACATGCCGTACTTTTCACTTAAAAATTCCAACACCTGTGGCAAGTCGTCCAGACTGGGTTTTTGCTGGTTGATCCAATTGTTGTTGTTGATGGCATTGTCGTAAATGTAATTTTGTATGAGGATGGAATCTCCTGGCAAATACTGTGGATGCGCGTACAAATTGTATTCCTTGTATTTGGCCGTGGCCACTGAAATTAGATAATAATCAATCGGAGTTCTGGATTTCCACTCGTAGCGTTTTTTGTTGCCCACATTAACCACATTGGTCAATACGCCGTTCGATCCGGTTTTATTTGTCGAGTCCGTGGTAACAAACACCCAACTTGAGTCGATCTTATCGGTTAATATTTGTTTACAAGGCCACCAATGGTACCCAACAAAACTTTCGCTAAGCGACCATGTGGCCTGATTTCCCCAGGAACCCGAAGTGCCCATGTTGTAACCGCCTCCAATGGCGCCACCTCCGGAAGGAGCAGTACCTTTGTAATAAAGGGTCACCGTAAAACTATTTCCATTATTGAGAGCTGTAGGGGCTTTAATTTTTACCATACTGTCTTGACGTAGAACACTTACCAATTGGTTGTTGAATCGTGCAGAATCAATGCTGTGGTTGAGGTGCAATAAGGTTTGGAAAGTATCCAAAACTGCTGAAGTAACAGTTGCCACTGTAGTTACACCTCCCTTTATAAACTTGGTGTTTCGCTCCATTTCCAGGTTCAGGTGCACAAATTTGATGTCGTACTTTATTTCATGAGAAGTTTGCGGAGCCAAAGCAGCCAGTTTTGACTGCATCTCAATGCGGGTTTTGTATGCCTGTTGTTTGTGTTTGGCACACGGATGTTCCTGAGCGGTTGAACTTAAAGTGAATAAGGTCAGAGCGAGGGCGATGGTTTTTTTCATATTTAAAAATGAACCTTAAAGTTAACCAAAAGAAGCCGGCTTTTCACACCCTTTCTTTTTTTTCCAGGATAGGCTTAATCCCAGATTATCTATTGTATAATCTGGGATTAAGCCCTTAACTTTGCGCCCATGCTAAAAAACGACCTGATACTACGTGCCGCAAAAGGAGAAGAAGTGGAACGCGCCCCGGTTTGGCTCATGCGCCAGGCGGGCCGAGTGCTACCTGAATACCGGGCCACGCGGTCAAAAGCCGCCAATTTCGTTGAATTTGTAAAAAACCCTGAACTCGCAGCGGAAGTTACCATACAGCCGGTGGATATTTTGGGCGTGGATGCAGCCATTGTTTTCAGCGATATTCTGGTGATTCCCGAGGCCATGGGACTTCCGTATAAAATGATAGAAGCCAAAGGCCCTTGGTTCGAAAAGACCATTCAGTCCAAAGCCGACGTAGATGCACTTAGCGTGGCTGATGCCGGAGATTTGGATTACGTGATGAAAGCCCTGCAACTCAGCAAAAAGGGCCTAAACAACAGGGTTCCGCTCATCGGTTTTTCCGGTGCGCCCTGGACCCTCCTCGCTTATATGGTGGAAGGCAGCGGAAGTAAAACCTTCAGCAAAGCCAAACAGTTTTTATACACACAGCCTGAATTGGCTCATCAAACCTTGCAAAAAATCACGGATTCCATCATTAATTACCTAAAAGGACAGGTGAATGCAGGTGCCGATGTGTTACAAATTTTTGATTCCTGGGCTGGAGTATTAAGTGAGCCCATGTATTATGAGTTTTCCCTAAAGTACATTTCCAAAATTTGTGACGCGATTTCGCCTTTAGTTCCGATTACAGTGTTTGCAAAAGATGCGCATTACGCACTTGAAAAAATTTCCGCTACTTCCTGCAATACCATTGGTTTGGATTGGACCATTGATCCTAAACAAGCCAGAATGCAAACAAATGGAAAAACCCTGCAGGGCAATGCCGACCCTTGTTTGTTGTATGCCTCCGATGAAAAAATTGTGAGTGAAACGGAAGCCATGCTTCGTGCCTTCGGAAAACAGCGCTATATCTGCAATCTGGGCCATGGCCTGTATCCCGACCTGGAAAAAGAGAAGGTGAAACTTTTTGTGAGCACCGTAAAAAACTTTAAAGCCTAGACATGAAAACTGCAATCGTTATTGGCTCGACAGGACTAATAGGTTCTGAATTGGTACAACATCTTCAGGAGAATCCAAATTACAGCATGGTGATTTTACTGAATCGCCGGTCAAGTGGCGTTGCACATCCGAAACTAACGGAACGTATCATTAATTTTGACGCTCCTGATTTGAATGGGATTCACGGAGAAGACCTGTTTTGCGCCATTGGCACCACCATTCGTAAAGCGGGTTCAAAAGAGGCCCAATACAAAATAGATTGCGAGTACCCAAGCACTTTGGCTGCACTTTTAAAAGCGCAGGGCGCAAAACAATTTTTGCTGGTATCTTCCATCGGGGCTGATGAACAGGCTTCGAATTTTTACTTGAAAACCAAAGGACAACTTGAAAAAAACATCAGGGACCTTAATTTCGAAACTACGGTGATTGTCAGGCCATCCATTCTCCTGGGGAAACGAAAAGAATTTCGCCTGGGAGAAAAAATCGCTATTGTTTTAATGCAATTGCTTTCCCCACTGATGATTGGCAGTTTTAAAAAATACAAAGGCGTTCAGGCCGCAAAGGTGGCTTCAAAAATGGTAGAATTGGCCAATGCCGGCTTGAAAGGTTTGCACATTATTGAATCTGATACTATCAATTAATACCTCCATTTTCCTTGTTTTGCCTCTGCTTTCAGGATATTTAACAGGAATATGTCTTTGTTTTAACTTCAGACTGAAGGACTTGCCCTGAAATGCCGAAAAATTGACTATCTTTACGGCCTTAAAAAAAGTTCATGTCTGAAATTAGAAACATTGCCATCATTGCCCACGTTGACCACGGTAAAACCACTTTGGTTGACAAAATTTTA
>Ga0154020_10000410_pt1 | contig 51838 bp, 41 predicted proteins | sample Klosneuvirus_201_FD_109709 | JGI IMG/M metagenome (GOLD analysis project Ga0154020, IMG submission 109709) | Active sludge microbial communities from wastewater, Klosterneuburg, Austria - Klosneuvirus_20160825_MG | ecosystem: Engineered > WWTP > Aerobic digester > Activated sludge | place... | reverse complement strand
GGCAATTTAGGAGATCCTTCGCTAAGTTTTGTTTTCCATTTGACACATTGCCCCAACTTATCGCTCAGGATTGCTACTGTTATTTTTGGTTGTGCCAGTACAAAGCAGATTGCTTTCTTTTCCCAGCAGAGTCTCCCGCCTCGGGGACTCTGCGCCTTGTCGTTACGCGGAGTCCTGAAACAGAGACTCCGCTGGGAATTGGGCCACCCCTCTCCCTGGGGAGAGGGGAAGGGGTGAGGGATTTTAATCCCAAATTGTTTTTCGAACTCTGCATGTTGGCAACACCAACACGGAAGAGACGCCATTTAAAATCAGATTATTTCTGGTAGTCAATTTTGGTAATGTGCCAAACAAATTGATTGGTCGCTGTCTTAACAATTGCTTCGGCACCCACTTCTTTGTTCAATAGCGCGAGTGCCATGGGCGAGTCCATCGAGATATAATCGGTTGCCCCAATAAGTTCTTCACCACCAACTATGCGAAGGCGTTTCTTTAAACCCTTCTCATTTTCAATTTCCACCCAAGCTCCAAACATCACTTTGCCTTCCTGGAAGGGGGAGTAGGTCACCACTTTTAAGTCATCGATGCATTTGCGTAAGTACAGAATACGCTTGTCAATTTCCCGGAGTCGCTTTTTATTATAATGGTAGTCAGCATTTTCAGAACGATCGCCAAGGCTTGCAGCCCAGGTAACTTTTTGGGTGGTGTCGGGCCGCTCCACCCGCCACAGGTGATCCAACTCAGCTTTTAACTTCTCTAAACCTTCCGGGGTAATCAGCAGTGTTTTCATAATACGTATTCGACTTACTTTTTTGCCAGCAACTTCTTCAAGTCGGGATGTGCTTGTAGGGTGAGAAACAGAGTTGTATCAATTTGCTCAAAGGGCATTACGGATGTGAGGTTAACCATGAACATGAGTAAAAGTAAGATATTTCCAATGTTCTTTCTCTGCAGAGTCACCAGTCTCTGGACTCTACTACCTGCTATGCTTAGTATTGAAAACATAGACCCACAATCAAATCCCTCACCCCGGCCTCGTACCTCGGCCACCCCTCTCCCTGGGGAGAGGGGCAGGGGTGAGGGATTTTAAAATTGTTTTTCGAACGTTGCATGTTGGCAACACGGGCGCGGAAAATGAGAGCCGGGATCCCGACTTTTCTTAGCAGAGTCTCCAGCCTCTGGGACTCTGCACAAAGTTACACGGAGTCCTGAAACAAAGACTCCGCTTGGAATTATTACCCCTATACCCAGGGAGAGGGGCAGGGGTGAGGGATTCACGCACGTATGTTCATCACCAATTTACTTTTTTGCCAGCAACTTCTTCAAGTCGGGATGTACTTGTGAGGTTTGAAACTCGGTGATCGTAAATTCGGCAAGTTTGTGAATGCAAAAAGGATCTTCGGCCATAATAGATTCCACTTCGGCTTTTGATTGTGCAAGCACCAGAATGATACCGCCTGTGCGGGGCACCTTTCTGCCCGAAGCGACAAACAAATTTGCTTTATAATGCTTGTTTAAAAATTTCATATGCTCCACCATAGCAGCATCAATTTGATCAAGGGGCACAATGTATGCGAGGTTAACTATGAACATGGGTAAAAGTAAGATATTTATAAGTTTTAAAGTAGGTAAACACCAACACGTTCGAGGGAATTCTGATTCTGAGGGCTTTAATCATTTTCACATGTGATCTACATCACTATTTAATTGTTTATTCTAGTATAGCTTTGTAGCGATGTCGCTGCTAAGAAAATAGGAGCCATCTCTGCTTATGGAATTTATTGATTACTATAAAGTACTGGAAATTGATAAGAATGCTTCGGCTGACCAAATCAAGAAAGCATATCGCAAGCTTGCACGAAAGCTTCATCCTGATCTGAATCCCAACGACAAAGAAGCTCAAAAGAAATTCCAGCAGATTAATGAAGCAAACGAAGTATTGAGCGATCCGGAAAAGCGGAAGAAGTATGATCAATACGGAAAGGATTGGCAACATGCCGAACATTTTGAGCAAGCAAAGCAAAATCAATCCGGGCAAGGGTTTAATACAGGGCAAAACTTTGGTGGCGGACAAAACTTTTCTGGCGAAGGTGATTTCTCCAGCTTCTTTGAATCTATGTTTGGGGGCTCGGCTCGTCAAAGTCAAGCAAAATTTCGAGGACAAGATCTGCATGCCGAGCTACAACTGGCACTTGTTAATGCCATGGTTACTCATCAGCAAACACTTACAGTAAATGGTAAAAATATACGAATCACCATACCTGCCGGAATTGAAAATGGGCAGGTAATCAAGTTGAAAGGGTATGGCGCACCGGGTGCAAATGGTGGCCCGGCTGGTGATTTATATATTACTTTTCAGATTGTGGATCATCCCCAATTCAAGCGCATGGGAAATGATTTACATACTACTGTACCATTGGATTTATATACCGCCCTACTGGGTGGCGAGACTACAATTGATACGTTAAACGGAAAAGTGAAAATGAAAGTGAGTGCCGAAACACAATCCGGTACAAAAGTAAGATTGAAAGGAAAAGGGTTTCCGATTTATAAGCAAGAAGGTAAGTTCGGAGATTTGTATGTTACCTATCAGGTAACGTTACCTACTAATCTTACCGAAAAACAACGAGTCTTATTTACTGAATTGTCGCAACTTAAATAACAAATTATGCAACCTGCTGACATGATACCAGCTACTGAATTTTGTGTTCATCACAAGATCGAGTTGTCTTTCATTCATTTACTAGAGCAACATGGCATGATTGAGACAGTTGTTATTGATGAGTGTGTATTTTTTCCCTTATCGGAGCTTGATCGATTGGAAAAAATAATTCGATTACACTTTGAATTGGATATAAATCTGGAGGGTATTGAAACCATCAATCATTTGCTGCAACGCATTACAAACATGCAAGAACAAATTGTGAGCCTGTCAAATCGCCTAAAAGCCTGGGAAGGTGACGATTAATTTGCATAAGGTCTGAAGTTTACCGGGGTCTTTTGCCATGGTCTGTGTCCTCACCATAGTCGTTAACTTAAGAATTAAAAGACAATAAGGTTTGCTCAACCTTGTTGGGGTTTTCACAGTCTGCACCCGATCGTTCGGCCTACCAAAATCGAAAACTGAAATTTGAAAAAGCAATTTTGTATCGAGTTACTACAAACAGGATGGTAATAACTCGGCTGTAACTTTTTTTCTAGCATCGTCTCCCCATCGGAACGATGCGGGCTCTAAATCGCATCATCCTTTTCTTAGCAGAGTCTCCAGCCTCTGGGACTCTGCACAAAGTTACACGGAGTCCTGAAACAAAGACTCCCCTTGGAATTATTACCCCTCTCCTCGAGTGCCTCAGACTGACACGAATAGAAAAAATTCTCACCCCTTGCGCACAAAGATGGACTTGAGGGCCATCGCCCCAAAGCCTTCTATCTTGCAATCTATATTATGATCACCGCTGGTAAGCTTGATGTTCTTTACTTTAGTGCCGGCCTTTATGGCTTTTGAAGCACCCTTTACCGGTAGATCTTTAATGAGCACCACGGTGTCGCCATCTTGCAGCACGATTCCGTTGGCATCCTTCACTACCATTGAGTCTGCTTGATCAGCAACCGGCTCGGTGGCTTCAATGAGTTGGTCTGGCGTCCACTCATGGCCACATTCAGGGCACATCATGGAAGTGCCGGTAGGATATCCATACAACGATTTACATTTTGGGCATACGGTTGAGTCAGCCATGAGTTTTTTTTGGCAAAAGTAACCATTAAGTTGGTAAGGGAAAGGACCCAAACCAGTGAACCAAGCCAAATATTGAAGTAGCGAATTCCACAACCAACTTTAACTTCAAGTGTTAAAATCTCTCTTGCCTTCGTTTGTGTTCTTCACCAACGAACTTGTGCACAGGGAACGTGTTGGTGAAGAACATTACCTGATAATTTCAGCTATTGCAACAGCATATAAAACCCGGCTCCACAGATAATTTTTGATCCCTTTGTGAAATCTTTGTGTCTTTGAGCTTGGCGATTTAAATTCCCAAAAGGATTTCCCTATATTCGTCTTATAGCAAGTCACGCTTAGCCGACTGATGCATCTGTGGGCAATTGCAATAGAAATTAACCAGACCCTATGGAAAAGAAATGTTTTGTTATTATGTCAACAACCGATCCTGACGGATATCCACAAGGACACTTCGGTAGAGTATATCAATATATAATTGTACCTGCCTGTAAGGCTGCCGGGTTTATTGCCGTAAGAGCCGATGACCCCACAGCAAACGACACGGCCATGGACATTCTAAGAACTATGATCGATAGCGATATGGTCATCTGCGATATAAGTTCCAAAAACGCTAATGCCCTTTATGCCTTTGCCATCCGCCAGTCCTTAAATCTTCCTGTTACTTTACTAAAAGATGTTAAGACTAACATTGGTTTTAATATGCAGGAATTTGATCACGTTGAGTATGACGATTCGCTTCGCATCGATACCGTGCAAATGGAAACGGAAACATTGGGTAACACCCTGAAGAGAACGTTTGCCAATAAAGCAGCCAATTCATTACTCAGTAAGTTGGATATTGGGTCGGCCCAATCTACAGATACCACCGATACCTCGGATACATTTGCACAAGAGGAAACTAAAAAGGAAAGTCACATACCCGTCATTTCTCCACTTCCCGACTATGTTGGCGATCCTATTACGCAACCCGGAGAAATTGATAAACTAAAAGTAGGGGATTCCATTTTTCATATGAATTATGGCAAGGGCGAGATAGCCAATATAAAAAAACTGGGAAAAGATAAAATGGCTGAGTTTCAGTTTGAGTCTGGATCAAAAATGTTGATGCTGATGACTTCCGGAGTGTTGAGAAAAATTAAAGGATAGGTGTCCTCATTCGGCTGTTGCCTGCTTGATGACGAATGCTCACCACCCATCAAGTAGCTTAGCAGAGTCACAGTCTCGGATACTCTTCTCTTAGCTGTTGCGCAGCGTAATGCAATAGTGAATCCATTAACAATTACACTTCACTACACCATACTATCATGCGCCACCCCTCTCCCAGGGAGAGGGGCAGGGGTGAGAGATTTTAATCACTTTCTCAGCAGAGTCTCCCGCCTCGGGGACTCTGCGCCTTACTGTTACGCGGAGTCCTGAAAACAGAGACTTCGCTGAGAATTAAGTCAAAGACTAATTTTCCATTTTGGAACTGCAGTGCGCTGGCCTGAACGGAAGTCAATTGTTACCTTGTGTTAAAATAATATGACTATGCAAACAATAGGAAGAGTAAGTTCATCCGAAGCAACCCAATTAATAGAGCATGTAGTAAAGGATGCGAAAGCTAGCAACAAAGCTATAGTGGTGGCGGTAGCAGGACCCGAAGGCGAATTGATTGCTTTTCTCAGAATGGATGGAGTTAATGCTGCTTCCGGAATAATTGCACCCAACAAAGCATACACCGCTGCACGCGAGCGAAAATACACGCGAGAGCTTGGCCAGAAGATGCGCGAGAAAAACACATCGCCAGCGTATTGGGGTGATGACCGCATAACGGGTTTTGGCGGTGGCGTTCCCATCGTTCAGAATGAAATGGTAATTGGAGGTATAGGTGTGAGTGGATTATCGTCTGTTGAAGATGAAGAGTTGGCAGAGGCCGCTATCAAATTTGTTTTCAGCTAACCGGTAAAGTTTCTTGATGTGGGTGGTGGAGAGTACTCTCTTGCCTTCATTGGTGTTCTTCAGCAACCAACTTGTGTGCAAAGCGCATTGGTGAAGAACAACAGCCACTTCATCCGCCACGAAATAGTTATCAGTACTTTGAATAAAAGATTAACTGTTGCCTTAGTTGGTGTTCTTCACCAACTAACTTGTGTGCAGAGCGCATTGGTGAAGAACAACAGCCACGTCATCCGCCACGAAATAGTTATCAGTACTTTGAATAAAAGATTAACTAAACCTTTATTTTTGGGACGCAAATTTCATTTTACGATTATACTCCATGGCAAAAATCATTCGCAACACCTACCCTAAACAAATAAGTTTCGGACTTCTTCTCCTTGTTTTTTTAATCGTGGCTTTTTTAGCACACCGCATATTTGAGGTACATCCCAACTTAAATGAAGGCAAGAATACTTACTACGGAGCCTTACTGGTGAGTGCTGCTGTGGTGATCATGATGCTGGTGCTTTGGGAGGAATTTTTGTTTCCCATTCATGTCAAACTGGATGGAGAAGAAGTCGTTTTCCGTAATCACCGCTCGAAATTGAAAAAGCAGGCACTGATCTTCTGCCTTATCCCGATTATTTTTGTGGTAGTCTATAATTTGTACGCAGTCAATCTTCTTGGCTTTATTATCTGGGCTGGCATTTGTATCATTTCACCCATAGCGGGGAAGTTGATTTCGGGCATCAAGAACTACAATGACTTTCTGAAGCTTACAGACGATACCATCGAATACAAGAACAACGAGAAGGAAGGCGTTTATGAATTGAAGAATGTGGCGCAAATAGTTCTGATTAAGGACGAAGAAAAATTTCTGCATAAGATACAATTGATTCTAACCAACAACCAACCCGTATTGATAGACCTGGATGAGATGGAGATCGAAGACTTCTACGTTTCCATTGATGAATACCTCAACAAGCATTATAAAATGTTGGTGAAGGAAGCACCCGCTGCCGTGTAACCGGCATACATGTACAGACCATCACAATGTTTCCTTGCCCCTTGCCTTCGTTGGTGTTCTTCACCAACGAATTTGTTTGTTTGCAAGTAACGTGTTGCTGATTTACCTTTCTTAGCAAAGTCTCCAGCCTCTTGGCCCTGCGCCTTCACAATTACTTACCTTTGTTGGTGTTCTTCACCAACAAATTTGAGACCCGCAACCATATCAGACTACATCTGCTACCAAGTCAAAAATAAACTCCCACCATGTGATGCGTGAACTCCTATGCCGTCACTGATTTTCTTCACAGATTGCAGAAGTAATGCATTGGTGAAGAACACCAACACGGGGAGGAGCGGTTTTAAGATGTTTGGTCAGGCGAACAACCATAACAACGGCTGTTGCCTGCTTGATTGACGAATGCTCACCACTTCATCAAGTAGCTTAGCAGAGTCACAGTCTCGGATACTCTTCTCTTAGCTGTTGCGCAGAGTAATGCAATAGTGAATCCATTAACAATTAAACTTCACTACACCATACTATCATGCGCCACCCCTCTCTCCGGGGAGAGGGGCAGGGGTGAGGGATTTACTCTCTTAGCAAAGTCTCCAGCCTCTCGGACCTGCGCCTTCACAATTACGCGGAGTCCTGAAAACAGAGACTCCGCTGAGAATTAAGCTTAACTACACTCACTCCATTGTAATGCGCCACCCTCTCTTTGGGGAGAGGGACACGGTTCCTTATTAAGCTTTTATTTCAGTATCGGTATTGATCCAGCCAACAAACAATTTATAGCCGATAGACAAAATGATGGCACCGGTGAACATGCCGATAAAGCCAGAGAAAATGAAGCCGCCTATCACACCAATAAATATTACCAACATGGGCACGGCAGCACCCTTACCTAACAGGATGGGTTTTAAAACATTGTCCGACAACCCCGCAATAACCAAAACAATGGTCCAGATGATTGCCGCATTCAGGTTGTGGGATGCAAACAAATAAATGATGATGGGAAGCGTAATAAAGATAACGGGTATTTGCAATATGGCGAGAATAAAAACCAGGAAAGCCCAGATGCCGGCATAGGGAACACCCGCCAACAAAAATATGAGCCCATGCAAAAGAGCCAGTAAGAAAGCTACACCGAGTATGCCCTTAACAACACTGGCAACAGTCTGGAGAGTTATATCCGCAAATTCATCCCCTCGGTCGCCTGCCAGTTTTCTGAAAAATTTACGAATGGATTCTCCTACACCACCGACTACCAACAGTATACCCGCAATGAACAACGATATAATGATTTGTCCGATACCGCTTATAGCATTTGCAATTCCTGCCAATAATTTTTTTCCCAAGTCAAGAAGCTGGTCTTGATACTTGACTACGGTTTGTTCCAGATTTTGAGAAGAGGCTAGCCAGATGCTGTAAATTTTATCTCCAACCACCGGCCAGTCTTTTACCTTCTCGGCAGGTGGCGGAATAACCAACGTTCCGCTTTCGTAGCTTACTTTGAGCTCTTTAACCTCCTGAAATAATTGATTGATCAATAATCCTGATGGCAAAATAACGATGACGATGAAGGAAAAAATGATCAGGATGGAAGCGAATTTTGCCCCGAGTTTCTTTGCTACACTTTTGTGCAATGGAAAAATGGCCATGGCCAGCACAATACTCCAAAGCATAATGTTGAGAAAGGGATACATGATCATCAAACACCAGGCTACTATAAAGATGACGATAAACAACCTGATGGTGATATCGTAGATTCCTTGATTTGATTTATCGGTATTCATATACTTCAGTTTTATGTTTTCAAATTAATGCGTTGCCTGTCTAGTCTTTTTGAATTTTCTAAATCCAACTCCGAAATTTAATCCAACTTACGGGGGCAGACTTATTCCTGTTAATAGTTAAAGAGTTTTCAGTTAATCATCCCATTAAAATCCCCACAAGGTAAATAATAAGCCTATGGAAGACATTAGCTTTAATCGTCAATTTTTGAATAGATTTAATTAAATATTTTAATCGAATGGCAAAATTTCTACGCGCTACTAACCTGCAACGGTTCCTTTTCACTGGAATTGGAATATTGCTGGGGGTTCTTTCTTTGCTTACTCCGTTTTGGGAAGTTGCCGAACCGGCATCGTATGTAGGGGGGCTACTCGTTTGGGCCGCAGTACTCGAGATTTTACATGGATTCAAACGCGCAGAAAATCAAGCGCGGTTTTCCGCCTGGATCAGTGGAGCAATTACATTGGTTATTGGAGTCCTGATGATCAATGCGCTATTGTTTCAACATGATGCGCTGATCAATTTCATACTATTTCTATTCTTGTTCGATGCTGCCCGTTATGTCTATCTCTTTTTTAAAAGCAAGCGTAAAGGAATACCTGGCTGGCGCGATCTTCTGCCCGGAATAGGAAATATTCTTGTGGTAGCAATCATCGTGTTATTTAAAGGTAAAGGGTTGGAGTGGGTTGTCTCACTCTGTGGCGCGCTACGCATTTTTGGTATGATCTATCAACTGTTTACGGCACGCTTAGGAACTTCCCAAAATATAGCGGAAGACATAATTGAAAACCTGGGACTAAAAGGAAATACAGAACTGGAGACCCTTGCAAAAAAGCTGGATAAAGAAAATCAACAAAGTATTTCTGTTGATAAGGGTTGGATCATCACGTTCCTGTTGGTTTTATTTTTTGTTCACCTCGGCCGCATGGGATTCGATCAATCCAAAATTAAAATTTTATCACCCTTGGTGGCGGTAATCGGAGATATGGTGATTGCATTAATCGTTGCTTTTGGAGTGATTGCTCCATTCCGTACCCTGGTCAGAGGAGTCACAGGTTTGTTCATACGAAGTTTATGGAAATGGGTTCAGAAAGTTCCTGAGCAAGAAAGAAGATTCTTCAGTCTGCGTACCCTGGCCACCGCGTGGCTCACACGAGAGTTGGGTGTATCCATCAGCTTGCGCAAATCAGGTTATACTTTAGTGAACGCATTTCGAAGTGGTTTGAAGATTGGACTCCCATTCGCTGCCTTGCTGGCAGCGATAATACCTGTGCTTGGTATGAGTTGGTATTTCGATACAGAAAACTGGGCGTCCGGGGTGTGGGATGGTTATGCTTCTTCGCGAACAGAAGTATGGCGCGAGGCAATGACTACCGCCACGGGCGAGAAAGTTGGTGCTAATGCATTTCGTTTACATCCTAATGGAGTTACGGATACTACTGATTTTTCATTTGTTGTGATTGGCGATCCGGGTGAAGGGGATGCTTCGCAACTGGTTTTGAAAGATCAGATTCTGGAAGTGTCCAATAAACCAGAAGTAAAATTCGTGGTAGTCTCGTCCGACATTGTATATCCCTCCGGAGCCATGCACGACTATGAGCGTAAATTTTTTATGCCCTTTAAAGGAGTAAAAAAACCAATCTATGCCATCCCCGGCAATCACGACTGGTACGATGCTTTGGAAGGATTTGCAGCTACATTTTACACTCCGGAAGCAGCAAAGTTGGCTATCAAAGCCCGTGTGAATAGCGACTTGAAATTAACTACCACCACAGACAAAACTATTGACAGGTTAATCACACAAGCAGCCTTTCTGCGGAAAGAATACCAATTGCCGGTTGGGTTTCAAACGGCTCCATTCTTTCAGGTATCCAATGATTATTTTGTATTTCTTACAATTGATACCGGTGTATTAAGACGTGTAGACGATCTGCAGCTCGCGTGGATCAAGGCAGTACTTGAAGCTTCGAAAGGAAAATATGTAATGGCTGTGTTAGGTCATCCCTTCTACGCCATTGGCGAATACCAGGGAAATATGAATCCGGATTTCAGAGCCCTTCACGAACTACTTCGCGAGTATAAAGTTCCAATAATTATGGCTGGTGATACGCACGATCTGGAATACTACAAAGAACCTCCTCAAAACAACGATAATCATACCATGTATCATTTTGTAAATGGTGGGGGTGGCGCCTATCTGAGCATGGGCGCAGCGATGGCTCCTGCCGACAGCCGGCCAACAGCAGACTGGGCAAATTATCCTGCGCGAGAACCTTTAATTAAAAAAATTGATTCACTCACACCAGCCTGGAAATATCCTGCCTGGATATGGTTGAAGAAGTATAATGGCTATCCATTCTCGGCTGAGTGGCTTTCCGCAGCCTTTGATTACAACCAGGCTCCTTTCTTTCAAAGCTTCATGGAAATAAAAGTTGAGCGATCCCATAACAGAATCAGGCTTATTCCTTACGGGATACACGGGCAACTGCGTTGGCGTGATTTTGAATATGGAGGATCGGGTAAAATAACTTCCGAAAAAGAGGATAACTTAGCAGAGTGGGTCCTTCCGATGAACCCTTAATAGGAAATAATTTCTCCTCTAAACTAATGGTTCAGGAAGTATAGGGTTATCAATTTATTTTTTGAAACAGAATTCATTCTTTAAAGGCGAAACACAGGATGAAAATAATGATTTGACTAATAGAATACTGTAATGTATTTTTAAAGAAATACTATCTCTACTTATCCTAATCTACTGAATCGGTGACGGAGTGATTAAAAAATCTAAATTGTTTTTGAGGGTACCGATCGTAATTCTATTATTGAGTTATTCCATCTCAGCCCATTCACAGGATATTCTAGCTTTAAAGCTTGATGGTTCAGAACAAGGAAAATCTCTTTCCGAAGTATTGGCGGAAATTGAGAATAAAAACAACGCAAAGTTTTTTTTCCTGCCGGAATGGATTTCATCTGTATCCTTTGCTGAAAGTCACCAAGGGCAAACCTTGGAGCAAGCATTAGCGTATCTCTTTATTGGAACTGAGCTGAATTTCTTTGCCATGTACCCGGGCACGGTGGTAATCGTAAAAGATGCAAAGCAGTCTATTCAAAGAAAAGAAGCGATACAAGTTGCTATCCGGGAGAAAAAAACTATTGAACAATACGTTCTCGGAGATCAGGGCACTTCAACAAAAGGAAATGCAGTCCTTAAAGGTAAAGTAATTGATTCCAAGACAGGCGATCCCTTGTCGCAAGTCAATATCTACATAGTTGATTTACAAGTTGGAGCCGCCACTGACCAAATGGGTAATTATAGCCTTGCAATGGAACCGGGGATTCATGTATTAAATATTAGTAGTATTGACTACGAACCCAAAGTAATTGATTTAGCAATCTACAAAGATGGGCAGCTTGATCTTGAATTAGAAAAAATGGCCCGGCTTCTTGATGAAGTTGTTGTTCAGGATGGCGGAGCGTTGGAAATTTCAGAAAGCCGAATTGGAGAAACGCAAATAACCATGAGCTCGCTGAAGTTAGCACCTGCATTAATGGGCGAAGTAGATATCATCAAGCAGATTCAAAACTTACCTGGCGTAACTACTGTGGGTGAAGCTGCTACGGGCTTTAATGTACGGGGCGGTAGCGTAGATCAAAACCTTATTCTTTATGATGGATTACCCGTTTCCAATAGTTCGCATGTGTTTGGGTTATTCTCCTCGTTTAATCCAGAAGCCGTTCGGAATGCTTCTCTGTATAGAGGCGGTATTCCGGCCGAGTATGGTGGCCGGGCATCGTCCATTCTTGATATTAAATCTAAAGATGGCAGCTATGAGAAATGGAATGGTAATGCCGGAATCGGACTAATTACAAGTAATCTCATGATCAATGGGCCATTACAAAAAGGCAAAACTTCTCTGGCTGCATCCTTTCGATCTACGTATTCCGATTGGTTGATACGTGCTGTTCGAACAGATTATGTCGATCTGGAAAATAGTTCGGTTTTCTTTTATGATGGAACCTTGAAGCTGACTCATAAAATTAATGATCGAACCAAAATCTCAGCAACCGGATATTCAAGTAAAGATTCCTTTACACTGGATGGAGATACTACCTATCAATGGAAAAATCTTTTAGGAGGTGTTAAACTTGACTATCAAATTTCAGCGGCCCATATAGCCGAATTCAGTGCTGGGGTAAGTTCATATTCGTATAATGTATTAAACAGTGATCCCTTAAATGGGTCGGAGCTTTCCTTTCGACTTACATCATCCGTTTTTAAAGCTGGTTTTAATTATCAGCATGGTAATCACCAATTAAATTACGGATGGCAACTAACGTATTACCAATTTAATCCGGGTTCACTTAAACCCACCTCATCCGTTTCCAGTGCCACAAATCTTTCACTAGCTAAACAGTATTCAGTTGAAAATGCGCTCTATCTATCAGACAACTGGGCTTTTCAAAATAGATTTTTTGTAGACGGTGGGCTCCGGTTTCCTATGTTTGCCGCATTCGGACCATCGTCAATAAATGTTTATAAACCGGCCGAGCCTCTCGAGATCTCAAACGTAATGGATACGCTAAATTACAGCCGTGGAGAAGTTAGTAAAATGTATTTTGGGATTGAACCACGGCTAACGCTTCGATGGATGGCAGGGCCAAAATCTTCCATCAAATTCGGATATAGTCGTGTCTATCAATATCTGCAATTGATAACAAATTCAACAGCCGTTACTCCGGTAGACATTTGGCAGCCAAGCGGCTATTATTTTAAGCCTCAACGTGCCGATCAAGTTTCCCTCGGCTATTTCATTAGTTCAAAAAATAAAATATTTGAAGCTTCAGCCGAGGTTTTCTATAAGTCGATTGGAAATATTATTGACTTTAAAGATGGTGCTGAGCTTATTTTGAATCCTCATCTGGAAACGGAATTACTTCAAGGAAAAGGAGAGGCCTATGGAATAGAAACACTGATCTCAAAAAATACGGGACGCTTCACCTGGTCAATGAACTACACCTACTCCAGAGCTTTTCGAATAATTTCCGGACCAACCGCAGGCGAATCAATTAATAATGGTAGGCAATATCCAGCAAGCTATGACCAGCCTCACATAGCCAATCTTTCATGGAAGTATAATTTGTCAAGAAGATATTTTTTCACTGGAAATTTCACGTACCATACAGGCCGACCGGTTACCGTTCCTCTTTCTGCTTTTGCTAGTGAGAATACCACCGTAGCCTATTTTTCTGAACGCAATAGTTATCGGATACCAGACTACCATCGGCTGGATTTAGCACTCGTTATAGAGGGTAATCACAAACGAAAGAAGATTGCTTCGGGTACTTGGGTTTTTTCTGTATACAATGTTTATGCTCGTAAAAATCCGTATACAGTTTTCTTTAAGAATTCTGGGGCGGGCATTCCTAAACCCTATCAGTTATCAATTATAGGAACCATATTCCCTTCAATTAGTTATAACGTTAAATTTTAATGGGCAGGAAAATGAATTTGCGCAGATGGAAATTGAGATGGGTGATGCTTTTTCTGGTGGTTAGCGCTTGCGTAGAGCCTATCTATTTTGAAGTTCCCCCCGCGGAGCTACAATTAGTGGTAGAAGGAATGATAACAGATAGTCCAGGGCCTTATACGGTTACTCTTTCGAAAGGCTTGGCGCTAGATTCGAAATCATCATTACCAATGCCCGTACAAAATGCAAAGGTTACACTGTTTGATGATGAAGGTAATTCAGAAATATTTACGGAGACCACTGCGGGAACCTACACATCTAGTAACATTATTCAAGGGCAGGTAGGCCATACGTATTATATAAGAGTTGAAACCTCGGATGGAAAGATCTTTGAATCAACACCAGATAAGATTAATCAGGTTGGTGAAATTGAAGAGATTAGATTTGAATTTGAAGCACGAACTACCATAAAACCTTATGGAGAAATAGTTGCTGATGTTTTTAACATTTATGTTGATTCGGATGCTGGCGCTGAAGAAGATGCGTATGTACGCTGGCGTTTTACCGGAACATTTGAAGTCTTCACCTATCCAGAATTACATACTATTTGGACTCCTCCGTACACACCCTATAAAGCCCCGGAGCCGTGCAGTGGTTATATATTGATTGGAGGGCCTAATGGTGGAAAATTACTGAAGGTAGATGAATGTGCCTGCTGCACGTGTTGGGTAAATGCCTTTGAAGTGGCACCCCAACTTTCGGACACCAAATTAATTGGTAACAACCAATTTAAAAACATTAAAGTAGGCGAGGTTCCTATTACACCTACTAATTTTCATAAGAGATATCAAGTGAACGTTGAGCAAATGAGTCTTTCGAAAAATGCATTTGATTTCTTTAAACTTATTCGGGCGCAAAAGGAAGGTGCCTCCAGTTTATTTCAGCCACCTTCCGGTGAAATAAACGGCAACATGAATCCTGTTAATAATTCAGAATCTGTGTTAGGTTTCTTTTGGGCTTCATCGGTTAAGAAAAAATCAATTTTTATTGAGCGAAGTGATATTCCTTATTTGATTACACCCATGGATTCGATAACGCATGCTTGCACGAACTATCCTTTTTCAACAACTCAAAAACCGAATGGATGGTGAAAATCAAGCTTTTGTTTATTATTGGCTTCCTGGTTTGTATTATCAACACGCAGGCACAACTATCCAAAGAAGAATTAGTAAAAAAGTTTGATAGCTATCAGTCTGTTTGGACAAAGCAAAAATTACACCTTGTACTAAACCAAACTAAGTTTTCGCCAGGCGATACAGTTTGGTTCAAGGCCTATTTACTCGGTGAAGATCAAAAAAAAATAGCAGGACGACAGCTCGTGAATCTCCATTTAGTTGATTCAAGCGAAGTGGAGCGAATTCATGTTTTATTTAATGTTAAGGATGGGATTGGATATAATCAGTTTGTAATTCCCGATTCACTTTCGGCCGGAATTTACCTGGTAACAGCGCATACGAATTGGATAAGGAACTTTGGTGATGAATTTATATTTAAGGAGAAAATATCAATAGTCGCCTCAAATTCAATTCTTGAAGAGAAGGATCCTATTTATGCTGTAAAAGCAGAGGGTGGTCATTTAATCAACCATGTTACGAATCGGGTTATTTTTCGAACAAGCCAGGCGGGTTCATCCATAAAGATAGTTGATAATCAAAATCAGGAAGTAGGAAATACGCAGAGTAACCAATATGGAATAGCAGGTTTTGAATTTATCCCGCATGCTGGCGTTTCCTACTTTGCCCATTTGATCAATGATGATAAAAAAATCTCACTACCACCCATTGAAGAAGATGGATGTAGTGTCCGCTTACAATACATCATGGGTAATAAGAATCCTACGCTAAAAATAGAAGTCCCTTCTTCATCCAAATACCAGGATGAGTTATATGTCTTTATCCTTTCGGAGGGTAAAATCCATAATAGCTTTACGGCAACGATAGGTGCTGAAAATAGTGGATCCGTACAAATACCCGTTGATAAATTGCCTAAAGGAATTGCGCATGTATCGGTACTTGCACGCAATGGAAATCTTTTAGCAAGTCGTGATTTTTATTGTTCCTCTGAAGATCAAATACTGGAGACTGTGTCACTAAGCAAATCGAGTTATCATACACGAGAAAAAGTTAATGCTCAAGTCTTATTGAGGGATCAGACAGGAAATCCACTTGTAGGAGAATTTTCTGTACGTGTACTCAATGGAGAACTTTTTGAAAATCTTGCAGAGCATTCTTACCCTGATGAGATGTCAGATGATTTCTTCAATTTTGAAAATTCTACTTTTAATCGAACCGACTCTTCCTGGTTGGTTGGAGTTAATGATTGGCTGATTACAACTACCAAATCCGTGCCCTGGAAGGAGATAATTTCCAGTACTGGAGCTAAGCCAAGATATCCCCAAACGGGTACGGTTGAGAAAAATGGTCTCGCTTACCTGGGGAACACGGCCGAGGTTGTCCCTGATGAAACACAAATCATGTTTTATCTTCAAAGGAATATCATTCCCCACCAAACTTTTATTATGCAAGGTAAAGTGGGGCTTGTAATTCCTGAAATGTATGGGGATGATGAGTTTTTTTATTTAGCCAGAACTCCCGCAGGAAAAGAAATCTTGAATATACGTATGGACTGGGAGGGTGATCAAATCCGATTACCGGGCGCACCGGTTTGGAAAGAATCTCAAAGCATGGATTCCTATGCGGAATTCACATCTAAGCGTAAAATAATTGATCAATCATTTAACGTTTATAGTCCAAAACTATCGGAAGAGATTAAATCGTCTGCGTTTGAAAGTGAGCTGGCAAGTGCTGATGTAGTGGTAATGGTTCAGGATTACCTGATCTTTCCTACGGTAGCCGAAATGATACGAGAAATTATTCCCCCTCTTTATCATCGTAAAACGAGAAAAGGAGATATTGTACGTGTAGGTTTGTTACCTCCTATGATAGAAACCAATGACCCCCTATATATTATTGACGGCATGGCTACTAAGAGTACAGGTTTTTTCCTTAGCCTGAATCCAGCAAATATAATCTCAATAAAAGTTATTAATGACCCAAAGAAACTATTACCGCTTGGGCTTTTGGGTAGAAATGGCATCGTGTTGGTTGAGACTAAAACCGGGGATGCAAGGGAACCTTTGGATGATCCGGCAAAGAAAATTATTGGACTAAATAGAGCCTTACCATTTAAAATGCCTTGGCAAACAAGTGAGATATTATACACTCCCTTCTTCAGATCAACAATCTATTGGAATCCAACGATCAATACTGATTCAATTGGCAAGGCAACATTTGAATTCAACTGCACCGATGACATGGGGCAAATGGTTATTCTCATTGATGGTATGGCCAATGGAAAACCCTTTTCTATAGTAAAGAACTTTGAAGTTATTAGATGACTGCGTTTTATCTAAATTTCAAATAGGCTCTATTTTAAATTCTTATTAAAAAAATCTATCGTTCGCTGCCAGGCAAGTTCAGCAGCCGGTTTATCATAGCGCGGTGTGCTGTCATTATGAAACCCATGATTCACCTCTGGATAAAAATAGGCGGTGTATACTTTCTTATTTTCCTTTAATAGGTTTTCATAAGGAGGCCAACCTTCATTTACGCGCGTATCTAACCCCGCATAATGCAGAAGTAATGGCGATTGAATTTTAGGAACATCTTCAGCAGCAGGTTGTCCACCATAAAAGGGAACGGCTGCGGATAAGTCTGGAATGCGCACGGCCATCATATTCGAGATCCAACCACCAAAGCAAAAACCTACTACACCTACTTTTCCGTTACATTCCGGGTGAGATTTCAAATAAGTATAGGCTGCAATAAAATCTTCAAGCATTTCATTTCTGTCGCGCTTGCTTTGCAGGGTACGGCCCTCATCATCATTACCCGGATAGCCACCCAGTGGGGTAAGGGCATCGGGCGCTAGAGAAATAAATCCCGCCAAGGCAGCCCTTCGACCAACATCTTCTATGTATGGATTCAATCCCCGGTTTTCGTGCACGACAACCACACCCGGTAGTTTACCTTTTGCATCAATTCCTTTAGAAAGAAGTCCTTTTATACTGCCACCTCCTTTGGGTGAATCATAATTAATATAATCTGATTTAAGGCGTGGGTCTTTAGGCTGAACCTGAATGATTTTATAGTCAGGACTAATAAAACTTAGGAGCGAAGCCACAGTAACACCGCCAACGGCATACATAGAAAGTTTATCAAGAAATTCCCGCCTTTCAATTCGATTATGCGCATAGGCATCATACAAATCAAATACTTCTTGCTTGATGTCTTCTTTCTTCAACTCCTTCATAGTATTATTTTTTAATGGTAGCACTTACCGGATCAGACTGAACTTCAGTTTATTAAGTTCAAGATAGCAAATTCATGCTTACCACGAATTGATTTTTTTATTGGTGGCAGGTGGCTGAACGAAACGGATTAGATACTATTTATCCGGTATGGGATGCCTGAAAAGAAGGATTCCGAAAAGTAGTGCAAGCACAGCATACACACCGCTAACCAGTATTAGCAAAATTGGAATTTGTGGATTTGAAATAGAAGCTTTTACTAATGCTAATCCGGCAATCATAAAGTGAGTGAAATTGGCAACGGCAACTGGGCGGTTATAAATTCCACCGATTAAACTCTCTTTCGTCATCCAATCAAGCATGGCAAATCCAAAATAAAGCGCGCCCAAAATTTGTCCAAGTATTATAGAAACTTGTGAGGGATTAACTCCCAGACTACCGATTATCAGATCGGGTGCAAATGTTAATGCGATTCCGGATACCCCAAGTAGGAGGGAAGTTGCTATCATAATCCATTTCGTATTCATGGTTGTGTTATTAGCGTGTATAGCATTGATGATTTAAGCAAAACTACCGATTAGATTAATTCATAAGCTACTAATCAAATTTATTCCTTATTTAGGCCTTAAATTAGATAACCTACAGGGAGATTTCTAATTCGATCAACAATCCAGTTCTTAAAAAAACATCAATAAATTTATATAATATGGAAGATATTTCGCGTAGAAAATTTATTAGTAGTGTTAGCGCTTTAACGATGCTTACGGCTATACCCGGCTTTACTCAAGTGGAGCCAGCGAATAAAGCGCTTAAGCTAGCAGAGAGTTATCGAGACGAAATGCTCACTTTGTTGAAGGAACTTGTTCGTGTTAAAAGTCTTTCGGGCGAATCAGCAGCAAATGCACAGGCCATTGTAACATCCTACTTATCCAAACTGCCTTATCGCATTGAAGAGAGCAGAGATCAACCCAGCATTTATGCAAGTCACCCTGAATTTATGCCACCTGATCCTGCCGGTGATGGGCCTTTTGTAAACGTTGTTGGCTGGCCAAAAAAAAGCAAGGGAAAGCAGTTTGCCATGTTTGCGCACATTGATACCGAATCTGTTTATAATAACTGGCATACAGATCCGTTCGAGGCCAAACTCATTGGCAACAAACTGTACGGTTTGGGAACTGCCGATGACAAGGCTGGAATTGCAGCCATGCTTGTAGCCGCAAAGGCAATGGAAAAAATTGGCCAACCATTACCGGTGGTGATGAGTCTTCATGGAAAAGGAGGTGGTAGCAGGGGAAGCTTACCGGTTTTTGATCGCATCAGTAAAGCAAAGCATAGTCTTGGCGCGGTACTCTATGTCCATCCTGCCGAAACAGGCCGTGGATTGGAGGACATAAAAAATTCTGTGCAGGGCATTGTAGATCTGCAACTGATTGTAACGGGATGGCGTGGCCCCCAAATGGAAATAGGAAGTATTGATTCGGCTGCGTGGGAAGCGGGGGGTAATGCAGTTGACGTTTGCTTGAAATTAATAAGTCACTTACGAGAAACTGTATTCAAAGATGTTATGGTTAACATCGGAATCATGAACGGGGGCGATCGTATTGGCTCGGTTGCTGATAAAGCTACCTTGACTTTTCGACTAAAATTTGAAGGAGAAAATACCTGGAGCAATCTGGTGGGATCAGCGAATCAAGCCATTGCAAATTTTATGAAGGAAATACCTAAATCAGAAAAAAATTTTAACGCTGTTCTAAATATTATCGGCTATCGGACGAATCCAGGAGCTTCCAGTTGGGAAGCACCCGTTAGTAAAGTCTTGCGGCAATCTATTACAGATATTACAGGAAGAGCACCAAATGCCTACCCAAACCATTACGCAGGTGATATCCGGTATCCAATTCGATTATTAAATGTCCCGGCCTATGGTATCGGATCGATTGGAGGAAATTTCTATGGCCCCGATGAATGGGTGGATGTGGACGATTTAGTAAAACTCGTTGCTGTTTGTATTCAAACCTTGAGTGGCTGGCAGAAGACTTAGTTCATAATTAGATTACATTCTCATTCTCTGGCTCGTCCAATGTACCACATCATCCTCGTAGTGTGTAATTAAAACCAAAGTAGTGTCTTGGTCAAGGTGGCTGGTTAGGTATTTACTTATTCGTGCCTTTTGTATTGGGTCAAGAAATTGGAATGGCTCATCCAATAGTAGTAATTCCTTTTGCGATATAAACAGCGCTACTAACAACACTAATTGCAACTCGCCATTAGATAGTTGTCGTAGCCGCTTCTGTAGAAGATGTTCAATTTCAAAAAAATCAACAAGCGTATCTATTGCAGCTTGACTATTTGAAGTAAAATATTCACTCACCGTAAGTATAGACGTAGTAGCATCTAAAAAATGAACTTGCTCCGGACCGAGATAACTGATCCGATTCTTAATATCCCAAATGGATTCGCCCGATCCTCTACGTTTACCAAACAAATACACCTGTTCACTATAAGCCATGGGATGGTCGGCATAGATGAGACTAAAGAGTGTGGTCTTACCAGAACCATTCGGCCCCGTGAGTGCCCAGCGTTCCCCGCGATTGATTTGCCAGTTTAGATCTTTTATAATTATCGTATTGCCATACTGAATTTTAAGACCACGCATTTCAACCACAGGCTCAATTTCTTTTGCAGAAATAGGATCTTGATATGAATGTGTTGAATGAAATTCATTTTTCGGTTCTGTAATCACAGCTGAGGAAGAACTCAATTCAATTCTTTTTGTGATAATATCTGGGAGTTGTGGGTGATCCTGATCGGCAATAATCAATTGAATGCGGTAGCGAGTGGCAAGGTGATCCAGGAATTCTTTTAGCTCCGAACGACTGGTGTGGTCGAGTCCTTCAAATGGATAATCGAGTAATAATATTTTAGGGAGATTATCCAATAGTTGCTTAAGGATGATAATCTTTTTGAATTGCCCGTTGGAGAGGCGAGGAAGTTCACGCGTAAGTAAATGATCGATTTTAAAGGATTCTGGAAATTCAAATTCATGTAGTTTTTTATAACGCTCTCCAAAGAAATCTTTAACAGTCGATACTGGGTTGGAGTCTTCAATTGTGTAGTACCGTTGTTGGTAATACAAGTCTGGGCCGCTCATTAATTCATGAAGTGCGTACGTAGACACATAGTGAACATTCTTTTTGCGGAGTTCGTGCCTTTCATCCCAGTTAAGGTTTGGCCCTATAAAATCATAGCTAACCAACCCAGACTTTGGTTGAATCTTCCCCGCGATCAAATTGAGTAATGTGGTTTTTCCGACCCCGTTTTTTCCAGTAATAAGATAACTAACACCTGATTTTAGTTGTATAGTAAGATCGCTGAATATGGTAGTGCTTTGAATTGAAACGGAAACGCTACTTAGACTGATCATTTATGACCATGGTTGATTGGTGTGTTGGGAGTGGATGACGAGTCATTTTTAGGAGCAACCAGAAAGCATAACACACATAGTACAGCGGTTATGGGAGTAAAAATGATTCTCTCCGTTTCATCTAATGAGAATGCATTTCCTAACGTGTTGAATAAAAATAGGGCACCCATTATCCAACACGAAATTGATAATAGCACAGGCGGGACATTGGTTTTCAAAATCCCAGCCTTACATACCATCACAAATAAAAAGTAAGAATTCAAGATTAGCGAGAAGAGTTCAAACACCAGCATAGAAGTCCAGCTGGTTAATCGGCCGCCCCACACCATAGAGTATGGAATGGCACCGAATAGAATGAGTATATGAAAACCAATTGTGGCCGTGAAGATCAGGATTAAGATTCTGTAAATCCAATATTTGAATTTCATAAGATTCCAGTGGCTAGCTTCAAAGCTAGTTATGCACTCGTAAATTTCAAATCAAATCTTCAAGTGCGTTTCATTTTTCAATATGTAAGCCGATGTCAGAAAATTAAAAAAGGTGATCCATTACCAGATCACCTCTTATATACTAAAACGTAATACTTTAAGCCAGATCGAAACGATCCAGGTTCATCACCTTTACCCAAGCTGCAACGAAGTCTTTTACAAACTTCTCCTTAGAATCAGTACTTCCATACACTTCGGCAATCGCACGGAGTTCGGAGTTTGATCCAAAAATCAGATCAACCCGAGTACCAGTCCACTTTGCTTTACCCGACTTGCGATCACTACCTTCAAATAAATTCTGAGATTCGGTAGTAGCCTTCCACGTTGTAGTTAAATCCAATAGGTTAACAAAAAAATCATTTGTCAGCGACTCAGGGTTGTTTGTGAATACACCATGCTTGGAGTTATCAAAATTGGTGTTCAGTACGCGTAGCCCACCAACAAGTGCAGTCATCTCAGGCGCGGTTAGTGTTAACAATTGTGCACGGTCAATTAGCATGTCTTCCGCAGATGCTTTGTGCTTTGCTTTACAATAATTGCGGAAGCCATCGGCAGCTGGCTCAAGAACAGCGATTGATTCAACATCGGTTTGCTCTTGCGAAGCATCGCCTCTTCCTGCAGTAAAGGGAACACTAACTGAATGACCAGCATTCTTCGCAGCTTTCTCAATACCCGCACATCCTCCCAACACAATCAAGTCAGCAATAGAAACTTGTTTACCGCCTTTGTTAAATTCTTTTTGAATAGCTTCCAGTGTCTTTAATACTTTCGCCAGTTGCGCAGGATTGTTTGATTCCCAATCTTTTTGAGGAGCAAGTCGAATACGCGCACCGTTTGCACCACCGCGTTTATCAGAACCTCGGAATGTAGATGCAGAAGCCCACGCAGTGGATACCAATTGAGATACGGAAAGATCGGATGCAAGGATTTTACTTTTCAATGCAGCGATATCTTTATCATCAATCAACTTATACGTAACAGCCGGAATAGGATCTTGCCAGATCATTTCTTCTTTCGATACTTCTGATCCAAGATATCGTGTGATGGGTCCCATATCACGATGTGTAAGTTTATACCAGGCTTTTGCAAATGCATCTGCAAATTGATCTGGGTTATCAAGAAAACGTCTTGAGATCTTTTCGTATGCTGGATCAACACGCAAGGCAAGGTCGGTAGTTAGCATTACCGGTACATGGCGCTTAGAAGAATCATGGGCATCCGGCACTGTATTAGCACCCATGCCATGCTTGGGTATCCATTGCTGGGCACCAGCCGGGCTTTTTGTTAATTCCCATTCGTAGCCAAAGAGGTTCCAGAAAAAGTTGTTACTCCATTTCGTTGGTGTTGTTGTCCAGGCACCTTCCAGTCCACTGGTAATTGTATTTACTCCATGGCCGGTTCCTAATGTATTTTTCCAACCCAGGCTTTGCTCTTCAATGCCCGCAGCAGCCGGCTCGCGACCTACATATTTACCTGGGTCAGCGGCACCATGTGTTTTTCCGAATGTATGACCCCCGGCAATAAGTGCTACCGTTTCTTCATCATTCATGGCCATGCGGCCAAATGTTTCACGAATGTCACGCGCAGCGGCAAGTGGATCAGGTTTTCCATTAGGCCCTTCTGGATTCACATAGATAAGGCCCATTTGAACAGCTCCCAAAGGGTTCTCAAGTTCACGGTCTCCGGTGTAACGTTTATCTCCTAGCCATTCTGTTTCAGGTCCCCAATAAATATCTTGTTCAGGTTCCCATACATCTTCGCGACCACCTCCAAAACCAAAAGTTTTGAAGCCCATTGATTCAAGTGCGCAATTGCCCGCAAGAATCATTAAATCGGCCCATGAAATTTTCTTACCATATTTCTGCTTGATCGGCCAAAGGAGCAAACGAGCTTTGTCAAGGTTTGCATTGTCGGGCCAACTGTTTAGTGGCGCAAAGCGTTGGGAGCCAGTGCCGGCACCACCGCGTCCATCGGAGATCCTATAGGTACCCGCACTGTGCCAGGCCATACGAATGAAGAAGGGGCCATAATGGCCGTAGTCGGCAGGCCACCAATCTTGTGAAGTTGTCATCAGGCTGAAGATGTCTTTCTTTATAGCCTTTAAATCGAGAGATTTAAATTCTTCTGCATAGTTAAAAGTTTCGCCCATCGGGTTTGATAGGCTAGAGTTTTGACGCAAAATGTTCAATTTCAATTGATTGGGCCACCATTCGCGATTGCCTGCCCCATTGCCTGCGCTTTGTTTCAGTTCGCCACCATGAAAGGGGCACTTACCTTCACCATTCATTGTGGGGGCGGTCGTACCTGGTTGTGTTTGATTTGCCATTTTTATAAAAATTTAGTCGTTGTAATAGCTGCTTCTGGTAAAGTATTCGAGTTTGCATATTAAACAAAATCGATTGGGCATACCATGATTAAAGTCATTCTTCAAGATTACCACTATATTGATAATAAATCAAATTGATTATTCTTATCATATCATAGTTATTATCTATGAATGGCGACTACATTATGTTGAATTTGAGATAATCACAATTATCTTTAAGCTATGATTAAGAGAATTTTTACCATCGTCATTCTTATTTCTGTTTTCGTTTCGTGCAATAAAAATAAGGAAGTGAATGGGCCGACAACAAAAAAGGTTTCCATCGCAGAAATTGAATCGGGGATAAAAAGTTTTATCGAGAAAAAGACGGAGGAAAATAATGGCTTTTTTGAAGTAAGTGACCGTGGTCATGACTTTCGTATGAAACTGGTGCGCGTGCATACCGAATATCTTTCTAACCTGGGCCCTAAAAGACATTTTGCCTGTGTTGATCTTGCCGATGAAAGTGGGGATGTCTATGATGTTGATTTTTTTCTTGATGGCGAACCCGGCAATATGAATGTTACCGAGACCAGTGTTCATAAGTTAAATGGCAAGCCTTACTATGCATGGAAACAAAAACCCGATAAAACCTGGAATCGTGTTCCTGTTAAGGAAGCCTCAACCCGGCTGCTTGGTGTAATTGAGGGCAGTGATTCTTTCGAGTTTCATTATCGCGTGGAACTACCGGAAATTAAAGGCACCGCAAAATTGTGGATACCAATTGCTTCAACTGATGAGTACCAACAGGTGGAAATCATCGAAATGAAAGTGCCTATAGAATATAAATTACTCAACGATAAAGAGAACAATAATACCATCCTGTACCTGGAGCCAGGAGCTTCGCAAAGCCAAAAGACTATAGAAATTTCATATAATGTAATGCGGAAGGAGAAAGGCCCTGTTGCAGAAGGCGCACCAATGAATAAAGCGTATCTCGCTGATAATCGATTGATGCCGGTAGGGGGGCGCTTCGAAACAATTGCCAATGAAGCTATCGTGGGGCGTACCGGCAGTGAACTTATGAAAGCCCGGGCCTTGTATGATTACATCATCGACAACATGCGGTATATGAAGTATGGTAACTATGGCAATGGAGATTCAAATTACGCGTGTGATGTACGCACGGGGAATTGCACTGAGTTCCATTCATTCTTTATTTCGCTGGCTAGGTCAATTGGCATACCAGCTCGGTTTGCCGTGGGCGCTTCAATTCCTTCCGAAAGGAATGAAGGGGGTATTGATGGCTATCATTGCTGGGCCGAGTTTTATGCAGAAGGTAAATGGTGGCCTGTTGATATCAGTGAAGCCAATAAATATACTGCCTTAGCTACCTATTATTTTGGTCACCATCCCGCCAATCGCATTGAGTTTAGTAAAGGCCGCGATCTTATCGTTGAACCTATCCCGTCAACAGGCCCAATAAACTTTTTAGCTTACCCGTTATTAGAAATAAACGGTAAAGCAGCATCAACTAAAACAACCTTTGCGTTCAGTCGTGCTACCAAACCGTCTTAATCTATAAAATTAGTTTTTCGTAGAGTCCGCAGGGTGCTCGCTTGGATGCTCCGTTGAATCAGCAGGATGCTCCGTAGAGTCTGCAGGATGTTCACCCGCAGGATGTTCTTCTTTAGCAGCTTGCTTGCCGCAGGAAACTACAGCTCCCAATGAAAAAAGGGCAATAATAATACCTGCAGTAAATTTTTTCGTGATTGTTAACATGGCAATAGTTTTAGGTTTTAATTAAACACGGTGGAATACTAATACAAAAGTAATATTATTAACTGATTCTATAATCTCCCGATACGGCTGTATTAGTACAACCTTTCTATTATTCGCTGCGCTGCCTTAATTCACATTAATCGTAAATGTTAAATCAAGATCCGTATCGCCCATAGTTTGGTCTGACGAAGCCGACTTCTGATCTGGTTGATGCTTTAAGATAATCCGAAATGTACCGGCTGCTGTGGAACCTGAAGTGGTCCAGGTTGTACTTAAACCAATAGGAAGGCCCATATCATCTTCATCATTGTAATTGATTTTATCAGCTCGGTTGTCCACATTTCCGTTTCCAGAAGGGTCAGAAAATACATTGTTTGTCCAGGCAAAGAAAAACAAGTGCTCATCCCCGTCCTCCCTTACTTCTTCAGTAACATCGTATTCTGGTGCAGAGGGATCAACCAGTTGATTAATTAATTCTATCGTTAAAGTATATGATTTAGCAGTAGTAAGGTTTATAGGCCCGTCAATAATAATGTCTTGCACTCCTTCTCCATCCGGATCGCTGGCTGTGGCAACAACAGGTGTGCCCCCTGCTGTGGGTGTAAAAGTTAATGTAGCTTTTGTGATTAACTCCGGTGTGTCTTCCTTCACGGGATCCTCATCATTGCAACTAATAAGGAATGTTGCTGTGACAATAGCAAGTAACACGAGTACCCTTTGTGAAAAATTTGAAGTAATGAAATTTTTGATTTTCATAGTTATATACTTTTAAATTAAAATGAACATTTAACTGATAATAATAAGTTGCTACCCAAATCATCGGCATAGTACCGGAACCGGTTGGTATATTCGCGATAGGTTGTATTGAAGATGTTTTCAGCGGCCAGGCGAAAATCATAGCGGACTTTCTCTGTGGGTACTGACACACCAACAGCTAGTTGACAAAGCCAATAGGCAGCCGGTGCTTCCATAAAATCAAAATTGGAAGTACTTCCCTGAAGCGGATCACTACCGTTTTCAAGCGCATCATTAAACGAGCGGATTGTTATTGTTCGTGGGGCCCTGTGTTGCTGGTCGGTAAACTTTATCCTCATATCAACAAAAAAATCATGAAGTTTGAAAAACCGCGGACTTTCGTATCGCAACGCCACTTCGTATCGGTTTGAAGGAATAAACACGAGGTAATCGTCATTCTTTTTATCGGAAGCCCGAAGCAGTGAAACTTTGGGAAAAATGGTCCAATGCGGGATTACATTCCACGTACCCGATAAATCGGCACCCACAAAAAGTGCATTGGTTTGCGTGTACCGAAAGTAAGGATAAGTACCTCGGATGTTTTGAGTAACACCCGTTGGTTTGAGATAGATATAATTGAAGATATAATTTATATAACCCGTGGCCTCGAACTGGATTTTTTTCCAAACCCGCTGATATGTGCTTACTATTTTAAGTGCCTGCTCCACATTAAATGGAACATCATCGATGTTCATTACTTCATTGGTGGAATCATTCAGTAGTAATCCGTATTCAATGGCGGCCGCACTTTGATGGGTTCCAAGGCTGTATAGCTCGGCCACATGCGGTGGACGCCAGGCACTGCTTAGATTTAATGATAAGGTCTGATCCTTACCTAAACTCCTGATCACTCCCAGCGTTGCGCTGGCATTATGAAAATTTAACTGAGATTTATAAAGTGTATTTTTAAAATCATACCCGGCTATATCGTAATAGCGATAGTCATATCGGGCCCCGGCATCTACGGTCAGGTTCTTAAAAAAGAATTTTGTAATCCCGAATACACCACCTGAGAGGTTATTGAAATTGGGAATAAAAGGAATTCGTTGAGTACCCGGAATATTATTATTATCCTGATACATACCCGTTACACCAAAGCAAACAGATCGCTGGTTTGATTGACTGGTTTCCAACTCAGCTTCCAGCGTTTGTGTATTTAATTGAAGGTCAATGGCTGGAAGGTTGGATAATCCACCAATCCGTACATCATATTCTCTTCGGTTATTATTCTGAAAGCCATATTGAATTCGCCAATCACCCAACGCTGAAGTGATGTGACCGTTAATCTTGATTAGGTTATGACTAACCTCTTGGCGAGGTTCAGCAATGGTATAACTAAAGTCAGCTGTATATTGAGGTGGCGTTCGCTCCATTGCATTCATCAAATCGTCTATGTTGCTGGTGGCCGTGCCTTTTAAAATTCCTATTTCAGTATTGAAATGACTAAAGAATATTTCCATTCCCTTTTTCTCGGCATGATAGCCGGCAGCAGCCGAAAAATTCAATTCTTTTATTCCCGTATTAGTCAATGAATAATCGGGTGCATGAAAATCTCCCATTCGTTTAGCGGTACCTTGAACACGCCAGCCCCAACCATCGAGATTCTTTAAGCCGCCTTCCAACATTCCTGAAACAGTACCAGCACGACCATTGCTCTGTATTACAGTTTGTATGGTGCCACCCAGTATTGATTTTTCAGGTAAGGGTGGGGGATTTACGACAACAACACCACCTAATGCATCGGTGCCATATTTAATCGATGATGCGTCCTTTATAACTACTATGTTAGAGGCAATAAACGGATCAATTTCAGGTGCATGTTCTGCACCCCATTGTTGGCCTTCCTGGCGAATACCATAATTTAAAATCAATATCCGCTGGCTATGAACTCCGTGAATCACAGGTTTAAAAATTCCGGGCCCCGATTGAATGCTGCTTACGCCTGGCAATTCCTTTAACGACTCACCTAATGTTTTACCGGCCGTTTCTTTAAGATTTTTTTCTGTCAGGGTCGAAAAGTTTTGAGCGTGTTCCGTATTTAACAATTTCTCAGTAACTACTACTTCATTAAGTTCTGTTACAATAGCTTCGAGAATGATGGTAAGCTCAAGTCTTTCGTTTACAGCTATTGAAATCTCTTGCTTTTTGTATCCAACATATTGTACAGTAACCTGATACTTACCATCGCATAGATTATTAAAACTGAATCTGCCTTCCATGTTTGTTGTTGTTCCAGCGGTGGGAGATGCGTTAAGCATAACGGTAGCAGCATATAACGGCTCTTTTGATTCGGACATAACAATACCGGAAATCACGGAGCGACACCCTTCCTGCGCCAGAACAATTGGGCTGATAGACATGGTTAGTAACAATAAAAATATCGGTCTTTGCATGAAAAAGAAATGTATAGAGAGAAGGATACAAATGATTTTATAAAATCAGATGCATAGATACACTCACCAAGAGTGAGATGATTACTTGTTAGACAACTGGCGGAGCCCTACCGGTGGGTTGAAAAATAATTCCAGCTACGGATGGTTCGAAGGAATTCTGATCAAAGATTGAATTGAAAGTTATTGGTGATACAGCTTGTATCGCTTCTAAAAAATAAGAACTAGGCAATTGAAGATCGCAAAAGGAACATGTATCTTCCTTAATAAGATGGGCATCATGATCACAACCCGCGTTAGGTTGATAATGGTAAACCGAGATATGACACGGGTCGGTCTCATTCAAGGCCGTGTGAAGTTCAACTGTTTCTTTCTTGTGAATAAGATTGTGTACAGAACTAATTTCGGAGGCTCCGAGAGCCAGAAAAAGCAATAGTAAGACTGGCCAATTCCAGGCAGATTTTTTTGTACTTCTAATGATTAATCTTCTGTAGTCCATTCTATGAAGAAGGCACAAATTTAGCAAGACTTACGCTTAAACGCAACAAGGATGCGTTTTAGGCCAATTGCTAGGCAACCTGATACATCGCAAGCGTTGATTTATACGCATCAATATCGCGATTAAGAAAAATTTCCGGTTAGGTGCTGGCTACAGGACATTAAGTCCAGACGTGTAAAAGGGTATTAATCCTAAAACGAAATTTACTACCTTATGAAAAGATTGATAGAATTGGATTCAGTCAATTAACAAATCCCAAAGTATGAACAATAGAAGAACCTTTATTAAAAAGTCGCTGGCTGGTGCTTTGGGGGTAACAGCAATTCCTTCCTTTGGATTTTCCATTTTAAAAGAGAAACCGAAAGGTGAAGATCAAATCATTGGTCACGGTGAGTTTACATATCGCCCACATCCGGAATGGGGCGCATTGGATAGCAGCAAGACCCCTGTTAATAACTGTCATGAAATGGTGCTCGATTCGAAAGGACGCCTGATCATGATCACCGATGAAACAAAGAACAATATTATCATTTATGATCGATCGGGTAAATTGCTCACTACCTGGGGGACAACTTTTCCTGGTGGACATGGATTAACGTTAGCTAAGGAAGGTGGAGAAGACTTTCTTTTTATTTGTGATACGACCCTAAGCACAGTAACAAAATCAACCATTGATGGGAAAGTTTTATTAGAACTTGCTCATCCTAAAAAACTTGGCATCTATACAGAAGCAATGGTCTACAAGCCAACCGAGTCGGCAATTGCACCTAATGGCGATATATATGTAGCTGATGGGTACGGATCACAGTTTATTATACAGTACAATAACAAAGGCGGGTATATTCGCCACTTTGGAGGCCGAGGAAATAAAGACGAAGAGTTTGATACTGCTCACGGTGTAGCGGTTGATTTGCGGGATTCAAAGAATCCAACACTTGTGATCACCTCCAGAGGCCACAATTCATTTAAGCGATTTACGTTAGACGGAAAATATTTATCTACCATTTTTCTTCCGGGTGCATTTGTTTGCCGACCGGTGTTCCAAGGAGAAAATATTTATGCGGGTGTGTGCTGGTCGCGGTTGCGTTATCTAAATCAAACTGATAATTCCGGGTTTGTCACGATTCTAGACAAGAATGATAAAGTTATTTCCAATCCTGGAGGCACGGCACCCAATTACCTGAATGGCGAATTACAATTGATGGTGCAGGCTGTCCCCTTGTTCAAGCATTGTCACGATGTGTGCATTGATGACGATAAAAATATTTATGTATGCCAGTGGAATGCCGGAAAAACATATCCGATCAAATTAGAACGGGTGTAAGAACAAATGACCGAACAATCAATCATGACAAGTTTCTGGCTTTGGCAATTATTAGGAAGGTTGCATCCGTTGATCGTTCACTTTCCAATCAGCTTGTTGGTTGTTGCATTAATTATAGAAATTTATTCATGGAGAAAAAAAGATCAGACTATTCGATCGGGCCTCTATTTAATTCTATTTATTGGAACACTCACTGCCATTATTTCTTGCGTCTTTGGCATATTGCTAAAAGGCCAGGATGAATATACGAGCAACACGCTCACCATTCATCAATGGACAGGAATTGCCACCGCGATAATGTCGATAGGCACCTTGTATCTGTTTCGACTTTCAGGTAAACGCCCGCAACGGATAAAAGTGTATCGGGCATTTTTAGTTTTCACTGTATTGGGCGTGGGCGTGGCCGGACATCTGGGCGCATCATTAACCCATGGTGCTGACTATTTAACAGAAGTATTGCCGTTGCAAAGAAATAATGCCTTTTCAGGAGACCCCAATTTTGATTTAACGAGTTTCAAAAACAATTCTGGTTCTCAACAACGTGAAGATCAAATTGCTGCCATTAATATAGAAGTACGATCCATCTTTGCGCATAATTGCTATAAGTGTCATAGCGCAGAGAAAACGAAAGGTCAATTGCGACTGGATAATAAAGAGTTGGTGATGCGCGGGGGAAAGCATGGTGAAATCATTCAGCCGGGCCATCCTGAGAAGAGTGAACTTATTCGCAGACTTCTTTTACCACGAGAAGATGAGGAGTCGATGCCTCCAAAAGGAAAAACGCTCAGTGAAAAAGAAATTGCTATTCTTGACTTATGGATAAAGATGGGAGCACTATGGCCTGCCGATTTAAATGAAAAAAGTATTTATCGGGTAGCCGCATTAGCTCCGCGCAAACCAACAGTACCTACTAATGATTCAGCGTTAACCAATCCAATCGATCACTTTGTAGACACCTATTTCGCAGAAAAGAAGATGGCCTGGCCTTCAAGGGTAGATGACAGAATCTTTATTCGAAGAATTTATCTGGACCTCATCGGGCTTTTGCCACTACCCGAAAAAATAGATTCCTTTATTGCAGATACTAATCTAGCCAAGCGCGAGTTACTTGTAACGGAGTTGCTGAACAGAGATGATGATTATGCACAACATTGGCTCACCTTTTGGAATGATGCCCTTCGAAATGATTATTCGGGAACAGGTTATATAACCGAAGGCCGATTTGCCATCACCGATTGGTTGTATGAATCGTTGAAAAATAATAAACCTTATGATCAATTTGTAAGAGAACTGATTAGTCCCGATAAAAGATCAGAAGGGTTTATAAGAGGTATACAATGGCGCGGTACCGTCAATGCTAGCCAACGTGTGGAAATGCAAGCCGCGCAAAATATCTCACAAGTCTTTCTGGGTTTAAATCTTAAGTGCGCGTCATGCCATGATAGTTTCATTAGCGATCTTAAGCTATCCGAAGCGTATGCATTTGCGAATATTTTTTCTGATACTACATTGGAAATTAGCCGCTGCGATAAACCAACTGGTAAGATGGCTGGTACAAAAGTTATTTTTTCTGAACTAGGCTCTGTGGATAGTACATTGACTGTTCCTGAAAAGTTGAGACAACTGGCTGAGTTTCTCACCGCACCAGAAAATGGAAGGCTTTACAGAACGATTGTAAACCGTGTGTGGGCTCAGTTAATGGGTAGGGGAATTGTTGAGCCTGTAGATATGATGGACAATGAACCGTGGAGCCAGGATTTGCTTGATTGGCTCGCATCTGATTTTGTTGAACACAAGGGTGATCTTAAACAATTGATATTTACCATTACCACTTCAGAAACCTACCAGCTTTCATCTGTTGGTATTAAAGATGAGAATGATATTTTTAGCGATAACTACACATTCAGAGGAATGCATCGTAGAAGACTTACTGCTGAACAATTTGCCGATGCGGTAAGTACCATAGTGGCTCCGATCTATCCGGATACAGTAAGGCAGTACGATCCATTTAAAAATGCCAAAACTATTGAACCCTTTAATTATGCAAGGGCCTCATTGGTTAAGAATGATATTTTCTTAACTGCCTTAGGTCGCCCAAATCGAGAGAATGTTTCGACCAGCCGATCATCACAAGCCAACCTTTTGCAGGCGTTGGAGCTTACCAATGGAAGCACATTTAATAATGTGTTGCAGGTGGGCGCTAATAAATGGAGCGAAAAATATCATAACAATGAACAGATAGTAAATGAACTTTATAAAATGTGTTTGGGTCGTTTGCCCCATGAGGCTGAACAAAAGAATGCGTTACGTGTATTAGCTGCATCCCCCGATGGGGAAAGTGTTCAGGACCTGATGTGGTCTGTACTTTTACTTCCAGAGTTTCAATTGATTTATTAAACTTTTCAGGATGAGTAACCACTGGAACCGAAGAGAATTTTTGAAGAAGACAAGTTCAGCTGCATTCGCTGCTATGGCTGCAGGCATGCCCACATCTTTATTAAATTCGTGTGCCGCTCCAACCATCCCTGCCAAAGCCGACACGGTAATCCTCTTGTGGATGGCAGGCGGTATGGCACACACCGATACGTTCGATCCCAAAAAATATACACCCTATGAAAAGGGAATGCAGGCAAACAGTGTGCTTAGCACTTTTAAATCTTTACCAACAGCCTTAGATGGCATTCATTTTTCAGAAGGCCTTCAATCTATCGGCAAGGTACTGAATGAAGGAACACTCATTCGTTCCTATCAGGCGGCAGACCTTGGATTTATTTTACATTCACGGCATCAATACAATTGGCATACGTGTTATGAACCACCGCAAACAGTGGCTGCGCCCCACATCGGTTCGTGGATTGCCAAACAACTGGGACCAAAGAATCCGGTGATTCCAGCTTTCATTGATATTGGGCAACGCTTTACGGTAGGTGAAGCCGAAGAATTAAAAGCTTTTCATACAGCAGGATTTTTGGGAAGTGAGTACGGACCGTTTTTTATTCCTGATCCATCGGCCGGTTTAGATAGCGTGAAACCTCCGGTGGGCATGAGTTACCAACGATTTGAAAAACGAAATCAACTCTATAAGGATCTTATTTCGAGTAGCCCGATGGGCGAGTTTGGTAGTGACTATCAAAAAGAATCATTGCAACGCACCATGGAACAGGCGTATCGTTTATTGAAATCTCCGGAGTCGAAAGCATTTGACTTAAGTCAGGAGCCCAAAGAGAGTTATAATATCTACAATACCGGAAAGTTTGGTCTCGGTTGTTTGCTGGCGCGCAGATTAACGGATCAGGGAGCGCGGTTCATCAGCGTTACCACCGAGTACGAACCCTTTAAAGGTTGGGATACGCATGAGAATGGATACACACGATTGATAGAAATGAAAAAACAAATCGACATGCCGGTTGCGCAGTTGATTAAAGACCTCAGGCAGTCGGGGCGTCTAGATCGAACGATGATCATACTGGCAAGTGAATTCAGTCGTGATATGATGACTGAGGGTAGGCCTGGAGCCAAAGTGAAAGAACAGGTTGACCAGCCCGATATTATTACTGATATCAAAAACTATGGTATGCATCGCCACTTTACAGATGGATGTTCCATTTTACTTTTTGGTGGCGGGGTGAGAAAAGGATTTACATATGGCAAAACTGCTGATGAGCGGCCTTGTAAGTCTATTGAGAAGCCCATCAAAATTGCCCAGCTGCATCAGACCATTTACCATGCGTTGGGCATTCCCCAAGACACAAATTATGTGATTGAAGAAAGACCATTCTTTACAACTCCGGATGGCAATGGAAAAGCAGAGTTGGAATTGTTTGCTTAATGTCATATTCGATAGTTCAAACTTTCTCCAAATGCTTCCCAATCGAAACCTGTTTCAATTCGATTGTGCTTTAGCCCTGGAACCTGTGTAGTGATAATCATAGTTGTTGTGCCCAAGACAGTGTGATGATATTGGGGGATTACTCTTTCAACCGCTTTAATCATTTTGAACGTGATACCCGGAAAATATTCTTGTACCGATTTTTTAATTTTATCGATAGTCTCCATGCTATACATAACAACAACTTCGGGTGCATACACTTTCACATTAGTGAGAATAGCTTCCATACGACTTTCATAAAGGTGTTCCTTGTATAGGGCGCGACTTTTTAAAAAACTTAGTTGGGGCAAATCGAGCCAGCTGTAATACCATGCATGGTTATGGGCCGGCAACGGATACAATCTTAACAAGGCTTCTTTTTTATGAGGTGTTAATGCAAATGATTTTTTCTGATACTCAAGCAAGTCGGGGAGTGGTTTGTTTTGATAGCCGTGAACAAATGCGATTATACTTTTCCATTCTCCATGCTGAACGGCATGACTGTTGAATCGATAATCGTAAAGATTGGTGAACAAATCGGCTCGTGGGCCAGTGACCGTAAAAGAGGTGCGTTGGTAAAGTTCACGAATATCGCAGAGTGCTGTATGATTACCCGATGTATGTACGTTCCAAAAATAATTAATCTTGTCGGCTACTTCTTCAGGCGTATCGCCACCACCTTCTTCCGGTCCAATAAACCAAAACCGTGCTTGCCATGATCCATAGCCATAAAAATTGTCAATCCAGTGTTTGAGTGCGTCCTCTCTGATTAGCATAGATGAAAGATAGTGAAGGGATTTTAAAACTAAGAAATCGAAATTGAGTTATTCTTCATCAAATATTTTCGGGCGCAGATCGCTTTTGCATAACATCAGTTCTGCAAAAGACCTATATTTAAATATTTAGCAATCTCCGCATCTATGAAAAGAGACCTCATTCAAGCAACAGCCATTTTGATTTGTAGTTTTTTGCATCCGGCTATAGCTCAGGATAAGCATCACTACCAAACCGATTTTTCGAAGGAAGAATTTGCAGAGCGCAGAATGAAAATAATGGAAGCCATAGGCAACAATGCAATTGCAGTTATCCAAGGCGCCAGTGGTATTCCGGGGTTTAGTGTTTTCAGGCAAGCAAATACCTTCTATTATCTGACCGGGCTCGAATCACCACATGCCTACTTGCTGATCAACGGAAAAAATAGACAGACAACCGTATATCTTCCGCATCGCGATGAAGGTATGGAGCAAAACCAAGGGAAAGTATTATCAGCCGAAGACGCGGATTTAGTAAAACAACTTACCGGGGTTGATCACGTACGCGGAATTGAGTTTTTGTCAGCCAATTTAATAGGTACTGGCTTGATCAGACCTCCTGCACCATTACTATACACTGAATTAAGTCCCGCAGAGATTGGGAATGATAGTCGCGATGAATTATTATCCAGTCAAGCCCGATCGGCCGCTGATCCCTGGGATGGCCAAGCATCGCGGGAGGCATTGTTTGTTCATAAGCTAACAGAAAGATTTCCCCAGTTTGAAATTCGGGATCTCTCACCCATACTTGATTCGATGCGACTCATTAAAAGCACAAGTGAAATTGCTGTGATTCGCAAAGCCACACAAATAGCAGGACTGGGCATCATCGAGGCGATGAAGTCAACCCAGCCGGGTATTTACGAATATCAATTAGATGCTGCTGCCAAATATATTTTTTACTTGCATGGTTCGCGTGGCGATGGCTATCCTTCCATTATAGGAGGTGGGACGAACGCCTACATGGGCCATTATTTTCATAAGACGGATAAACTTGTTGATGGCGATCTGGTGATTATGGACTATGCACCGGACTATAAAAATTATACGAGCGATGTAACCCGCATTTGGCCAGTAAATGGAAAATTTAACAGCGAGCAGAAAGAGTTATATAATTTTATTATTGCTTATCGCGATGCGCTATTTAAATATATAAAGCCAGGTGTAACCGATAAGGAAGTACTTGATCAGGCTGCTGCTGATATGAAACAATATCTGGTCGGTAAAAAATTTGCAAAGCCTGCGCATTTAAAGGCGGTAGAAGAGGGAGTAAAATTTCGGGGCCATTTTCAACACCCGGTGGGTATGGCAGTACATGATGTGGGCCAGGTGCATGGCGTAAAACTAAAGGCCGGTATGGTGTTCACCATCGATCCCATGATCTGGATTCACGAAGAAAGACTTTATGTACGCATTGAAGACGTGGCCTTGGTAACTGAAACAGGAGTTGAAAACCTGAGCGCATTTGTGCCTACCCGTATAGAAGATGTGGAGCGCACCATCAACGAAAAAGGCTTGATCGAATTTCGGCCACCCGTAGAAATGCCTTTAAAAAAACAGAACTGAAGTTTGACTAAATTAAATCGTGAACATGAGAAACAACATGCTTTGCATTGCCTTGCTTTTACTTATCCCGGCACTTTCCAATGCCGATACGTATCCTAAAAATGCAAAGGTTGATGTGCTAAACTATATCTTTCGCATTTCACTTTCCGATGCAACCGATGAAATCAAATGCGAGGTAACCGTAGATGTGAAATATGTGGGCGCGGGGGTTGAAATGCTCAGGCTTGATCTGGTAAATGCAACCGCTGCTTTGCAAAACAAAGGTATGCATGTCAGTGGTGTAGTTTCTGAGGGCAAGCCGATAAGCTATACACATGAGAATAATGAACTCAAGATCAACCTGACTGCACCTTCGCAAGTAAATGAACGAAGGCAGTATACCATTACTTATTCGGGAATACCGGCCACCGGACTTAAGATTGCCAACAACAAGTATGGCGATAGAACATTCTTTAGTGACAACTGGCCGAACCTGGGAAGAAACTGGCTTGCGATGGTCGATCATCCTTATGATAAAGCAACCTGCGAGTTTATTGTTACAGCACCGGCCCTGTATCAAGTTGTATCCAATGGATTGAAAGTCGAAGAATCAGATGTAGCAAACGGAATTCGAATGACGCACTGGAAACAATCCGTTCCAATAGCTTCCTGGTTATATGTGTTGGGTGTTGCCCGTTTTGCTGTTCAATACGTAGATGAATTCGATCACAAATCTATTGAAACCTGGGTTTATCCTCAGGATCGTGAGGCTGGGTTTTATGATTTTGCGGAGCCAACTAAAAAAGTGTTGGAATTTTATAGCGAGTCTGTGGGCCCATTTTCATACGAAAAGTTAGCCAACATTCAGTCGAACAGTGTGAGCGGTGGGATGGAGGCGGCTTCTGCTATTCTCTATAGTGAAACTTCAGTAGTAGGAGATAGGAATGAGCGCTGGCGCAATGTAGTGATCCATGAAATTGCCCATCAATGGTTTGGCAATGCGGTAACAGAATCTGATTGGGATGATGTTTGGCTAAGCGAAGGTTTTGCTACTTATTTCACGTTGTTATTTATCGAGCATGAATATGGCCAGGAGGCATTCATGAAAGGATTGGCCGCCAGTAAAAAGAAGGTTGATGAATTCTCAATCAAGAATCCGAACTATACAATCATACATGATAATCTGAAAGATATGAGTCAGGTTACCAGCTCGCAAACGTATCAGAAGGGGAGCTGGATTTTGCACATGCTACGCGGGGTAGTTGGCACCGATAATTTTTGGAAAGGAATTAAAGCCTACTATAAAAAATATCAGAATCTGAATGCTACTACAACGGATTTCAGAAAAGAAATGGAGCTGGCTTCTGGAATGGATCTAACTACATTCTTTGATCAATGGCTTTATAAAAGTGGAGCTTTAAAAATATATGGAACCTGGCAATTCAGTAATAGGAAAAAAGAAGTTACCCTTTCGCTTAATCAAATTCAAAAAGAGGTAAGTCTTTTTAAAATGCCTATTCAGGTGGCTATTTATTTACCCAATCAGGCAAAGCCTTTACTGAAAACCGTTGATCTGAATAATAAGACAGTTGTAGTTAGTTTTCCACTGGATGCGGAGCCCGACAAAATTGTTTTGGATCCGGATGCGTGGGTATTGATGGATGCAACGCTGTCGAAAAAGTAAAATAGCTTATTTCTATGTGCAAGTTGAAGTAGTATCCGTGGAGATTCATAAAAAGTGTCCAGAGCCAATCGGATGTGTAGCTCCTTGTAAGTAGATCCTTCTAAAAATCGTAAGGGTCGCTACATCCCTGAAAGGGGCGGGGTTACATGTTTAACCTATTAATAAAAATGGACAAGATAATTCACTTACCCAATAATCCTGCCATCTTCCATTTCGATGATCTGATCCGTTCGGTTAGCAAATTCAGGGTCGTGCGTTACCACTAGCAAGGTCTGATGGAATTCCCCACTCAACTTTTTGAAGATGTTAAAAACAATCTCGCTATTCGCCTTATCCAAATTTCCAGTAGGTTCATCACACATAATTATGCTTGGGTTGTTAATAAGTGCGCGCGCTATAGATACGCGTTGCTTTTCTCCACCAGATATCTGGTAGGCCTTTTTATTGGCCAGCTTCTGAATGTCCAATTGATTTAGTTTATCCATGGCGTGTTCACGTACTTCCGCTTTTGGAAACTTGGCAAGTTTGAGTCCAGGCAGCATCACATTTTCCAATACAGAGAATTCGTTTAATAAGTAGTGAAATTGAAAAACAAAGCCGATTCGTTCGCTGCGCACATGAGCCAATTGCTTGTCCGTTTTATTCCGCATTGTTTCTCCTCCAATCATCAAATCTCCTTCATAATCGGTATCCATGGTTGACAAAATATATAATAGAGTAGACTTGCCGCACCCTGATTTACCGATTACCGACACAAATTCTCCTGCATGAATGGAAAAAGAAATATCCTTCAACACGTGAATGGATACCGGATTGTTAAAATACTTATTAATGCGGTTTGCTTGAAGTGTAATTATTTTGCTCATCTCACTTTCCACGAATGATAACTACTGGATCCACTTGGCTTGCTTTCCTGGCGGGGGCCCAACCGGCCAGAAAGGTGGTGATCATCGAAAATGAAGCTCCAATTATATAAAAAATAGGATTATAATTAACGGGATAGGTAGTAACTGTAGGTAGCGCAGTTGTATTGAACGGCACTTGATCAATAAGCAGTGAGAGCAAAAAGCCAAATACCAGACCAAGCGCTCCGCCAAAAAATCCAATGCTCAGCGCAATCACCATGAAAATTCGATAGACATCCTTTCCCGAGAAACCCGTGGCCTTCAAGATTGCGATGGAGTCCATCTTTTCATAGATCAACATGTTCAGTATATTGTAAATCCCAAATCCAGCGACAATAAGTAATGTAATTCCAACCGCATAGGAGATCAGGGACCGGACAAAGGAGCCTGTTTCAAACTGCGCATTGGCTGTTTGAATATCCTCCGCTTCAGTCTGAAACAATTTTGCATATGCCTTACCCAGGGCCGGAGCTTCATTGAGATCGTTGACCTTAATTTGAATATCAGTAATATAGTTATTGGGTTCAGCGAGTATTTTCTGTACGGTGCTGATGGACGTGTAGCTTTGTACTTTGTCAAATTCCTGCAGGCCCGATTGAAAGATGCCAACTACCTTAAGTGGAAAACGCTGCTGGGTTATAGTCATGATTTGTATCACATCTCCAATGTCGGCCGATAATTTTTCGGCCAATCCTTTACCGAGAATGATGCTGTTCGTAACTATAGCAATGTCCATTGAATTACCAGCTATTACATAGTCATTAAAATGAAAAAGCTTACTCTCAGCCATCACGTCAATGCCATTCACTACTCCAGTGATGTCAATCGAACCCTCATTGAAAAAAACCTGGGCCGATATCTTTGGGGCAATGCCATTAACGCGTTTATCATTTTTTAACGCTTGTAGGATAGCGCCACTATTGTAAATACGTTGCCGGCCACCGACTGACTTGATAGACTGAACAAAATTGTAAGTGTCGTTGAACGCTGGAGCCCTGTTAACAGGCTGATGCTCATTAGGCTTGCTATCATTGAAGAGTCTTACGTGAGCCGTGCGGTTAATGATAATCCCATCCAACAGACTATTAAGACCTGTCATGAACCCAAGCAACGCGATGAACATAGTGATACCAAAAGTAACTCCAATAGCGGCTACTAGAGATTGCTTCCACCGGGCAAGGAGAAGCGACTTGGCAATATCAACTATCAAACGGCCAATCATAAGTGGGGCAGGGTAAGCACGTCTTCAGTAGTTAAGCCACTGACAATTTCTGCCTTTCGATAATCTTTCAAACCAACAACCACTTTTTTCGTTTCGCCATTGCTCAAGAGCACCAGGGAATCACCCATCAGATAATTACGCGGTATCGTTATCACCTTTTCCTTCGATCGAACAACAATGTTGGCTTCCAGTGATAGATTCGGGTACAAAACGTCTGGCCGCGTTATAAAATTGGCATGGATGGTAAATGATCTTGACCTTTCATTCATCAACGGTATAATTTGAATGATGGTGGCTTCAAAAACGGCACCATGATAGCTGTCCATGGAAATAAATACAGGCTGCCCTAGCTGAATGCGTGAAATATCATATTCGTCTACTGTAAGCTGTGCGTAAAAGTTATCGGCATCACCCACAATGGCAAGTGGAGTAGTTGTATTTGCAAATTCTCCTTTTTCTTTCAGTATACCGTATACCTTACCCTCAACTTCCGATTTAATAACAAAATCATTGACAATCGAAGCGTTAATCTTGAGGTTATTTACAGCCTGCTTCTCGTCAAATTCGAGTTGTCTTTTCAAATTCTGATATCGGACATTTACGTCCTGCAAATAATTTTGTGCGTTTTGGTAAGCCAGTTCACATTCTTCTAATTTGACCTTTGTGCCAATGTTCTGACTCCATAACTTTTGCTGTCGGATCAACAACACGGAGTCATTAGTCAATCGACTTTGAGCCAAGGTAATATCTGCCTTCAGTTTAGTCAGTTTATTGGCATTGGCTTCCAGAGAAGTATATTGTGCAGCGAGTCTTGCGTTTTCAGCATTCAGACGGGAAGTTTCATTCAGTAACTTCATTAATGGATCACCCCTTTTTACTAGGTCACCTTCTTTCACAAGCACTTCCTGGATCAATCCATTGCTGGATGAATATACCTGATATTGATTTTTGCTTTTAATAACTCCGGAAGCATACACCGACTCAGATATAGATTCGATTATAGGGTTTACCATTTCCCCTTTATTTTGACAAGATCCAGAAGCCATCAACAATAGAAGGGTGAGTCCAAACCTCGTTGGCAATGAACCCAGCATATTTAAAGGGTAGTTGATCATCTGACTGTAAAATAAGTTTCATCCATAAGTATTAACTATTTATAGGTGTACTAATATAGATGTATTTCTATTGTGTAGCAGTCAGAAAAGTCATGCTCTAAAATGATTTTCATCAGGTTTGTTGAGCTCTTGTGAATGTATACATAACCACCGTCAGCGTGTACTTGTGAATACGCGGATGTTACTTTTTGAACTAAAGCCTTCGCAAATACGAGCACCAGTTTACTATTTTTATACGAGGCAGATTTTGGAACGTAGTGATAAATCTATAGCAAACTTTACATTTTTCAATCACAACTTGCTAATATTGTGTTTATCATTTAAAAGGATTTCATCTATGAAAAAGTTTCTGATAGTTATCAGTGTACTGTTGATATTTTCAAGCGAAGTACTCAGCCAAGAGCTTCGTTCACCCAATGGAAAATTGGTGATGGCCTTTGCGCTGAAAACAGATGGAACGCCAACATATGCCTTAACCTTTAATGGAAAAGCTGTTATAAAAACCAGCACGTTAGGGCTCGAATTTAAAAATGATGAAAAGTCGCTCCTAAATGATTTTACCATCGCGAAAGCAGAAACGGCCACGCACGACTCCAACTGGGAGCCCGTGTGGGGCGAAGTGAAAAGTATCCGCAATCATTACAATGAACTGGCCGTAACGCTTTTGCAAAAAGGAACCGATCGTACATTGATTATCCGGTTCCGGATGTTTGATGAAGGCCTTGGCCTCCGGTATGAATTTCCATCACAGAAGAACCTTATTTATTTTGTGATCAAAGAGGAGCGGACTCAATTTGCCATGGCAGGCGACCACACGGCCTTTTGGCTTGCTGGCGATTATGATTCGCAGGAGTATGACTATACTACTTCGCGTTTATCGGAAATCCGAAACCTGATGCAAGGAAGCATCACCGATAATGCTTCGCAAACTCCTTTTTCACCTACGGGTGTACAAACCGCCCTTATGATGAAAACCGAGGATGGTCTTTATATAAATATTCATGAAGCCGCGCTCATTAATTACTCGTGCATGCATTTAAATCTAGATGATACAAACATGGTATTTCAATCGTGGCTTACGCCTGATGCCGAGGGCGATAAAGGATACATGCAGGCGCCTGGCACATCTCCGTGGCGTACCGTTATGGTGAGTGATGATGCACGTGAGATTTTAGCTAACAAGATGACGTACAATTTGAATGAACCTAATAAGATTGAAGATACTTCCTGGATTAAACCGGTTAAATACATGGGCGTATGGTGGGAGATGATCACCGGAAAAAGTTCGTGGTCTTACACCAACGATTTGCCCTCTATCCAAATTGGGATTACAGATTATTCAACCGCAAAACCAAATGGTACGCATGGCGCCACTACAGCGAACGTAAAAAAATACATCGACTTTGCTTCTCAACATGGATTTGATGGCGTGCTTGTAGAAGGTTGGAACATTGGATGGGAAGACTGGTTCGGTCATCATAAAGATTATGTATTTGATTTTCTTACGCCCTATCCGGATTTTGATTTACCGGGCTTGCGCGATTATGCTAAATCAAAAGGATTAAAACTGATCATGCACCATGAAACATCAGGCTCTACGCGTAATTATGAGCGCCATCTTGACAAAGCTTTTCAATTCATGAAAGACAATAATTATGATGCCGTGAAAACGGGTTATGTGGGTAATATCCTGCCGAAAGGATATTATCATTACGACCAATGGACCGTCAATCATTATCAATATGTAGTGGAGAAAGCTGCAGAGTATAAGATTATGGTGAATGCGCATGAGGCTGTTCGTCCTACCGGTATCGCCCGTACGTATCCCAACATGATTGGCAATGAATCTGCACGGGGTACTGAGTTCCAGGCATTCGGTGGTTCCAAACCAAACCATGTAACTATTCTACCATTCACGCGCCAGATAGGAGGACCCATGGACTATACACCTGGAATTTTTGAAATGGACATCAGCAAAGCTAATCCGAGCAACTCCAGCCATGTGAACAGTACGCTGGCTAATCAACTCGCGTTGTATGTAACGATGTACAGTCCGCTTCAGATGGCGGCCGATTTTCCAGAAAATTATACCAGGTTTATGGATGCTTTTCAATTTATTAAAGATGTTGCTCTGGATTGGGACGAAAGTAAATACTTAGAAGCAGAGCCTGGTCAATACATTACGGTAGCGCGTAAAGAAAAGGGAAAGTCGACTTGGTTTTTAGGGAACGTAAATGGAGAAACACCACGCATCTCCAATGTATCATTTGATTTCTTAGAACAAGGAAAGACTTACATAGCCACCATCTATGCCGATGCAAAAGAAGCGCACTACAAAACCAATCCGCAGGCGTATTCAATTCGTAAAGTAGTAGTTACCAATAAATCTAAACTACAACAATGGTCAGCCTCGGGGGGTGGGTATGCGATCAGTATCGTGGAAGCAGATAAAACCCAGACCAAAGGTTTAAAGAAGTTATAAGGTATTAGTAGCATGAAAAGAAAAATATCATACGGATTTCTTACGGTACTAATCCTTTCCGCAATTGTCTTTTTCACTTTCGGGCCCGGCTATTTTGACAAGAGCATGAATAAGGTGACAAGCTCACCACATGTTGGTTCATTCCCCGATTATGATTCACTGCCCTTCGTTGCTGATTTGCATTGCGATATGTTGTTGTGGAATAGAGATTTTTTCGATCAGCATGATTACGGGCACGTAGATTTACCGCGGATGCAATCAGCGAACATGGCGTTTCAGGCGTTCACTATTGTAAGCAAAACTCCACGCGGCATCAACATTGAAAGCAATAGTGCGGAGACCGATCAGATCGGGTTGCTAAGTTTTGTGCAGCTCAGGCCGCCATCATCGTGGTTTAGTATTAAAGCCCGAGCCTTACATCAAATCGGGCAGCTCCATGATTTCGCTTTCAAGTCCGATGGACAATTTCGGGTGGTAAAATCCAAATCTGATTTAGAAAAATTTGTGGCTGATAGGAAAACGAATTCACGAATTACGGCTGGCATGATTGGTCTCGAAGGAGCGCACTGTCTAGAAAATGATTTAAACAATCTCGATGTATTTTATGAACAAGGCGTGCGGTTCATTGGACTAGCACACTTTTTTGACAATGAATGGGCAGGTTCTGCGCACGGCTTAGCCAAAGGAGGATTAACCGATGCCGGAAAAAAACTTCTTAAAAAGATGGACAGCCTGCATATTATGATTGACCTCTCGCATGCATCAGCCGCTACCATTGATGATGTTTTCAAATTGACTTCTGGGCCCTTGCTGGTATCCCATACAGGTGTGCGCGGCATGTGCAACAACCAACGTAATTTATCTGATGAACAGATTCATGAAATCGGACGAAGAAATGGTTTGATTGGCATTGGTCTTTGGGAGACTGCTGTTTGCGGCACGGATGCCCTGGCTACGGCACGCAGCATGAAGTATGTTGCCGATTTGATTGGTGTTGAAAAGGTTTGCCTTGGCAGTGATTACGATGGTGCCATCACAGCGCACTTTGATTTGCGCGGACTTCCACTCATTATGGACGAATTAAAAAAGCTCGGCTTCAATAAAAAGGAAGTGGAAGGCATGATGGGTGGCAATGTGCGCGATTTTATGCTTCGGAATTTGCCTTAAACACACCTCGGGCTCAATCATTTTCTCCGCCCGGCTCGATTCACTATCAAAAATTAGAGTAAACTCTTAAGTATAGGAGCAGCTAAAACAATCCTTTCACTTTTAAGTTAAAAGTACTTTTAGTTTATCTGTTTTGTCATAACTTTGAGATGCGAAAGGAGGTAGCTTCGATGAAACTAACATTCAACAAATACTATTTTGCAATAGCCACGCTGCTGTTTATTACGGAAGTATTGATCGCACTCTTTGCAGCGAACACCTTTGTGCGATCGTACTTTGGCGATGTGTTGGTTGTTATTCTAATCTATTGTTTTGTAAAGTCATTTATTAAAATGCCCGTGCTTCCGCTGGCCATCGGTGTGCTGTCTTTTGCATTCACCATTGAGTTTCTTCAATACCTGAAGATTGTTGAAATTCTCGGCTTGCAAAAATCTGCGTTGGCGCGAACGGTTATCGGAACTTCTTTTGCGTGGTTGGACATACTCTCATATGTCGTGGGCATTGTGTTTGTGTTTGTAGTTGAAAAGTTGAAAAAAGTAACATGACTACCGAATACTTTGTAGACAAACACTCCATTATGCGGCAGATTTGGGGCCGTGGTGATACCATCCTTTTTATATTCGCGGGGGCCTCGGCTGAGTTTGCACTCAACAAAGCAGTGGACTGGTTATACTTTACCGGACGATTGCCGGCCGATCCCTTAGGCCGACTCTTCTCAACCGTAAAATACTCGCAGGCGATTATGTTTTCTGAAAAGCAGCATGCCCTGCGCACCATTGACTCCATGGCGAGTATCCATGCACAGGTGGAAGCGAAACGTGGAACAACCATACCCGATTGGGCTTACCGCGATGTACTCTTCCTGCTCATCGATTATTCCATTCGCGCGTTTGAACTGTTGGAACGAAAACTAAACTCCGCTGAAAAGAATGAAGTGTTTGAAGTATTTAATAAAGTAGGGAACCGAATGGGACTAAGTGGCTTGCCCACCTCTTTTAACGCCTGGACGATTATGCGCCAACAACATTTAATGCAGAACTTACAACAAAGCAACTACACCACTGATTTATATGCGCAATACAAGAAGCACCTTGGTGCAGTACGCTACAAGATATTACTACAATCACAATCCTTGGTAACTCCACCGCGTGTGCGGGCGTTACTCCACCTCAATAGAACTTCTCTTTTTCAAGGAGTGATAGTCCTATATAAAGTAAGTAAAAGATTAAAAATCGATTGGTTGCTGCGCGCACTCATACTACCCGCAAACTATAAAAAAGAGATTGAAGCGTTGGATAGGATTGTGAGTTAAATGTTGCGACATTAAAGTTGCATTTAATTAGATGTTAATGTAAGTTCTATGGCAAGAATCTTAATCACGGGCTCAGCGGATGGCCTTGGTCAGTTGGCCGCAAACCAATTAGTGAGCGAAGGGCATCGGGTTGTGCTACATGCACGCAACAAAGCCCGCGGGCAGGAGGCGTTGAAAAAGACACCTGGTGCCGAGACTGTAGTAACCGCAGATTTATCAAACCTCGAGGAGACTATACAACTGGCGCATGATGTAAATGCGTTGGGAAGCTTTGATGCGGTGATTCACAACGCAGGTGTCTATCGCGCCAGCGGAGAAGGGATTGTGGCTGTGAATACATTAGCGCCTTATATTTTAACCAGTTTAATAACTCCACCTAAGCGCTTGATCTATTTGAGTTCGGGGCTGCATAGTGGGGGGCAGGCTAAGTTGCAACAGCTAGAAACTGATCCTGCTAAAATCAGTTATTCCGATTCAAAGCTGCATGTACTCTTGCTGAGCATGGCAGTCGCGCGGTTATGGCCAACCGTTTATAGCAATGGTGTTGACCCGGGTTGGGTACCTACAAAAATGGGCGGTGAAGGTGCCCCGGATGATTTAGAAAAAGGCTATCAGACACAATGTTGGTTGGCTACCAGTAATGACGCTGAAGCAAAAGTTAGTGGCCAATATATTTTCCATCAGAAACCAAAGCGCTTTAATCCCACCGCGGCCGATGAAGCGTTGCAAGATAAATTTCTCGAAGTCTGTGAGAAGTTAACGGGGGTGAGGTTCCGGTGAGTAGTTAATAAGTTACAAAGCTTTTCCCGACTCTAAGGTTTTAATATTTTGCTCAACACCTCTTTTGCTTTCCTCATTCGGTGCTAGTGCCAATGCCTTCTTTCCAAATTCAAGCGCCTTCTTAAGATCACCGTTTGCTGAATACCCGCGCATCATACCCACCGCGGTAGGCCACGCGCCTTTGTTCCTTTTGTAATTGGTTTCAAAGACCACCATCGCTTCCTTCGGCTTGCCCTGATTAATCAATTGTCGGCCATAACCATGCATCTCTAAGGCAGTCGCCTTGTCCATCGCATGTTGCATAATCTTAGCGGACTCTTCTGGTCGGTCAAGTTTATTTAACAAACCCGCTTTGGTAGACAAAGCTGTAAAGGTTTGAATGCGACCCAGGTTTGGATCGGTAACAACATTGATCCACGAAAGAGCTTGATCATAGTTCGTATTATTTTGCAAACACCAGGCAGCCGCTGTTTCCAGGCTGGGAGGATCAAAACCCATAGCGCCACTGAGCTGTTGACGGATAGAAGCAAGCGTTGTCTTAACCAAATCTACTTCCACGTTTATTGGAATGCGCCAGTGTTCCCAATCAAGGGCAACGGTTACTGAGTGATCGGTTTGATCAATAAAATGATACGTTAATCGTTCAACACTTTCCGGTTGATTTTTCCCCTGCCGCGTGGTTACATGCAGCACATCTAACTCTTTATTGTAAAAGTAACTTCCCCAACCTTTGGTGTTTTTGTTAAAGATGAGAGTACAAGAATCCGCATAGAGGGCGATGAAGAATCCATAAGTTCCAGCAGCCAACGGTTTTCCATTTATAGTCACATCGGTAGAAAAGGAAATAGTTGTGCTTTCATTCGAACCGGCTCGCCAAGGTGACTCCATATACGATCCGTAGCCCAACACGGTAAATCCATAAGGCGCAACGGACGTACCCCAGATGTTTCCTTCGCGCCCTTTAACTCCAGGTGCATTCCAGTTGATCTCAATATCCGTTACACCCACTCTTCTTCCAGCCACACTTTTTAAGTTTACGCCACCGTCAGGTATTCGTATCATCTGCGCGTTAACCAGGTTGATCGTGAAGAATAAACAAAAGATGAACAACAGGTATTTTGGTGTGGAAGTTTTCATGGCGAATAGAGGGTGAATGTGATCAAGTTGGACTTAACCGACAGAACGGTTATTGCTAATCGCAGGCTTAAGCTTTTTATGAATGGCCGCAAATGTTTACTTAAGGTTAATGATAGGTAGTGAAAGGAGTTGCTTTAAAAATCAGTTTATGGGCTTTGGTCGGATAGCTTTCTGAAAGAGAGGGAAGTTTACTTACTCGCTATAGCGAAGGTAAGGCTGATCAAAAAACTGTATATTTATCGAAAGAGTAAATAGCATGCTTCTTAAGCGATTAAAATCATACCTTGAGATATCAGAATCTTTGATATGAAAGTTATAATTACTGGAGCGACCGGCATGGTTGGCAAAGGAGTTTTATTAGAGTGCCTGGATCATACCGAAATCTCAGAAGTATTGAGCCTGGGTAGGAAGCCACTGGAGATGAGTCACCCAAAACTGAAAGAGCTTATCCATAAAGACTTTTCAGAATTTGAATCCGTTTCTGAACTACTTAAAGGGTACGATGCGTGCTACCATTGCATGGGCGTAAGTGCAGCGGGTATGAATGCGGAACAGTACACCAAAATGACCCATGGTTATTCTATGGCTTTAGCTAACGTGCTCTATCAACTAAATCCACAAATGACTTTTATCTATGTATCCGGACAAGGAACCGACACTACCGAAAAGGGTAGGAGTATGTGGGCACGCGTAAAAGGTAAAACTGAAAACGATATCATCAATAAAGGCTTTAAACAAGCTTTCGCGTTTCGTCCCGGTGCTATCATCCCTTTACGGGGAATACAGCCCAGCAGTAAATTTTACAGAGTATTGATTAATAATCTTATCTGGCTTATAAAACTCATAAAGAAAATGGCTCCTAATGCGATAGTAAATACCTCCCAGATAGGAGTGGCCATGATACAGTTGACCCAGCGTGGCTATGATAAAACCATTATTGATCCAAAGGATATTTTAGAACTGGCAGGAAATTAAAACTTCCAGGATCTATTCTTCAGCCTACCATGGTTTGATGAAATCCTATTCATCCATTGAGCCCAATATTGCGTATTTTTGTCAAAATATCTGCCCATTGATACCCATCGGACAACATCAGGAATTAACCATTTTACGCCACACTTCGGTAGGATTGTATTTAGGAGATGAAGAAGAAACCGAAGATGTGCTGTTGCCGAATAAATACTGTCCGGAAGACTTTACGGAAGGTGAAAAGTTGCGCGTCTTTGTTTACCGCGATTACGAGGAACGAAAAATTGCCACCAATCTGGAACCAAAGATTTTGTTGCATCAGTTTGCTTTTCTGCGGGTGGCCTCGGTGAGTGCGGTAGGTGCTTTTTTAGATTGGGGATTGGAGAAGGAGCTTTTGGTACCGTTTCGCGAGCAACGACAAAAAATGGAAGAGGGCCGTTGGTATATTGTATACCTCGAGCTGGATAAAGAGACTGATCGTTTGTATGCTACCAATAAAATCGAGAAGCGGCTTACCAATGTTGAACTTACAGTAGGGGAAGGGGATGCGGTTGATGTGATGATCATGAAAAAGACCGACCTCGGGTTTTCGGTTATTATAAATCAGCTACACGAAGGATTGATCTTTGAAAGCGACATCTTCACCAAGCTTAACATTGGCGATAAGGTAAAGGGATATGTCAAACAGATTCGGGATGATAATAAATTGGATATCACGTTGCAGCCTATAGGCTTTGAAAACTTCAATGATCCGAATTGCGAAATGATTCTCGCCAAACTACAGGCCAACAAAGGATTTTTACCGCTCGCGGATAAAAGTACGCCCGAAGAAATTTATGGGACGTTACGTATCAGTAAGAAAGCCTACAAAAAAGCCATAGGTACACTATACAAACAACGTAAAATTATTCTTCAGGTCGATGGCATTAAACTCGTTTGAGTTTTGTGCAAAGACTATTTTACAATAAGTATTTGCTGGCTAATTAAATCCTTTTAAAAACTTAATTTATTCCTGACCGAGTCAGGCGTAACGAGGCATAATAATAGCTAACTCGATGGTTGGACTCCAGGATCAATTTGGCAATGAGTAACACGACTCTCTTGTCAATATTACTTGTTTTTCTGACATCCCAAGGCGACTATAACTTCTATGCTGGGGGGCTCGAAAAGTAATGAAGGCAGGCGCATGGCCTCAATTGAAAATAAAAGTATCCAAAAAGTCGGATACTCAAACTTTGAATGCATGTTAGAATAATAAAAGAATTATCTTTGCCGATATTCTAAGAATTAGTGCCTTTCAGCGAGTCCTCCTTAATGCTTACCTGTTTTCACTCTTTTTTCAGTAATAGTTTCCTCAATCTTTTTTAAAGATCAGGGTCATTATTAATTACTGGTGGAGTTCCATTAGTCAGATGTGTTTTTTTTAATTTAATTTTTATACAATGCAAGGAACAGTAAAATTTTTCAATGAAGCCAAAGGTTTTGGATTCATAACACCGTCAGATTCAAAAACTGATATTTTTGTTCACGTTTCAGGTCTCCT
>Ga0154020_10000409_pt1 | contig 51905 bp, 59 predicted proteins | sample Klosneuvirus_201_FD_109709 | JGI IMG/M metagenome (GOLD analysis project Ga0154020, IMG submission 109709) | Active sludge microbial communities from wastewater, Klosterneuburg, Austria - Klosneuvirus_20160825_MG | ecosystem: Engineered > WWTP > Aerobic digester > Activated sludge | place... | reverse complement strand
TCGCATCGATCAGTATCCACACCAGTTTTCAGGCGGTATGCGGCAACGCATCATGATTGCCATCGCTCTGGCCTGTAAACCCAAGGTCCTGATCGCTGACGAGCCAACTACCGCACTTGACGTAACTATTCAGGGTCAAATTCTGGAGCTGCTCAAAAATCTCCAGCGTGAGATCAATATGGCAGTTATCCTCATCACCCACGACCTTGGAGTCGTGGCCTCCGTCGCTGATCGGGTTGCCGTCATGTATGCAGGCGAGATCGTCGAGACGGGAAGCGTCGAAGATATTTTTGCGAATCCGTCCCATCCATACACAATTGGACTACAGCAAGCCATCCCCAACCCCTTACGACCAGACAAGAGAGACCTGCAGGCAATACCCGGCTCGCCTCCCGATTTGTTCTCTCCCCCCGAAGGATGTGGCTTCGCCGCAAGGTGTCCTCACGCGATGGAAGTCTGCCTCTCCTTTGCGCCGCCACAGTTTGCGGTAGCTCCCCGGGCGGGCTTGGCACAGTCAGATCGCTATTCGTCTTGTTGGCTCCATCATAAAGCGACTCCTGCAGCATTGAGAGAGGTGGTTCAAAATGCACACCAATAATCTCGTTGAGTTAAAAGAAGTTTCGAAAATCTTTAAGATCGGCCGCCATAAAAACCTGCATGCCGTCGACAAGGTAACTTTAGACATCCGCGAGGGTGAGATTTTGGGTCTCGTTGGTGAATCGGGCTGCGGCAAGTCGACTCTGGGCCGCACGATCATCAAGCTCTATACAGAATCGGAAGGCACTCTAAAATTTGAGGGTAGTGATTTCAACGGGCCGTTATCTCAACGTGGGCGCAAGGACTTCGCGCGCAAGATTCAGATGATTTTCCAGGACCCATACAGCTCGCTGAATCCGAGAATGACCGTCATGGATATCATCGCAGAAGGGCCTGATGCATGCGGGCTGTGGCGCACCAATGAACGCGAGAAAAAAGTAAAAGAATGGCTGGTCAAAGTTGGCCTCCACGCAAGCCACGCAAACCGCTATCCACATGAGTTCTCTGGTGGACAGCGACAACGTATCGGGATCGCAAGAGCCCTCGCCATGGAGCCGAAACTAGTCATCTGTGATGAACCGATTTCCGCTCTGGACGTTTCGGTCCAGGCACAGATCATCACTCTGCTAAAAGACCTGCAAGTTGAACAGAATCTCACTTACCTTTTTATTGCGCATGATTTGAGCATGGTTCGCGTCATTTGCGATCGTATGGCTGTTATGTACCTTGGTAAAATCATCGAAATCGGAACCTCCGAGCAGGTTTACGACAACCCACAACACCCCTATACCCAAGCGCTGATCAGCGCGAACCCCATTCCTGATCCCGTTGCCGAGAAAAAGAGGCAAAGAAAATTGATCGAAGGGGAAATTGGCTCGCCGGTGAATCCAAAGCCAGGGTGCCGTTTTGCCCCCAGATGTCCGCATGTGATGGACAAATGCCGGTCAACTACGCCAGACTTGTTCGAAACGAGTCCGGGCAAGCAGCTTGCAGCCTGTCATTTGCTAAAACACTAATCCGGGCTACGGTTCTTCACTTGTAACTCTTACCTGCGGAGTCTCCCTCAGAATGTGGAAACGCGTCAATTTTCTACTTAAAGTCTCGGTGGTTTTGTTCCTTGTGCTCGCAAGTGCGTTATTGTGGGCCGTGTGGCGCCAAGGACTTTCGGATGATGAATACACTTTCCAGGGTTCCGCTAAAGTCAGTTTCGATCCATTCGGTACACCAACGATCACCGCAGCGGACTGGACCGCTCTCATCGAAGCTCAGGGGTTTGTTGTCGCGTCCGAACGGCTGTTTCAAATGGACCTGACCAGGCGCAAGGCTTCCGGAAGATTGAGCGAGATTTTTGGCATTAAGGCCCTTGAAATTGATTCCGAAGCACAACGTGAACGTCGTCTTGAAGTCGCTGCTCGGGCCGTGGAGCTGCTACCTGGCGACGAGCTTGAGTACTGCGAAGCTTACGCCAGGGGAGTCAATCGCTTCATCAAAGAAAATACCTGGGCTTGGGGCCTCGAATATTTGATCATTCGCCACCGTCCTGCCCCCTGGACTTGTGCCGACTCCATCCTCGTTGTGATGGCCATGAGCGAAACCCTGACTGCCTACGGGCCAGGCGAACTCGATCAATGGCATTGGCGGTCACGACTGGACCAATTTTGGAACGATTTCCTCTATCCGCAAAATCATCCTTGGAATGTTCCGATGTTCGGTGCAAAGCCCCCCGGAGGTGCCCCTGTTCCACCCCGCGAAAAGTACATTCCGATGCGACCACTCGAATCAAAAAAGCAAGCTGCATTGCCGGTCGGAGGAGACTACATGCCAGGCAGCAACAGCTGGGCATGGAATGGAAAAACCGGCACGTATCTCGTGAACGATCCACACCTTGGACAGAGCGTCCCCGGAATCTGGTACACGATGCGACTCAAAATCAGCAATAAAGAATGGGTCGTAGGCGCTGCTCTTCCTGGTTTACCCGGCATCATTATCGGCATGAACCAATCCCTGGCGTGGGGGTTCACAAATACCGGCGAAGACGTCGATGACTACCTCGCAGAGAAAATTTCACCTGACGGAAATTCATACCTGGCGGAAATTCGAAACGGGCAGGAGATTTGGGAGCCAATTCAAAAAAAGAACCACACACTTCATATTAATGGTTCTGGGGACGAGGTCATCGAGTCTCTCGCAACCCGCCGCGGCCCTCTTATCAAACGTCCAGATACCGGTGGAGGCTTTTTCTCACGGCAGTGGCTGGCATTACGTGCAGAAGCACTTCGGTTACCGGTCGTTAAGCTAAATAGGGCGCAAAACTGGGAGGAGCTGAATTCCGCTATCGATGGGCTTCGCGTGCCGGCTCAAAATGTATTGATGGCCGATGGAAAAGGTAACATTGGTTACCGCGTTTCCGGCAGCGGCGTTTTGCGGAAGATCACAGGTCGCATCGTTCAACCCGGCACTACCGGAGAGTGGGTTGGAATAGCCCCACCCGAAGAACGACGCAGAGAGTTTGTTTCCGCCGACCCAAACGCACCGACGTTTATGGCCACCGCCAATCAGCGCATCTGGGTCGATGAATTCGGCCAAGGCTGGGCCAGTGACGACAGAGCGGATCGGATTAGAGAGGTCCTGTCTAGCCGCTCGGATTTTACTGCAACTTCAATGCTGGAGCTTCAATTAGATACTCAGGGGCGTTTTCGCAGACAACTACTCAACTGGGTAGCAGACAATGCAGATTCAGCCACCAGGTCAAAACATGCGTCAACCATCGAATCATGGCGTACCTGGAACGGCAGCAGTGTCGCTAACCCCCAGGCATTTACCGAATCTATAGATGTGGAAACGGAACTTCTTCAGATTCTTTTAGGACGGGTCAGGGAGACTTTTCTCGGAGATCTCCCGGAATCTTATGGTTACAGTTGGTACACCAAACGGGCTTGGATGGTAACTATCTTAGACACTAAAGATGGGATGAACGTCTTCGGACTCAACGATTCAGAAGTTGCATCCTCTCTTTTGCGCTTTATTTCTGGCAGGAAACCATCTGATTCTTTTGAAATCGCCAATCGCTGGCAGGCCCAGCACCCTTTTAAGGATCGTATTCCCCTCGTTGGCCGGTTTTTCGGCGTTAAAGAATTTCCTCAGTACGGTTACTTCGACCTGGTTCGCGCTGAGTCAAAAACTTTCGGCCCCTCAATCCGCCTCGTTTTGAACCCGAAAGATCCTGCATCCAGCCTTTGGAATCAGCCCGTAGGACAATCGGGGCATATTCGATCGGCTCATTTCAGAGATTTTCAACGGTCCTGGTTCGGTGGTGAAGCGCACCGGGTATTTCCTGAGAATGAGGATTGGGGCTTTACGCCTATGCACTGAACTCCTACAGAAATGTGAGGACCAATGGTAGACTATGCTATGAGGTGACCATGGCAATTGCCGTCAGCCGCGAGGTCTTCCATGAATTCCAATCAGGGCAAACGGGTGTCGCTATGGCAGATCATGATCGCCATCTGCTGTATCAACACTGCCTGCGGTTCAGCCTCCAATATCAACGGACTGATTACACCGCTGAAAGAAAAAGAGTCCTTGGAAAATTTGATTGCCTCGGCGCGGGCGTCCTATGACTCCGGAAGATTCCTTGAGTCCCGTGCATACGCCGCAGAAGCACTAAATTTAGACCCCTATTCAGAAGATGCCTCGGTGTTTTACGGATATGCCAGTCTCGCCCTATCTGGATTGGACATCTTTGCCCTCGCTAAGACTCTGACGAAATCAAACGCAAAAAAGAGCGACTCGGCTGCGGGTGATTCGACAACCGGTGACAGTTCGACAACGAGTGTTCTGGCGACTCTCCAGACGGTGTTAGGATTAACGGATACTGACATCGCTGCTATGAGCACAAAGGACGATACCGATCCCGAGCTGCCGGTTCTTATCCCTGTATGTGCTGAGGTAGCCCGCGATGCAGTGAAACCTTTGCTTTACGTCAATGACGCCATCGCTGCTGTTTGTCCTTTTGTAGACAGTGATGTCATTAATACATCCGACACGCGTCATCGATGCACGCGTTACCCTGGTATAATCAAACAACGGGTCAAAGCTCACTTCCTCTGGGCTTTTTCTCATTTGACCGAAGCTTTGGCCTTTAACCTTGTCCTCACTTATGGACCGGGATCAGCCGGAACCGCAGGAGGAAAAACCAACCTTGAAAAACGGGTCGCTAAGGTTCAGCAAAGCCAGGTGACAACCCCCGAAGAGCTAACCACACTTGTGGCAAATATCAAATCAGTTGAGAAAACGGTCGCAGCAATTCTCCCAATAGGATCGTCTTGTTCTGCTTCCGCACCAACCACACAACTCAAGGCACTTGTCTCCGACATGTTGGCGGTAGATGCTGCATTTAAAAAAATTGCTGGAATCCCCTCAAAGATGACCTCCGCGCTCACGAAATCGATGGAAAAAATAAACCAGCTGCAGTCTTCAGCCACCTCAACCGAAGCGAACCCGGCCCAATCTGCTGCTCTGAAAGCACAAATGACGAAAAATCTCTCATCTTCTCTTAATACTAAACTCGAAGAAATGGCGACGGCGGGCACTCCCATCGGTGACTCTGAAAAGGCTTCCGTTTGCGCTTCGTACACTTCTATTTCCGGCACCTCGGACCCAGCTGCATTACCGTCTCTTTGCCAGTAAATTCACAGCTTTCGTGTTGATTTTTCCACGACCAGGCGGTATTCGTGGAAAAGCTTATTTTTCATTAAAATCCGCATAGTTGAGTCCACCAAGGAGCTTCAATGATAGAAGTCAGCGCGCTATCCAAACGCTATGGCGAAATCAACGCCCTGAAGGATGTTTCTTTTAAAGTCGAAAAAGGACAGATCGTCGGTTTTCTCGGTGCGAATGGTGCCGGAAAGACGACGACGATGGATATTATCTGCGGCTGCATCGGTGCTGACAGCGGAACAGCCAGAATCGCCGGGTTTGACATTATGGACAGTCCGATGGAAGCAAAACGCCGACTTGGATACCTCCCGGATGTTCCTCCGCTCCACGTCGAGATGATTGTCAAAGATTATATTGCCTATGCGGCTGTGCTCCACAAAGTACCGTCCGCGTCGGTCTCGAAGCGCGTAGATTCAACGTTAGATAGCCTTTCATTGGGTGATGTTCGTAATCGTGTAATCGGCAATCTCTCAAAAGGATTTCGACAACGTGTAGCCTTGGCGCAGGCGATCGTTCACGACCCCGATGTTTTAGTTCTGGACGAACCAACAGAGGGGCTCGATCCGAATCAAATCCTGCACATACGTGAACTGATAAAATCTCTCGCAGGAAGGCACACCACAATTCTCAGTTCTCATATCCTCAGTGAGGTACAGAACACCTGCGACCATATCGTCATTATCGATAAAGGACATGTCGTCACTCAGGGCACTTACGAGGAACTTTCACAAACAATACAAAGCGGTCACATTTATCGCCTTCGTGTTGCGAAGGACGCAGGCAAGGCTCTTTCTGATTTGACAGGGCTGAACGGCGTCTCAAATGTGAAGGTCATACATGAGTCCAATGACATTGAGTTTTCAATCTCATCGGCTAGTGGAGGCGACGCGGCACTCGATGCCGTTGCAAAAAGAATCGTTGATGGTGGATATGGCTTAAGAGAACTCGCATTGAAGACAAAAAGCCTGGAAGAAGTATTTTTTCAGCTCACTAAATAACACCAGTTTCAGGAGCCATCACATGAGTGCAGCACTTGCTATCGCAAAACGTGACTTTCGGGCAATCTTTGCGTCCCCGAAAGGTGGAGCAATCTTTTTCTTCTTTCTGATGTTTATGGGTGTTTTCTTTTTGAGCTTTATTTTTACATTTGAAGAGATGCAGCAGCGAGCACCTATGATGGGCGGGCAGGCTCCTACACTTGAGCAGCTGCTCAAAGCACTGTTTTACAACCTTCATTTCATTTTGGTTCTCGTTATTCCGGCCATCACAATGGCTTCCTTCGCCGAAGAAAAAAAGAGCCAATCCATTCGGCTCCTTCAAACAGCTCCGGTCACAGCGACACAGATTGTGGTTGGCAAATTTCTTGCCGCTGCCGGCTTGATTGCTCTCGTCCTGCTGGCTAGCGCCGTCTATCCGGCATTTATCGCCAAATTCGGCAATCCAGACATCGGAGTCATCATGACTTCGTATCTAGGGCTTTTTCTGCTTATGTGTTCGCAGGTTGCTTTTGGACTTTGGGTATCCTCGATGACCAACAATCAATTCATGGCTTTTCTGTTCACAATGTTCGGACTCTTCCTTCTTCTAATTTTAAACTGGATCGCTCCAAACATTACCAGTGGCGGAACCCTCGAAACAATTGTCCGGTGGGTTGCATCCACGGACCACTTGGATGTTTTCTTTAAGGGGATGATCACCGTTTCAGATGTGACCTATTTTCTCTGTTTTATTGCGGCATTCCTGTTTCTCACAAACGTTGTATTAGACTCTCAACGCTGGCGCTAGGAGACGACTGAAATGAAACCGGGACTTTTACTGATTCCCTTTATCGCCATACTGGTTACAGCAATCAGCACAGCTGTTGGCTCATCCACGCCAGAGGCAAAATGGATCACCGCATTAGGCTGGGCTTCGGGCGCCGCCTTGACAGCACTATGGGTTGTATTGGATTTCGAAAATTTTAAGCGCCTGTTTACCCGCAAAGGCGCCCGATATGGCGCCAGTTCCGGCCTCGTTGTTATCCTGGCCGGACTTATTATTGCGGGAATTGCCGTCCTTTCGAATAAATCCAGATTCAATAAGAGCTTCGATCTTACGCGCCAACAATCCAACACCCTAAGTGATCAATCGATAAAAGCGATTGAGGGGATCAATGCCAGGCAAGCAGAAATTAAGGTCACTGCTTACTTTGTCGATCAACCCGTCAAAGACCAATTTTACTCATTGATCAACATGTATATGAACCGCGGCGCTAAGCTGCAGGTCGAGTACCTTGACCCACAACGGGACCCGGTAAGGGCAAAAGCCGACAAAATCACTGCGGGCAACACGGTCATCTTTTCCCAAGCAGCCACAAGCACCCGCATCACCACTTTTACAGAGGAAAAAATCACCAATGCCATTGTCAATGTACTGAAAGACAAACAAAAGAAGATCTATTTCGTAAAAGGACATGGAGAGGGGCAAACTAAAGGAACGGAGGCATCCGGTTACTCCGCTATCGCGCAAGAACTGGAGATAAACAAATTTGAGATTGCTGATCTGAATCTCCTTGAAGAAGCGAAAGTTCCCGACGATGCGCATCTCGTTGTCATTCCCGGCCCTCTCTACGACTTTAAGGTCGAGGAAGCGCGTTTCATTGAAGACTACTTAAAACGAGGAGGAGCTTTATTTGTACTCCTGAACGCAATGACTCAGGTCCCCAACCTGAACCAAATTCTTGCAAAGTATGGTTTGACTGCGAACAATGACTTGCTGGTTTTGCACCCCGACGATCCACGAACAGCCCTTCTGGGGGCAAACAACGCCATTGTAAGTGACTTTGACGACTTTCACCCTGTTTCAAAGGATTTTGCGCGGCAATCACAGGTTGCAATCATGACTGCCGACACAAGATCGGTCTCGGAGGCACCAAACAACTCAAATGGCATGAAAGTTACTCTAATTGGCAAAACCGCCGAAGGGATCATTCGCGTTAAAGACGTCCAATCGCGCGACGATCTCGGAGGTGGAAAAATAGCAAAGGAACGACTGGAGGCAGGATCTTTTGGTGTTATTGCGGTAGCTACCGGCAAGACAATCTCTCCTCCCATAGCCAAGGCGGCAACGCAAGAGGCCGGCCCAAATGAAACATCATCAGACGCGGCAACAAAGAGTGATGCAGATCGATCTGGAAAAGAGATTCGCATCGTATTGTCCGGATCAGCAGAATTCGCCTCCAATCAAGGAGCTCAATCAGCCGAGCATCGTGACATGTTTCTAAATGCCACGAACTATTTGCTTCAGGATGAAGACTTCATTGCCATTCGGCCGAAAGATCTTGCGAAAAGCACAATGAGCCTTACGAGCCCCCGAAGTCAGTCGTTGCTTTGGATTGTTTCAATCATCTATCCAATGGTGTTTCTCTTTGGTGGCCTCACCTATTGGCTAAAAAGGAGACGGCTTTGAGACAATTTAAAACCGCTGGACTATTGGCTCTCGCACTCGTTGCCCTAGGACTGCTCGCAACATGGGACGAATGGAAAACAAAGAAAGAGGAAACGGCAAAAGAATCGCAAAATCGGCTCGCGGAATTTGACGTCGCACAAATCACCTCCATCGACTATTACAACGCTGGCCACGCCCCCGGCGACGATGCCTCTGGAAATGAAACCGCAACCTCGACCGGGAGTGGACAAGTGTCTCCCCCGCTCAATCTAAAGGCCGCTAAGATTGATGGAACATGGCAAATCACCGAACCGTTTGCGACCAAGGCAGACGAAAAAGCCATCGAGAATCTGCTCTCGACCCTGAAGGACTATAAATATGAAAAAATTGCTTCTGAATCCGCGGATGACCGCCAAAAATTCGGACTTACTCCTCCACGGCGAAGAGTGACAGCCTATGCTGGAGACAAAGTTATTGCGGACATTTTAGTAGGATCAAATGCGCCAGTCGGATACCACGTCTACTCCTCAACCAGTGACCGGGGCGCAACCTATATCGGCAGTCAATACCTCGCCGTGGCCACAAACAAATCACTGTTTGACATGCGTGACAAGACTTTGGCGAGGATTAGTCCTGATAGTCTGACCTCATTCACGCTCCGCTCTTTTTCTTCCAATCCGTTCACAATTTCGCGGCAGAATAATCAATTCCAAATCACCGCGCCTGAGGCCGCAGATGCTGACGAGCTCTCAGTTAAGAATTTTCTTGAAGATCTGGAACGGGCACCGGTGGTTGAAATTATCGATTCCCCATCAAACGATCTTCTCAAGGCAGTCGCAGTTGCCACTGAGTCATATGTAAAATGGACTCTCAACAACGGGACTAGCCGAACGCTAAAAGCAGTCGAAGCTGGCAAAGAAGTCTATTGCAAGCTTGATGATAGCTTACCTCTGTACCGGATGGGCCCGGAGTTCAAAAAGAAGTTTTCACAGAAATCCGCGGACTTTCGCAACAAGCGTATTTTTCGATTCACTGCACAGGATGTCTCCGCGATTGATGTCGATGGCAAAAAATACTCACGCGTCGCTGACGAATGGTACGAGCCAGAGGTGGCAGCAAAATTCTCGCCTCAAGGCAAATTTGAAGGAAGCGAAGAAACCAAGCCGAGTGGTCTCAATTTCGTCAGGAGTCTCATCGTCGACCTGGAGTTTGCGCGGGCAATTGATTTCTTAGACGATGAAGTTAGCGCCAGAAAGATAGCCGAAACACCTCCCGCCCATAGAGTGACGCTGACATTCGCAAACCCGCCGGGAAAGTCCCCGCTAGTGATTGACCTGTGGCCGGACAAACCCGAGGTGACATCAAAATCGGCGCCGGACACTGCAACAGCCTGGATTTTACGAAATGGGGACACACAAAAGTTCTTTCGCGTCAGCAAGTCACTGACCGAAAGCCTTGCAGCGGACAATAACGGAAAGTCGCCAAATTCGGAAAGCCCAATGCCGTCGGAAGGCAGCGATCAATCGAGGATGGACGTTGCTCTCCCCGAAGCAGTAGATGATGCGGCCAAAAACGACATCTCGGGCATCAGTAATTAGAGACGGCGCCAGTGTTTCAACCAGAGGGGAAATGTGAGTGAGATGGCAATCAAAATCAAAACACTGGTGACCTGCGCCGGCGTCAACACGCCGGCAAACAAAACGCCTCGTTCGTCACCACGATATCTTTCGATTACAATTCTTCCGACCGCGTAGCAAGTGACTCCCAGGTAACCCACAGAGCCAGTTCCAAAGCGCCTCCTTATGTAACGAAATCCAATGATCAAAAACCCTGCCAACATCACAGATAATAATGCAGAAACCATCTGCACGGGGTAACGGGGTATTCCATCCGCTAAATTGGGAAACACCACAGCCCATAGGGGAATTTCAGCCCCAGGCTCCAGGTCAATTGGTAATCCGAAGTCATCCCCGTTTAAGAAGCACCCTATACGTCCAATGGCCAACGCCACCAACGCAGGCGGTATGGCGAGATCAAAAACCTCTGGTACTGGAATTCTCTGTATCAAAGTATAAATGACGCCTGCTCCAAATGCTGCCAAGGCGCCACCATAGAAGGTCATCGAACCAAACTGAGTCAGCCCCACGAGCAGGTCGAGCAAACTTTTCACGCTGAAATCTTCGATCAAAAGCGAATACGTGCGCGCGCCGAAATAGCCCGATATATACGTCACAATGAATAACATTGAAAAAAAACGCGGATTAATCTGTGGGCAATGAACTCGGGCAAGACGAAGAAGGATTACCAAGGCAAGGGCAGCACCAGTAGCGTACATCGCGTGCCACGCCGGCAGCGCGAAATTCCCCCACTGAATCAATATGGGGTACATACTTACGCGCCTTCCTCATTTTCAGCGTTCATTCTTTTGCCGCTATTTTTTAGCGATCTCCGATGTCTTCTGTCGAATACTGTCCATCAAATTTCCGGGCAGGACTGTTCCCAACAAAATCGTCGCCGCCACCGTCGCTCCGAGAAATCCGATAACAACACGGTTTCGAACGGGGTTAACTGGTGCAGCAATCGTGACTTGATCGGTCATATACATCCGGACAATGACGCGAAGATAGTAGAATAGAGAAATCGAACTTCCGACGACACCAATGATAACAATCGCATACAGCTGATTTGCGATCGCAGCGTTGAAAACAAAAAATTTGCCCATGAATCCAACAGTAGGGGGCATCCCGGCAAATGAAAACATGAACAGAGCCAGCGCAAAGCAGGCCCATGGATGTTTTTTTGATAAGCCAGATATGTCATCCAGCGACAAGTTCTCGGCTTTTTCGTTCTCAAGCCACATGATAACCGCAAAGACGCCAAGTGAAACCACCACATAACCCACTAAATAGAACAAAATTGAGGCCACTGGCAATTTCGTGGACGTACCTGAAAGCGCGCATATGGCGACTGCCATATACCCACTATGAGCTACAGAGGAGTAAGCAAACATCCTCTTAAGGCTGTTCTGAACCAAAGCCATGACATTACCCAGAATCATGGATGCAGCCGCAAGAAACAACATCGCGGGTAACCAAACGTCGTACAGGCTTGAAAATCCCTCGCTAAAAAGGCGCAAAGAAACAATCAGGATCATAACTTTAACGGTTGTCGCCATAAATGCCGTGATCCCAGTTGGCGCTGCTTCATAAGCATCGGGAGCCCAAAGGTGAAACGGTGCGAGCGCCAACTTGAACCCCAATCCCACCAGGGTCAGCAAGCCACCCAATTTAACCCAGTTGTGGTCAGAAAATCTTGGCAAGGCCGCAACAATTTCGCTGATACGCATCGATCCTATACTGGCGTATAAAAGTGCGAACCCAAAAAGCAATAACGCAGCGGCATAGGACCCCAGCACGAAATACTTAATGGCGCCTTCCTGGCTTCTTCTGGATGGAACGATATATCCAATCAGGGCATAAAGGCCGATGGATGCCATTTCAAGTGACACGAAGAGGGTCACCAGATCTTCACTCGCTATCATCACCAGCATGGCAGCCACTACCATCAAAAAAACGCTTACGATCTCACCCCGCAAAAATGCAGAGCCAGCCCATGTCTCCCGGTAGAGCATCGTGACGACTAATGCACAAAATAAAATAAGTACCTGGCCAAGCATTGTGACATCGCCGGACAGCAACGCTCCGTCAAGAAAAATGCCGGCCTGTGGAATCAAGACGACGCTTGCCAGAGATCCAACCACGCTAACAAGGGCTGTCCCGTATACTAAGCTCTTTGAGTTGATCACCTTAAAGACGCTCTGCATCAGCGCAACCAGTGAGCCAAGTAGCAAAATAAAAATCGGCATCGCCGCAAAATAAAAATCAAACCCGACGGAGGGGAGTGCAAAATTCACCGACGTACCTCGCTCAAGTGGCTCAAATTTTCCTGTTCCGATTCAGGTCCGCGCGACACAACTTCCAAACGATACTGTTTATAGTTCTTTGCAAAGTGCTCGATTGAAGGCTTGATCCTGTCTATGAAGAGTCCAGGAAACACCCCCATGACTATCGCAAGCACCGCCAATGGAATCAGGTATAAAAATTCCCGAGGACTAAGGTCTTTCAGTGTTTTATTCTCTTCTTGAGTAACCGGCCCAAACAGAATTTTTCGACAAAGGGTTAGCATATACACCGCCCCGAGCAAAACCCCCAATGCAGCAAAAATAGATGCCACGGGCATCGCTTGGTAAAGGCCGAGAAGAATCAAAAACTCTCCAACAAAGCCGCCCGTCCCGGGCAGGCCAACCGAGCTTAAAGTTGCTACGATCAAAATCACTGCAAACCAAGGCATAATTGAAGCCAACCCCCCAAAATCCTTTAGCAACCGGGTATGCCGACGTTCATAAATGACTCCCACAAGAAAAAACAATGCGCCGGTAGAAATGCCATGGTTGATCATTTGGTAAACGGCGCCCGTTAACGCTTCAACAGACAGCTCACCATTTGACATAACTGCCAACGAGCCAATGACAACAAACCCAAGGTGTGAGACAGAAGAGTAGGCCACCATTTTCTTGGCATCGACCTGAACCCATGCGGTTAGCGCTCCGTAGATGATCCCCACTACGCCCAGAAATATCAATGCTGGCGCAAACGTCTCCACGGCCGCGGGGAAAAGCGGTATCGCGAAACGAATCAAGCCATAGGTTCCAAGCTTCAACAATACGCCCGCGAGGATCACCGACCCGGCAGTTGGGGCTTCGACGTGAGCGTCAGGCAACCAAGTATGGAATGGCCATAGCGGGACCTTAATGGCAAAAGCCAGCGCAAATGCCGCAAACAGCCAGTTTTGAACGGAAGGTGCGAGGGAAACGCGATAGAGATCAGGCAAGCTGGTAGAATAAATACCGGTTAGTTGGTATTGGGCGACGTAAAGAACGATGGCTGCTACCAACATCAGCAACGACCCCACCACAGTATAGATAACAAATTTGGTCGTCGCGTAGATCCGTCGTTTCCCCCCCCAAACCCCGATAATAAAGTACATAGGGATAAGCATCGCTTCCCAGAACATATAGAAAAACACCATGTCCATCGCAACCAGGGATCCCAGCATCCCTGATTCCAGAGACATAAAAAGCGACAGAAACGCCTTTTGCTTTGAGTCTTCAACATGCCACTGGCTGATCAAAATTAATGGAGTCAGAAATGTCGTCAGCATCACCAGCAACAAGCTAATCCCATCAATACCCATGAAATACTTAATGCCAAAGGCTGGTAGCCAGTCCACCGATTGCACAAATTGCAAGCCCGGAGTCCCTGGATTGAAATGAAACCAGACATGCAGACTGGCGAAAAAAGTAACGATCGATCCACCCAATGCAACGATCTTCGCCATCTTCAATTGTGGGCAAAGCAAGATAGCGAAACAGGTGACCAAAGGGAAAAAAGTCAAAAAGCTGAGGACATATTTATCAACCAGATCCATTGTGATCACCTTACATTGCTCAAATCAAAATCACAGTCAGGAGACAAATCAGCCCCACAACCAATACCATCGCATGCCGATGCACGCTGCCTGACATTCGGAAGCTGGCGAGGCCGCCGGTCAGAGTACACAATTGTCCTACGCCGTTGACAATGCCATCGATCACGAGGACATCGACAATTTTCCAAAGAAACGTCGCCATGTCATGAACTGGCTGGACAATGTTCGCTGCGTAGAACTCATCGACAAAATACTTGTTCTGCAAAGTATTGTAGACGCCTGAGAACTTTACTCTTAGCGCCGAGGCGAGAAGTTTTGGCCCTTTCGCATATAGAATTATTGCGAAGCCCGACGCCAGGGTCATTATCAAAATGGATGCCCCCATGAGGGCAAACTCCAGAGAATGACTATATTCCGCCTTAAGAAAAGCCCAATGACCCTTTGCCTGCTCGGGAATCAACAAGACCGGCTCTAAGTAATGTGCAAAAATATTGTGGCCCCCGAGAAGGTGCGGCACGCCCAGATACCCAACGAGGGCACTCATCGCCGCCAACACGGTCAGAGGGGCCCACATGACCGCACTGGTTTCGTGCAGATGTTCACGAGTATGGTGATCGCTTCGGTTTGGTCCGTAAAATGTCAAACAGAGCAACCGAACCATATAAAACGACGTGCAACCGGCGGCCGCTACTGCAGTCCCCCAAAGAACCGGTCCGCCTCCTATATAAGCCTTCCAAAGAATTTCATCCTTTGAAAAAAATCCCGCCAATCCTGGGAAGCCTATGATCGCAAGCACACCTACCAGCATCACTACATGGGTAACCGGCATGTATCTTCGCAAACCACCCATCACCATCATGTCCTGCTTGTGATGCATTGCCACAATGACACTTCCAGCACCCAGAAACAGGAGAGCTTTGAAACAGGCGTGGGTGAACAGATGGAACACCCCGGCATCAAACGCTCCGACACCGCACGCCAGCACCATAAATCCTAGCTGGCTGACGGTCGAATAGGCCAATACCTTTTTAATGTCCGTTTGAACGACGGCTATGGTCGCCGCAAACAGGGCTGTAGCAGCGCCGACCACGGCAACTATCTGGAGGGTAGACGGGGCCAGATAGTAGAAGAAATTCATGCGCGTCATCATATAAACGCCGGCGGTCACCATGGTCGCAGCATGGATGAGAGCAGAAACAGGGGTAGGACCAGCCATTGCGTCCGGCAACCAAACATAAAGAGGGATCTGCGCCGACTTTCCACAGGCCCCTACAAACAGGCAAAGTGTAATGGTGCCGATGGCTCCAAGACGCACCGCATCCAAAGTCGTCCCGGATACGAGCTGCCTTAGCTCTGTAAAGGACACCGTTCCGAAATATTTGTAGGTGAGAAAAATCCCCAAGAGAAATCCGATGTCTCCAATTCGGTTAACCAGGAAGGCCTTCATTCCAGCTGCAGCATTGGCGTCATCGCTGAACCAATAGCCAATAAGCAGGTAAGAACAAAGCCCTACACCCTCCCAACCGACAAACATCACCAGAAGATTATCGCCCATCACCAGGAGCAGCATCATGAATACGAAGAGATTCAAGTAGGCAAAAAAGCGCGAGGTCTTTACCTCCTCGTGCATGTAGCCACCAGCATAAATATGGATGAGTGACCCAATCCCGGTAACAATCAGCATCATCATCCCCGAAAGACGGTCGAGGATGAGGTTCAGAGGCGCTGAAAAACCACCAGCTTCAAGCCATGCAAATCCCTTTATCACCTCTGGGTTTCCACCAGCTGAGAGCATCTGCAGAAATGCAGTGACGGCACACGCAAAGGCGGCCAACATGGCCACCACGCCAACTAGGTGCGAAACGCCCTTTGAAGCATTGCGTAAAAAAAGCCCGTTGATGACCGCGCCAAAAAGCGGAAAAAGAATCATCCACCACAAAATATGCATTCCCAACTACTCCAGTCTTTCAGCCGCGCAGCATCCGCAGGAAATCAGTATTAACAGTGCCGTAGCGACGGTATAGAGCGATCACCATAGCCAATCCAACAGCCGCCTCACACGCAGCGACCGTGATGATGAACAAAACCATCACCTGACCATCCACTTGCGACAGCTCCCGCGAAGCTGCCACGAATATGATATTTACCGCATTGAGCATCAGTTCGACGGACATCAGAACCATGATCAGACTCTTCCGGAAAAGGAGTCCCACAGTGCCGCAAAGGAACATGATTGTCGCCAACGCCATAAAATGTTCAATGGGAACCGGCATTGGTACCCTCCTTAAGTTCGCCCGATAAACGAGTCGGGCTTGCAACCGTTTGTTTGTCTTTTTTTGCTATTACCACGCTTGCGACAATGGCCAGGAGAATCAGAAAGGACGCAAGCTCAAAGGGCCAGACGTAACTAGTAAACATTTTCATAGCAACGACATAGGTATTCCCGCCGGCTGATTCAATCGCTTGTTTGGTGAAGACTCCGTCGGCGAGACCGGTTGATTCTTCACGGCCGATCAAAATGCACATGATGAAAAATCCGGCAATCGTAAAACCAAGAACCGCCGCTTCCGCAAGGGATAGCTTCAAATCACGGAGCCCTTCGGGTTTGAGGTTCAGAATCATAATTACGAACAGAAATAAAACCACAATTGCGCCTGCATACACCAGAACCTGAATGGCGGCAGCAAAGTGGGCGTCAAGCAGTGCGTATAAAGCGGCGACGAAAAAGAGGTTCAGCACCAAAAAGATAGCGCTTGCCACCGGGCTGCGTCCAGCCACAACCATGACGGAGCAAATGCCAATCAACGCGGCAAGAATGTAAAAAATAATACTCCCGATCATCTCTTTTTCAAAACCTCATCACTGCGAGAATCGCCGCCGTAACCATCACGTTGGCAAGGCCAATGGGCAATAATAATTTCCATCCCAGGGACATAAGCTGATCGTAGCGAAACCTTGGCACCGTCCAACGCACCCATACATAGAACCACATAAAAAAGGCACCCTTAAGAAGTAAACACACGTGCCCCAAAATAGCCGGAATCCAGTTGTTGCCAAAGATTCCCGCCAGCGTGTCTTGACCGACAAAGGGTATCTGCCAGCCCCCCAGAAAGACGGTAGATGCCAATAGAGACAGAATAAACATATTGACGTACTCAGCGAGGAAAAAAGCCGCGAATTTCCCCGAATTATATTCAGTATGAAACCCCGCCACCAATTCTCCTTCTGCCTCCGCAAGATCGAATGGTGCTCGGTTTGTTTCAGCAAACATGCAGATGACGAATAGAAGGAATGACACAGGGGCGGTAAACACTCCCCACTTGAAGATGCTGGTCTGGGCAATCACAATTTCGTTTAAATCCAAAGTCCCATAGATTAGGACAATCGGGATCAGAGACATCCCCAAAGGGATCTCATAACTAATCATTTGTGCAGATGCACGCAGAGCTCCCATCAGCGAGTACTTATTGTTGCTGGACCAGCCCGCCAGAGTAATTCCATAAACGGCCAGACTTGAGATTGCAAAAATAAACAGGAACCCCACATCTACATTCACGATGCTTAAAGTGATTTTGTGTCCAAAAACAGTTATGTCGGGGGCGAAAGGAATCGCACAAGCGATCATAAACGCCGGAAACACATTGAAAATTGGCGCGATGTGGTAAAAACCTTTATGTGCGCCTGCTGGCACGACCTCTTCTTTAAAAATTAGTTTAACGGCATCAGCAAAAGACTGCAGAAGACCATAAAGGCGCCATTTGAAAAGGCCGACACGATTCGGTCCTTTGCGGCGTTGCATATAGGCCGGAGCGCGGCGCTCTACCCACACCATGATCGCTGGAATCTGCAGCAGCATTGCCACGACAATGACGAATTTGAGCAGCGTCGTGCCAACCTGCACCACATAGTCCAAATCAAGGTTACCCAGACTGGAAAAATCTAATCCCATTCCAATGCACCCCGTTTAATCACATAGACAAAACCAACCACCAGAATCACCATAAATACCGCAACCTCAACCAATCCAAACCAGCCGAGCTTTTCAAAAGAAATAGCCCAAAGGTAAAGGAAAATCGTTTCGATATCGAAAAGGATGAAGAGAATGGCAGTAAGGTAAAACTTGACACTCATCTTTTCCGAGGCACCGGTGACCAATGGCACACCGCACTCATAAACGTCTGATTTACTGCTGTTCGGTCGCTTGGGACCGGCAAATGCAGAAAGGGCACTAAGAATTCCGCCCAACAGAATCCCAAAGATGAGTACAATCAACACTGGTAAGTAAGGATTCATTGTCAGCTTCCACTCTCTTTTTTTGGAGTTCAGTCCATGTCAGCCAAAGGACACGGTGAGAAAATCCTTGTATTGGGTGCCGGAAATTTCGGCACCTGTCTGGCCCAGCACCTCGCGGAAAAAGGTTACGGGGTAACTATCTGGGCAAGGTCCCCGGAGGTTGTTGAGGGCATCAACAACTCCAGAAAAAATCCCAAGTATCTTAGTGCGGTTACATTATCATCGCGCCTCACGGCGATCAACAGAATCGAATCCCGGCATGTCGAAGAAGCGTCGATTGTTCTGCTGGCCACATCAGCTCAATCCTTGAGCAGTGTATTGCCGGCGATCAAAATGGACCTAAAACCACATCACCTCCTGATTTGTGCGTCAAAAGGTATTGAGGTTGGCACTATGCGACTGCCAACTCAAATCATCTCCGACTGCCTTGGTCCTGAAATCGCGGACAAATCCACATTTCTTTCAGGGCCGAGCTTCGCCAGCGAAGTCGCAAACCGCCAGCCAACCGCCGTGGTGGTTGCCAGCCGGGACGCCAAACGCGCCGCCTGGGCCCAGGAGCTTTTCCACGCGGCTCACTTTCGCGTCTATACCAGCGAAGACCCCGTGGGGCTTGAGGTTGCGGGAGCACTGAAAAACGTCATTGCCATCGCCGCAGGCGCAAGTGTTGGCATCGGCTTCCAGATGAACAGTCGAGCGGCACTGATCACCCGCGGCCTCGCGGAAATAACCCGGGTTGGCGTTGCGCTTGGCGCTAATCCACTGACATTTAAGGGACTTGGTGGCGTCGGAGACCTTTTTCTGACCTGCACCTCCGAAAAAAGCCGGAACTTTACTGTTGGATTTAGGTTGGGTCGCGGAGAATCACTTGATGAAATTTTAAGCAGCATGGGATCTGTCGCAGAAGGGGTTGCAACCACCAAGGCTGCTTATGATTTAAGCAAAAAACTTCGTGTAGAAACTCCAATCATCGATGAAGTGTACAAAGTCCTTTACGAGAGAAAGCCCATTACCCAGGCGGTCATGGACCTGGTCACTCGAGACGCCAAGCCTGAGTTTGATTACGAGGTCCCGAAGAATTTATGAAACCACCGGTGCAACATTCCAATTCCTCTATGACGGCACCCGAGCCAAGGACGGGAACTCGCCCCCTTCCGGCGTACTGTGCAGCAATCGTGGCAGTGGGCACGGAAGTATGTGCCGGCGATATTGCCAATACGAACGGAGCATGGCTTGCAAACGAACTCACCAAGGCAGGACTCCGAGTCACACTTCACCTGGTAGTCGAAGATGACCGCACCGATATTGCTCATGCCCTCGACCAGGCCGCCAAAGCTGCCAGCCAAGTCTTTGTGATCGGGGGGCTTGGCCCTACCACGGACGATTTTACGAGAGAGGTCATTTCCAGTTGGACCGGACGTCCACTGGTTTTTCAACATGAATCCTGGCAAAGAATTTTGAGCCGTTTTGAGCGCTTGGGGCGCTCGACACCTCCATCGAACAAGCAGCAATGTTATTTTCCCCAAGAAAGTGAAGTTTTCGCCAACGCCAACGGAACGGCTGACGCCTTCACCTGTCAAACATCATCCGGAAAAATTTGGGCTCTTCCCGGCCCGCCCCGAGAATTAAAAGGCATCTGGAACGATCATTTCTCCCCATTGCTAAAAAACGTAGTTCCGGCCTCAGCGCGACGACAACTTCGAACATGGCAATGTCTGGGGCAAGGAGAATCGCTCCTGGCAGAAATCACAGAGCAGTGCCTTTCCGGCAGTGATCTTGAGCGTGGATATCGCGCCCGATTTCCTTATGTAGACATCAAAGTGTGGGTTCCCGAACAATCACAAAATGACGCCAAACATTGGTTATCCAGATTGGGAGAATCATTGAAACCCTGGCTCGTCGGAATTGATCATTTTGACCTGGCCGAAGACTTTGCCATGCATTTGGTGGGAAAAAGCGGCGTCCGCATCGTAGATCATGTGACCGCAGGGAGTTTTTTTGCTCGGGTTTTCCCTGCGCTCACCCGTTGCAATGTTTTCGTCGAATCACTGTGCTACACACCTCATCCTTTCAACGAATCGGATTTAGTGTCATCCACCCCCGCAGAAACGAATTGGGATCCCGGGATTGATGCCGTTTTTACGCTGCATGGCCTAACAGCCGACGGTGACTGGTTTATTTCAGCGGAGGCCCGGAACGGAAAAACATTCAGCGGAAAATTTCAGACCCACTTGCGAAGCCCGGAATGGAGCAATCGAAATCAGGTATATATCGCCGAGCAATCACTACATAAATGGAGTCTTTGGCTGAAATCTATTTCGCAACAAAAGCCTGCCACTGCTCCGGCTGGTTAAAGTCAAGGAGGACATTCGCCGAATTCACTGGCACTCCACAGACGTGTTCGGCCCCTAAATTTTTGATTTGGCGATCCAACCGGGCGTCATCCTTGTCGGGCACTACCTGTAATATTTTTCTGCAAAAATCATGGCTCATGATTACTGGATGACCATTCCGCGCGTTATGAGTGGGGCGTATCACTTCAATATTAGGAGCCGATTCGACGCAATGTCGCAGCAGAATTTCGCAAATGGGAGGCTCGGGCACCACCGTGTCTAAAGGTTGAACCCAAATCCACCCCCGATGATCAGCCGCATCCTCCAGAAGTCCATTCAGTCCCCTTTGCAGCGACAAAAAAGGGGCAGCATCAAAATCAGGATTGAGAACCACCTGTACTGAATCCGGAACACCTTTCAATGCAATGCGGTAAGGAGCAGAGTGCTCGCCCACAACAACAACCACACGGCGGGGCGTGAGCTTCAGGATCTCGTCGATCTGATGCCGAATCCAGGGCGTCCCCCTAAAATCGAGACTGCCCTTAGGTGTGCCCATGCGCCTTGAGCGCCCTCCGGCAAGTAACACCACATCAAAGGAGAAGGCTCCCAGATCAGAATCTTTCGGCATATTCAACAAACCGTAAAATGATCTTTTGAACAGGCTCAATGGCGCTCACACCGGAGACACTCTTTCCGGCCTGGAAATAGTCGCGATACGACCCCCCTTGAATCGAGGCTTTGCGGAGTTGCCAGGCGGACTTCAATGTATAGAACATCCGCATGTAATGTTTGGTCTTATGCCGTCGCAATAGGAACCGCGCCAACGGCCCGGCCTTCGTACCTATTTTTTCAATGTAAGGCGTCCGAATGACCGCAACCGGTACGCCACTGATTTTGTCCGTTAAGACGATGTCACTATCTTTAGCGCTGACGATCGCGTTTTTGTAGTCTGTATGAACGCTGCATTCTTCTGTGGCGATGAACCGTGTACCCATCTGCACGCCAGCATAGCCGAGCTGTAAAGCCTTAAGAAAATCTTCCTTGGAACCCACCCCACCCGCACAGACAAGGGGTTTGCCAATGCCCACCAAATCACGATAAAGCGCTTCCGGTGTCTCTGTCCCTGCGTGGCCGCCAGCGCGGTTGTTGACGCATATGAATCCATCAACATCGGCATCCATGGCCTTGTCAGCCCATTTTTTAGCCGTCACATCATGATAGACAATGCCACCAATCGGGCGAACACGATCGACGACCCAGCGCGGGTTACCCAAGGCAGTGATGAAAAAACGAACACCTTCTTCGACGGCGATATCAAGCCACTGCCTCATACGATCTTCGTAGGTCTTGGCCGACTTCTCCACGAGGAGGTTAAATCCCACCGGGTTCGGGGTGATCTCGCGAATTTTCCGGATGCCTGCCCGCAGGTCCTGGCGATGGGCGTAAATGAGTGAAATGGGCTGAATGACGCCAAGTCCACCTGCCTTGGACACTGCCGCAACCAGCTCAGGATTGCTGCATGGGTACATCGCGCCACCGATTATGGGAACTTTCACACCCGCGTGACGGGTAAATTGAGTTTCTAGTTTCAGAATCGATCCTTTCATTAGATACCATCAACCGTGCTTCGACCAGTATTCCACGTTTATTTCCAATAGGTTGAACAAAAAATGAAATGCTGACCGTTGACGAATCAAAAGATTCTCTGATTCAATGATGTAATTATTGAGAATCACGAAGTAAATTCACAGACTGAAATTTGCTCTGTGTCTTAAGTTTTTTAAAGGATTCCTATGGCGCAAAAAGCATCAGCCAAAAAGGCTTCCGCATCTGCGGAAAAAGCGACCTCTGCAAAACCTAAAGCGGTGCCGTCAGTACCTGCTGAGGATTCCGAAAACGCTTCTGGTGAAAAACCCGCAAGAGGCAAGAAAGGGATCACCACAAGCAGCACCGCCGAATACTTTTCAAAAAACCTGCAGCAAGTCGGATTCTCATCGCCGACTAAAGCGGTACTTACTACCGTAAAGGAAGCATTGGACAACTCCCTGGATGCATGCGAGGACGCGGGAGTTCTTCCTGATATTTCAGTTAAAGTTGAACGAATTGGTGTTGGTTCAACCAAAAATACGGACAAGATCAAGGTCATCATTGAAGACAACGGACCTGGAATAGACCCCGACGACATCGGAAAAGTTTTTGGTGAATACCTGGCTTCATCAAAATTTGGGCGTGGTCGTTGTTCACGTGGCCAGCAGGGTATAGGTATTTCAGCCGCGACAACCTACGCACTTCAAACCACAGCAAAAGGTGTCCGGGTCATTTCCAAGACCGCAAAAAGTCGAAAAGCCATCAAATGCTCCGTAGAAGTCGACCTAAAAAACAATAAAGGGTTGGTGCGGGACAAAGAAACCGTCGATTGGGACCGCCCCCACGGTACATCAGTGGAGTTTATTATTGATGGAAGAGTTCAGCTTAACGGTGAAGCTGGGCTGCTAAATTATCTCCGCGGTAACATTCTCGTAAACCCCCACATGAAGCTCCACTATAGCCTGCCAGAGGTTGGTGAAAACACCATCGACCGGGTCAGCGACGAAATTCCTAAAATCCCCGAATCGACGGAACCCCATCCTCACACCATGAAGCTTGGCGAGTTCATCGCACACGCGCGATTGTTTGGTCGGATGAAGACCGCTAACTGGCTCAAGACCGGATTTTCACGCATTACGAATCCAGTCATCGATGAAGTGGTCAAAACCTCTAAACTTTCCAAAGGTATATTAGAAAAGGGCGTCGAGTCCTTACCTGAGGCAGAACTAAAAACGCTGTTTTCGGCCATTCAGGACGCAAAACTGATGGCACCATCCACCCAGTCGGTTCTGAGTGTCGGCGAGGAATCGTTAGCGCTCAGCATCCAGCGTCTCGGCTCCATTGATTTCTTTGCGGTCGTTACCCGCAAACCCGTCATCTGTGATTTCAAACCCGTTCAGGTCGAAGTCGCAATGGCTCGTCTGGAGGAAAAAGGGGCCGTCGAATCCGAGGACCCTGTTCAAGTTCTTCGATTTGCCAACAGGGTTCCACTCCAATTTGACAAGGCAGCCTGCGCGATTGTGAAAGCGATTACCACCGTCAACTGGCGATCGTATGGATTCAGGCAGCCAAAGGACAGCCTCCCCCTTGGACCATATATCATCGCCGTTTCTGTAGTATCGCCGTTCATTAAATTCAAGAACGCATCGAAAGAAACCATCGATGCGTCCGATGAACTCGTCGAAGAAATCCGGCGGGCTTTAATGCAAGCCGGCCAACGCCTTTCGCGCCACATCAAACGCGAAAATCGCGCCGCTGACCACGAAACAAAAATCGCCCACATCGAGCAGTTCGGACCAATTTTGGTTGAAGGACTCTGCCGAATTACAAATGCACCTGAAGAGAGAAAGCTCGCCGCCGAAGACGGATTGAAGAAAATCCTCGGTCGTGACGCGAAAAAGAGCGAAGCACAACTCGCAGAGGCTGAAGAGAAGCTCGATGAGCACCTTGAAAAGAAACGCAAGCGCCTAAAAATGTTCCGCGACGAAGACGATTCCATGGCCGTTCAAAACGCCCAAGATGCTGAGGAAGAGGGTTCCGCAGAAACCGCCGACGCTGACGAATCAGAACAGTCAGACGAACATTCCCCCGAAGAGGATGACGTTGAAACGGCTGAACTGACCACTTCAAAAAAGAAACCGTCAGGCAAGAAGCAAAAAACCAAAACACCAGCCAAAAAAGCTAAGAAAAAATAACACGACCCAAGGAATCAATAAGAATGGCAAAGAAGAGAATCGCAAAAGTTGACACCGAAGTGGTTGAACAAAGCCTGGCATTATGCGAGCAGATGCTAAGCGACCTGGAAAAAGCTAAACGCCCCGTTCTCGAAGCCACCAAATGCTCCCTGGACAATTCCCGCTACGACCATAAAGTCGGCTTCTTGACTCCCGGCCCCAAAGTGATCCGCAGCGAACTTAATGTGTCATCAGTCAAAAAGATGTCACGTTCCGTATTCATGCTGGAAATTCTATTGCGAAACATACAGACAGGAAACGTCGCAACAAAGCGCGAGCTTTATTACATCAGCAAAGGTGAAGTGAAACACAACCCAATCCTGAAGCCCCTCGATTTTACTGACCAACCAGAAAGCGACTCGGTTGTCGATTTTATCTGCGAAATGCTCGAATGCTACAGGGAAGAGATGAATTGCTTCGCGAACGACCGGGGCGGACAGACCTACTCACAGCAGCTAGTTGTCACCGAAACTCTGCCCGATGGAACCGAAGCCGTAATCGATCTTTCACAATTGGGCACCTCTCCCTTCCAACCAAAAAATCGCCCGCAGAATTTGCAATTGAAAGCAAAAAAGAAAATAGACTTCTGCCTCGTCGTAGAGTCCGAGGGTACAGCCAACACCTTAGTTGCTAACGGATTCACAAAACGTCACAACTCAATTGTGGTTGGCGCGCAGGGTGTCCCGTCGAACGCGGTCAGAGGCTGGGTCAAACGCGTTCAAGATCAGCTAAAGGTTCCTATTTATTTTTTTGGCGACCTTGACGCGTACACCATGCAAAACATCTTCCGCACTTTAAAGGCCGGATCAGCAGCCTCTTTGATTAGAAACTCAGACTTCTCTGCACCCGACGTCCGTTTTCTCGGCGTGCTTCCAGAGGACATCAAAAAATATGACTTGAACGATTATTCGGTAAATGAACGAGATGCGCAGGAAGGTCGGGCTCTAAAGAAGGCCAAAGACGCACTTGCCAATGACCCGTTTTTCAAGGACAAGCGAAACAAGGGTCTTTCAAACATTCTGGAATGGCTGATAAAAAATAAGCGCCGATGTGAACAGCAGGCATACTATTCTGTAGATCCTCGTGACCCGGCAATTGCAGAAAAAATTATCGTCGAAAAGATCAAAAAGGGGAATTACGTCTAAAAAGGGGTCTCGTGTCCGTCAGTATTCGCGGCCTCGCAAGCCTTTTGCAGTCATTTGAGCCGCTTGTCAACACGCCAGGCGAGTCTCGTCCGCGCTTTTGCCAACTTGCAGGCGCATCTGAAAGTTTACTCCAGCTTTTTGTCCTTAACCTGCTGCGACCCACGCCGATGCCAAAGGGGACGGGAAAAAAAATCATCGTCATACTACCAGGGCAGAAAGAACTGCTGCCGTGGAGTCATTTCCTCGATTCTGCGATTCCGGCACTTACGGCAGAGTCTACTGAGGCACTTCACATTCAGGCAGCTGTACTTCCCTTTTTCGGGAATTGGGGAGCAGACCGGTTCATAAATCCTTCCCTTTCGAGAAAACAGCGAATATATGCACTGGCGCTGCTTTCCAACCCTAATGTTAACGGCATTGTTTTGACGACCATTCAGGGTCTTGCGCAAAAGACACTCCCCAAGGCAGAATTTTCGGCGGCAACTTTGAAAATCGCAACTGGCGATTCACGGGACCCAGACGAGTTTTGCAGGCATCTACGTGACCTCGGTTACATCATTACTTCATCCGTGGAAGACGAAGGTTCCTATGCGGTAAGGGGTGGGATCGTCGATGTTTTCCCACTCAACTTGGATCTTCCGATCCGAATTGAATTTATGGGTGATACAGCTGCTTCGATCAGGTCCTTTTCACCCGTTGACCAGAAGTCGCGTCAAACCCTCGATTCAGTAGTGCTTGCGCCAGCCGCAGAGGTTCTGACAACCAGCGCTGACCGCAAAACACAAGCCCAGAATGTCTACAATTTCTTTCTTGAGCAGCAGGTCGAATCTGCCGATCGAGATGGGTTCATGCAATCATTTCAGGCTGGATTCAGGCCAGGTGGCTTCGATATGCTCGCGCCTATTCTTCGACCGCAAAATGCATCGTGTTTTGACTATCTTCGGACTGAAGATATTCTTCTCTATCCTGGTTCAATAGCTGCATGTACGGAAAGCTATTTCGATTATTTTACTGCCTGCGGCAAAGCACATGAGAAAGATCGAACTCAAAGAAGACCCTCATTAGAACCATCCGCACATTTCATTGTCCCTGATAGCGTTTCTCAAAGCCTTTTGACCAGCGGTTTCACCATCGAGGCGGGAAATCCCTTTTCTAGGCCGGGAATCCCCTTCTTGAGATTTGCGGGGCGCACCAGTGTTGCAGGAGCGCCACCTCCGACCAAAGAAGGCAGTTCCGATCTTTTTGATAAATGGTGCGACACCATTGCATCCCACCTGAAACACGAAGAAGCCTCCGTTGCAATCTTAGCAAACCGTCCGGACCAAATGGAACGAATCCGGACATTGCTTCAGCATCGTCGGTTCGATGCAAAGATTTCGAACGCACTCCTGCAACATCTGGCAACCGGAAAACCGCTGGCCCACGGCATTCATATCGGCCTCGGTTCGCTCCAATCGCACCTTTACCTGGAAGACAGCTCAATTCTGATTATCCCAGAAGCCTCCATTTTTGGAACTAAGTCACGCAAAACCAAGTTGGCCTCGACAAAACTTCAGAATTACCTAAGTTCGTTTAAAGATCTGCGGCCTGGCGACCTCGTCGTTCACGTTCAGCACGGGATCGGCCGCTACGCAGGCATGACGAACCTCGAAGTAGCGGGAATAATCACCGACTTTCTAATCATTGAGTACGCGGCAAACGATAAAATATATCTTCCGGTTGACCGCCTTAGTCTTCTTCAACGCTACAGCTCGGGAGGTGAAGCAGGAGACCACGCCTCCCTGGATCGGCTCGGTGGGCCAGCATGGGAAAAACGAAAAGACCGTGTTAAAGGCGCTGTTAAAGATATGGCTGCAGACCTGTTAAAAGTTCAAGCCAAGCGCGCACTCGCGAAGCATTATCGTTACGGGCCAGTGCCCGATACCTACTTTCAATTTGAGGCTGCGTTCCCGTATGAAGAGACTGAAGATCAGTTGAAAGCGTTGGCAGATATCCAGGCTGATTTCGCTGAAGCCAAGCCAATGGACCGCCTGATATGTGGTGATGTGGGATTTGGCAAAACCGAGGTTGCCTTGCGCGCAACCCTAAGAGCCGTCCTTGAAGGGTTTCAGGTGGTTGTGCTGGTCCCGACAACAGTGCTTTGTTACCAGCATTTCAGAACCTTTTCGGATCGTTTGAGTAAAATTGGCATTCAAGTCGGACAGGTTAGTCGCTTTGTCGACTCCCTGACGATGAGAACTACAATCAAAGATCTGGAATCCGGGAGACTTGATGTACTGGTGGGAACACATAGAGTGCTTTCAGCAGACATCAAGCCAAAGAAACTAGGGTTGATCATCGTCGACGAAGAACAGCGATTTGGCGTTATTCATAAAGAGAAGTTAAAGCAAATGCGAGCTGGGGCCGACGTATTGACGCTCACCGCAACCCCGATACCTCGCACACTGCATATGGCAATGCTTGGACTCCGGGACATCTCTTTGATCACGACCCCCCCCAATGACAGGGTGGCCATAAAAACCTACGTAGCCCGTTTCGACGAAACATTGATCAAAGAGGCAATAGAACGTGAGGTTCAGCGAGGTGGGCAGGTTTTTTTCGTACACAATCGAGTGCAGGATATTGAAGAAATCAGACTATTCGTTAGAAGTCTCATACCTTCCATTGATGTGCGGGTAGCACACGGACAAATGCGGGAACACCAACTTGAACGAGTGATTGTAGATTTCATAGAACAAAAATTTCCCGTGTTGATCTGCACCACCATTATTGAGTCGGGCATCGATATGCCGAACGTAAACACCCTGATTGTGAATCAGGCGGAAAGATTCGGGCTTGCACAACTCTACCAGCTGCGAGGCCGCGTTGGCCGGTCGTCGCAGCAGGCCTTTGCCTACCTTTTCACGGCACCAGACGAAAGGCTTTCAGACGAAGCAAAAAAAAGGCTCGAAGTCCTTGCTGCTCATCAGGAGCTCGGCGCTGGATTTCAAATTGCAAGTCACGATTTAGAGATCAGGGGAGCAGGTAATCTTCTGGGAGGTGAACAGTCCGGTCACGTAGCAGCGATCGGTCTCGAGCTGTATACCGAAATGCTTGATCAGGCCATAGCTGAACATCAAGGACAGGATCGTCGGGAAAAAGTGGACACTGAAATTAAAATCCCCGTCACCGCACTGATTCCCAATCAATATGTGGGCTCAGAAAACCATCGCCTTCAGTTCTATAAATCACTGTTTTCGGCAGAAAATTCAGAAGATATTCTGACTGTTAAACAGGAGGTTATCGATAGGTACGGCCCACCTCCACCTGAATTCCTGCGGCTGCTGCTGGTTGGTCACCTTAAAAGACTGTTGAGAATTATCGGCGCGACAACGCTGGCGAGTTCTACAAAGGGCTTTGTCGAGGTCAAGTTCGGCTCTCTTTCCGAGCAGCAGATCGACAGGATTCTTCGTGTAGTGAAACGGCATCCCGATAAATACCGCCTATCTCCAGAGTACAAGCTCTTCGTCTATTTGACTGTTCCTTCAAGACCTGACGGCCCGCAGCAGGATGGGTTACTCAACGAGCTTATCGCCTTATTCGAGCCATTGGCCCATCAAATAGAAAATTAGGAGGGAGGGGGACTTAGGAACGCTCCTGCCCCACCACAGACACCCGTGCCTGCTGCATAGGATCGCTCCGATGACTCAACGGTCGCATCTCGAACCATCGACGAATAGTCAGAGTTAAAAAAATCCCGCCGGACACAACGGCAAGCACTCCGCCAAGGCCCATGATCACAAGTCCAGCGATTTGGTTTTCGGACCCAAGAAACTGACTGGTGCCGTATACTTTACGCCCCAATCCGTGAAAACCGGCGAAGGCAAACCCTGCTGAGAACAGAAACTGGCCGACCCCGTACAAAACAATTTGCGACAGTCGCGCACGACGAGTGTTTTCACTGAAGTCAGCAAGCAAAACATAAGACATGGCCATCTGAACGACGGTCACCGCGCCTATCGTCGCGTGATAATGGGCGGGTATCAGCGTACTGGACTTCAAGATGAATGCACCCAAGCCAATACCAAAAATGAGCAAAAACGCACTCATGGCAAGGCTCCAGCTGGCGACAGGGTCTGAGCCCCAGCTCGGCCGGGATGTGCTCAGACTCTTCCACGCGAATGTCCCAAAAAGAATTGCCGGCAGCGGCCAGGTCGTCCATCGCATGAGCGAGGTATATCCTGTGAGGTACTCGGAACTGAGCGGCCCCTTCCGCAGCCAATACAAAGAGAGAATGGCCGGAATTAGCAATGTAATGGTATAAAGAATGCGCGCCTGGGTGACAGTAATAACGTCTTTCCCAAGGAGCTTTTTCCCGAAATAGGTCCATAGTGATGTCATAACCGCCACGTTGGCGAGCTGAAAGACGTGTCCGCCCCCCCAAAAAATTGTATTAAAATAAGCCTCCGCGCTGACAGAGTGCGGCGTAAGCAGGGTTGTCCACACGGTAGTTGCGACAGCTATAAGAAAAATTTGCATTGATGTCTGAACGCCGATCGCCACAGCTGGAGGCAAACCAGCGTCGACAAGGCTATCTCCCCGAAAAAGATCGCGGCCTGAGCCGGACAAAACCACCCCGATCACAAATACGGCAAACCCAATAATAAACCCGCGTTGATCCAGGGCGGGAATATAGTTAGAAAGTATCGGCTCGCCTCCTCCGGCCAAGCCCCAAATCGTGAAGACCATTGTACCAATGACACTCAATACCAAGGCAACCCGCGCCTGTACCAGGTTAGCCTGGCGCAATATCTGCTGATACAACGTGGCTATAAACGCAAAAAACCAGACGCCCAGAGTCAAATTTACATGCACCACAAGACAACGACGGATAGCTGTCTGATCGCCAACCAGCTGATGGATACCCGGGGTCCTTCCCAACACCAGAGCCAGAGAAAGCACCCCTCCCATCAGCAAAGCACCTAGCGCCAATCCGAGCCATCGGTGTGCTGAACTGTTAAGGCGAATATCCACTTAGTCCTCGCTTTGGGCCCTAATACAACCAGTCCATCTCTATTGAAGTCATGGACCTTCATACCATTTGGGGTCCAGCCCAACAAGTCCCCAATAATATTGGCAAGATCATCGTAAAGGCTTTTCTGTTCGAATTTGGTTCTCTTTAAGCTCCCCTGATTGTTAGAATTCTTCTGTCTTGGGAGCAATTGCACTTAGGCCTATTTTATCCTTGCGGGAGGCAGGTCTGAAAAAGTTTGCCTTAATTCTGGGGGCGATCATTTGCTTCTTAGCCGGTGCCACCGCGTGGCGCGTACTTCACACCGGGAGATCACTCTCTGACCTGTCCTCTCCCGAAGAGCCCGTTTCCGGTGGAACTCCTCAGGGGATTCTGGTTGAAGTGGCCGGGACCCCTATCTCTTCAGAAGATCTTGAGTGGGAGTATTCACTTCACACCCGCGGAGTTTCAAAAAGCGAAGAACTAACCCCGATTCCTGACCTTGGAGTGCGTTTTGACAAGGAACTCGCTCCACTCAAACAAAAACTAATGGCGGGTCTCATCGAAAGAAAAATGCTTTTCAACATGGTTCAACAGGACAAGTCCTTTGGTTACACGGAGCCAGGCCGGTATACAAACTGTTTGAGTGAGTGGCAGGAGACCACAACAGCAGAGCCGGCTCTCTATGCTAAACATAGCGACAAAGAACGCTTAAAGGCCAGGATGTGCGAACGCAGTATTGTCGACCAATATATGGAACAAAAGTTGTTTGCAAAATTAAAGGCCTCAGATGCAGAAGTAGAAGAATACTACAAGAATCACAGTGCGGAGTTTAAATTCCCGCCCCAGGTGACCATTCGACACATCATGCTTAGTACGGAAAAGGAAGCCAAAGAAGTACGCGGGAAAGTCACACGGCAAAACTTCGAAGAGATAGCCCGTACCGCTTCAATCGCCCCGGAGGGAGAAAAAGGCGGAAGGCTTGGACCTTTTGCAAAAGGCGAATATCCCAGTCATTTCAACATTGCCTTTGAAATGCAACCGGGTCAGATCACAGATATTCTTAAGTCGACATACGGGTTTCACATCATTATGCTCGTGTCAAAGACACCGAAGTCTACGCAGAGCCTGGAACAGGCTTCCGCAAAAATCAGATCGATCCTGGAAAGAAAAAAGCGGGAAGAGGAATATAAAAAATGGGTAGAGTTAGCGCTTCATACGGTGCCTATCACCACACCAAAACCTCTCTGGTAGCGCTGCTCCTCACCCTTTCCGGCGCATCTATAGGTCATGCTGAAGAATTGATCGATCGCGTCGCCGCGGTTGTCGATGGACAGCCGATCATGCACAGCGACGTTTTGGACAAAGTGAACCATGGTCCCTTGGTCGTCGTCTCGGACTTTCCCGCAACAGAGAAATCGCCCCCGTTTGAGCGTGCGATTCAAGATGCGGTTAACTATGAGCTTATCCTCCAAAAGGCCAAGGAGTTGGAAATCGAAGTTCGTGAGGACGAAGTTGAGCTTGAGATAAAGAGATTTTTAGAAGCTCGCAGCCTTGACCGGAACGGACTACTCCAGTTCCTGAATCAACAGGGGCAAACCTACGACGAGTACAAAGCCGACTTTCGCGATCAGATGATTTTTCGCCGGTTTCAAGGAAGAGTGATCGCACCTCTGATAAAGATAACCGATAAAGATGTTGAGACTTATTACCTCAAAAAATCCGGATCGACTGCTGACCTCGTTGAACTGACCCTGCGTCAGATCCTAATCCGGGTAGCGGGTGATGCCACTCCAGAAGTGCTACAGGCAAAACAAAATCTTGCCCGCGAAGTGCACGGAAAACTTCAATCAGGCTTGGATTTCAAGGATGCTGTAAAGATCTACTCTGACGACAGCTCCGCCCGCGAATCAGGTGGGTTAATGCAAGGCGTGAAGCTTAAGGACCTCAGCGGATCGATACGGGCTGAAGTCGAAAACCTAGAGTCCCTGGCCTTCACAAGCCCGATTCAGACCAATGCCGGATTTCATATTTTTTTCCTGGAAGAGCGCAAGTTCTCTGGCAGTCGAGACTTTTTAGATCAGAAACCCAATCTCGAAATGGAGCTCCGAAGCCTGGAATTAAACACTCAGACAAGACGGTGGCTTACCGAGCAGCGCCAGAAATCAAAAATCGAAGTGATTCTGGAATAGGTAACTAGCTGATTTTTCTTCTGATTAATGGGTCATCAAGACAGGCTGGGAGGACTGACTTTGAAACGAATTTACATGATAGCTGGTCTGATTGTTTCCTGTGCGTCCTGTGCCCCGTCTGGATTCAACGGTTCTACAGGTGTTGCGAAAAAGGATAGCGCGGAAGCCAAGCCTGCCGGAAAGCCAAAGCCACCAGTCTCCCCCGGCACTCCAATACCATCCGGTACTATAGAGCCACAGACGGTTCTGCCTACTTCGCCGGTGCCCGGAAAATGCACTGACGCGGGAACAACCGTCGCAAAACTCTTGACGACCTCGGGCATCACCAATGGCGCGTCAAACCAATTTCTGGAATATGAACTCTCGATGGAAGATTGCGAAGGCGTCGTTACACCGATTACTGCACGAGTCATCCTATTTGACCTGGATGCAGAATCTGAATCACCGCGCCCACTCCCTTACCAGGTCAAGAGTCAAGATGGGTTAATGTTGAGTTCTGGAGTATTGCAAACGATCAACGGGTCTGACTTGTTCGGCGTGATAGGGCTGAATCGATTCCATCACCGGACAAACAATAATATCGATGTCCCCTCAGCCCACCGCAAAATCAAACTCTCTATCGATCTCTCGAACACAGTTCATCAGCCAATGGGGTCCGGCGATACTGTAAGTCCACAAGCTCTGATTTCTACTTTTCTTCGCTTTGGAGATGCGGCACCGGTAAAAATGCCCGTGCCTTTCGTTAATCCAATTTAGAACCAAATCACCCCTTGCGGGCCCTCCACACCTCAACTCCAGCAATCACTCCAATCACAATATTGGCGGTCCATGCCGCCATTGCTGGCGACACGTCGCCTCTTTTTCCCAGTGCAGTCATTGCGTTCAAAATAAGCCAATAGCTCATCCCAATCGCCAAAGCTAGTAGGATGCCCTTTGCAGTCTCTGTAGTCCGTTCTGACCGATAACCAAATTTAATTCCGATTAGGGCTACAACAAATGCCGCAAAAGGATAGGCAACCTTCGTATGTAAATCAACCTTAGTGGTAACTGTGTCAGCTCCTGATCGTTCGCCTCTCCTAACTCTTTCTTTCAGCTCACGTACGCTCAGTTCCGAGTCACTTCGACGCTCTTTTTCAAGTTTTGATGGTTCAATCGGCAATGACATTTCAATGCTGGATTTACTGTCAACATACTCGACCATCCCGGAGTCCTGAAAAAAAGTCGTCTTTACGTCCGAAAGCCTCCAGCTTTTTGATGGGGCGAGATAAATTGCGCTTTTCGCTTCGAGGATTTTCTCCGGGCGAAAGTTCGGCTGCATGTCTACAACCTTCACCCTCGTTAGGGTTTGTCCAATCGGATCGAAGTCGCCAAAATTAAAGAGGGAAGCGCCATTGCGAATCCAACGAGCCCCCTGTGCAATCTCACTGCTGGCTTCACCTTCTATTTTTACAGACTGAATGAAATGAACTTTCGCTGATGTCTTTGGCAGCACAAACTCACTGATCAATAATCCAAGGACACCTAGAATCAGTCCTCCGACAGCAAGCGGTGCTCCCACGGCCACAGGCCCCATCCCTGCAGCCCGCATAGCCGTAACCTCATTGGTTCTAGCCAGCAATACCATTGCGATAACAGAGGCAAGCAGGGATGCGATCGGCAATGCCTGAATCAAATGGGCCGGCACCTGAAACCAATAATATTGAAACACGAGCTCAGGAGATGGCTTATATCGGGCGAAATATTTTGTTGTCTTATGAATGAAATCAAACAGAACAAACAAGAACAGGCTCAGGATTAAGGCCCCGGCGACAAACCGCATATAATCCCTGAGAACGTAGAAAAATATCCGCATTTCGAGGTCCGACTCCAGGTTTTGCGGTCAAACCGCCTTTTCCGACCGCACTACTGCCAAAGCTGGAATCCAGCGAATAGCCCGACCATAAATCAGGGGAATTCCACGGCGTCCGGCTTCAAACGTGCCCAATATTCTAACCTGTTTTTTTAAATGATTTTCGTTAAACCAAACAGGCGTTGGCATCTGAGTCAGTACCACCATCATCCTGGCAGATTCATCTGCCACCACAACAAAGGTACCATGTGCACCGACTTCAACAATGGTGCCCTCAACGATGACCTGCCGGCCTGATAGCATTCCACTATCAAGATGCACCTCTTTCATTGAAATGACGGTTGGGCTTGCAAATAGAGTCACGCCAAATTTGCCAAAGAATTGCCTGTCCACAAAGCCCTTAAAACTCTCGTCATTGGCGCAACCTTGAATAGCAGAAAGCGATGACAAAAAGGCGAATAAACACAGGACGCGCATCACCTTTCGGAAAATCCATTGACCCATTTTACAAACCTCCCGAAGCGTTCCGTTCGAGCAATTATCTTACCATAAAGCAAAAAGGCGAACCCCTTTGAGGGGCTCGCCTGGCTTTTTATTGCAAAAATCTAAGGCTAGGCTGGCTTGGAAGCTTTCGCAGCTTTTTTTGCCGGCGCTTTTTCTTCCGCGACAACTTCCGTGCCATAATCGACCAATTCAACAATGGCCATTTCTGCTGCGTCTCCACGACGCACACCACGACGAAGTATCCTGGTATAGCCTCCGGACCGATCTTTGAATCGGGTAGCTAGCTTCGTAAATACTTTTGCAACAGCATCATCATCGAAGAGGTATGCAGCGGCTTGCCGACGGGCATGTAAATCCCCCCTCTTACCAAGCGAAATCATCTTTTCCACGACACCACGCAACTCCTTGGCTTTTGGGAGCGTCGTATTGATCCGCTCCTGCAGTACCAGTGAGGTCGCCATATTGCGAAGAAGCGCACGACGATGTGCAGACTTCCGTCCGAGTTTTTTGTAACCACCTAAGTGACGCATAACCGCTCTCTTTTCCCTTAATTGTTCTGATCCTGATCTTTTTGACGCAGAGCGCTAGGATCGAATCCGTCGATTTTCATCCCCAGAGACAACCCCATCTCACTCAAAATATCTTTGATCTCATTCAAAGACTTACGGCCGAAGTTTTTCGTCTTAAGCATCTCAGCTTCGCTCTTTGTCACCAGTTCGCCGATAAACTTGATATTCGCATTCTCGAGGCAGTTAGCTGCACGAACACTCAGCTCCAGTGAATCTACCGTCTTGAATAGATTATCGTTCAATGAAGGAGTTGAAGACATCGCCTCTTTGTCTTTCATGCGACTCTCGTCATCCGCAGCTTCATCAAAGTTAACGAAAATCGTTAGCTGCTCCTTCATGATCTTGGCTGCGTATGCCAGTGCGTCGTCTGGTCGAACGGCACCGTTGGTCCAAATTTCAATGGTCAATCGGTCGTAATCGGTCATCTGACCAACACGGGCGTTTGAAACATTGTAGGCCACCCGACGAACCGGGGCAAAAATAGAATCGATCGCAATCATATCAGCCGGCAGTTCTTCAGTGCGATTATCCTCTGCAGACACATACCCGCGGCCGTGGCGAACGACCATTTCCATGTCCAGCTTGCCATCAGCACCAATAGTAGCGATCACCTGATCCGGGTTAAGAATTTCCACATCCCCGTTGGTCTGAATATCCCGTGCGTAGACAACACCAGCACCGCTTGATTTCAGAGTAACCCGTGTATCGTTGTCACCGAGATAGCGAAGATTGACCTGTTTCAGGTTCAGAATAATGTCAGTGACATCTTCCTTAACACCCTGAACGGTAGAAAACTCATGCTCAACTCCAGCAATCTTTACGGCAACAATCGCGGCACCATTCAGACTTGAAAGCAGAACGCGCCGAAGTGTATTACCCAAAGTCAGGCCATAACCGCGCTCGAGCGGCTTAGCTACAAACTTGCCAAAGGTGTCGTTCAGAATTTCGGACTCTATATTTTTCGGCTTGATCAAATCTTGCCAATTGCGATGCATTTTTTTCTCCGATCCGGAAGTAAAATCTTCTTCAAAAAGAAACTGGCCGCTTGCCACTCAAAAAAACGAACCAGAAATCCAGCAAATCACTTGTTGTACAACTCAACGATCAAGCGCTCTTTAACATTGAGGTGAATGTCCTCACGCGTTGGATTAGCGACAACTTTTGCTGTGAATTTCGAATGGTCGGCCTGGAACCACGGCAAAGCTGGTCTGCGGGCGAACAAATCCGCTGCGAGCGCAAACTTTGGATTCTTCGAGCTGGCTTCTGCGACGGAGACAACATCACCGACTTTGACCAAAGCACTCGGAATATTGCAACGCTTTCCGTTAACCAAAATGTGGTTATGTCGAACGGTTTGCTTGCCTTCCTGCCGACTGCGAGCAAATCCCATGCGAAACACCGCATTATCAAGGCGCATCTCAAGATTTCTGAAGAAGATGTCAGAGGTAACGCCACGCTCACGAATAGACCGACGGAATGTAATACGTAGTGGCTTTTCCATGAGGCCGTAAACACGCTTTACCTTTTGTTTCTCGCGAAGCTGGGTGCCGAATTCGGACAGCTTCGTGCGCTTCTGCCCATGCTGCCCGGGTGCATAGCCGCGACGCTCGAAAGAACAGCGATCGGTCAAGCAGCGCTCACCCTTGATAAAAAGCTTTTCGCCTTCACGCCGGCAGAACCGGCAAACTGGACCATTGTAACGGGCCACGATAATTCTCCGTAATTCTCAAATATTCAAAAACCCCGACGACAACAACTTCTGTCGTCGCTTTGACCTAAACGCGACGACGCTTGGACGGACGACACCCGTTGTGAGGAATCGGCGTCACATCTTTAACAAGCGCCACCCTCATACCAGCCGCGCCAATGGCACGAACGGCACTTTCCCTGCCAGCCCCCGGGCCATTCACCAGTACGGAAACGGTTTTCATGCCGCTATCCATAGCTTTTTTGGCCGCTTCTTCCGCAGCAACCTGGGCGGCAAATGGAGTGCTTTTCCGGGATCCCTTGAAACCCTTGCTACCCGATGTGCACCAAGACACCACTTCACCGTTGGTATCAGTGATGGTGATTATAGTGTTGTTGAACGATGCCTGTATGTGAACAACGCCATTGGGAACGTTGCGCTTGACCTTCTTTTTCTTAACTGTCGCAGCTGCTGGAGCTTTTGGATTCGCCATTGTTCTGTCCTATCTAAATTTCGACTGATTAACCTGTCGGTGCTTTTTTCTTGCCGGCGATAGTCTTACGAGGCCCCTTACGGGTACGCGCGTTCGTCTTCGTTCGCTGTCCGCGGCAGGGCAAGTTCTTCCGATGGCGCAAGCCACGATATGAATTCAAATCGATCAGGCGCTTAACGTTCAGCGAAATCTCCCGACGCAGGTCACCCTCGACCAACATCTTGTCCATCACCTTACGGAGAGCGTTGACGTCGTTAATGTCGAGATCAGCTGCTTTCATGTCAGGATTTAAACCGGACTCAGCTACAACTTTCCTAGCGCCCGCACGGCCGATGCCATAGACGCTGGTAAGAGCTATCACCAGTTTTTTGTTTCCGGGTAAATCTACCCCTGCAATACGTGCCATACTTCAATTACCCCTGTTTCTGTTTGTGCTTACCGACTTTGCAAATCACCCGCACAATGTTGTTTCTACGAACAACTTTGCACTTGTCACAGATCGGCTTTACACTCGCGCGTACCTTCATCTCGCATTTCCCCAATCGCTACTCTTGCTAAATGCTCACTTGGCTCTATATGTGATCCGGCCTCTTCCCAAATCGTAGGGCGAAATTTCAAGCTTCACCTTATCGCCTGGTAAGATCCGGATGAAATGCATCCGCATTTTCCCGCTGATATGGGCCAATACTTCGTGCCCATTCTCAAGCTGGACTTTGAACATGGCGTTTGGCAATGGTTCCTTAACCACTCCTTCGACCTCAATGACTTCTTCTTTCGCCATGATTTCCTATACTTAACCAAAAATGCCTTCAATCGGCAAAAAAACACAGCCCTTAACCTAGTAAAGAGGGCGGCACAATACCGCAAGTTTACTAGGCAGGCAACAGGATAAGCCCAAAAATACAACACCCATCGCCTGTTTGAGAGCTTCATCAGACAAGGGTCTATTTGATGAAGCTAATCACGTCCGCCAGTCGCTTAAAAATCATCTCAGTTGAACCTTCGCCATTAACCTCACGGTAAAGCGATTTCTTCTGGTAAAACTCCAGCACAGGTCGAGTGCTTTTCTCGTAAACATCTAATCTCACTGCTACTTTTTCGGCGCCGTCATCAGGTCGCTGTACCAAGGCCCCACCACATCGGTCGCATGTGTTCCCGCTTTTAGATGGAGACGCCACCACATGAAATGTAGCCCCACATTTCTCGCAGACCCGCCGTCCACTGATGCGTGAAATCAGCTCCGCCCTGGCAACCTCTAAATGAATCGCACTGGCCACCGGATTAGACTGCCCAATCGAATCCAAAGTTGTCGCTTGCGCGACGTTTCTTGGGTAGCCATCCAAAAGAATCTTCTCTTTAGGATCGTTTCCCAGCTCTTCCTTCAACACCTGAAAAAGCACATCATCCGGCACCAGCTCTCCTCGCGCCATTATGGCTCCAGCCACCTGCCCGATTTGAGTCTTCAGCTTGACGTGCTTACGGAGGGCGTCTCCCGTCGAGACTTTTCTCCAGCCACACCTCTCGGCCAGCAAATCCGCCTGGGTGCCTTTTCCTGCACCCGGTGCTCCTGTGAGCACGACGATCATGCACGTCCCCCACGGGGTCTGATCGCGCCGCGTTTCAGGAATGTGTCGTACCGCAGCGACTGCCGATGGGCGTCAATTTGCCTGAATGTTTCGAGCGCAACGCCCACAACAATCAAAAGACTGGTACCACCAAAGTAAAACTGAACATTAAAACTTCCGGTCAAGATCGTAGGCAAAACACAAATTGCGGCTAGATAGATAGCGCCAACAAGTGTCAACCTATTCACAACCTTATGGATAAATTCTGAAGTACGCGCACCAGGACGAATCCCCGGGATAAAACCCCCGTGTTTTTTAAGATTCTCAGCAATGTCATCGGGCTTAAACGTGATGGATGTATAGAAATAGGCAAAGAAAATAATCATAACCACGTAGACGGTATTGTAGAGCCACCCGCCAGGTCCAAATACAGAGGTAACAAAGCCAGCAACGGCCGACTCAGGCATCACTGCAGCAATCGTCAAAGGAAATTGTAGGAGCGAGCTGGCGAAAATTGGAGGGATAACACCTGCGGAGTTCAACCTGATTGGCAAATGAGAATTTTGACCGCCATAAATTTTTCCACCGACCTGCCGCTTCGCGTACTGTATCGGCACCTGGCGAAGGCCCTGCTCGATGAAAACGACTCCAGCAATCACCGCGATCACAACACCCGCGATGAGCAACATGCGGGGAATATCCATCTGCGCGTTTGAGTACTGGGTGTAAGTGTTCCCAATGACTTGGGGAAGTCCCGCGACGATCCCGGCGAAAATAATCAATGACATGCCGTTGCCCACACCGCGCTCTGTGATCTGTTCACCGATCCACATGACAAACGCGGTTCCAGCAGTCAGCGACAATGTTGTCAAAATTTTCCAAGCCATGCCCCCGTCGTGAACCAGGGAGGCACCACCCGGCATCGCAGATTCAAGGGTATTCGCAATCATAAAACCTTGGATCAACGCAAGAACTACAGTGCCATAGCGGGTATATTGCGTGATTTTTTTTCGTCCGGCTTCGCCTTCTTTTGAGAGAGCTTCAAGAAAAGGGACTACTACGGTGAGCAGCTGCGCAATAATGGAGGCTGAAATATAGGGCATGACGCCAAGGGCAAATACGCTGAAACGCTCCAGCGCACCCCCAGAAAACATGTTAAACATGCCAAAGAGGTTCGCTCCCTGACTTTTGAAAAATTCACTGAGCGCCTGTGTGTCTACACCAGGCACAGGGATGTGTACCCCTACGCGGTAGATCGCAAGGAATCCCAAGGTATAAAGGATTTTTTTCTGCAGATGATTCAGCGTTCCTTCAGGTAACCTTGAAATACCTTGCGCCACGATCAGATCTCCTCGACTTTACCGCCAGCCTTTTCAACAGCAGCTTTCGCAGATGCACTCACCTTGTGAAGCGAAATGGTAAGGGCCTTATCGATCTTACCCTTTCCCAACAGCTTCACAGGCGCACCTGGAATTCGCAGACAATTCAACTCTTTAAGTAACTCTGCCGTGACCTTCGTTCCAGCCGCTAATTGACTGAGTTCGCTGAGGTTTACGACATTATGTTCTACTCGAAAATGATTGTGGAATCCGCGCTTGGGCAATCGCCGATACAGTGGCATCTGCCCCCCTTCAAAACCAAAGGGTATTCCACCTCCTTTGCGAGCAGTCTGGCCTTTGCCACCACGGGCGGCTTGCTTGCCAAGCCCGCTGCCTGTTCCCCTACCGAGGCGCTTCACCTTGGTGTTTGAACCATGTGCCGGACTAAGATTACCGAGAGTCTTCATCGCGGACGGAGAACTCGTTCCGCCTGTCTTGCTTGGCTTTTCCGCTTTTACCGTTTTTTCTGTCTTCGTTGCCATGTCTCTGTTTCTTTCCGATGCATTAAGTCTCTGCGCCGATCGTCGACCGAAACGCCGTTATTTTACCAGCTGGTAGGAAACGAGGTGCTTCACTTTATTGAGCATGCCCCGAATACAATTGTTGTCCTTATGGGTCACTGTGGAGCTGATACGGCCGAGCCCTAGTGCCCGAATAACCTTGCGATTAGCTTCCGCTTGCCCGATAAGACTTCTGGTTTGTTTTACAATGATACTGGCCATAAAATTCACCCAAATAGACGTCGTTAGTCAATTAAAGCTGCCGGCAATTACTTGGCAGATTTGGTCTTTTTCTCAGCGCCGGATTTCGCCTTGCGCTTTTCCGCAACCGACGAACGCTTCTGCCAAACCTCTCCGACAGTTTTGCCCCGGTTCTTACAATACTCTTCGGTCGGCATCAATTGTGCCAAACCAGCCATTGCCGCGCGAACGACATTCTGGTGGTTCTTCGAGCCATGAACCTTGCACACGATGTCGGAAATTCCCGCCAATTCGACGAGGACACGAACCGCACCACCCGCAATGATTCCTTTACCTTTTTTCGCCGGGAAGAAAAGCACCTCAGCAGAACCGTACCTTCCGATAACATCGAACGGGATCGTTCCTTCTACGGTCGGAATCCCAACCATGCTCTTTTTGGCCTGGTCGGATCCTTTTTTTATTGCGTCAGGAACCTCTCCAGCTTTTCCCAGCCCAAATCCTACGCGTGACTTCCCATCGCCAACTACTACCAGCGCGCTAAAGCTAAAACGACGTCCGCCTTTAACAACCTTGGCGACGCGCGCAATATGCACTACGCGATCCTGAAGACCGTCATTCTCTTTTTCTTTACCGAAGTCTTTCTTCTCTTTAGGCTCTCTTGCCACTTTTAGTTCCTCGTACGTGGAATACTGCCGACCGTTTACTAACCCTGACACCCAGACTTAAAAGTCCAACCCACCCTCACGAGCGCCATCAGCAAATGCTTTGACTCTCCCGTGGTAATTGAACCCATTTTTATCGAAAACAACACAGGTGATGTTCTTTTCTTTGCATTTAGCGGCCAACTGCTTGCCCAGTTCAGAACAGCGGTCTTTGTTAGCCCTTTCAGCCTTCCCTTTTGAGAAGGATCCGACAGAAACAATCGTTTTCCCTCCGACATCGTCGATCACCTGTGCGAACAAATGCGCACTGGAACGATAAATCGACAGTCGTGGGCGCTCAACCGTCCCATTAATCTTTTTACGAATTCGAAGCTTCCTTCGAAGCCGCAACGCTGCTCTTTTCTTTGTATCTGACATAATCTCGCTACCTCGTAGTCTCTACGATGGATGTTGTGTTTATTTCTTGCCTGCGGCCTTACCGACTTTGGTCGCAATGACTTCTTCGCTATAACGTACACCCTTGCCATGATAAGGCTCTGGCGGCCGCAACCCTCTAATCGTTGCAGCGACCTGTCCGACGTCATGTTTATCCGGCCCGGAAATCAAAATGATCGTCTGCTTATCTACTTTGATGTCTACGCCTTTTGGCGGGTCGAAATCGATGGGATGGCTATAACCGAGGTTTAGCGTAACACCCTTGCCTTTTGCTGCAGCGCGATATCCAACGCCAACCAGAGTCAAAGATTTCGAAAACCCTTCGGTGACCCCTAGAACCATGTTCGCAACAAGCGTCCTGGTCAGACCAAACAATTTCTGGGCATTTTCATCTTGCGTCGCCGGGACGACCTTAACAGCCCCCGCTTCGACAACAACACTCATACTCGGGTGCACCGTCCGCTCTACAAGTCCTTTAGGACCCTTAACGGCAATGTTGTTACCGTTGACTTTAACATCAACACCTTTAGGAACCGTAATCGGGCTTTTACCAATCCGTGACATGATCCACCACCTAGAACACTGAGCAAAGGAGTTCGCCGCCTACGTGAAGCTTACGTGCTTCACGATCCGTCATGACCCCCTTTGGTGTAGAAAGAATTGCCATTCCGAAGCCGTTTTTTACGTAGGGGATGCTATCCACACCTACATAAACCCGACGCCCGGGAGTGCTCCAACGCTGAATTTTCTGAATGACCCCTTTTCCCTCTTCGCTGTAGTTCAGAGCGATTTTCAAAACGCCCTGCTTGCTGTCGCGAATACATTTGTAATTGCGTACAAAACCTTCCTCTTTCAGCAAGTGCGCAATGGCGATCTTGATCTTGGAGGCGGGAATCGACACCGTATCCAAGCCAGCCTGCTGCGCGTTTCTTACGCGGGTTAAGAGATCAGAAATTGGGTCATTTACGTTCATAGATCTTACCTATTTTCAAATACTCAATGATTAAATCTTTTACCAGGAAGCCTTGGTTACTCCGGGCAGCTGACCGCGAAGTGCCATTGTTCTGAAACAAATACGACACACGCCAAACTTTTTGTAGACCGCCTTTGGCCGACCACACTTTGAACACCGTGTGTATGCCCGGGTCGAAAACTTTGGCTTCTTCGCAGCCTTCTGAATCATGGCTTTTGTTGCCATAGGGTCACCTACTCCTTAATTCTTGCGGAAAGGAAAATTGAACTTGTCGAGAAGGGCCTTAGCTGCAACGTCTGACTTTGCGTCCGTCACAATCGTAATTCCCAAGCCGCGAATCTTGTCAACTTTGTCGTAGTCGATCTCAGGGAAAATGATCTGCTCTTTAATCCCGACAGTGTAACCACCGCGACCATCAAAAGCCTTTGTGGAATACCCGCGAAAGTCTCGAATCCGGGGAACAGACACATTGATGAATCTGTCGAGAAATTCATACATACGATGGGACCGCAGCGTCACGCAGCAACCGATCGGCACGCCCTTCCGCAACTTAAACGACGCGATGCTCTTTTTAGCCCTGGTCATAATTGCTTTCTGACCGGTAATCGCCTGGAGGTCCGTGACTGCAGCCTCCAACGTCTTCATGTTTTGTACAGCCTCTCCCTGCCCGATGTTCACAACGATCTTTTTGATCTTTGGAACTTCCATCGGGTTAGTCAAACCCAACTCTTTTTGAAGCTCTGTCCGAAAGGACTCGTAGGCTGTCTGCAGACGAGGCTTTGCACCCGCGTCATTGCTCTTCTGATTCTCTTTCTTACCTGCCATTTTATCACCACTATGCTAACCGGAGGCCTCATAGCGCCCGGAATGTTTACAGCTAAAAAGCTAAAAAGCTAAAGAACTTCCGGCGCAAGCGACGCAATTCGTCCGAAACCATTGGTTCGAACTTCGCGGGCCACCGGTCCAAAAATACGTGTTCCTACTGGCTCGTTCTCTTTGCCCTTAATCAACACTGCCGCATTTTCGTCAAACCGAATGGTAGAACCATCGGCTCGCTGAATTTCTTTCTTCGTCCGAACGACAACAGCCTTGTGAACCGTTCCCTTTTCGACTTTGCTATTCGGAAGCGCTTCTTTGATGGAGACAACGATAATGTCACCAACTGTAGCAACACGCTTCTTGCTGCCGCCAAGAACTTTAAAACACTTCAGGCGCTTAGCGCCGGAATTGTCACCGCTCTGAAGAACTGTTTCCATCTGGATCATAGATCACCTGTCCTGAATCAAAATTCAGCTATTTCTTAAAGGCGCGCGCGGCGCACTATTTCGACTAAAGAAAACTTTTTACGGCTGCTTAGAGGACGCGTAGAGATAACCAATACTTCGTCGCCTACATTCGTCGCATTCTGCTCGTCATGGAACATTACTTTCGAGCGGCGGCGCATATATTTACCATACCGCTCGTGCTTTACAAGACGCTCAACGACGCCAACGCGAGATTTGTTCATGCTCGCGCTGGTGACTGTGCAGCGAAACGGCCGCGCCTTCCCAGTTGCTTTGTCTTTTTCCAGCTTTACGCCCACGGTTTACCTTCCCGAACGAAAAAACGTTATTTCTTAGATGTTTTTGCCTTAGTAGCTGTTTTGACTACTTTCTTCGCTACCTGCACCTGAGCCGTCTTCTTTGGGGACGAATCTTTCGCAGTAGCCTGGTTTCCTATGGTCAGAATCCGAGCCAATGTCTTCTTCAATCCCCGAATCTTTGCGGAGTGTTGTGCCTTCGAAGAAAAAATGTCCATTCTGATCTGAAGCAATTGGCCTCGAATCTGCGTGACAATCTCCCGACGACGGGCCGAATCAAACCCGCGAATCTCTTCTGTTGGAATTTTGTGAAGTTCCATTTTCGATTACCCTTATTCCTATGCCCAAAGGTCGTTCTGGCGAATTATCAATTTGGTCTTCAGCGGCAGTTTCGACGCCGCCAGTGTAAGCGCCTGTTCAGCGGTTGCCTTATCTACACCGCTCATCTCGTAAAGAATTCGGCCAGGCTTAACGACAGCCACGTAATATTCCACGCCACCTTTTCCGCTACCCATCCGGGTTTCGGCAGGCTTCTTAGTGACGGGCTTATCCGGAAAAATCTTAATCCAGACAGCTCCACCACGCTTGATATGCCGAGTCATTGCGATACGCGCAGCTTCTATCTGCCGCGCTGTGATACGACCGGCGTCTACCGCCATAAGTCCGAAATCACCCTTGGTAAGCTCAGCGCCGCCCTTGGCTTTGCCCTTGATTCGGCCTTTGTGGGCTTTGCGAAATTTCATTCTCTTTGGAGCTAACATTTCAATCTACCCCGAAAACTGGTTTTAGCGCTGCTGATGTTGCTGCTGATGATTGTGATGCTGCTGCTGATCGTCACCACGACCCAACACTTCACCACGGAAAATCCAAACCTTTACCCCAGTCAGACCGAAAGACGTGTACGCCTCCGCGGTCCCATAATCAATGTCTGCCCGCAGAGTATGGAGCGGAACCCGGCCTTCCATGTAGCGCTCGGTACGAGACATGTCTGCCCCACCAAGTCGACCAGAAAGACTCACTTTGATCCCCTTCGCACCCGCCTTAATCGCCGCCCCCATGCCCTTTTTCATTGCTCTGCGGAACGACACGCGGCGCTCAAGTTGCTGCCTGATTCCCTCAGCAACAAGTTTCGCATCCAAATCGGGCTTCTTAACCTCGAACACGTTAAGATTCGGCTCACCCGACTTAATCTTGCATACCTTGATCAGCTCGTCCTTCAGGCTCTCAGCTCCGGAACCCTTCTTTCCGATGATGATTCCAGGACGACTGCTGTAAATATTGATCTTGAGGTTCTTCGCAGCCCTCTCGATCTCGATGTTAGCTACGCCAGCCGCCTCAAACTTCTTTTCGATGTATCCGCGAATGCGAATGTCTTCGAGCAAAAGCTTGGAGTACTCATGCGTTGAGTACCACCGGGAGCTCCATGTCCTGTTCACACCTAGACGAAAACCGATTGGATTGACCTTCTGACCCACGCAGCAAAGCCCTCGCAAAAATTAGATTTCAGATAAACTCAAAGTAATATGAGAACTACGCTTCAAAATCGGGGTCGCCCGACCTTGTGCGCGCGGCAACCAAAGCTGTCGCGACGAACCTTCATCCACAAAAACCTCAGAAACAACCAAACGATCGACATCTACAGTCGCCCGATTTGTAGCATTAGCCATCGCAGACTTGATCAGCTTCGATACGACCGGTGCAGCACGACGGTTAGTAAGCTTGAGGATATCAAGCGCAGTCTGCACAGGCTTTCCCCGAACCAAATCAACAACCAAGCGAATCTTTCGCGGAGCCGTATGGATGTTCTTTAGTACTGCTCTATATTTGTCAGCCATGTCTCAACCTCATTTCGCGGGAGCTGCGGCAGGTGCAGCAGCGGCAGGTGCAGCAGCTGGAGCTCCAGCTGCTCCTTTCTTGCCTTTTTTATCATCGCCGTGACCATGGAAGGTTCTGGTGACCGAAAACTCACCAAGCTTATGACCGACCATGTTCTCAGTAACGAATACAGGGACGAACTTATTGCCATTGTGTACAGCGAAGGTCAATCCAACAAATTCAGGGACAATCGTCGACCGACGACTCCATGTCTTGATTGGCTTTTTGTCCTGAGCCGCCTTTTCAGCTTTCTTGAAAAGGTAGGTATCCACAAACGGGCCTTTTTTAATCGAACGAGCCACTTGGCTTCCTCCTGGCTAGGCCAAACTACTTCTGTCTACGATCGCGAATGATATCTTTCGCGGTACGCTTACTCTTACGTGTCTTATAACCCTTAGTCGGCTGTGCCCATGGACTAACCGGATGGCGTCCACCCTTTGCACGACCCTCGCCACCACCATGAGGGTGGTCGCAAGGGTTCATGGTCATACCACGAACCGTGGGGCGAACCCCAAGGTGTCGGCTCCTGCCAGCCTTGCCAACCGTTTCATTGAAATGATCAGGATTGCTGACTTGTCCGATAGTGGCATAGCAACTGTCCAAGACCCGACGCATTTCACCGCTCGGCATCCGCAACTGAGCAAACCCATCGACCCGACCAACTAATTGCGCATATACACCAGCACTGCGAGCCATCTGGCCACCCTTGCCCGGGCGCATCTCGATGCCGTGTACAAAGGTACCGAAGGGAACCGACTTCAGTGGCATTGCATTACCAATCTGAACGTCAGCCGCGTCATCTGCTATGACGGACGCTCCCTTGACCAATCCGTCTGGACATAGGATGTAGCGACGCTCGCCGTCTTTGTAAAGAATCCGCGCAATGAACGCTGTGCGATTCGGGTCGTATTCCAATGCTTCTACAACGCCCGGAACCCCGCGCTTGTTGCGCTTCCAATCGATTATCCGATACCGCTTATCTGCCCCACCCCCTTGGTGACGGGTGGTGATTCGACCGGTGTTATTCCGGCCGGCATTCTTTTTTAATGATACCGTCAACGAACTCAACGGCTCGATCTTATCAAGCACCGTATAGTCGACAACCGACATGCCGCGACGGCCTGGAGTCATTGATTTGTACTGTTTGATACCCATGATTCTACGTCCTCTGAAAACCGACCCTGTCAAAATCGATTAAACCGGCAATGTTCGCCTACTGATCCTCAAAAATAGGAAGCTTAGCCCCCTCAACCAACGTCACTACTGCCTTCTTCATTTTGGCAGCTGGAATAATGTGAATACCGCGACGGCGCTCTCGGCCGCGCTTAATCAACGTCTGTACGCCAGCAACCTTAACGTTGTAGATCTTCTCGATCGCATAGGCGACCTCTTCTTTGCCTGCGCGCATATCGATCTGGAAAGTATACTTTCCCTGGTTCTCACGCACACCGTTGCTTTTTTCCGACAAAATCGGACGAATCAACACATTAAAGGGATTCACTGGTCTTCTCCTCGAACCTTTGCTGCAATAGCTGCAGTGCCGTTTCACTAATAACCAGCGACTCATAACGCAGAACATCAGCAGCGTTTATTTCGCTGGGGGGAAGCACTTCCGCGCCGTGAATGTTTCGCGCGGAGCGGTACAGGAGATTATCTTTCCGTTCATCAGACAACAAAGCCTTCGGCGCTTTCAAAGCGCTCAATGCCTTGACAACATGGGACGTACTGAATCCCTGCACTTTAAAATCATCAACAACAACCAGCTTTCCATGGCGGGCCTTGTCCGAAAGGGCAACCGCCAAAGCGAGCCGCTTCACTTGACCATTCAGCTTTTGACGGTGACTGCGAGGCTGAGGGCCGTGGGAAACACCACCGCCCGGCTGCAATGGAGACCTGCTGGATCCCTGACGAGCGCCGCCCGTTCCTTTTTGTTTAAAGGGCTTTTTACCGCCTCCCGACACATTGGCCTTCGTCTTTGTGGCGTGGGTGCCCTGACGAACATTTGCCAGATAGGCTTTTACCGCAGTGTGAAGAACATGCTCATTCATCGGCACTGCAAAGACATCATCAGGCAGCTTGATTGTCTTAACTGCCTTCCCAGTAATGTTGTGAACCTGAAGTTCCATTTCTATCACCTTTAACCGTTTCGTGTCCGTTAGGCTTTAATCGACGGGCTAACAAACAGGAAGTTCTCCCGATGCCCCGGAACCGATCCGCACAGCGCAATCACATTATTAGCAGCGTCAATATCCATCACCCGGAGATTCTGAATCGTGACTTGCTCATCACCGTAGTGTCCCGGTACCGGCTTGTTTTTGAAAACCCGACCCGGTGTCGTACGGCATCCGAGCGAACCAGGGCGACGATGATACATCGATCCATGAGTCATCCGGCCGCGCTGACAGTTCCAGCGCTTGATCGATCCCGTGAATCCACGACCCTTTGTGATCCCGACAACATCAACGGACGTCACACCATCCAGCAACGACGCAGTAAGCGGAGATCCCATTTCGATGCCACTTGCTGGCGCATCGAGACGAAACTCTTTGTACCGCGCGAAGTTTTCCGAGATCGATACTTTCCGCAGACGGCCAAGATCCGCCTTAGTGAGGCTTTTCTCTGCCTTGGGGTAGTATCCAACTTGATAGCCGTTATAACCGTCGCGCTCCTGGCTGAGTACTTTCGTGACCTTTTGGTCTTCAATTTTCAGTAAAGTTACAGCAACGAGCTGACCCTCAGGACTCATCATCCGGGTCATTCCAATTTTTCTTGCAACCAAACTTTTCGCTGTCATCGATTGCTACCTGTGTCTTGTCTGCCCCTTGCAGGGCTCCGTTAAAATCAGTTACGACTACAAACCCGCTTCCTATCACCACATGGCGTTAGTAAAGCTTGATCTCCACATCCACGCCGGAAGCCAGATCCAGCTTCATAAGCGCATCAATGGTTTGTTGCTTTGGCTCGAGAATATCCAGCACGCGTTTGTGGGTACGGACTTCAAACTGTTCGCGTGACTTCTTATCCACATGGGGGCTGCGAAGCACTGTGAACCGATTGATAGCTGTCGGGAGGGGAATTGGGCCGGCAACACGGGCACCGGTGCGCTTTGCGCGCTCGACGATATCAGCTGCCGATTGATCCAGCAGGCGATGATCGTAACCTCTCAGACGAATGCGAATTTTTTGACTCTGCATGTAACACCAACCCTAAACACGTGATTTTATTCAGGATGAAACATAAGGTGGGTAAGGCAGACATTCGCTAGCGAAGGCTTGCGGCATTGGCTTGCAAAAGCAGGCTTACCCGAGACGCGGGATTTAAGCCGAGGACGGCCGTGCTGTCAAGCGAAAGCGCGGAATTGTGCATCTTTTTTGCGGGAGTGCCCATTTAAACCGAGGGTGTCGAAGGGCTGGACAGGTTACTCACATTATAAACTGACCTGATTTCAGGAGGTTGATGCATTCCCCGTCACTGGCATGTCACTTGCTCATGGCCTCACAGGTTAGCACCCGAATTCGGGCCTGCTGGCGGAAAAAGTGAAAGTTGTTGTTGTTGCAGTCGCTAATGTTGTTGTGGAAAAGGAAATCGAAATGGAACTGGCCCGTAAAACAGTGGTGTTTGAACATGGTTTTGATGAAGCTACTTTAGAAGACATTGTTACCCTGCGCCGGGTAAGACTTAATTTCACTGAAAAATTGCTATCCAGTCTGGACTGGACCACCGAAAAACTCGGTGAGCAGGGACACCGGGACGAGAATGGCCTGCCCTACGGTCAGCATGCTATCGCGGCAGAATTGCGAACGCGTATCGACACACTTCGCCAGCGTATTGCAAATGCTGACGCTATTTATGCCGATGAAATCGAACTCTACGCAGAGCTTCTAGAATCTCAGCAAGAGTAATTCAGATGTCTACGTTTTCCTGATGCAGGTCCCCTGCATCAGGATCTTGTTCGTCCACGAAAAAAAACCGAGAGACGTCGAAAATTGGGTTGTGATCCCGGAAACAACCCCGCCCTCGCATTGCGACTTCAAGTCGTCATAGGCTTTGTTTACATAGTCTGTGTTTCCTACAAAACCCAGAATCACAAATTGTTCCGAAGACACAGTGATACTTTTGCCTGACTGCTTTTGAGCAGAAGCAAAATCACCGGCATGAACCAGATGAATACTATGGGCGCAACCGCTTCCCGAAAGAACGGCCAGCAAAAGCAAATAAAGAAATGGTGATGGTCGCCAATGAGGAGGTTTTAGCCGAGTCGCTTTCATGAGTAGGTCCTAAACCCCTTCTCCCTGCAGGCAATACCCAGTAGCAGAAACCCGCCGGCGCGTGAAAATGAACAGAAAATAATTAACCGCCTCGTCCTTGGTCAGGATGCCGGAGATTTTCCCGTCTGGACACTTGGCTTTAAGATCCCGGGTCACGTCATCGACAAAGTCGTTGTCAAATGCAATTCCAAGGAAAAGAAATTTGGACGCCTCGGCACTAACCACCTTTTCTCTGGCGGCAGGCACCTGCGTGAGCGAAACGCTCTGAAGTGAAACACAGGAAACCAATATGGTCGAAACAATCAAAGTGAGCAAAGCGGCCAGCCTCTTTAAAAAGCCCCCGCCAACAACATGGCTAATTTTCACCGGAAACACATCTCCCCGTAATTTTTACAATTTCACCACTGATTACCGGATACTTGCGCG
>Ga0154020_10000408_pt1 | contig 51911 bp, 54 predicted proteins | sample Klosneuvirus_201_FD_109709 | JGI IMG/M metagenome (GOLD analysis project Ga0154020, IMG submission 109709) | Active sludge microbial communities from wastewater, Klosterneuburg, Austria - Klosneuvirus_20160825_MG | ecosystem: Engineered > WWTP > Aerobic digester > Activated sludge | place... | reverse complement strand
GTCACGGGGATCCAGGCGCGCGCGCACTGCCTCCAGCGTGACCGGTGTTCCGCCCAGGGTGCGCTGGCAGGCCGGGTTGGTGAAGATGAAGGTGTTGTTGGCGTCCAGCAACGCCACGGGGTCTTCCATGCTGTCCATGATGAGCCGCAGCAGGTCCTGGCTGCGCCGCAACGCATCCTGCGCGCGTTGGCGCTCCTCCAGTTGCGCGCGCATGTCCTGGACGGATTGGTCCATGACCCGGCCCATGCGGTCCATGCCCAGCACCAACAGCCCCAGGATGATCCAGATGGAGACCACGTGGGTCACCATGGGCACTTCGGGGTCCGGCAACAGCGCGTGGACGCCGCGCATCTGCAGCAGGCCCACCACCGTCATGGCAACGCCCTGCAGCAACGCCACCGCCACCATGAGCCGGCGGTTCCCACCCAACGCGGCCACCAGCAGGGGAAACGCGGTGCCCACCAGCACCGAAGGATGCGGAGCAAAACCGCCAAAAAACAGGAAGGACTCAATGACCGCCGCCAACGTCAGGCTGGCCAGCGTCACGCCCTGCCCCAGGTGACCCAGCCGCAGCCGCCACCACGCCAGCGCGCTGCCGGCCGCCGCCACACACATGATGGAGAAGATGACCAGCTTGGCGGTGTCCGGCGCCTTGGTCACAAACGGCAGCCCCAATGACACCAGGCTTCCGCCCAGGATGGCCAACAACAACACCTGCAGCACCGCCGCCCGCCGGCGGTCCAGTGGGTCCTGGAAGGGAAGCGTTTGGAGCCAGCCAAGGACGGTGGGCATGGGAGCTCAGGGCTGCTTGCGGTTGGCAAGACTGCCCGGGAAATAAAACGCTACGCAGGACGACCGTCCAACACCAGCAAACCGCGCCAGATCCTGAGCGGGTGCGAGAATTCCACACCATGGACTGCGCCTGATTCCGCCGGCGTTGCGCGCGTCTGATGTGGACAACCCTTGCTGATGCGTGGTGCCGTCTTGACGTCAGGCCTGGAACGCTGGCGCCGCCCAGGCCCCTTCCGCGTCTCCTTTTGGGGCGCGTGTTCCTCACCAGCAACAGGCCGCGGCGTACCCGGGCATTTCCCCCGTGCCGCTGCGCCTGCACATTTTTTGTGGAAGATCTACGCCGTTGGGCGCCCTGGCTGCCGGCTGTTGGTCACGCGTTGAACGCATCTCCAGGACCGGGCGTTTGTCACGGCGTCCAAGCAACCAGGTGCTGGGCGTGGCGCGTTGACGGCGGCGGGTTTCCCTATTGAGGTTTTTTGGGCGTGGCGCTGGCCGGCTTCTGAATGGACTTCAGGTACATTGTCAGGGAGAGCAGACGCGCGCGCAGGCGAATGTCCCGCTCCACCTGCGTGATCGCCTCTGCGCCAAGCCTCTCCCCCCACACCGGCATGGTCAGGGTACCGTGGGGCCGCACGTGTTCCCGGCCATCAATCAACGCCATGACCTTCATGGAATCAAAGACGCCGTTGTTCCTGGCCGCAATGGCGGTGAGGTCAGCGGGGGCCACCTTGAGGACCTCCGTCATGACGCCATCCCCCTTGGCTCCCGCGCCATGACAGGAGGCGCAAAGCCGCAGGAACACCTCGCGGCCCGCCTCCACGGACGGCTCCTCCCCAGGCGCTGCGCCCGCGTTGAAGCAAACCAACAAACCCAACACCGCCAGGACTCCAGCCCCACGTTGCATCATCTTCTCCCGTGCCTGCCCCCGGCACGCGCGGTTCCGGGGGCTCAACGTTGCACACGTTGCCATGGTCCCCGCACCCAAGGCGAGGCCATTCCAGCGCCGGGCGTTTGGAAACCGCCCACTTGAACCGGTGGGCTGGTTCCACCCGGCCGAGGTGCTGCGTCTCGGGATTTCCACCACCTTTGGCGCGGTGCACCGCCAGAAGTGGGCTGCCCAGCACCACGGGCGGTTGCCGCCGCACGGCAGGACACCGCATACATTGGGTTGCACATCATAACATGATTTGATATCCGTCACTCCGTGAACCGCCGCTACCACAGCCCCCTGCGCGCCAGCCAAAGGCAGGACACCCGGGAACTGCTGTTGGACACCACGCGGCAGCTGCTGATGGTGGACGGTTTGGAGGGATTGACGCTGCCGCGGCTGGCCAAGGAGGCCGGGGTCTCCATTCCCACCGTCTACCGCCACTTCGCCACGGTGGAGGAACTGCTGCGGGCGTTTCTGGAATGGCTGCGCCCGCGCATTGGGATGGTGCATGACGCGCTCTGGCAAACGCCCGCGGGCAGCCTGCCCCAGGTCCCCGTCCACAACTTCCCCCTGTTTGCCCAGCACGCGCCGGTGCTGCTGCCCCTCATGGATTCGGCGGCGTTCAACCGGGTGCGGGTGAGCGGTCCAAGGCGCCACAAGGCGCAGGCCCGTGCGCAGCTGCGCCCGGTGGTGGCCGCCACCTGGACGGACCAGCAGCTGGAGGCGCTGGCCGCGCCCTTGTTTGTTCTCACCTCACCCATCACCTGGCGTTGGATGCGGGAGACCTGGGGCCTCACCGACAAGGCCGCGGCCCAGGCCGCCAGCTGGGCCATGCAACAACTCCTGGACGCCCTCCAGCGCGGGCCCAAGCCGCCGGCTGCCCGCCCCACACGCAAAAAGAGGCGCGCATGAATCCCTTGTCGTTTCTCATCCTTTCCCTGTTGTGCCTGGGCTGGGGCGTGCTGTGCGGTGCGGTGGTCTATGAACACCTGGCGGTGATCCCGCAGTGGACGCGTGAGCCACCACGTTCCCTCACCATGTGGAATGGCCCGTTTGGCCTGAAGGCCGAGCGGTTCTGGATGGCCATCCACCCGGTGCTGTTGCTGCTGCTGGCTGGGGCGTTGGTGCTGGAGTGGGAACACGCACAGCGCCGCCTGTGGCTGGGCGTCACCGCCGGGCTCTACGCCGTCATCATTGCGGCAACGGCGGCCTACTACCTGCCGGAGCTCCTCAAGCTCACCCGTGAGCCGCAGGCGCCCATTCCACCGCCCGAATGGCGGCGCCGCGCGCGCCGCTGGGAGCTGTGGAGTTTCCCCCGCAGCGCGCTGGTGTTGGTGCTGGCGTTCCCCCTGTTGTTTGTGCTTTCCACCTTGTGACCAAAGGAGCTCCACCATGCGTGAAAGGTTGCTGGTTGTTGTTGTGGCGGTGAACCTGTGCGGCTGCGTCAAGACCATTCCGCCGCCGGACATCAAGGTCTCCACGGAGGAGGCCACCCTGGCGCGCGGCAAATACCTGGCGGACCATTCCATGGGTTGTGTGGGCTGCCATTCGCCGCGGGATTGGACCCACCTGGGCGGGCCGCCGGTTGCAGGCGCGGAATACACGGGGGACGCGCACACCTCCAAAGAGGATGGCTTCCCGGACAGCTTTGCGTTTGGCGCTCCCAACCTGACGCCGGACCATCTCAAAACCTGGAGTGACGGTGACATTGCACGCGCCACCGTGCTGGGCCAGACCCCGGAAAAAAAGGGCCTGTTCCCATTGATGCCGTACATGTTGTGGCGGGACAACGTGGCGTTGGAAGACGTGGCGGCGGTGGTGGCGTACCTGCGCACGTTGCCAGCCAAGGCCGGGGACCCCATGCCGGAGCGCAAGTTTCCCATGCCGGGCTTTGTCATCAATGGTTTCCCGGAACCGCGCACGCTGCGTGCCACCGCGCCAAAACCCGGAGATGCGGATTTTGGGCAGTACATCACCGCGCGGTCCGGCTGCCTGGACTGCCACACCAACGCGGATGACAAGGGCAAACTGATTGGACCGCGGTTTGCCGGCGGCCGCAGCTTCCCCATCCCGGCGCCCGGCAAGGGCAAGGTGGTTTCCGCCAACCTCACCCCGGATCCGGACACCGGGCTGGGCAACATGACGCGTGAGGCATTTGTGGCCCGCTTCCGCGCCGCAACGCTGGAACAGGCACGCGCCACCGCCGTGGATGACACCGGCTTCAACACGGTGATGCCGTGGTGGGCCTATTCGGGCATGACCGAAGAGGAACTGGGCGGCATCTACGACTACCTGCGCACGCTCCCGCCGGCCAAAAACGCCGTGCAAAAACACCTCAAGCCCTGACGCGTTTGCCCCTTGCAGGCCGCGGTGAAGACGGACCCGCCCACGGTTGACCCTGGCGCACCGCAAGGCCACACCGCTGGCTCCACACGTTGTTCGTGCACACCAGGGAGATTCGGATGGCCTCCAAGATTTCGGTACGCCGTGACGGCAAGGTTGCTGTGCTGCAATTGGATGATGGCAAAGCCAACACATTTGAGCTGACCACGTTCCAGGAGATGTTGGCCCACCTGGACACCATTGCGGCGTCAGACGCGGGCGCATTGTTGCTCACCGGGCGGCCGGGGAGTTTCAGCGCGGGGTTGGACCTGCGGCAGCTGCCGGTGCTGGGGGCCGAGCGCCTCCCGCTGCTCATCCAGGAATTTGCCCGCGTGATGTTGCGCGTCTTTGGGTTTCCCCGTCCCGTGGTGGCGGCGGTCACCGGTCACGCCATGGGCGCGGGCGCCATCCTTGCCCTGGCGGCGGACGTGCGCTTCCAGGCAGACGGAGCGTTCCGGTTTGCCATGAATGAAGTGCAGATTGGCATGACCGTGCCAACGTTTGGGTGTGAGATTGCGCGCGCCTCGGTCCCCCCGCAGGTCCACGCAGACCTGGTGCTCCACGGCAAGACCTTTGCCCCCGCCGAGCTGCTGGCCCGTCAGATGGTGGAAGGTGTGGTTGGCGCAGACCAGGTGTTTTCCGCCGCCATGGCGCGTGCCCAAGGCCTGGCGGACATCCAATCCCAGCCCTACGCCGCCACCAAACAGCTCATGCGCGGTGCGGCACTGGCGCACGCAGCCAGCGTGCTGGTCCCAGAGAGCTTTGAACTGGTCAAGCCGTTCATTGCGCCGGCGTAGGCTGGACCGCGCCTTCATCACCGTCAGCACAGTTTGCCAAGGTGTCACCTGACCGTCCCCGGCGTGTTGAGGTCCGGTGGAATGTTGCCACCGTCTTCCACGCAAAGGGCGGCGCACCATGACGGCACTTCAACAAACCGTTCGCAAGGCAGCCACCGTGGCGCACCGCGCGTTGGCGCTGCTGCTGGTCATGGTGGTGGTCCAGGTGGCAACCCAGCACCTGGATGACGGGCATGATGTTCCATGACGTGGATGGCGGGTGGTGCCGCAAACCAGCATCCCCGCAGCGCCTGGTTGGTGCGTTGCGTCAGGGCACAAGGGTGCGCGGTTTGTCTGTCCTGGTTGCCACGGTTACGCAGCGTGCCGTCTCAAGCGGTTTGCATCCAACCCACCCACAACGTCCACGGGGAACTCCATGTCACGTATTGCAAAAGCCCAGGTGCACAACGCGCTGTCCCAGGCCGCCCGGAACATCATTGAGGCGGGCGGGAATGACGGCATCACCAGCCGCAATGAACTGACCAAGGCGCTCAAGAGCCTGCCCAAGACGGAAGCGGCGCTCACCAACCAGCTCTACCGGTTCATTGATCACCGGGACCACGTCTCCGGTGCACGCATCACCCAAAAGGATGTGAACAAGGCGGTGGTCTACGCAAAAAAGCACATCATTGACAACCGTGACGTCAACAACAACGGGCTGAGCCAGGCCGAGGTCCGCGCGTTGTCCAACCTGGGCAAGCTGGCGGTGGCTTTTGCGCAGGAGGTCTCCGGTGCCAGCAACAGCGGCGGACCGCTGAGCAACGAAAAGCTGGGCAAAGAAATCAACGCGGCCATGAAAGACGTCAACTGGATCAGCGAGGGGGACTCCACCCCCGAGTTTGTGCTGGCCAACTTCAAGGCGGGTAGCAAGCTGGACGCCAAGAACATCATGGCGGCGTTCAAAGGCCAGCTGGAGAAGGCGTTTGTGGACAACGAAGCGCCGGAACACGGCTACACCGCTGAAGTGAACAAACTGTCCAAGGCGGACCTGGCGGACCTGGCCAAGACGGACAGCACGGACCCGGACGAAAAAGCCTTTGCCGCGGGCTTTGCCCGGTTCAAGAAGCTGGCCGAGGCCAACCTGACCGAAATGGTGAGCGTCAAGGTGGGTCCCAAGGACGAGGACGGCAGCCTGGGCTCGGACCAGGGAATGTACGCGCGCTTCATGGTTGGGCGCACCCAGGATGGAAAGCTTGCCGGCATCATGTTCAGCGTTGTGGAAACCTGAGCGCTGCCCCGCGCGTGGAAGCACGCACCACACAATCCCGCTGATCTGCTGCCCAGCATCCCCGTGAACCGGTGTGCTCCGCCGGGTGCGTGCACCGCCATGTTTGACGCGGTTGACAGATGACCTCGCGTCCGCCATATTGTTGCTCAAGCAACAATATGGGAGGCCGGCTGCAGTGAAGACAACCCCTGATGAAGCGGTGAAAATTGAAGACGCGCCGGCGTACCGCATCTACCGCTGCGCCCGTCTGTTGCGCGGCCATTTTCGCGGCCTGGCCGAGGGGGCCGGACTGGACCTGTCCCAGGAGCAGTGGTTCATCCTCAACCGTCTTTCCCACAAAGATGGCGTGCCCCAGGTGGAGCTGGGAGACGCGGTCATGGATGACCGGCCCAACGTCACGCGGCTGTTGACCGCCATGGAAGAGCGAGGGCTTCTGCGGCGTGGGGCGGATCCCAGTGACGGCCGCAAGCAGCGCGTGTGGCTCACCGCCGAAGGACGCCGCATGAATGACCGTTTTGCCCAGCTGGTTCCGGCGGCGCGCGCCACCACCTTCAAGGGAGTATCCCGCGAGGACCTTGCCGCCACGGTGAGAACGCTGGCCCGGTTGGAGCAGAACCTCCGCACGCCCTGAATCTTTGATTGCCTTCAGGGTGCGCGGGGTCCACGGACCCGCCCCGCGCACCTGCAGCCGGGTCCATTTTGTTGCTCGGGCAACATTCAAGGAGCTTCACCATGCTCAAGTCCCGCTCTTTTTTCTCCGTGCAGGCCGCTGTTGTGAAGGCAACGCTGTTCAGCCTGTGGGGGCTTCCTGTGTCCGCGCAGGCCCCCCAGGCGTCCTCCATGCCGGCGGTGGCGCCCACTTCTGCGGCCAACGCGCTCAAGGCGTTTGCACGCGCCGCAGATCGCCGTGATGTGCCGGCGCTGGAGACCATCCTCCACCCGGCGTTCAGGGTGGTGTTCACCAGCGGGGCGGGCGGTGCGCCCGTGGCGCTGGACCGTGCCCAGTATTTGCAAATGGTCCGGGACGGAAAGGTTGGTGGTGCTGACCGCACCGTCACCGTGCAGGTGGCGGATTCCGCCGGGGCGTTTGTGGCAGCGCGCGCCGTGATGGAGCGCCCGGATGCGGTGTTTGAAGGGGTCTACACGCTGGTGCAACGCGGGACGGAGTGGCAACTGCTGCAGGAGGCGGTGGCCATGCGGCCGCGAAAGGTGCCGTGAACGCGGCGACCACGGGCGCTCATTTTCCCAGCCAGACGTGGCGGGACCGGCTGATTTGTGTTTGTGCGTAGGAAGCCCGTTGGGGTGAGGCGTCCGCCACCCGCAGAGCGCCTTGCGCGGCGAAGGCCCGTCTCTTCCCAAGTTCCAGGCATCCAATGACGTCTCCCGCTGGAGTTCGGAGGTTGTTGGGGAGGGGTGCAGTCCCAGTTGGAACAGGCCGGCATGGGTGGGCATGGGCTGGTTAAGGGGAGGGGTCTTTGGGAACCGCGGGATCCATGGCCTGTTGGTCTGGTCCTGCCCCTGCCCCGGGTGGGGTGGCGCATGCCTCCGCGCTTGTGAACAAGTGGGCGCGACCTGCCCAGGTCCCCCCTCAAACAAAGCGTAATACGCTTTGACATTTTTGCCCGTAACCTGTTGATTTTATTGGGCCACACATCAAAGCGTATGACGCTTTGATGGCCACCCCAGGGGGCACCACCCGCGCCGCCGACTTTGGGTCCCCAAACCCGCCCCCCTCTAACCGGCCCAACCACCAATGCGGGCCACCAACACTCCGGGCCAGCCGCTTGCCACAACGGCCTCCTGGGTCAGGGAGCCTTCAACGCATGGCGCCGCCCGGCCGCGGTTTCACGACGACAGTCACACGACGCTGTTCAGCGCTTCATCCAGGTCCCACAGGCGCACCGGCGTCCGTGACGGACTGTCTCCATCAGACACGTTGTGCCGGACCTGCGAACACCAGTGCTGCGTTGGCCCGGGGCCAACGTCATGGGGTCCGCTTTGCATCAGGGTCCACGCGTCCAGGTGCAGCGGCCACTGGAGACGCGGTGGCCTGCCCGGTGTGCGCAAGACAGCGTCGCCCATTTCACCGGGCTCGCCGTCATTTGTTGTTTGCTGTTCCGGATGCGTGTGGCCGTTTTGCGGCGCGTGGCTCTGGGCGCCACGCGTTCTGCGGTCCCTGGCGCCGCCCGAGACAGGGGGCGGGACACCGGCGCTCCAGCGGCGGCCACTACGTGGGCACGCCCAACGCCCGGGCCACGTTCCCGCTGGCGTAGTCGAGAAACTGTTGAACGAGCGGCGACATCGCCCGCCGCTCGACGACGAGCGCACGCATGGCAATCTCGGGCAGAGGGTGGTCCGGCAAGGGCTCCACCAGCCGTCCCCGCTCAAAGCCTTGCGCAGCGAGGAAGGCAGGCACCTCGGTGACGACATCGCCGGCCTCGGCGAGCCGCAACAGGTGAAGGTAGTCGTTGGTCACCAGCACGGGCCTGAGCTCCACGTCCACGTCTCCAAGGTGCCACGTGGTTGCAGCCGGACTGCGCCAGCACGCGCAAGGGACGCTGGTCAGATCCCTGGGGTGTGTGAGTGGATGCGCCGCGAGGAACTCCGGTGAGGCCACGAGCCGATGCCGAAAGCGTGTGAGCGTGCGTCCCACGTAGCCGGCGGTGCCCCGATCACCGACTCGAATGGCGACGTCAATTCCGTCGGCGACCAGATCGACGCGTCGGTCCGTGACAAACACCTCCAACGTCACCGCCGGGTACTGGCGACGGAAGGCGCGGAACATCTCCCAGAGAGGCTCGAGGTGGGGCGGCATGGAGATGCGCAGCCAGCCGGCCACACCCGACGCGTGGTGAAGCCGCTGTTCAGCCTCCGCCAGGGACGCAAGCGCAGGCTGCGCATCTGCCACCAGCTGGTTGCCAGCTGCAGTCAGTGCGAGGCCCCTGGGACCGCGCTCGAGCAGGCGCATGCCGAGGTGGTCTTCCAGCTTGCGCAGCTGCCGGCTGAAGGTTGGCAGCGGGATGCCCGTGCGGCGTGCGGCTTCCGAAAGGCTGCCAGCCTCGGTTGCCAGGACAAAAAGCTTCACTGCGTTGAGGTCCATGGCCTGCCCAACTCCCTCTCGTATTTGAGAGGGCGGTTCTACTTTCTTGCTCTACCAGATCAAATTCGAGAGGGATACGTTCATGAAATGTCAGGACACAAGACTGTTTTGCCAAACAAACCAACAACTTCCGCCATCGCGCTGGCTGTCGCGTTGCTCGGTGGATGCCCCAGTTCTCAAACAACCCAGATCCAGGAGAAGACCATGATGTCCCAACAAAACAAACAGGCCGACGAGTCAGCAATTCGCGCGGTTCTTGGCCGCTACGAACAGGCGCTCAATGGCAGCGACACCGAAGCCGTGATGGCACTGTACGCCGAGGACGGCGTGTTCATGCCGCAACATTTCCAGTCTGCCGTTGGCTCAAGTGCAGTGCGCAAGGCCTATGACGGGGTGTTCGCGGCGATCAAACTCAATATCAAATTTGACATTGTGGAGGTGCGCGTGGTGTCACCGACGTGGGCATTCGCGCGCACCAACTCTGCCGGCACCGTCAAGGTTCTCGCGGACGGCTCTGGCGGCCCGGAGGGCAACCAGGAACTGTTCGTGCTCGAGAAGGCTGGAAGTGACTGGAAAATTGCACGCTATTGCTTTTCCACCACCACTCCACCGCGCAGATGAAACGTTTGGCCCTGCATGCGTTGTGTTGCGCCTTCACTCCGGCGCACAAACCTGCGGCCGCTTGTGGAATGGCGCCCCGGCGGGAGACGTGGGCCTGGGCGGCCTCCATTGGTCAGAGCGCCCTTGGGCATACCACCAGGGCGGTTGATGGAACGTGAAATGCGTGGCGCGGGCGTTGGTGTCTACGTCACTGGCCAAAAAATGTGCTGTGGCTGTTGCTGGTTGCGGGAGCCTGCCCTGGGGCGTGACCGCTGCAACCGCAGGACCTCAGTGCCGTCACGGCATGCGGCGCGCCACCCAGTCCACCGCGTTGGCAATGAGCCCCTGCATGTTGGGGTTGGCCCACCCATGGGGCGCGCAATTCCCGGCGTGGGCCACTTTGGCCACACGGGCCACCGGTGTGTTCCGGCCCAACGCATCAAGTTGGCGGGGCCGCGCCACACCCCACACGCAAGCAGGACCCGGGATGCGCGGCGCCGCTGCCAGCTCACTTGCGCCCGTAGCTTCATTGCAGTATAGTCATACTACAAACAGGTCCCGGACGGAAACATGACACCAACAGGAGAAGACCCATGAACGGCAAAGTGGCGCTTGTGACGGGAGCATCCTCGGGCATTGGTGAGGCAACGGCAGAACGGCTCGCTGCGGGCGGCTTCACGGTCTTTGGCACAAGCAGGCGACCAGCACCGGACGGAAACCGCCCTTTTGAAATGCTGACCCTTGATGTGACCCGTGATGAATCGGTGGAGGCGGTGGTCAAGGACGTCATGCGCATTGCCGGGAGGATTGATGTGCTGGTGAACAACGCCGGGTTTGGCGTTGCGCCGGCGGGGGCGGAGGAGAGTTCAACGGAACAGGCGCAAGCCATTTTTGACACAAACTTCTTTGGGATTGTCCGGATGGCGCGGGCGGTGGTGCCCCACATGCGGCAACGGGCGCAGGGCAGGATCATCAACATCGGCTCGGTGCTGGGCTTCATGCCGGTGCCGTACATGGCGCTCTATTCCGCAACCAAACACGCCCTTGAAGGCTATTCCGAGGCACTGGACCATGAGCTGCGCACCAGGGGAATCCGGGTCTCCGTCATTGAGCCCGCGTACACCAAGACGCCGTTTGACGCGCACCTGGTTGAACCTGACGCTGCGCTGGATGAATACCGGGAGGTTCGTACGGCGGTGAAAAAGCGGGTGCAGGAAGTCATGGCAACCGCCGACGCTCCACACATTGTGGCGGAGGTTGTGCTCCGGGCGGCCACCGATGCGCGTCCGAAGGTCCGGTACACCGCAGGTGGGAGCGCGGGCCGCCTGAGGTTCCTTCGCACGTTCCTGCCGGCAGACTTCATGGACGCGGGGGTTCGAAGGGACCTGCGGTTGTGATGCTGTCTGTGACTTGAGCCGGGAGGGCAGAAGACACCCATGCGATACGCTCCTGAACACAACGATGCGAGCCGCGCGCGGATTCTTGACGCGGCATCCCGGCTCTTCCGCGAGCACGGCATTGCCGCGGTGGGACTGGCAAAAATCATGGCCGAGGCGGACCTCACCGTGGGGACGTTCTACACACACTTCAAATCCAAGGAGGCGCTGGTCAAGGCGGCGCTCATCCAGTCCCTTGATGCCCGGCACCAGGACCTCACGCTGGCACTCCAGCAGTTTGACCTTGAAACCCTCATCCGGGCGTACCTGAGCCCGGAGCACCGCGACGCAGTGGGAACCGGATGTCCCATTGCATCTTTGGCGTCAGAGGTTGCGCGGCATCCCCGCGCAACGCGGCAGGTGCTGGCAGCCCACAACGACCCAACCCTGGATGCGCTTGCGGCGCGGTTGTCCCTGCAGCAGGGCAAGCACGTGGGCCGTGCAGACGCGGCCGCGTTTCTGGGTCTGCTTGCCGGGACGCTGCAGCTGGCCCGCGCCACCCCGGACCGTGCGGAGTCCAACGCCGTGCTGGAAGCGGGTGTCCGCGCTGCCCTGCGGCTTGCCGCGTAGGCCGGAGCGCCCCCATTCCACAAACAAAACGTCCCTTGCCCGCGGGGAGAGAAACCGCTCCATGCCCCGGGAAGCAGACACGCACCAAACAGGAGATGACACCATGGGTTGGACCACCACCCGCACAAAGACCCTCCAAGCTGGTGGCGTTGCATTTGCCTACCGCGAGCTTGGAAAGGAAAACCCTGGACCACCCGTGGTGTTCCTGGTGCACCTTGCCGCCGTGATGGACAACTGGGACCCAAGGGTTGTTGATGGCCTCGCCGAGAAACATCATGTCGTGGTGTTCGACAACCGTGGCATCGGCACCTCCAGTGGTGCTCCAGCGACGTCCATTGAGCAGATGGCGGCTGACGCCATCACCTTCATTCGCGGCATGGGTTTCAGCCAGGTGGACCTCTTTGGGTTCTCCATGGGTGGAATGGTTGCGCAGGAGATGGTGCTCCTTGAGCCGCAGCTGGTCCGCCGGATGATCCTCACCGGGACGGGACCCGCGGGGGGTGAAGGCATCAGCAATGTTGCCAGCATCACCTACCTGGACATGCTGCGGGGTTTTCTCACAGGGCAAGACCCCAAGCAGTTCCTCTTTTTCCCCCGCAGCCCGGCGGCAATTGCCGCAGGCAAGGAGTTCTTGACGCGGTTGAAGGAGCGCACCGAGGACCGGGACAAGGAGATCACGGTCACCGCGTTGCGCTCCCAGCTCACGGCACTCAAGAAATGGGGCGCCAAGCCGCCGTCAGACCTCTCAGGAATCCACCACCCCGTGTTGGTGGCCAATGGCGACAACGACAGGATGGTGCCCACGCTCAACACGCATGACCTGGCGCGGCGCCTGCCGAACAGCGAACTTGTCATCTATCCGGACGCAGGCCATGGCGCGCCATTTCAGTATCACCAGCAGTTCGTTCCGCAGGCGCTGGCATTCCTGGCGCGCTGAACGTTGTCCTGTTTGAGCAACCACAAGGAGAGAGCGCATGCGGGCATTTGTTGTGGAGAAATACGGAAAGGACGGATTGCGCGCGGCCGATGTACCAGCGCCCGCCGTTGGTCCCCGTGACGTGCTGGTTCAGGTGCGCGCCGCCAGCATCAACCCGCTGGACAAGATGGTGCGCAATGGCGAGTTCAAGCAGCTGTTGAAGTACAAGACCCCGTTTGTTCTAGGGCATGACGTAGCGGGCGTGGTTACCGCCGTTGGCGCCGAGGTCCGGGGTTTCAAATCCGGGGACGAGGTGTACGCGCGACCGCGCGATGGACGCATCGGAACATTCGCGGAACAGGTTGCCCTGGACGAGGCGGACGTGGCGCTCAAACCGGTGTCGCTGTCCATGGAGGAGGCGGCCTCGGTGCCGCTGGTGGCGCTTGCAGCGTGGCAGATGTTGGTTGAGGTGGCGAAGGTGAAGGCGGGACAGAAGGTGCTGGTGCACGCTGGCGCAGGTGGCCTGGGATCCACCGTGGTCCAGGTGGCAAAACACCTTGGCGCCCATGTGGCAACGACCGTTGGCCCGAGCGACGTTGAGAAAGTGCGCGCGCTCGGTGCGGACGAGACAATTGACTACACCAAGGAGAAGTTCACGGAGCGCGTGGCGGGATACGATGTCGTGCTGGATTCGCTTGGCGGGGACAACCTCATCAAGTCGTTGACGGTGCTCAAGCCCGGCGGAATCGCCATCAGCGCGGTGGGACCACCCGACCCGTCGTTTGCCACCCAGCTCGGCCAACCTTTGCTCAAACCTGTGATGTGGTTCCTGAGCCGCAGCGTGCGCGCGCGGGCCAGGGCCCTTGGCGTGCGGTATGCGTTTTTCTTCATGAGGGCAGACGGCGCTCAACTGAAGTTGTTGGCCGCCCTTTATGACGCCCGCACACTGCGCCCGCTTCTGGACCGCACGTTTCCTTTTGATCAGACGCTGCAGGCGTTGGCGTACGTGGAGGAGGGGCGCGCCAGGGGAAAGGTTGTCATTGTGTTGCCGCCGGAGGGACGTGCCGGATGACAACCGGGCCAATCTCCACGTACTGGCTGTCAACCCACCCGCGGGTCACCTTGAAACGACAGACGTGAACGCAGCGGCACGCGTGCTGGCCTTTTGAAATTGCGCGCTGGCCCATGAACTGTCCGCACGTGACCTGCAGCCGCGGTTGGACCTGGCCGAAGGCCGCGCCGGTGTTGGCGCGCTGCAGGCGTTTCCCGACGCTGCCAGCGTGCGCCTGTTGGACCTGCGGGACCAGACCAGCTGGATCTCATTGCGCTTTTGTGAGCACGCCGGGGGAGGGCACCACGTTCCGCGTGTTGTTGCGGTATTCCGCCGGTGGCGCGGGCACCTAGTCCCGCGTCTTCACCGTGCGGCGCAGCGCGGCCAGCGTGTGCCCGGTGGCGGCCACGTCCGACGCCACCAGCACGTTGGCGCGCAGCGCGGCCTCCACCAGCCACCATTCGGCGCCCACCACCGCCTTGTCGGTGAGTTGTTGCCCGCGCAGCGTGGCGCCACTACCCACCAGCGCGGCGCTGGCGTAATCCGCGGCCAGTTTCAACGCGTCCAACGCTTCCTGGCGGCTGGGGGTCCACGCCGCCTGGATGGGTTCAATCTGGTCCGGGTGCAGGATCCACTTGGCGGCAAAACCCAGCCGTCTGGCGTCCTGCGCGTCCCTGCGCGCCAGGGCCAGCGCGTGCTGGTGGCGCCGTACCCCGTCCACAAACGCCTGGCCCAACACCCCAACGTCCAGGGTCTCCGGGTCTGCCAACAGTGCCGCGTTGACCAGCGCCACCTCCACGCCCGGAGGTGCTGCGGGCCGCAACGGGAGTGTCCCGGTGATGGCGTCCACCGCGTCTTTCCCGTGCGCGGCGGCCAGGATGGGCAACGTCTGACGCACCACCGCCTGGTCCATCAACCAGCTGTCCGCCGCCACCCGCCCGCCCAGGGTGCGCGCAAAATCCCAGCTGCCCAACACCAGCGCAGCCACCGCGGGGATGGCGGCAATCTTCTCTGCTTCCAACAACGCGCGCGGGCTCTCAATGAGGACTTCCAGCATGATGCGGTTGTCCCGGCGGTGCAGGCGCTGAATGTCCTCAACCAGGCCGGCAATGTCCTTCACCTCGTCGGCGGTTTCTGTCTTGGGAATCACCAGGGCGGCCAGGCGGTCCCCGGCCTCACCCACCGCGGTGATGAGGTCCTCCTCAAAATGTGCAGTGCGTATGTTGTTGGGGCGGAACCCAACCACGCGCGTCCCAAAATCCATGCTGCGCAATGCTTCCACCGCAAACTGGCGCGCGTGGGCTTTGAACTCAGGATGGTCCGGCGCGGCGTCTTCACAATCAAAAAAAAAGAAATCCACCGGAAGCTGCTGCGCCTTGCCCATGAGCTTGAGGGATGCGTCACGCCCATCCACGCGCGGGTCCCCGCCGGGTTTCATCTTGAACGCCGGGATGCTCATCTCCCCGCGGCGCTGGTAGGGCACCGCAACCCCGCGCACCATTTCTGGGACTGCCGCATGCCGGGCCACCGCATGTTGCACCCGCCGCCGAATCTCTGATGCGTCCACGTCTGATCCCCCGGTGGCAAAAACCCCTTGTACACCAATGGCTTAGTCGCCCCGGTGGGCCGCCTACAACCTGGCCCACCGTTGCGGACTGTAGTCCGTTTTGTTATTGCCAGGACAACCGTTGTCTCAAGCCACAGGAAAACCGCCATGGCCTCTGCCTCCTCCCCACCCAACAAACCCCTCCACATTGCGCTGTGGGTGGTGCAAGTCCTCCTGGCCGTGGTGTTTGCGGGGTCCGGATTCATGAAGTCCACCACCGCCGCCCAAGAGCTGGTGAAGGTGATGCCCTGGGCCGAGGGCAACGGCATCTGGATGGCGCGCGTGGCTGGCATCAGTGAAATCCTGGGCGCGTTGGGTTTGATTCTTCCTTCGGCCACGCGCATCCAGCCCAAGCTCACCGGTCTTGCCGGCGTGGGTCTGGCCACGGTGATGGTGCTGGCGGCGGGCCTGCACATCAGCCGCGGCGAATTTGGTTTCCTGCTGCCCAACGCCGTGTTGGGCGGTCTTGCGGCGTTTGTGGCCTACGGCCGGCTCAAGGCCGCGCCCATTGCACCCAAGGCGTGAGCCGTTGGGTGGCGGGAATGTGGGCCTTGAAGCGTGTGCTTGACACTGTCTAGTCTGACGCATGGCCAAGACGCGTGCGTTGGCACTGGTGGTTGTGGCGTTGGCGGCAACCAACGGGTGCAGCACGTTGCTGGTGGGGAACAGCTGCACCACGTCCGAAGATTGTGTGACCGCCGCGGTGTGCGTTGAAGGACGTTGCCAGCAGGGCGGTGCATCCAGCGGCGGCGCACCCGGCGGCAGCAGCGCCCCGGTCAGCAGCGGGCCGGGAAGTTCAAGCCGCACCGGGTCCAGCAGCCGGACGGGAAGCTCCAGTTCGCGGGCGGCTGGGTCGTCTTCATCATCCGCCGCGGTATCCGCGCAAAGCGGAGGTTCCTCCAGCAGCGTGGTGGTTGCCTCTTCCAGCACGGTGACGGGTTCATCCAGCCTGGTGACATCCAGCAGTGCCGCAACCAGCAGCAGCGTCCCGGCCACCAGCACAGGGACCTCAAGTGTGGGGTCTTCAAGCGCTGGGTCGTCGAGCGTGGGGTCTTCGGGCGTGGGGTCTTCCAGCAGCGCGGGTTTGGACGCCGGGGTTGCAGATGCGGGGCGCCCAGCAGGCGCGGCGTGCCCGGACGGGGCGTGTGACACGGGGCTGACCTGCAACGGTGGGTATTGCTGCGCGGCATGCACCGGGGAGTGTCAGACGTGCACCGCACAAGGGACCTGCATGATGCGGCCCGCTGAATCCCCCTGTCCCGGACGGGACCGCCAGTGTGACGCGTTCCTGGCCGGCGAGGACAGCAGCCAGGGTCTTGCGGACTGCCGGGCTTTTGCGGCGTACACCGTCCAGGGGCGCTGCAACGGAGTTGGCGCCTTTTGCCAGCAACCGGACATGGCGTCCCAATGTGCAGATGCCGGCATGGGTGAGGTGGTGGCGCGCTGCGCCTTCAGCTGCGCGGGAAACACCGGCCTGTGTGTGACAGGTGACCCCGTGCTCAACAATGACCTGTCCACGTTCTGCCTGCCGGATGGCGCCCAGACCACCGGCTGTGAGGACGGATGTGAAAGCCGGCCAGGCTCGTTCCAGGACCGCGTGGTGGCCCGCAGCTGCCAGTTTGGCCAGTGTCAGACGGTGCAGGTCCAGCAATGTGGTCCTTACGAATGTGGCGTCCTCAACTGCCTCACCAGCTGCACCAACAACAGCAACTGCCACAGCACTGCCTACTGCGACGGTGGGGCGTGCGTTCCGCGGTGACCGTGCGGCGGCTTTGACAAGACCGCCGCGCCAGTGCCATCCCCGCCGTCATGGGTGCCAAAAAACAGACGCAGCAACGTTTGGACGCGCGCCGCGCACAAATCCTGGCCGCGGCCACCCAGGTCTTTGCCCGCCGTGGATATGCGCTGGCCCAGGTGGCGGACATTGCCGCGGTGCTCAAGATTGGCCACGGCACGGTCTACCGGTACTTCAAGGACAAACGTGCGCTGTTTGAAGAGGTGGTTCAGCACGGGTTGATGCGCGTGGGCGCCATCCTCACCGAGGATGCCCCCGGTGCCGAGACCCTTGAGGCCTACCGGGAGCAGATGGGCCGGATTGGCGCGCGCCTCTACACGCTGGTGACCACCGAGGACGCGCTGTTCACGCTCCTGTTGCGGGAGACGCAGGCCCCGGACCCGGACGCGGCGGAGAACATGGAAGCCGCCCAGGCCATGCTGGCGCAGTTCACCAAGGCGTACCTGTCCCACGGCGTGGAGCGTGGTTTTTTGCGGGCGGACCTGGACCTGGATGTGGCGGCGTATGCGTTCAACGCCACCACGTTTGAAGGCGCGCGGCGCATCCTGGCGGCAAAGGACCGGGAGGCCGCCAAGGCGGCGTGGTTGCACACGGTGCCCGCCATGTTGTTGCAGGGCATGGCCGCGCGCTGAGCCGTGTGTGGATGACGAAGCTGCCTTCTCCGTCGACAACGGCAAACGTTCAGGCCCATTGGGGTGGCGCATGCCTCCGCACTGGTGAACAAGCGAGGCGTGTGAACGTCAGGGCTGCTTTGCGCACGCCAGCGCCCGCGCCAGCAGGAAGTCACGCTCCGCCTGGTTCTGGGTCTGGGCGGCGGCCCGCTCAAACTCAACGCTTGCCTCTTTGAATTGGCCCAGCTTGAACAACAGGTCCCCACGCACGCTGGGCAGCAAGTGATAGGCCTTGAGCGCGGGCACGTCCTGCAGCGCGTTGACCAGCTCCAACCCCGCAGCAGGACCACGCGCCATGGAGACAGCCACCGCGCGGTTGAGCTCCACCACCGGGGACGGCATGGCCGCCAACAGCGCCGTGTAATACGCCACAATGGCTTCCCAATCCGTCTGCTGCGGGGTGCGCGCGCGCGCGTGGCAAGCCGCAATGGCTGCTTGCAGCGTGTACACGCCGGGAGCCGCGTTCAACGCCAGCGCGCGGTCCAGTGCCTGCAGCCCGCGCCGGATGAGCACGTGGTCCCAGCGCGCACGGTTCTGCTCCAACAGCGGCACCACCGCACCGTTGGGCGCCGTACGCGCGGCCGCGCGGGAGGCCTGGATTTCCATGAGCGCCAGCAGGCCATGGACCTCGGCCTGCGTGGGCAGCAGCCCGGCAAGCACGCGGCCCAGGCGCAACGCGTCTTGGCACAGGGCCGGGCGCATCCAGTCCTGCCCGGCGGTGGCCGAATAACCCTCATTGAAGATGAGGTAGACCACCTCCAACACCGCCGGGACGCGTGCCTCCAATTCCGCACCGCGCGGCACTTCAAACGCAACCGGTTGCTGGGCCAGCGTGCGTTTGGCGCGCACAATCCGCTGCGCCACGGTGGGCTCCGGCACCAGGTAGGCGCGCGCAATCTCCGCCGTGGTGAGCCCACCCAGCAGCCGCAACGTCAACGCCACGCGGGCGTCCGTGGGCAGCACCGGATGACACGCAATGAGCACCAGGCGCAGCAGGTCATCCCCCACGTTGTTGTCCAACGCGGCTTCCGGGTCCGGCGCGGCCAGCTGCTGGCGCAGGTCCTGCTCATGACCCAGCAGCGTGTTCTTCTCATCCACGCGGCGCGCCCGGCGAATCACGTCAATGGCGCGGTTTTTTGCGGTGGTCATCAACCACGCCGCGGGATTGTCCGGCAGGCCGGATTGTGGCCAGCGCTCCAGGGCGGCCACCAGCGCGTCCTGGGCGGCTTCTTCGGCCAGTCCCACGTCACCCAGCATGCGCACCAACGCACCAATCAGACGCGGGGACTCCATGCGCCAGACGGTTTCAATGGTCTGGTGTGTTGGTGAGGTGCTCACCGGGTGCAAAGAACCACCGCGCCCCGGCGTCTGCAAGCGGTCCTTCACCGCACGCGTGGTGTTGCAGTCCTGCGCCGGATTCAGGGGCAGTTCTGGCTGGTGACCGTGGTTCCCGTGGCGGGAACACCGCGGCCGGCAACGTCCACAAAACGCAGCGGGAGGGACTGGCAATTGGCCGCGCCACATTCCACCTGACGCATCACGTGCGCGTGCGGGCCGGTGGAATAACCCGTGCTGCCAGACAGCCCCACCTGGGCGCCACGGGCCACCACCTGGCCCAGCGCAACATCCACGCGGTTGAGGTGTTTGTAGATGGACGTGGTGCCATCCCCGTGCAGCAGCACCACCAGGTTGGCGTATGGGAAACAGGACGAAGGCCCCCCGTCATAACAAGCATCTCCCGGCCCGGTCTGGTCATAGATGTGCAGCACGGTGCCCGCCGCCATGGCCACCAACGGCCGGTTGAGACCCAGGGAAAAATCATACGCATACTGGGTGCGCCCGTTGTGGCTGAACGTCCCGTTGTTCCCCTGGCTGATGCGTGCGGACGTTCCGCACGGGATGGGCAGGTAGAACCCGTCGGGCGGGGCGGGGGGCTCGTCGGTGGTGCACTGCGCAAAACCCGCGTGCACAAAACCCTGCTGGCCATCAAAGGAGACCTGGTACCAGACATCCACGCCGTTGACGGATTCTCCGTGGACCACCGCCAGCACGTCCACAATGCGCGCGTTGGCCAGTTGCGCCACCGGCGCATGGACGGTGGAGGGGTCACCCCGAACGTTGAGCGTGGCGCCACTGGCCACGGTGACCCGGATGCGCGGGCAGGTCTCGGCCACCGGAGGTTCATCCAAGGTGCACGCCAGGTAACCGGAGAACGCGTAGCCCTGCGCACCGTTGAAGGACACCAGCAGCCAGACGCTGTTGTTGGAGATGGATTCGCCGTGCACCGCGCTGGTGACGTTCACCAATGCGCCCGGGTCCAACGTGGCCAGCGGCGTGCCGGACGTGGACGGGTCCGGCCGGACGTTGAGCACGTTGCCGGCCATCACCGTGACCCGCGCGCGTGGGCAGTTGGAGAGGTCCGGCAGGCCAGGCCCAGCGTCCGGCTGGGACATTGCGCCCGCATCCGGAGCAGCGGTGGCGGCGTCCGGTGGATCCATCCCGGCATCCTGGGTTGTCACTGCCGCGTCGGCAACGGACGCATCAAAAACGCCGCCATCTGATGTCCCGCCGTCCGGGGTCTGCGTGGCCCGCGCCGCGTCCGGGCTGCCTTCATCCACGCTACGTGCCGGCGCGCACGCCACAACCCACACCACCACCGGCCAGACCAGCCCACGCCATGTCATGGGCCCAACATCCCGCATCCACCATCAGGCCACAAAGGACAAACGTCCGAAGGCGCGCCCCGCGTTCACCCCTTGGCCTGTTTTGCCCGGAAGGCCTGCTCCTTCTCAACCAACCCAGGAGGCGCTTCGGCAAAATCCTTGGCGTCAAACAGCGGGCGCAATTCCAGCTCTGCCGGACCCTGGCCGTGGGGATGCGGACAACGCCGCGCCCATTCAATGGCCTCTTCCCTGCTCTTCACCTCAATGAGCCAATAGCCCGCAATGATCTCCTTGGCCTCGGTGAACGGGCCGTCCACCACGGTGCTGCCAGCGTTGGAGAAGTGCACCTTGATGCTCTTGGACGTGGGATGGAGACCGCCACCGTCAAGCAGAACGCCAGCCTTCATCAAAGCGTCGTTGTATTCACCCATGGCGGTGAGCAGCTCCACGCCCGGCATGACGCCCGCTTCGGTGTCCTTGTTGCCTTTGACCATCATCATGAAACGCATGTGTTGCTCCTTGTTGGAGGTGGACCCGCGCGGGGGAAGCAGGCTCGACAGAGTCTCGCCTCCCTTGGTTTTATTGGTTGACGTAGATGCGACGTTGCAGCCCGGTCCAGATCGACAATGGCGGCGGAAAAAAAAACCGTTCCCTGGGAATGTCAGACCCGGGCGCCGCCCCGCACCAGCCGTCCGGGCCGCGCGGGGAGCAACACGTCGTGTTCCACCACCAGCTCACCACCCACCAGCGTGGCGCGGTAGCCCTGTGCGTGCTGCATGAGACGTTTGCCGCCCGCCGGCAGGTCCCGCACCATGACCGGCCGCGTGAGCTTCAGGTGGGCGTGGTCAATGACGTTGAGGTCCGCCTTTTTGCCCACCGCAATGACGCCGCGGTCCAAAAAACCCATGTGCGCGGCGTTGGCCTGCGTGAGCATGTGCACCACACGTTCCAGCGGAATTTTCCCGCGCGCACGGTCCCGCGCCCAGTGCAGCAGCATGTAGCTGGGGAAGCTGGCGTCACACACCGTGCCCACGTGGGCACCACCGTCTGAGAGGCCCGCCAGCGCCTGGGGATGTGTGAGCATCTGGTGGACCACGTCCAGGTTGCCGTCCATGTAGTTGTAGATGGGAAAGTACAGCAGCTCTTTGCCGTCACGCTCCAGCATGGCGTCATACATGACCTGCAGCGGCGGCAGTCCTTTGCGCGTGGCCTCGGCGTAGAGCGAGTCCTCACGCTTGGGCTCATAACAGACGTCATCCCCCAGCCGCCAAAGGCTGTTGGCCACAAACTCCAGGTTTCCCAGCAGGTGGTCCGCCAGCGGCGGGATGGCGCTCCCGTCTCCAGCCACGCGGTCAGACGTCTCCGTCAACAGCGTTGCGCGGAACGCCGGGTCCCGCATGCGGGCCACACGTTGGTCCAGCGGCAGATGGGCAATGGCCTTGTAGCTGGGGAAGCCCATGAACGGGTGGAACGTGGCCTCCAGGCCCAACAACACGCCAATGCCGCGGGCGGCCACCTGCAGGCGCACGTCCATGCCGCGGGCGCGTGCTTTTTCGGCGCGGGACAAAACCTGTTCCCATTGGTCCGCCGCCAAAAGGCGCTGCAGCAGCGAGATGGACAGCGGGCGTCCGCCGGTGGCCAGCGCCATCTGCTCCAGGAGGTCAAACTCCGGGTCAAACCGGTCCTGGGAGATGAGCATGTCAAAGTCACTCACCGCCTGGATGACGCCGTGGCCAAGGCCCTCAAAGGCGCGCGCAATGCCGCACAGTTCCTGTGCGTGCGCCTCCGCCGCGGGGGTGTGGCTGCCATCCGCCGCGCGGTGGTTGTCGGTGCGGCCGGTGGAAAATCCCACGGCCCCAGCCAGCAGCGCTTCCCGCGTGAGCACCCGCATGGCTTCAATGTCGTCGGAGGTGGCGGCCTGTTCGGCCAGGGCGCGTTCTCCCATGACAAAGACGCGCAGCGGGTCATGGACCACCTGCACGGCAAAATCCATGGCGTGGGGCCGGGAATCAATGGCGCCCATGTATTGCGGGAAGGACTCCCAGTCCCAGCGCAATCCCTCGGACAATGCCGTGCCGGGGATGTCCTCCACGCCCTCCATGAGCTCTATCAGGCGCGCCCGGTGGTGCGGCCGCGCGGGGGCAAAACCCACGCCGCAGTTGCCCATCACCGCGGTGGTGACGCCGTGGAAGATGGACGGCGCCAGCTGGTCATCCCAGGACACCTGCCCGTCATAGTGGGTGTGGATGTCCACAAAGCCCGGCGTCACAATGGCGCCGTGCGCATCCAGCGTCTTGCGCGCGGCATCGTTGCAGTCACCCACTTCCACAATGCGTCCCTGGGACACCGCCACATTGGCCTGGCGCGCGGGGCCGCCGGTCCCATCCACCACCAGCCCGCCCATGATCTTCACGTCGTAGGTCACGTATGTCTCCCGGGCATTTTGGCCCATTCTACCGTCGGAAAAGCGGACCAGACCGCCCCAGCAACGTCAAGAGCGCCGCGGCGGGGATGCGGGCGTCAGAAGTGGTAGGCCGTGCCCGCTGAGGGCTGCACGTATCCGGAACCAAATGTGGCGGCCAGTTTGCGCATGGCGCGGTCTCCGGTGCAGTGAAGTGGTGCCACGTAGGCCGGCTTGAGGGAGACCAGTGCCGCCACGGTGGCGTCTGTCACGTCCGGTGGCGCCGAGGTGAGATGCATGCCGCCCAGCACCGCGTGCAGGCGCGTTTCACCGGAGGCCTTTTGCAGCCACAGCGTGGAATTGATGACGCCCGCGTGCGCGCACGCCGTCACCACCACCAGGCCCTTGCCCTTCACGCGGAAGCCCAGCGCCAGCTCGTGGGTCATGGGGTCCTGCACCATCTTGCCGTCCTTCATCATGCGCAAAAACGGGGGGACTTTTTCATACGGCGTGGCCTGCGCAATGGTCCCGGACACCAGGGCACCACCGGCCACCACGGTGGGCGTGGCCACTTCGACCACGCGCGAGCCCGCGGCAACCAACGCCGCGCGGTCCAGCGTGCCCATGCTCCAGGAACGTTTTGGGGTCTCAAACTGGCGCGGCAGGAACGCATCCGCGTTGCCCACATAGATGGGCGCGTGCGTCTGGGCCGCGGCCCACGCCAGGCCCGCGTAGTGGTCCTCATGGGCGTGGCTCAGGATGAGCGCCTCCACGTCCTGCAGCGGGATGTTGAGTTTTTTGAGGTTGTTCTCCAACGCCAGCTGGGTGAGGCCAAAATCAAACAGGATGGTGTGTGGTTTGCCCGCCACCTTGTAACGGATGACGTAGGCCAGGCCCATTTCTGCCGTGAGCCGGATGCTGTCAAACCCGTTGGTGTGGGCCAGGCTGTGGCGGGTGGCCACCGCTTCATCCGGCTGGAAACAGTCATACGTGTTGTCCACCACGGAAATGATCTGCAGGTCCTCCACTTCCGGAACCGCCGGTGAGGCCTGCGCCACGCCAAACGCCACCACCATCCACATCACTGTCATTGCCGCACCCCCTCAAGACGTTGACCCGGCCCCGCCGTCCTGGCGCGGCAGGCGTACTGTGAAACAACTGCCTTCCCCATGTTGACTCTCCACGGTGATGGAACCGCCGTGGGCCTCCACCATGCCCTTGGCCAGCGTGAGGCCCAGTCCGGTGCCGCCGTGACGGCGGGTATGGGAACCATCCGCCTGGCGGAACGCCTCAAAGATGATGCCCAGGTCTGACGCGGCAATGCCCTCCCCGTGGTCCCGCACGCTGAACAACACGTGGTCAGCGTTGGCCTCCACCGCCAGCTCCACCACGCCGCCGGGGCGGGAGAACTTGATGGCGTTGTCCACCAGCTGCAACAGCGCCAGGCGCATCTTCTGGGCATTGGTTTCCACGCTGGCGTCTTCACCGCCCCGCAGTTCCACGCGCACCCGCGCGGCAGCCGCAGCCTCCTGCGTGGCCACCAGCACGCCCTGCATCAGGCCACGTGCGGAGACCACCGCGTGGGCGGACGGGGATTCAGCGCGGCTGAGGTTGCTCAGTTCCATGGCGCGGTCCACCAGCGTGAGCAGGATGAGGCCGTTCTCCTTCACGCGCTCCAGGTGCCGGCGCGCCTCCGGACCGTCCCCCACAAACTGCCAGGTGGTTCCCGGCGTCATCTGGGAGGACTGCCCACAGGATGGACAGCGGATGCGGCTTTGCGGGTCCATGTTCGCATCCTGCGCAAAAACGTCCGCGCAGGACGGGCAGGTGAGGGTGGGGACCTGTTCAAACTGTTCGGCCAGGATGTCTGGGAGGTTGATGATGGGATTGAGCGGCGTGCGGAACTCATGGGAGATGGTTGCCAGGAATTCGCCCTTGACGCGGTTGGCTTCCTCCGCCGCCACCAGGGTCTTGCGCAGCGCGGTGTTGGCGTCAGACAGGGATGAGGAGAGGTCCCGGTTGCGCAGCGAGAGCTGCACAAAGTCCGAAAGGACCACCACCGTGGCGCAGATGGGAATGTTGGCCATGGCCAGGTCAAAAAAGAAGGGCAGCTTCCACACCCCCAGCTCATCCAGCGCGGTGAGGACGCCAGCCACGGCCATCACCACCAGCGCCATCCCCAACAGCGGGGCCATTCCGGAGGTGTCCTGGAGCAGTCCACGCAATGCCAGGATGCTCACGTACAAGGCCATGAGGATGGCGTAGGTGATGATCACGTCATAGATGGGGATGACATCCCCCAGCCCGGCCACCAGCGTGACCAACCAGACCAGGAGCATGGCGCCCATGAGGACGCGGTGGCCCCGGCGCAGCACGGTGACGCGGCCAAGGTAGTGGTCCTCCACAAATTCCATGGCGGCCAGCAGGAACAGGGAGACGCTGAATGGCAGCGTTTCCGCGCGCCACTGGGTGGGCAACAGCGAAAAGAACGAACCGTTGAGTGGCGTCAGGTAGAGGACGGTGGCCACCACCAGTGCCAGGGCGCGCAGGTAGGTGGCCCGCTGCGCTTGGCCCCGCTCCATGGCCAACAGCGCGCCCAGCAGCCAGGCCGCAAACAGCAACACCAGGGCGGCCCCGTGCCGCAGCGCCACGCCCAGGCCGTCCTGGTGCGCAAACACCGGGCCCAACGTCTGCTGGGCCCCCAGCACCAGGCGCGGGGACACCAGGCCATCATGGCGCCGCATGATGCTGTGGGAAGGTGTCCACCAGCGCGTGTCCAGGGTGATGGTGTTGATGGCGCCGGCACGCAGCAGCTGGGTTGGCAGAAAGAAGGAAATCTCATCGGTGAGCGAGGGTTTGTCCCCGGTGTACGGGTCCCCGTAGCTGCCCACCGGCGTGCCGTTGACCATCACCTCCACGGTGCCGCTGCCGGTGCCGCCCATCCACAACATCAGCGGTGCGCCCACCAACGCTGGTGGAATTTCAAACGTGCGCTCAAAAACGTTGCGCGCAGCGCTGCAGTGCTGCTCAAAAAACTTCCCCGGCAGCCTGGCCTGGGTACAACCCACGGATTCCTTGTGTGGGTTCTCCAGGACGGTGACCGCCCAGGTGCCCGCCAGGTCCACCAGCGGCGTGCCTTCCGGCAGCGTGTACGCCTCAATGACCAGGATGAGTGGCAGCGCGGGGATCAACCCCAACACCAGGGCAATGACCGCGCGTCCCACCGGGGTGGTGGTCAAAGCGGACAGCGGCGTTGGGTTGGGCGGTTGGCTCATGGCGTGGCGGTGGCAGCATGGCCGCAACGGCGGGCACGGGCCAAGGGGTGGTGTTTGTGGGCGGTGGGACGCGGTGTTACATCCCCGCCGCCATGAAACTGTCCACACAACTGTATGGGGAGACCTTTGCATTCCGTGACGTCAAGGACGTGCTGGGCCGCGCCAATGAGCCACGCAGCGGGGACGTGCAGGCCGGCCTGGCGCCGCGTTCCATGCGTGAGATGGCGGCGGCCAAGTGGGTGCTGGCGCACCTGACGTGCAAGGACCTGCGGGAGAATCCTTCGGTGCCGTATGAGGAGGATGAGGTCACCCGCGTGTGTGAAGACGGCCTGGATGACACCGCGTTCCGGCGCGTGGCCGGTTGGACGGTGGCCGAGCTGCGCGAGTGGCTGTTGGATCCCGAGACCACCGGCGCGGATGTGGCCGCGCTGTCCCCGGGCGTGACGCCGGAAATGGCCGCCGCGGTGGCCAAACTCATGACCAACATGGACCTGGTCATGGCGGGCCGGAAACACCGCGTGGTGGTGCGCTGCAACAACACGCTGGGCCTGGAGGGACGCATCTCCAGCCGCCTGCAGCCCAACCACCCGCGGGACCAGGTGGCGGGCGTGCTGGCGGCGGTGAAGGATGGTTTGTCCTTTGGCAACGGGGACGCGGTGATTGGCGTCAACCCGGCCACCGGTTCCATCCAGAACACCGTGGACATCCTCAAGGGCGTCAAAGATTTCATGCGCCAGTGGCGCGTGCCCACACAAAACTGCGTGCTCAGCCATCTCACCGTCCAGATGAAGGCCATGGAACAGGGTGCGCCGTTGGACCTGATGTTCCAGTCCATTGCCGGCAGTGAAGGCGCCAACCGCAACTTTGGCATTTCGGTGAAGTTGCTGGATGAGGCGTATGACCTCACGCTGCGGGAAGGCACCGCGCAGGGCCCCAACGTCATGTACTTTGAATCCGGGCAGGGGACCGCATTGTCCGCCAATGCGCACCACGGGACGGACCAGGTGACCATGGAGGCGCGCGCGCACGGGTTGGCCCGCCGCTACAAGCCGTTTCTCCTCAACAGCGTGGTGGGTTTTATTGGCCCGGAATACCTGCGGGACGCCAAAGAAATCACGCGTGCCGGGCTGGAGGACCATTTCATGGGGAAACTGCTGGGCATCCCCATGGGCTGTGACGCCTGCTACACCAACCACGCCACGGCGGACCAGAATGACCAGGAGAACCTGGAGATGTTGTTGGGCATGGCGGGCGTGAACTACCTCATGGGCATCCCCATGGGGGATGACGTGATGCTCAACTATTCCACCACGTCCTTCCACAACAACGCTGCCTTGCGGGAATTGCTGGCCATGCGGCCCGCGCCAGAATTTGAGGCGTGGATGGAGGAGATGGGGTTGTGGCGCAACGGCCGGCTCACCAAACGCGCCGGGGACCCGTCCATCTTCACCCGCCGCGGCGTGGCCTGAACGCCAACGTAGGCAGGGGGAGTCCTGCCGGGCCGGGTTTTCCGTCGACAGACGCAGCTCCAACAGCGTTGGAGCACGTGGCTCAGTGTGGGGTGCGCCGCGGTCCACGCGCGGCCACCTTCTCACGCGCCACCATCACCCGGCCCAGGTTGTCCTCAATCCAACCCGCCAGGTCTCCCACGCGCAACGCCACCTCTTCCCCCAACGGCGTCAGCGCGTAGTCCACATGCGGGGGAATCACCGGATGCACCGTGCGGGTCACAAAACCGTCCGCCTCCAGGTGTTGCAGCGTCTGGGACAACATCTTTTCGGACACGCCGCCCACCGTGCGGCGCAGCTGGCTGAACCGGTGGGTCCCCTCGGTCAGGGCCACCAGGATCAACACCCCCCACCGGCTGGTGACGTGTTCCAGCACGCCGCGTGACGGGCAGGCGGGCGCATTGAGGTCGCCTTTGGGGGCCAGGCGGCGGGCAGACAGCGGGTTTTTCCGGGCGGTGGTGACCATGGCAGTAGCTTACCTCAAAGTGGGTACTTACAAAAGGTAAGTATCATCCCTAAGGTAAGCCAAGGTCCTTTCCGGACCCCACCCATCAAGGAGCTGCACATGATTGTTGTCACTGGAGCCACTGGAAAGCTGGGACGCCTGGTTGTGGAAGCCCTGCTCAAGACCGTGCCGGCCGCACAGATCACCGCGGCGGTGAGGAGCCCGGCCAAGGCCGCAGACCTTGCAGCACGGGGGGTGGTGGTCAAAGAGGCGGACTACACGCGCCCCCAGACCTTGGACGCCGCGCTGGCCGGCGCGGACAAGGTGCTGCTCATCTCCTCCAGCGAGGTGGGGCAGCGCGCCAACCAACACCAGAATGTCATTGCCGCCGCCAAGAAGGCCGGGGTCAAGCTGCTGGCGTACACCAGCATCCTCAAGGCGGACTCCAACAAGATGGCCCTGGCGGGTGAACACAAGGCCACCGAGGAGATGATCAAGGCCTCCGGCGTTCCCTGGGTGATGCTGCGCCACGGTTGGTACTTTGAGAACCACACGGACAACCTGGCGCCCGCGCTGCAGTACGGCGCCATGATGGGCTGTTCCGCGGAAGGGCGGTTTGCCTCGGCATCCCGGGCGGATTTTGCCGCCGGTGACGCCGCGGTCCTTGCAAGCGAGGGTCACGCCGGAAAGACCTATGAGCTGGCGGGGGACCACCCGTTCACCATGGCCGAGCTGGCCGCCGAAGTGGCCAGCCAGGCCGGCAAGCCCGTGGTGTTCAAGAACCTGCCGCCCGCCGAATACCTCAAGGTGCTTGCCGGGGCGGGCCTGCCGGGACCGTTTGCGGAAATCCTGGTGGACGCCGACGTCCACGCGGCAAAGGGTGCCCTGGATGATACCTCACACGCGCTGCATGCGCTCATGGGAAGGTCCACCACCACGCTGAAAGACGCCGTGGCCGCCGGCCTCAAGCGCTGAGTCCATCCATCCAGGTGCGCGCGGCGCAGTGGCGGCGTGCGCCAGTTGCCAGCCCGCATGCTTGGAGGAATGATGCCGCCCTGACCTTGGAGCTGGCGTGCGGTGGTCCCATGGGGTTGCAGCGCTGGTGACTCTGACGGGCACGCTGGCCAGCGTGGCCTGCGTCCCGCGCAATGAATGTGCAACAGGAGAACAGTCCACCACCAACGGCTGCCAGACACCGTGCAACACCACCCAGGACTGCTCCCGGCGTGCCGAATGTGTCGACGGGTTCTGCGTGGATCAGCCGGACACCACATCGTCCTCGGGAAGCGTGGCCGCATCATCCACCAGCGCGGCCGGCAGTGCCCCCTCGGGCACGTCGGCCCCGGCCAGCGCTGCCACATCTTCCGGCACCGGCCCATCCTCGGAGGGAACCTCGGCGCAGTCATCCACCTCGGCGCCAACGTCCACCGTGCCCCTGATGTCGTCGTCGGCCGTGGGGTCCTCCTCGGCAGCGGGGTCCACCTCCCTGGCCAGTGGCACATCTTCCGTGGTGGTGGCGTCCTCCAGTGCCGCTGGCGTGGAAAGCTCGTCGGCGGCAGGCCCTTCCTCCTCGGCGGGCACGTCCCAGCTGTCGTCCTCCTCGTCACAAACCGCGTCCTCGTCCGGGGCGGTGGCGCCCATGTTCCTGTTCCGCGGGGTCCACGCGCAGTTGGACAACGCAGGCAGCTACACGTTCAACGCCGTGGACCTTGGCCTGCCAGGCGCCACCCGGACGCTGGTTGTGGCGGTGCATGCCGCCACCAACGTCCCCGTCACGTTCGGCGGGCTCAGCGTGAACAATACGCCGGCAACAGCGGTGGCCGTGGTGGGGGAGAACGCTGGCCCGGGTGGACCCACCGCGCTGTATGTCGTTCCGCTTGCCGAGGGGACCAGCGGGACGGTGGAGGTGACGTTCAGCGCGGGGGTGGTCCGTTGCGCCATTGCCGTGGTGGCGGCGTACGGGCTGGCATCCATCACCCCGGCGGACACCGGCACCCTGGACCAGCTGGCCCCGGGCAACGTGATGCTCAGCGTGCCCAACGGCGGTGCCGTGGTGGGCGCGCTCACCATGGCGGGGGATGCCACCGCCAGCGCCACCTGGACGTTGGCCCCGGAGACGTATGACCAGCTGCTGCAGGAGGGCACTCCCACGCTGGTCTCCGGGGTGTTGGCCACGGGCCTTGGTGGGATGACCAACGTAGGCGTGCAGACGGTGGGTGCCGGGTTCAACACGCGCGTGGTGATGGCGTCGTTCCGCTGAGGCGTGGGCCCAGTGCGGTACCTGTCAACGGCGCCCTCACTTCACCAGCACGTCACCCATCTCAACATTCCGCGGGGGGGTGGACCGCGTGGGTGCCTTGGACACGGGCGCCATACGTCCCATCTTGACCGGGGGTGCAACCGCCTGGCCCAAAAATGGCTCGGGTTCACCCATGAGCGGCACCGCGGCGCCCATCATGGGCGGCGGGGCCGGGTCTCCCATGAGCGGGCGCGGGGTTGCGTTGACCACGGGGGTCAACACGCTGCGCACCGCCCCGCGGAATCCACCGCCGGTGTTGGGGACCGCGCAGGTGCTGTTGCGCTGGCTTATCTCGCCACCAAACACGCCCAACAAGGCCGCGGCCACGGCGCCCGCCATGATCTTCATGCGGCGGCGCAGCTTCTCCAGGCCCTTGGGGCAGTCCTCGGTGAGGACGGTGCCGTCGGCGCGGCGGTAGAGGCGCACACACAGCTTGCCTTCCCGGGAGAGGATGAGCTCTTCGGCGGCGGCGGCGGTCATGGCGGACAGGTTGTAGACGTGCAGGCTGCACTGGTTGCAGAACCGCATCTGCTCATTGCCGTCCATGTCATCCCAGCTGGCGTTGCAGGGGGCGGCAATCTCAATTTGCTGCAGCAGGTTGCGGCGGGTGGAGGACGCGGAGGACGTGGTGGGGTGCATGCCCGGTTCAACGGCCGGGCCACGTCCCAAGGTCTACCCTTCCAGGGTTGATCCGCGCGCCATGATTGTGTGCGCGGACACAAACGGCCATGCTTTGGGCGGCAGGATGTGTCCTACATTGGCCCCACCGTCGACGGTGGGGACGGGACTCCGGGGGGAGGCCAGGTGTCACGGCGGCAAACGTGGGTGTTCTTGACGTTGCTTGGACTGGGGGGCACCTGGGGCTGCACCCCGTGTGAGGAAGGGACCATCCGCCGGGATGGCCGTTGCATCACGCTGTGCAACACAGATTTTGACTGCCGCGGCTCAGAACGCTGTGAAACCGGCGAATGTGTCAGCGGGGCCCGGCAGACCGGCACCTCGTCCAGCGGCGGGATGGTGATGGCGAGCTCGGGCAACAACACGTCCAGCGCCATGGACCCATCCAGCGGGCCGTTTGGCACCAGGACCTCCTCTGCGGGAACCAGCACGCCCGGGTCCAGCAGCACCAGCGCCAGCGGCTCCAGCACTGCGGTGTCCTTGACGGGGACGTCCAGCGGTGGAGCGTCTTCCACCTCCCTGGCGGGCAGCACGTCCTCCGCCCCGGCTTCTTCGCTGGGCCCACCTTCCAGCTCCATGCCGGAGCTTTGCTCTGGCGGTACCCGCTGCATCAACAGCACCGCGCAGCTGTGTCGCAATGGAATGTGGCAGACCGCGGAGGCCTGCGCGTTGGGGTGCCACGCCACACTCCCGCGCTGCCGGCTGCCAGACCCGCTCAACGCCAATCCAGAAGACCTGTTGCCCGGCGCCCCGGACGTCAACATCAGCCTGGGGACGTACAACACCACCACGTGCGGCAGCCTGGGTGGAGCCGCGGGAGAACTGCGGGGGACCCTGTGCGTGGTGCGCGCGGGCACCGTGTCCATAGACCGCCTGAGCGTGGCGGGGGACCACCCGTTCATCCTTTTGGCGTCAGGTCCGGTGACCCTCAACGCACTGGATGCTGTGGCCACCGGCGTGACGCCGGGACCTGGTGGAGGCGCGGGTGGTGGGGTGGATGGCGCCAGCGGCGCGGGACCCAATGGTGGTTCCGGCGGTGGCCACGCGGGCATGTATTCGGACGGTGGCGGTGGCGGCGGCGGCAATGCGGGGGTGGGTGGCAATGGTGGCATGGGACAAACCGCGGCCGGGGGTGGAGGGGGAGGGTCCAACCCGCAACTGGAAGGCGCCGAGCCGCTGCGCGGCGGTGGTGGTGGTGGCGCCGGCGGTGCGGGTGGGCGGGGCGGCGGCGGTGGTGGGGCCATCCAGCTGGTGAGCGCGGTGAGCATCACCACGTCAGAAACGCTGCGGGTCCATGGCGGTGGGGGCACCATTGGAGAGGCAAGCCAGCTGGTCAACTGGGGTGCGGGGGGCGGTGGCGGTGCGGGTGGCACGGTGGTGTTGGAGGCGCCGGTCATCAACCTGGCGGGCTCCATCCAGGCCAATGGCGGCGGAGGAGCTTCCGGTGATGGTGCAGTCAACGCGCAGTGCAGCATGCTGGACGCCGGGAAGGACGGCAGTGACGGCCAGGATGGCGCCGCGCCGGCCCAGGGCGGCCCGCCTGCCGCGTATTGCTCCGGCGCGGGCGGCCAGGGCGGGGCCACCGGCACCGTGGATGGCACCAACGGCGCCAGTGCCAACAGCAACGGCAACGGTGGGGGTGGCGGCGGGGCCGGCGGGCGCATCATCCTGCGCAGCGCCCTGGCGTCTGAGCCCGGTGTGCCCATCCACCCGGCCGAAGGCCTCAAGGTCCTGCCGCTGGTGCTGGAACCGTGAGGTTGGAGGTAGAAGGCCGCCCGAGACACGCGTGCGGTTGAGGTGGAACCATGTCCGGTGGTGGTGGCGGCGGGAACCTCTGGCAGAAGATGCTGGCGGGTGGCGTGGCGGTGTGCGGCGGCGCCTACGGCCTGGAAGCGGCGCACGTGGGTGGGCACCTGGGTCCGGCGCTGTTGTTGGGCCTGGGTGGCCTCATGCTGGTGTTTGGCTCCTGTGAGGCCATGATCCTGAGCGTGGAGGCGCTGGGCATCCGGATGCGCTGGAATGAATTTGTGGCGGGCACCATGGCGGGCCTGGCCAGCAACGTCCCAGAAATCATCATGCTGGGTTTTGTGGTGGCCAAGGAGCCGCGCGTGGCGTTTGTGGTGACGTGCCTGACGGTGCACGTCAACGCGTTGGTGTTTGGCGTCTATTCCGGGGTGTTGCCCAAGGATGGCACCGGACATGCGCGGCTGCCGGACGCCATTGTGAAGCTGGGCGCGGACCTGTTGGCGTGTGCGGCGGGCATCTTTCTCGCCATGGGGTCACTCATGCTGGCGTTGCGCGCGTTTGAAGCGGGGGACCACCGCGGTGAAGGGCTGGGCGTGGCGGATTTGTGGGCCATTGGCCTGGCACTGGCCACCGTGCAGGTGGTGAGCGTGCGGGACCTGGTGAAACGTTTCTCGTCCTCAGATGCACCCGGCGCGGTGCCCCAGGACGGCAAAGAGGCGCTGCCGGGCGTGGGGACCATTGCCTTGTACGGTGGCATTGGCATTGGGTTCAGCTTTTTGGGCGGGCACGCGGTGGGAGACTTTGCAGATGCGGTGGTGGAAGGCCTGCGCGGCGCGGGTTACCCGGAAATGGTGGGCGCCATCGTTGTCAGCATGTTCAGCGGCATTGCCAGCTACCTGATGATTGCCAGCGCACACTTCAAGGGCAAATACGAAATTGCCCTGTCCAACGTCTCCGGCGCGGTGACCCAGATGCCGTTTGTGGTGCTGCCCGCCACGCTCATCATGATGGCGGTGATGGCCCAGACCGGCGTCATCCCGTTGCTGCCCCACGGCGGGGTGCTGGCCATTGACATGGAAACCACCATGGTCCTGTTGTTTGCGTTTCCCACGCTGCTGGTGCTGTGGAAGTCCATCACCGATGACGGCATGGTCAACACGCTGGAGACCGCCGTGATGGTGGTGACGTTTGCGCTCATCATCTACTTCCTGGCGCAACACGGTTGAGGACGGTGTCCCCCATGACAGCCCACAAGCCACCTGCCGCGGGTTGGACCCCGGCAGAACAACGCGTGTTGGACACCCTGAGCACGCCGGCCGCGGTGCAGGTGTTCCTGGACCAGACGCCCTACAGCACCCAACCCATCTACCGGTGCCCCCGCCGCGTGCTGGCGGACCGCAAGGCGCACTGTTTTGACGGCGCCACGCTGGCGGTGGCCGCACTCAAGGCCGCGGGGTGGAAGGCGGCACTGCTGGACCTTCGCGCGGTGCGGGATGATGACCACGTGTTGGCCGTCTACCAACAGGACAAACGGTGGGGCTGCGTGGCCAAGAGCAACTTTGTGGGCCTGCGTTCCCGTCAGCCCGTGCACAAGACGCTGCGTGAGCTGGTGATGACGTATTTTGAGCCGTACTACAACATGGATGGTGAACGGGTCTTGCGCAGTTTTTCGACGCCACAAGACCCGGATGTGCTGGGGCTGGGCAACTGGCGGCTGGAGGACCGCTGGATGAAGAACATTGCCGCACACCTGGACCGCGCGCCGCATGAGAAGCTTTTGTCCACTTCGGCCATTCGCCGGTTGCCGCTGGTGGATGAACGCACCTACCGCGCCAACATGCTGGGGACGGACTTGAAGGGCGTGTATTGGCCCGGCGGGAAGAAGCGTGACGTCAAGCCGCCGCGCGCGTGACGTTCAACGCTGCAGGTAGGTTTCAAAGAACCAGCGCAACGCCCCCGCGCGGAACGCCACAACCGTGTCCGCGCGGGCCATCACCTCGGTGCGCACCAGATCATTGACGCGTTGCCGGTACGGGTGGGCGTCATGCGGCGCGTCCTCCAGGCACAACAACAACGGCTGCATCAGCTTCCACAGGAAATAGTCCTGGAACGTGTTGGCCAGGTTGCTTTCTGACGACGTTGCGTGCGCCTGGCGGTAGGTCTCATCCAACGGGTAGGCCAGGTGCAGTGCTTCACACAGTTGCGGGTGTGGCCACAGGTCTTCCATGTCCGTGAGGACCACCCGTCCGGTGGGCAGGCCGTTGTGTCCCAGTTCCACGTGGATGTTCTGCCCGTGCCCCAGGTAGGCGCATCCAAAGTCCAACATCAGCCGCACCATGGTGGACACCAACGGCGCCAGCACAGCGTGGAACAAAGCGTCTGGTCCAAGACGGTCCTGCCATTGGATGATAAGCGGCTGCGTACCTCCAAGCGCCTGCGTTGACGCCCACAAACAATACGCAGGAATGGTCCAGCATCCTTTTGCTCCATTGGGAAACGGCTGGGAGAGGCGCACCACGCACGCACTGTTGGCCTCCTGGTCACCCACCGCCAGCACCTCCGGAAGGATGCACACGCTGTCCCCGTCCTCCAGACAGCCCGCCAGGAAGTCCGAATTGCGCAGCGCCAGCTCCGCATCCGCAATGGTCAGCCCGCGCGGGTGGCGGTCCATGAACACGTGGGCAAGATCGCACTTGAGCAGCACGTTGGAACAGCCTGGAAGTTCCGTACGCACGGTGCGTCCTGACGCCGTGGCGCGCGCGCCCAGCGTGCCGACGATGACCGGTTGGTTGCAGTGCGGCAGTTGTTGCGGGTGGATGGGCAACACACAGCCGTCTGGTTGCACCAACAGTTCATCCAGATGGGCGGTGGGAAAACGGGTGGACCGCAGCACCACCGCGTGTGGTGACGCCACGCGCACCAGCGTGAGGTTGAAGTGCTGGCCCCGCGCCAGGTTGGGGTCCAGCGTTCCGTCCCGCACGCGTGCGCGGTGGCCCCCTTCGTTGAGGACGTGTTCGCACGCGGTCTGCCGCACGCGTTCCAGCGCGGCGGTGGCGCGCGGCTGGTCCCAGCCCAACAATGCACACGTGCGCACAAATTCGGCGTGGGTGGTCACCGGTCCGGGGACCGAGGTGCTGGCAAGGTCCGCACCCAATTCCTGCGCCACGGCATGCAGCATCCACGGTGAAAGCGGAAGACCCAACGGCAGCAACGGGTCTGGTGCACGGGTGGTCAGGGTGGGCGTGGTGGGCCAGACCGCAACGGGCGTCTTCACGTTGGCGGCGGCCGTCCCGTCCAGCGCACAAAGGATGCACGGCAGGCCCGCGTGGTGGGCCGCGGCAAGCTCTTCAACGGAATCGGTGAGGAACGCGCCAATGAAGACCCCACGCGCGCGCAGCGCCACCATCTGTTGGGTCTTGAACGCGGGGGTCTGCAGTTCCATGGACGGCTTGGTGATGACCGCTGCCGGCGTCAACGCCAGGCGCTCCAGCTGTTGCCAGGTCAGGTCCAGGTTTTCATCCACGCGTCCGGTGAGGATGATGTTGGGGATGCCCAGGGACTGGGCCCAGCGCGCGCACCACACCGTCTGCTGGATGGGGAGGTCATGAAGAAAATTGTCCGGATCCCAGAAGACGTCATTCCAGCAGGCCCGGAACGCATCAACATTGAGGCCAAGGACCTGCGCGGTGTGTTGCCAGGTGTGCTGGACCTCATGGAGCTGGACGTCATGGCGGCCAAACGCGTGGACCACGCGCAACATGCGCGGCCGGGAATCCAACAGCGTTCCGTCCAGGTCCCAGACCAGCACCGCGTCTTCACCACGCGCGCGCCGCGCGGCAACATCCTGCACCGCGGCGTGGGCGGCGGCGTTCCCATCTGGCGCTACCATGGCGCACGTTGCGCCGTGGCAAGGCAGGCAGCGCACCTCCACCGGGTCCAGCGTGTCATGAACACCAGCGGTACCCTGCGTGTTGGGAGAGGGCAACGCCATCACCAACGGGTCAGAACGGCATCCTGCTCCAGGTCTGCAGGGTGGGCACCACGCCGTCTTCCTCCTCGCTCAGGTGGCGCAACAGGAGGGTCTCCAGCCGTCCCAACAGGCGCTCCAGGTTCTCCCGGGATCCGGCGGCATCCGTCGTCATCACCCGGTCCGCAGCCGCTTGCAAAGTGTGGAGGAGCGCATTGAGTTGGACGTGGTCCTGTTGCAGGCGCGCAAACACGGCCGCCTGGGTGGGCGCGCTGCGGGTCAACGCGGGAAACATCAAGCGGTCCTCGGCGGTGTGGTGCGCGTGGAGAAACTGGCACAACCGCACGCACTGCACACGCAGGCTGCGCGCCGCACCCGCGGGTGCGCGCCCGGCAACCAGGGATGTGGCCAGGGTTCGGGCGGCGGCAAGGTCCCGTCGCTGCGCCTGGTGAATGGCGCGCAGGTGGTCCGCAATGTCCTGACCCACGGGATGAATGGCTGCGGTCATGGCTGGATTCCTGGAACCTGGATGGGGTGATGGTTGTTGTACCGGGCGGCGGCCGGCCCATCACGTGCTGTGGATGTGTGGACGGTGTTGCGCGTGCCGGTGCCGCGCGTGACGCCTTGGGGGTAGTGTGACGGTCATGAACATCCATCCCATGCGCTTGGGCGCCGCCTTGTGTGTTGGTGCCGCGTTGTTGCCGCTCAAGCTTCACGCCGGAGACTGCGCCCCGCAGTTCCCGCGGCCCAGGATTGTCACCCCAGACGGCGCGGCCATTCCTGTGGGCGGTGGCATCCTGGTGGAGCACACCACCAACACCAACGGAGCGGCGCTGGAGGCCGCGCCCATCAAGGCCTGGCGCTTTGCACAGGGCAAACGCCGCGTTGCCCCCAAGGAGCGTGAACTGGCGCCCGGACTCACGGTGCTTGAGGTGGCTGGCACCAGCCTGGAGAACGGCCGAGGCCACACGCTGCGTGGTTTCACCCGTGCCAAGGATGGTCCGGTGGCGCCAACGGTACCAAAGGTGAAGGCGGTGGAGCTGGTGAAGTCCCATGCGGGATACCGCGTGAACACCCACGTGACGGTGGAGCTTGAGGAGGCAATCCCCGCGGCGTTGTTCCTTGTGGTGTTTGACGGTGAAGGCAAGCCCCGCTCTTTTGGCCGGTCCCAGCGCGCCAGCACCAGCGTGGAGGTGTACAGCGCGGGTGAATGCATCACGTCACCGCAGGGCACCCTCCCCACCCACCCCGGTGACACCGTCCGTCTGGCGTGGGTGGATGACACCGGGCTGATGTCACCAATGTCCGAGGCAAAGACGGTCAAGGCCGCCGCGCGGGATGGACCGCCGTCCGCGCCGTGAGCGGGTGACGGGATACGGCCGTTGGATGTCCCACAGGCGTATCACCCGCGGTGGTCCTTGCCGTCGTCGGTTCGCGGCGCCACAATCTTCATCCATGGTTCTGCACCGCCAAGGCCTGGATGGGCTGACATGACCGCCGCCCCACAGCCGCCCACGGGTTGGACGCTCATGGATGTGGATGGTTACCGGGCTTTTGAGTGGGAAGTACCGGCGGGTTCAACCGGCGTTGCGTCTTATTGGATGACCGGCGTGCACAACGCCAGGTTGATCCGGCTGCGCGGGTTGTCCGGTGTCCGGCGGCTCTCCCTGAGGCTGGCGGCGGAGGAGCAGCGGCCGGAACCGGATTTTGTGCTGGACCTGGAAGATGCGGTGCACCTGGAGGTCATTGATCATGACTCGGGCCTCGCCCGCGTGCGCCATCTCCAGGTCCCCCGCCTGCGCAGCGCCGGAGTGGTTGTTGGTTTTTGGTCCGCATTGGACGCCCCGGTGTTGGAGGAGGCCTGCTCCATTCGCATCACCCGGGGGCCCTTGCGCCACCTGCGGCTCCCGGCGCTGCGCAAGGTGGAGGTCCTGGAGGTGGTGGACTGCCCGGATCTTGAATCCATTGAGTTGGGCGAATTGCATGCGGCCCAGCGGGTGACCATCCGGGAATGTCCCAACCTGCAGCACGTCTCCATGCGCGGTCCCATGCGCGGGCCGCGGCTGCAACTGCAGAGGCTGCCGTCCTTGCGCACCGTGGTGGGACCTCCCCTGCAGGTGGAACGCGCGTATGCCGTGCACACGCCAAACCTGGATGGCCCCGGCTGCGCCTTGCTGGCCGCCGCAGGTCCACCTCCGGGGGCCAGGTTCGCCCGCATCACCATCTCTGGGGAAGGCAAGACCTGGTCTGATGACAACGCAGACGGGTTCAACCGCGTGTACGTGCTGGAGTACAACAGCCCTGCCGCGTTGGAGGAACACGTTGCCCGTGCCCGGGCGTTGGCGCGCGCATCCACCAGTGTCCATGTGGAGCATGTGGAGCACCCTATGGATGACATCTACGTTCAGAAATAGCCGGACCCACCCGTCCAGCCGCGGGGAGAACGGCGTGGCCATGCCTGGTGGGTGCGCATGGAGCGTGTTTGCGGGCAGACCGCGTCAATGGCCACCCCACCGCGCGTTCCAACCCGCTCCAAGAACCTGCTACTGGCCTGCCTCCCTTGTGAGGTCTTCATGCGCATTTTTCCATGGCTTGTTGTTTCCGCAGCTCTTTCCGTGTTGTCCACCGCGTGCACCCAGAGCAACGGCACCTCCGAATCTGATGCTTCCACGGGGAGTTCCACCTCGGGCGCGGTCTCGGGTGGTTCCTCCGGTTTGGTGGGTCTGTCGTCGTCTTCTTCGTCTTCGGGGTCATCGTCCGCGGCGGGCTCCGCGGGCGGCCCTTCCTCCCGTGCGTCTGGAACGTCTTCCGCGGCCACGTCCGGCATGGGCGGGTCCACCTCCGCCACGGTGACCTCCGGGACGGCGTCTTCTTCCATGGTGTCCTCTTCCGCCCAGCAGGGATCCTCCGCCAGCGCTGCGTCCTCCTCGGAAAGCCAGGGCAGTTCAACCGCTGCGTCATCCAGCGCGGCCACCTCCACGGGGGGCGCTGGGTCCAGTGGCGTCACCGTGTCATCCAGCGGGCCTGCAGCGTCCTCCTCCAGTGGCGCACCGCAACCGGACGCCTGCGCCAACCAGGCCGGGACGCAGCCGGGTGCGCCGTGGCCGCTGGTGAACCGCTGCCGCGGAGCGGACCGCCGTGGCGCCGCGCGGGGGCCCACCATGCCCACACCATCGTGGTTCAACCACGCGCAAAACTCCGCCAACGCTGACGGCGTGTCCCCGCTGGTTGCGGCGGATGGCACCGTCTACGTCACCCTTGCGGATTTGAACGTGGCCAACGCCCAGGCGGTCCTGGCGCTCACCGGCGAGGGCGCCTTCAAGTTCTCCATCCCCGGGGCATTCCCCGGTGGAGCCGCGCTGGGCGCGGATGGCACCGTCTACGTCACCGCGTCCAACACCTTGCGCGCCGTGGACCCCGCCAGCGGCCTGCAGCTCTGGAGCTATCCACTCACGCCGCAGCCGTTTGCGCCCGTCCTGGACGCAGACGGCACCATGCTCATCACCACCACGTCCGGCACGTTCTTCCGCGTGGACGCAGCCGGCAACCCTGCCACCGGGTGGTCCTTCACCGAAAACGGCGACATCCACTCTTCCCCAGCGGTGGCAACGGACGGCACCAGCTACTTCATGGGCGAAGACGGTGATTACACGCGCCCGCGGCTCGTCTCGGTGTCCCCCGCGGGCGGCGTCAACTGGATGTTCCCCTCCACGCTGCAAAACGGGGCGGGGCAATACACCGGTGGTTCCTGGACGGTGGTTGCCAGTGACGGGACCATCTACTGCACCATTGGAAGCCGTCTCTACGCCGTCACTCCCGCCGGAACACAACGCTGGTTCTTCAGCCTGCTTTCTGACGTCACGCGTCCGGCCCTGGGAGCAGACGGAACCCTCTACCTGGCCACCCAGGGCTCAACCCAGGTGGCCGGTGAGCTGGTTGCGGTGTCCCCGCTGGGCGGCCAGCGTTGGAGCGTTTCTCTGCAGGATGGGGAGAGGATCCTGTTTGCGCCACTGGTGGACAGCCACGGAACCATCTTTGTTGCAGGGCGTTTCTACGACGGCAGCTTCAATGGAGACCGCACCAGTGTGTACGCGGTGAGCGCCACGGGCCAAATCCTGTGGAGCCAGCGCCTGCAGCGCGCGGTGGGCGGTGACCCCGCGTTGGACGGGCAGGGACGCATCCTGGTTCCCGTGGCCACCGGGATTGAACTGGTGGGCCAGGCCCCCTGAGAAGCAACGCCCCTCGGTGGCCCCCCGCGGCAACCTGGAGCTGTCCTCCGGGTGCGCGGGGCAGCAGGGACGTTGGGTTTCCCAAGGCATGCCGCACGTTTTTGCCGGAGTAGTGTTCCCGTCCTGGCATACCACCAAGGATTGACGGTGATGCCCAAAGGACCCCAATGGGCACGCTCCTGACAACGTGGTGGTTGATGGCTGCCATCCACCAGCCGGTGGTCCAGGACACAACCCCAACCCGTCCCGCGTTGGAGGAACCTGGTCCAAATGCTGCGGATGTGGCGGTCCACGTCTCACAGCGGCTGCGTCAGACGTTTTCCTGGGACCCAGCCGTGGCGGGCTGGGACTTCCTGCGGGATGTGTGGAGCGCCTGCTCCGGGTGCTGGGGCCAACTTGTCTTTTTTGCCAGCTTCTTTGGATTCACGTTCCTGGCCGGGCTGGCAGGCATGGCCATCCTGTTGGTGGCAATCCTGGTGTTGTTGGCGGTCAACCGCGCTTCACTTTGACGTTGTCACGCGGCTGTTCCCACCGGTTGTATGGGTAAACCCGTGTTCACCAGCGCTGGCATTGCAGCTGCGCGTCAGCAACGGACCGGGCCTCTTGGTCTCCACGGACCCTGCGTTCCGCACGCCGCCAACGCGCCCAGTTGTTGCTCCGCGTTGGAGAGGGTCTCTTTTCGCAGCATTCCGCGCCGTTTCATCAGGCCAAGCAGCCGGCGTTGGATGGTCCCTGCCAGCGTCCGCAACCCATCTTCGCGCGGCATCAACGGCACGTGGAGAACGACGCATCGGGTACGGCGCGGCATTTCTGGAGGTAACATGGCCGGTCGTCACGGCAGATGTATTGGCAAGTCCCGTCCAGGCAGGTGCGCACGGAGTCGCAGTCATGAAAGCCGGAACACTGCCCACGGTTGAGGTTGACGGCGCCGCACGCCCAGCGGGCTCCCGCCGGGCGGCACGCGTGGTTCCGCGGACAGCCGCCGGACCGCTCGCGTCTACACGCCTGCAGGCAGCTACCCTCCACACACAAGTACTCTGGGTCGCAGTCCGCATCCGCGGTGCAGAGCGCACGGCACCGGCCGGCAACACAATCCAACCCGGGGCCACAGGGGTCTCCGTCTTCGCACGATGTGCCTGCGGGAACTTCACAGAGGCCGTAAGGCCGACCCTCAAAGGGGACGCAGGCGCCGTTGGCGCAGGGATGTTCCTGGTCACACACCTGCCTGCAGCCGCTGGCGCTGCACAGCTGGCCTGCGGCGCACCCGCGGTCGAACGAGCACCAATCCCCATCGACGACCGTGAGGCCGGCCCAGGAGCAGTGGCCCCCGGAGGGGCCTTCGCGGTTGGGCTCGCAGGTCGCGCGAAGGTCGCCCAGCAGACCACATTCGACGGCGGGGTCCGCCCACAGGGTGCATCGGTTCACGCACAACTGGTCCACGCACACCCGTCCCTGTGAACAGTCTGCGTCACCCCCGCAGGACTGCTGGCAGAAGCCCTGGCTGCACTCGAGGCCCTCCACGCAGTCGCCCTCGTACTGACGACAGGGGTCACCTTCCTGCGCGATGGGAGGAGGCTGGCACTGCGAGGATGCGCCCCGGCACACCGTTCCGACGGTGCAGGCCTCGCGCGTTACTTTCGTGTCCACCAACTCGAGCGTGCCGCAGGTCCGGCTGCAATGGACCCGTGTTGCCGGGCCGTCGCACTCGTTCGCTTCATAGGTGTCCACGTAGCCACCGCAGCGGGCCTTTTCAAGGCAACGCGCTCCGGCCTCATCAGGTGCCTTAAAGCAGCCCACCCCCACGAGCATCACCATCACGAGATTGAACCGCGGGCTCACCACGTGCCCCTCCGTATCGCCGCATCAGCAGGGAGTGTTCCATGAGGGTTTCCGCAACCGGAAGAAAACACGGGTAGGTAACCCGTCGGTTTGACCCAAACCAAAGGGCGGGTACACCACTTAAGAGTAACCCTTCCTGTGCTTCGGTTCTGGGCGTTCAAAGGGCCTCCGGGTGGGTCACGGCTGGGATTGTGGCCGCGGGACTTGGTTCCGGCAACCGTGGCGCTGGTGACCGCGGCGACCCGTCCCTTGCTCAGGTGGCGAACGACCCTGGTGTCCACGCCATTGTGCGGTGGGCTAGGACGAGAGAGGCCCGGCTGGACGCAAGCGGCAGCGGGGAGGGCCCATTGACGACGGCGGAGCGGGACGACCTTCTGGGTGAGGAGTGCATTCACACCAGGACACGACATGGAAAGCGGGCGCGGCGAGGAAACACGCTCAAGGAGCGCCTCGCGGCATCGGAAATCCTTGGTGACTGCGTTTGAAGGATTGGCCAACTTGCATCAAGGCGACTGTGGCAGGAGCTCTTCCCGTAGCCGGTCGGCGGACAACTGGCGGAGTTCCTGATGGCTGCGGTGCAGGCCCACTGCCCGTTCCACGGTTTCTCTGAGCCTCGCGCAGCAGAGTGCGCCGCTCACGCGGTATCAGCCCCGCACGTCGACACCATGCCAAAGCCTGGCGCTGCCGATGACGTGTGCAGGATAGGCGTCCACCGTGGCCCGTGCGCCCACAAGTCGTCTGAGGACGTCAAACACATCCGACGCCAGTGAAGCTGCTCCGGGTGTGCGAGGCGGGCCAACAGCGCGTCGATGATGCATATGCGCTCTCTCTGGTTCCTCAAGTGGATCTGCTGGGTATTGTCGAGTACACGAAAGGAGGACATTCAACATGTGCTTCAACACACGGCGGCGCCGTGAATCCCCCTTGGTTCGTCTGTCGTCGTTCTGGGATTGCGAGAGCTCGGCAAGAACCGATGAAGGCTGGACGCTTCAGGTCCCCTCTTGGGGCCTTCCCGCTCCAGTGGGTCAACGGCTCAGGGTTTTGGTTTTTTCTTGGCCATGGACGCACGCGCCATGGGTCCCGCGGAGACCTGGTTTCCCGTGGGCGCGCTGCGCACCACCGCCGAGGTTGCGGTGTTGCCCTGGAAGGCGGCAAACCGTTGCGAGCGCAGGGCGGCCAGCGCTTCATCACCGGGCGGTAGCGTGGACAATGCGTCATCCACCAGCTGCTGGATCTTTGCGAGCACGCCCACAATGGCGTCGGCGGCCTGGGGCGAGGCCTGTTTGCGCAACACGTACGCAAGTTCCGCCAGGCCCAACACCGCGGAGACCAACGTGTCTGTGGGGCCCAGCGCGCGCAGCTTCTCCTCCACCTGGGCAGCCATGGTGGGGCGGACGCCAAAACCGGTGTCATTGGGGAGAAGGGACTGTGCCGCAAAACGGACAATGGGATGTTCATGCGAGGCCGCGCGGATCTTTTCCGCGCGTTGTTCACGGTTGTCCATGCGGCGTGAACCCGATCAATCCACGGGGGTGTACGTGGAGGCGGGGCGTTCCGGGGGCTTGCTGCCACCGCCGGCAACGGCCTTGAGCGCCGAGGCCAGTTCGTCCAGGCCAGCGGCCTTGAGGGCGGCCACCGCTTCGCGGCGTTCGGTGGCGGTCAACTTGGTGAGTTCACCCATCAAGGCGTCCAGCTTGGCCTTTGAGGGTTCCGCCGTGCGTGCCGGGGTTGTGACGCGTGGTCCAGTGGTCCGGATGCTGTTGCCGCCCATGTGAAGCCTCCTGCGCCCGGCCAAAGGTGCCGGAACGTAACCGGCGCATCTGACAGGAGCGAACTTCATTGGTCAAGCTCCAGCACCCCGGGTCACCCAGGATTCCACCAACAGACGGGCGTCTGCGTCAGGGTCCCGCGCCACCACGTCCATCACGTGGGTGAGCCACGGCGCGGGGTCACCGGGGAGGGCCGGGTAGTGCTCCCTCATTCCAAACGCCAGCAGCGCAATGCGCGAGGCCACAACCTCCTTGGCATAACGGCCCAGCGCGTTGGGGTTGGACCGGTGCGCCACCAACGTCCCAAGCGGCCGCAGGTCACACGCGCCAAGCTCCAGGCCGGACCCCGGGGCGTGGTGACCCATGCCCGCGGCGTCCCCAAAAAACACCACGTTGGAGCCGGCCACGGGGTTGGCCAGCAGCTGCTGCTCAAAACGGAACGTGCCGCTGAACCCGTGGGTGCCCGGCTCCGGCGGCGGGGACACACGGAGCAGTGGCGCGGCGGCGCGCGCAAAGTAGCCACGGTCAAAAGACTGGCTGCCCATGCCGGCCTGCAGCACGGCGGGGACCTCCAGCACCAGCCACGTTCCCTTGCGCGGGTCTTTGTGTCCGGTGGCCCAGAAACACACGTGCTGGCGTCCTCCGGGGACTTCCACCTGCGTGTCCAGACGGCGCGTCACCGGTCCCAAGGCGTGTTCCACATGCACACTCAGGTAGAGCTTTGGCGCCGAGAGCTTCTGGGTCTTCTTCCCCAGCAGCGTTGCCGTCGGACTTTTTCCTCCTTCGGCCACCACAATGAGGTCCGGGGCGTGGATGACCTCCAGCTCCCCCGCGCTGCCGGGCACCGGCGTGCACACCGCGGAGAACGTGTCCTGGTCCGGCGGGCGCGTCACCGTCAGCTGTGTGCCCCGCAACAGACGCAGCCCACGGCGTGGGCCCAGCGCGCTCAGGTGGTCAAAGAAGACGCGCTCCAGCTCATCCAAACGCACGTGGACCATGGGGTCCTGTGCCAGGCGCTGGGCCACGCTGGCGTTGGGGTCCGGTTGGGACAACCTTGGTTGCGTACGCGTCTCTGTCTCTGTGCCGTCCCGCAGCTGGATGTGGTGGATTTCTTCAATGGGTGACGCAATGGCCCACAACTTCTCATGCAGGGCCACATCCAGCGCGCGCACGTCGTCAAAATAGCTGCGGCGCAGGCTCAGGTGGATGCTGCGCGCATAACTGGTGCGGCGCTCCACGCCCGTGACGGCGTAACCACAGGCCGCAAGGTGCAGCGCGGCCAACATGCCGTTGGGGCCCAGCCCGGAGACAACCGCAGTTTTCACAGCCGCCCTCCCGTCACGCCTGCCCGCGGACAAACTGGTCCACCACGGCGGGATCCAGGCGCAGGTTGGCCGCCCGCACACTGGAATAGATGGTCTCCCGGCGCCCTGGACCCGGCAGCACCATCACGTGCGGGGCCACCGCCAACAGCAGCGCAATGGTCAACTCCTCGGCGGTGACGTCGTGTTCGGCGGCCACGCCTTCCAGCCCTGGCGGAAGTTCCGGCCGCGGCAGCACACCTTCCCCAAACAGGCCCCACGCCACAAACGGAATCCCCGCGGCACCACAACCTTCCAGCACCGCGCGTTCGGAAGGGTTGGTGAGTGATGCCAGCGCAAAACGGTTCTGCACAATGGAGATGGGTGCGGCCTGCCGCAGCACATCCAGTTCTTCCGCCGTCACGTTGGCCACGCCAATGTTCTCCACCAGGCCATCCCGTTGGGCCTTGGCCAGCGGCTCCAGGCTGCGGGCCAGCTCTTTGGGTCGGTTGACAACGGGCGTGGTGGGCGTGCTGCGCACCACCAGGTAGAGCAACGGAATGCGGCCACCAAACTGTTTGTGGCTCGCCTGGATTTCCCGCGTGATGTAGCCCGGGTCCAGGTCCACCACCCACCCGCCCTGGGGCTCCCGCGCGTAGCCAACCTTGCTGGCCACCACCACGTTTGCCGGACGTGGTGCGACCCATTCACACAACAACCGTTCGCCAGCACCCGGCCAGGGGCCGTAGCCACGGGACGCATCCAGGTACTGGATTCCGCACACGTGGACCGCGTTGAGCAGCGCGTGACGGTTGGATTCGGGGCTGTGGGGGAGACCAAAGGCGCTGGCCGGTGCGCCGTCAATCAACCCGCCCTTGGACACCAGACGCATGCAGCCCAGCGCCAGGCGCTGCACCTGGTGGGACCCGATCTTCACCGTTCCATCCGTCTTCAACACGGGGGCTGTGGTGTCCGGCTCAAAGTCCATGTGCTGCGCGTACGGGAAAGAGCCCGGGCTTTCCGAATCCTCCAGGCGGCGCGCAATGGACCCCGGCAGGGACTTCTTTCCTGACGCGGTGAAGGCATCCCAGAACAGCTCGGAAACTTCCATCACCTCCAGGCCAAATTCCTCCTGCACCAGGCGCAGCCCGTCGCCACGTTCGGCGGCAACATCCACGTGCTTTTGGAGAAAGGCCAACGCGGCCTTGCGGTTCAATGGTTTGGAAGCAGTCACGCCAGAAATGCTGTCATGGCCATCATGGGCGTGCCAAGGCCAACCCTGATTCACATCGGCGCGCGCGCGCCGTCAGTCCCCGCATCCGTCAGAAATCTTGCGGGGTGAGGGATTGTCCTGAGTCACCACCCAACGGTCTGGTCCGGCCTGGCCAATGCGCTTGCGTGTGTCCACCGCCTCCACGCGGAACGCGTTTGTTTCCACCGTGGCGTGGAATTCATAGAAGCGCGCGCCGGCCACGGTGCGCGCGTCCAGTCCACCCAGCGTCACAATTTCATCCAGCGTCAGGTAGCGGTCATGTTCGCCGTGAAAGGCCAGCTGCGTGACGTAGATGGCCTTGAGTGCGGTCTTGGCTTCGGACTGTCTGGACCGGCAGTTGAACGTGCGCGCGTGGTGCACGGTGACCACGCACATCATGGCCAGCAGCGCCGCACACCCCATCAACGCCACGGCCAGCGTGGTGGTGGCAACACGTCCGGGATACGCCAGGATGCCCACGGGCAGGCGCGGGGACACCACAGCCAAAGATGCGCCGGAGGCCATTCCCGTGGACACCGGCGTGTTGTCCCGCACGGTGGTTCGCAACCGCCAGACCAGACGTGCCCGCCAGCGCTGCGCCAGACCGTGACCCACCCGCAACAGCCACACCGCCACGCCCACCGCCGCGGTGCCGGCCACCACCCACAACGCGTACGCCGGCCCGCCGGTGCGGGTCACTCCCGTCAAAAGCACCAGGCTCAGGTGCAGCAGGGACCCCGCCACCAACGCCAGCCAGAGTGACACCAGCGTCCACGTCACCACGCCCAGCGCGTGCCACACCAGCCGGCAGGCGAGTGCGAGGCGCTGCCACCACGTCAGATGCGGCGCCATCTCCAACACACACCACGCGGTGTTGAACCAGCCAGGTGCATCAGATTGAGCCAAGACGTCCCCCGGTGGCGCGCGTTTTGAGCAGTTTGACGGCGTGGATGCGCCCTTCCAGGTCCATGTGCAGGGGCCGTGCCCGTTGCCGCGGCATTGTGGATGGATTGGCCGGCTTGGTAGACCGCACCCCATGCACACACGGCTGTGGTGGGTGATGGTGGCGTGTCTGGTGGCGCGGCCCGCGTTGGCGTGTTCCGGGCCGGACGCCGAGGGTGTCATTGCGCTGTCCGGGCAGATTGGCCTGCTGGTCTGGGGTTTGTGTCTGACGGCCACCGCGCTGGTGTTCTTGCGCGCCTGGCGTCCCACCCGCGGCAAGTGGCGCGTGTACTGGTTGGCGCTCCCCGCGCTGCAAACGTTGGCCGTGTTCACCTTTGGCACCGCCCGCGGGGACTGCGGGTTCATGCTGCGGGATGTGTCCTATCTCATTGGCGGGGTCACGCTGGTGTCTGCGGTGCTGGGGTTGTGGGCGGTGCGACGGGGCATTCCGCTCCCGTGACGCCGGAGAAGACCTGCGGGCTCAACGGCAGACCAGGCCGCCGTCTGTTTCCGCGTTGACGCATTGGGCATCATTGCGGCAGCCCACAAAAAGGCACGTCCCGTCCTCACAGGTCATCTGGTCCGGCGTGGCACCGGGGCATTGGGACGCCGTGGTGCAGCGCGGGACACACGCCATGACCGGTTGTCCCAAAGGCGTGCGCCGCGTGCGGCAGCTGTAGCCGGCGTCATGGACGTCCCCAATGACGGCACAGTCCACGTCCTGCTGGCAGCCGGTCTCCACGCAAGACCCGTTGTCACAACGCCAACCGTGCAGGCCGCCGCCCTGGGAAGGACAATCGGCGGGTGTGGTGCATGCCTGACGGCAGGTGCGCAGCCCGCCCACCGCGGGGGCGCAACGCCAGCCGGCGTCCGGGCCGGGGGGACATTCAGCGTCCTGTTGGCAGCCCAGGTAGCGGCAACCGCCCTGGTCACAGGACCAGTTGTCCTCATCCAGCAGCACCACGCCCGCCGTGGCGCAATCCCCCGCCGCCACACACAAAGGCGTGCACACCGCCGGACGCACCGTCCCGCCGCCACCACTGGATGAAGACGTGGACCCGCCGCTGCTGCTGCCCGTGGAGCTGGAACCCGACGGGTTGGAGCAGCCCAACGGCAGCAGCATCACCAACGCCGGCATCATCCAAACGCGCATGGAAACACCTTCCAGAAAACGGGCGGCGCTTACAACATCCGGATGTTGTCCACCAGGTAGGCCTGCGTGCCGGCCTCAAAGTTGAAGAAGAAGCTCAACGTGGCACTGGTGATGACCCAATCCGTCCCGGTCACCGCGGAGGGAGCAAAACAGAACGTCTCCCACGGCGTGGCGTATGCGTAGGGCTCAGTGCCGGAGATGGGTACAAGGTCGCCCATGCCCTGTTCGCCCGTGATGTAGTTCACCTTCCGGTAGCCGGAGCCAGAAGAGGAGGGCGCCAGTGACGCCAGCAACGGCTGGCCGTTCATGGGCTCCTTGCCAATCACCTCAACACCTGAGGCAAACATGGAGCCGCTGGCAGTGGTGGTGAGCAGCCGGAGGTCAAAACACACCTGGGTGAAGCTGGAGAAGTCCATGGTGGGGAGATGCAGGAAGTTGAAGCTCGCGTTGTTGGAGGTGACGTAGGCCATGCTGTTGCCCTCGCTGGGGAACAACCCTTCAACCGTCGACACCACCTGGTGGCTGGCCAGGGTCCCGGAGTTGTTGCCCGTCTGAAGCCAGCCCTCAAAGGTGCCCGCTTCAAAGCCCAGGTTGTTGGTGACGCCACCGGAGGATGAACCGGACGGTGTGGTGCTGGTGGCGCCGGACGCGCTGCTGGACGTGGTCAAGGAAGACGCGCCCACGCTGCTGCTGGCCATTGCTGACGTGGCAGTGCTGCTGCTGGTTGCGTTGGAGCTGCCAGGCGCGCTGCTGCTGGTGATGCTGCTGCTGGTGTTGCTGCTGCTGGGGTTGATGATGGAGGTGGCGCCCGCGCTGCTGGCGGCGGCAGACGTGCTGTTGCCGGGCAAGGAGGCCGAGGAACCCTGCGTCGAGGATGAGGTGCCCCCGTTGGATGACGCGCCCCTGCTGCTGGCGCCGGGGCATTCGCAAAGGCCAAAGGTCCCTGCGGGCGAACACACCTGGTAACCTTCCACGCCACCACCACACGCGCATGCCGCCTGCGTTCCCGGAACACAGGTGGACACCCCGCCGGAGGATGAGCTGGATGTGCTTGAGCTGTTGCCAGTGTCACGTCCCGAACATGCGGCGGCAAACAGGACAAGCAACAAACCCAGACCTGACGGCCGGTTGAAACAGGCAAGACGCATGGCGTGGTTCTCCGGGCTGAACAAACTGGAGCGGCCGCTTACCTTGCCGTTGCCGGGTCTACAAACGACCCGGGTCTACGCCCGGACGACGCGGTAGAAAAAGGGCCGCGTGATGGACCTTGGCGCAGCGCGCACCACCCAAAACGGGTTCCTCATGCCCAAGTTGCTCCAGGGACCCATGGGCAGCTGCATAAAATGCATGCGGTGGCGTGCGCGCGGGGGTGGCCTAGCCCGCGGCCGCCGTGGCTTCGCTTGAGCGCTTGCCGCGCTGCCGACGGCGGACACGATGAAAAGCAGCATGAAGGAAAAAAGAAAGGGCAGCATGGCCGGGATTGGGGGGGGGATAATCCCTGGCCACGCTGCCCTCCAGAACTTGCACGTACCGTCCGACGACAAACCGGGGGGGGATGATTTCCCGTCGTCCGGCAGTGCACTGCCAGACAGAGCAGCCCCCGTGCCAGTGCCGTGTTCCGGTTCCAAGTCCGCGGAACACCTGCACCTGCACTGGAAAGCGCCGATCAACAACGCAGGCGTCTATGACCATGTTGTTGTGTAGATGTAAAAATACCAGCCAACAACGATGGTTTACGCAGCACCATGGTTTCCCTTAAACATGGTCATTCATGCCCTTGTTTTGTGCGGTGAAATTGCACAAGGGCCCTTCAGTGCACGCGCTGCAGTGGCGAACAGTCTGGTGAAGTGGGGAGGGGCCCAAGGTGGTCCCATGGTCTTGCACCTGGTTGTTGGGATGGCGGTGGTTGCGGGTCTCACGGCGCCAACGCTGCTGCGCGCCCAAGGTCCGGAGATGGACTCCACGCACCATGCGGCGGTGATGATCAAGCTGCTTCGGTACGACCGCGCGCTGGGACGTCACCAGCGGCCCACGGTCACCCTGGCGGTGTTGGTGGACCCCCAAACGCCCACGTCGTTGTCGTGCGGTGCCAGCATGCGCAAAGCCCTTCAGGAGGCCAGCGCGGGGCGCCTGCTGGCGCAGCGCCCGGTGGAGACGGTGGAGGTCCGCTACGCCGACGCCGGGCGTCTGGAGGAGACGTTGAACCGGCTGGGGGCCGCGGCCTTGTACGTATGTCCCGCGCGGGCCGAGGTGCTGGGCGCCTTGGAGCACACGGTAGCAACACACACGCTGACCATCACCAGCCGGCGGGAGGACTTTGCGGGCGGTGCCATGGGGGCGGGGCTGTTTCCCACAGCGGGGGGAACGGCGGTGGCCATCAACCTACGGCGCGCGCGCGCGCAGGGCGCAGACCTGGAGGCCGCGGTGCTGCGCGTGGCGTTGGTGACACGTTAGCCAACCAACACGTGGTTCAACCGGACCGCGGCACCGGGTCTTCCTCCGGCCGGGTGCCTTCCACTTCATCCGGGCC